>Ga0208408_1000119_pt1 | contig 55072 bp, 55 predicted proteins | sample ETNtaG_4_FD_185776 | JGI IMG/M metagenome (GOLD analysis project Ga0208408, IMG submission 185776) | Marine microbial and viral communities from oxygen minimum zone, Eastern Pacific Ocean - ETNP201406SV67 (SPAdes) (version 2) | ecosystem: Environmental > Aquatic > Marine > Oceanic ... | reverse complement strand
CGCTCGTCAGCACCGGATTCAGCAAGCTGAATCTTTATGTCTGTTACCGCTCGACTTGCATGTTTAAAAGTTACCGCCAGCGTTCAATCTGAGCCATGATCAAACTCTTCAATTGAATTTTGAAAATTAAGTGCCTTCTTACAGGCACAAAAAAACCAGAAAAATTATTCCGATAAATCGAAGCAATAATTCTGATTTGGTAAGTTGCGCTTAATTATAAGCGCCCACACGAATTACTTATTAATATTTTTAAAAAACTCCCCTACAAACTGTAGGGACGCGCAGTATACATCAAAATAACCTATAGAAAAGCTATTTTGGGCATTATTTTAAGATAATTTTTGCTATTTTCTTCTTGCCCACCTGAATCAGATTTTCTTGTCCTTTTTTAAGTTTATATTTGTTATCTGAAACCTTATTTCCATCAACTTTTATTCCCCCCTGTTTGATAAGCCTCATCGCATCAGAAGTGCTTTTTAACATGCCGCTATCTTTTAGGATTCTTGTTAATAACTCAGACTCACCTTCAATACCTACCAGTACATTTTCAACATTCTCCGGGATATTGCCCTTTTGGAACCTTTCGATGAAATTTTCTTTAGCTTTTGTTCCTTGCTCTTTATGAAAACGGTCAACAATTTCCTCAGCTAAAAGAAACTTTATGTCTCTTGGATTTTCTCCCTCTTTTTTTGCCTTCTTTAGCGTCTCTATTTCTTTAGAAGATTTAAAACTTAACAAAGAAAAGTATCTCCACATCAACTCATCAGAAATTGACATAATTTTTCCAAACATTTCATCTGGTTGATCTTCTAGAGCTACGTAATTATTTAATGATTTAGACATCTTTCTTACACCATCAAGACCTTCAAGAAGGGGAACAGTAAAAATTGCCTGTTGATCTTCCCCGTAATGTTTTTGGACTTCTCTTCCTACTAACAAATTAAATTTCTGATCCGTTCCTCCTAGCTCTATATCTGCCTTAAGCTCTACAGAATCATACCCTTGAAGCAATGGGTATAAAAATTCATGAATAGAGATAGGCTGTTGAGATTTATATCTTTTGGCAAAGTCGTCTCGCTCTAGCATTCGCGCAACCGTATAAGATGATAAAAGTTTAATGAACTCCGAAGGATGAACTTTATTCATCCATTCAGAATTAAATCTTACCTCAGTTTTTTTTGGATCTAATATTTTAAAAACTTGTGATTTGTAAGTTTCTGCATTTTCTTTTAGCTGGTCTTCTGTTAAAACAGGCCGAGTTTCATTAACGCCTGATGGATCTCCAACCAACCCGGTGAAATCTCCTATCAGAAAAATCACTTCATGGCCTAAATCTTGAAATAATTTCATCTTATTTAGTAAGACGGTATGACCTAAATGCAGGTCAGGTGATGTAGGGTCAAATCCAGCTTTGATTCTAAGCTTCTTTTTACCCTTAATTTTCTCTAAGAAAGAATCTTCAGGTATTATTTCTTCAGATCCACGAATAAGGATCTCTAAATCATTTTTATTCATTCTTACATCTATTATATGTCTATTTTCAGGTATCATTCGAGTTTATGCTGGTTAAAAAAATTGTAACCATCTTTAAAGATTTTCCTAAAAAGCATGCTGCGGCTATTGTATTTGGCCTACTAATGCTCTTAAGTATTAGTGTTTTGGGTAATTTTGATTTCTCAGATCAAAAAAAAGATGCTGATCTTATTAAAAAAATAGAAATAGATATCTTAAAACAAGAGACTCTTTTTGAACCAATCCTTACCGCCAAAGAAACCACAATAAAAAGAAATGATTCGTTATTTACAATCCTTAGTAAATTTGGAGTAAAAAAAGATAACATAATTAATCTTATAAACTCTAAAAATAGTAACTTATTATCAAGCATAGAAGTTGGGGACAAGATAAGAGTTAATCTAGATGAAAATAATGAAATTAAAGACCTGCTATATATTGATGACTTCCAATCAGGAGTAAGAGCTGACAGATTTGAGAATGCTTATAACATAAATAAATTTAAGCATTCACTTGAGAAAGTTAGAATTTTTAAACATGTAGTTATAGAAGATTCTATGTATGTATCTGGACTAAAAGAAGGAATACCTGAAAGTGTTTTAATGGATGTTGTTTATATAAATGGATGGGATATAGATTTTACGCATGATATTAGATCGGGAGATAGCTTCAGTTTAATTTATGAAGAGATACTTGTTGATGGAGAAAAGGTTCTAGATGGTGATGTGCTGATCACTGAGTTTAATAACAAGGGCAATAAGATTACTTCGATTAGATTTGATTTAACAAACGCTAAATCGGAATACTTTTCAAGCGAGGGTATTAATGTAAAGAAAGCTTTTCTAAGATCGCCTGTAAAATTAAGTTATATAAGTTCTAAATATAACTTAAGAAGAAAACACCCTGTACTTCATACAATTAGATCTCATAACGGGGTTGACTATGCGGCTAGTAAAGGTTCTCCTGTTAGAGCCACAGGGGATGGAACTATTTCTTTCGCGCAATACAATGGTGGTTGTGGAAATGAAATTAAGATTAAACATTCAGAAGACTATACAACCCGTTACTGTCACCTAGATAAATACAACTCAAGAAGTAAAGTTGGAAGGAAGATAAAGCAAGGTCAAACTATAGGGTACGTAGGCAGTACAGGGCTAGCTACCGGACCCCATCTTCACTATGAATTTCATGTTAACGGCAAACACTCTGATCCCTTAAAAGTTAAATTTCCAAATGCAACTCCAATAAAATCAAGCGAAAAAATTAAGTTCAATCAAGTTGCTTTTAACCTTGCCAGCCAACTAAGTAACTATAAAGATATTTCTTTAAGAGAAGAGGTTCCAAGTGGCTGATATTTATATAGGCTTAATGTCAGGAACGAGTGCAGATTTAATAGATTGTGCTACTTTGGATTTATCTTCAGAAGAGATCAAAGTCTTAAACTGTAAGAATTTTGAGATTCCTGAAGATCTTAAAGCAGACATTATCCAATCTTCGCAATCAGAAAAAATAGAACAAGAACTAATTGATGATTTAGATTTTAGAATGGCGGAAGTGCTTGTGAATTCTGTGAAAGAAATAATCTCTGACTCGGATATAGAAACTAAAGATATAAAAGCAATAGGGTCTCACGGCCAAACTATTAAACATGAACCTAAGTCAAAGACTCCCTACACGTTACAAATTGGGGATCCTCAAAAAATAAGCAATGATTTGAATATAACTACTGTCGGGAATTTTAGACATGATGATATAGGGGCTGGTGGTGAAGGTGCTCCTCTTACTCCAGTATTTCACAATAAAGTTTTTGGAAATGATAGAAAGAGAAAGGCTATAGTCAATATTGGAGGTATAACCAATATCACAGCCTTAAATTATCCTGAATTGATTGGTTTTGACACTGGCCCTGGAAATTGCCTAATGGATTGTTGGAGTAGAATTCATAATGTAGGAAATTATGATGACAAAGGATCTTGGGCTTCTTCAGGAACCATAAATCCATTTTTATTAGAGGCGATGATGGGAGATGAATACTTCTTACGTAAATATCCTAAAAGTACTGGTCCTGATTATTTCAATCATGAATGGATAAATAAAAATCTTTTTAAATTATCCAAAGAAATCCCAGCTGAAGACGTGCAAGCAACTTTAGTTCAAGTGACTGTTGTTTCATTAATTGAATCAATAAATATTCTTAACCTATCTAATGAGAATATCTATTTATGCGGAGGCGGAGTGCATAACGACTTTCTTTGCAGTGAAATTAATAAACAAAGTAAAGCAAGAGTCAGTACTACATTAGAGTTAGGAATTGATCCAGATTATGTAGAAGCGATATGTTTTGGTTGGTTAGCTAAACAAAGAATAGAAAGTAAGAGTTTCAATTTGGGGGAAATAACTGGTAGTAAAGGAGAAGTTTATTTAGGAAGGATATACGAACCTTCTAAATAGAGAAGGATTCACCGCAACCGCATGTTGTTGTTGCATTAGGGTTCGTAATTACAAACTTAGATCCCATTAAATCTTCCGTATAATCAACCGTAGAGCCTTCTAGATACTGAAGGCTAAGTGAATCAATAACTAAATTTGCTCCGTCTTTTGTTATACATGTATCTTCTTCATCAATCACTTTGTCGAATGAAAACCCATACTGAAACCCGGAACAACCGCCACCAGTAACATACACCCTAAGGTTTAAGTTATTACTGTCGTCTTCAGAGTTTGCTAGAGAAAGTATCTTATTAACTGCTCCGTCTGAAATTTGTATAACTGAAGGTACGTAACTCTCAACCATTATCTAAACCTGTTCTTTGACCAAAACCATTCATTAAATTGTAGCATTCTACAGCCTGCCCGGCAGCACCTTTGACCAGGTTATCAATAGACGAGATTACAATAACTTGATTTTCAATGTTTGAATGATTAACAGAAATGTGACAATTATTTGTATTTGCTATTGATTTGATGTCTGGGACTTCACCTGGTCTCATAATTCTTACATTGGGTGAATCCTTATAAAAGGAGTTATACAAACCCAGAATCTCTAGACCCTTAAATTCTTTTAGCTGTAAATATATCGTTGAGTAAATACCTCTCATGGTCGGTATAAGATGAGGTACAAAATTTAATTTAATTGGGTAGCCCGAAAGAAGCTCCGCGACCTCCCTTATCTCAGGTAAATGTCTATGGCCCTCTAATCCATATGCTCTAAAATTCTCTTTTATCTCCTTAGATAAACTATTTTCAACTGCCTTTCTGCCTGCACCACTTATGCCTGACTTAGCATCAATAATAATAGATTCTATTTGAAGTTCTGAATTTAAAAGCGGAAGGACTCCTAAAAGACTAGCAGTAGGGTAGCAGCCAGGGACCGCAACTAATCTTGCAGATTTTATTTCTTCCAGGTTTAACTCTGTTAATCCATAAACTGATTCAGAAAGAAGCTCTGCTTGCGTGTGCTTAGAGTCATACCATTCCTCCCAGATATTTTTATCCTTCAGCCTGAAATCGGCTGACAAGTCTATAACTTTTATATTTCTTTCAATATAAGAACCGACTATGTCCATAGAGACTCCATGAGGAGTGGCAAAGAAAATAATTTCACACTCGTAAAAAATATCGTTATTAGGTTCTACAAAGACTAATTCCGATCCTTCAACAATTTTATTAGTGCTTTGTCCTAATAGTTCCCTTGAACTAACAGCTACCACCTCAGTTCTAGGGTGGTTGGATAGAATTCTTAAGAGCTCTTCTCCGGTAAAGCCTGATCCGCCAAGAATTCCAACTTTGGTTAAAATATTATTCATATATATAAAGAGTCAAATAATTTTGGCAGCGCATTATATAAGTAAGTATTGATAGTATCTAGATGGGTCGTTTCAAATAGACGTTTAACAGAAGCCTCTCCCATGAAGAGATGTCCTTTATAAGTAAAGCTCTAGATGCAAAAGACTTTGATTCAGCTAATAAACCTTGTATATGCCTTAGGTGTGCCAGCCTTAAATAAATAGCACCTTCTTTCTTTGTTATTCTTAAAGCCCTTTCAAGTTCAGAATTCGCTTGAATTAACTTACCCTCTCTTAAGTAAACATCAGAATTAACTAAGATTCTTTGAACGGAAGGGTTTTTAGCATTAATTTTTAGAATCTCATCTTCCAAAAAATTAGTATTCGAGACCAGCAACTCAACTGATGAAGAAAATTCACTGACTGAAATAGAATCTGAAGTTATATATTCATTGTTTTGATTAGAGGCGCAAGAAAAGAGAATACTTAAAACTAAAAAGAAAACTACAAGTCTTAAATTATTCAACCTTGACCTTCCTCAAAAACTTTTTTTAACTTTTGCATAACATCTGACTTACTTCTTTTTGGTTTAGAAGCACATTTATTTCTGACAGACGGGATTGTATTTGGTTCAGTCCCAATAATAAATGGGACTAACACAGAATTTTTACATTTTTGCCCACTAACTAGTCCGTCTTTCTTATCAGTCCAAATATATTTTACTCTTGGGAAGCTATTTTTCTCTACTGAAGAGGGCTGAACATCATTAATAAAATTTTTCCAAACCTCTAAAGCTCCTGATCTGCCAGTAAGTGGGGTTGGGCGATTGTCATCAAACCCAAGCCACACCAAAACTAATAGTTCACCCGCAAAGCCAACAAACCAACTATCTCTTTGGTCATCGGAAGTTCCTGTTTTGCCTCCAGCTTGCCAGGATTCAATATTTTTTTTTGGATATCCTCTTGCGGTACCAGAAATAAAAGTTTGCTTCATTGCAAACTTTAGAAGATGTACTGGCTCAGGCCTTAATCTTTGCTCAATCTTATATGGGTAAGACAAATCAATATTACCATTTAGATCTTTGATATCCCGTACGGACCTAAGAGGGCTATAAAATCCATCCGCTGCAATAGTCTGATAAGATTGAATGGCATCAAAAGGAGACATTTCAAAAGATCCAATAAACAATGACGGGTATCTTTCGATTGATTTTCTTATTCCTAGTTTATTGAAGGTTTCCTGAACAGAGTCGTACCCCAACTCTATTCCCAGTCTAGCTGAAGCAATGTTATAAGACTGCCATAAAGCTACATGTAAAGGGATTTTCCCGTGAAACTTTTTATCAAAATTATTAGGTTCCCATACTTCTCCTCCACTCTTAATGGATAATTTTGAATCGTCTAGAATAGTAGTTAAGTTATATTCGTCATATTTGTTAAGGGCCGTTAAATATATAAACGGTTTAACCAATGAGCCTATCGGCCTAATAGCGTTTATAGATCTATTAAAACCAAATTTAGACGGATCCGAGCTTCCCACAACAGCTTTTATTTCTCCTGATGCTATATCCACAGCTAATGCAGCACCTTCAAGTTCAGTTAGCTCTTTTCCGTACTTCTTAATTAATTGTGCTTTTGTTTTTTTAATACTATTTTCCAATGATTCTTGTAAAACTGGGTCTAAATTAGTCTGAATCTTCAAACCTTGGGTCCTCAACTCTGGATCTTGATAATTTTCTCTAAGTTCTAATCTAACTAAATCGTGGAAAGCCGGATATTTTGTTTCACTCCTAAAACTTGGTGAAACAACTTTTAAAGGTCTTGATTTGTATTCTTCTAACGAAGAAGAGTTTATGTGCCTTCCTTTTTGCAGTATTCCTAAGACAAGATTTCTTCTTTTTGTTGCATTATTCGGATTTCTTCTAGGATTATATAAAGATGGCCCTTTTAACATACCTACTAAAAGGGCTATCTGATCAGTTTCTAGATTTGTTACAGATGTTCCAAAAAAATGTTGAGCTCCCATGCCAAAGCCATGAACTGCCCTTTTCCCAGATTGTGCTAAAAATACATCGTTTATATAAGCAAGTAGAATCTCTTCTTTTGAATAATGAAATTCAATTAGTAAAGCAGCAATTGCTTCCATTACCTTTCGTTTAATTGTTTGCTCGGAAGTAAAGAATAAATTTTTAGCCAATTGCTGAGTTATCGTGCTCCCGCCCTGCTCTATATCTCCTGCTTTAACATTAGTAAAAAAGGCCCTAGAAATAGACCTAAAAGAAATACCCTTATGATTAAAAAAATTCTGGTCTTCTACAGATAGAATCGTATCGATCAGAATTGAAGGGACTTGGGACCAGCTCAATAATATTCTATCCTCCATGTGAGAGGGATACATTCCACCAATCGCTATAGGTTCAAACCTAACTATATCCACTGAAATACCCAGTTGATTGGTTATCTTTGTAACCGTTCCATCTTTAAAAGAAACCTCAAATAAACCGCTCTTCTGATCTTCATAGCCCCTTAAGAAAATTCTTAAATTATCTTTGCTATATGTAAACTCTCCAGGTTTTGAAGGACTCCTATTTTCAGAATAAGAAAGCATGCCCAATTCCTTCATAAGATTAGATTTATTAACTTTTGAGCCTTCAGCTAAATCTAAAGATCTTGAATAAACTTTTGCAGGTATCGTCCACAAGACACCATCCAGCTTGTTGGTTACTCTTGAATCAATAATAGCTACAACAGATGCAGAGATTACAAAAACTATAATCAAAGCAATTATTCCCAATGAGCCTAAAGTTAACTTAATCTTCATTTATTACTTGATAAAATCTTCTAATTGCAACAGTCTACGTTTTTTAAAAAAATTTAGGACAAAAAAATGAAGTTCGACATATGTTCAGTTGGTAGTGCTTTAGTAGATTTTACTTTTAGTATAGACAAAGAATATGAAAAAAATCTTATAAAGTATGGAATACCTAAAGGTTCCATGACTCTCATTGAAAAAGAGGATCAAGAAGTTTTAATTAATGAATTAATGGAGATGGGTAAGACTCCTGACAAGGCGTGTGGAGGTTCAGGAACAAACTCTACAGTCGCAGCTTCACTATTTGGAGCAAAGTGCCACATGACCTGTATAGTTTCTGATGACGACCATGGAAGATTTTATATAGAAGATCTTTCATCCAATAAGGTTAGTCATACCAACGCTCCTATCTCATCGGAAATTCCTTCTGGAAGATGTTTAGTTATGGTTTCTGATGATGCTGAAAGGACTATGTGTACTAATTTAGGGATTAGCACAGAATTTTGGATATCTGACTTAGATGTAGAAATAATCAAAGCTTCTGATTATTTATTCTTAGAAGGCTATCTAGTAGCGTCTCCAAAAGGAATGGAAGTTTGCAAGAAAGCCATAGAGGTTGCAAAAGAAAATGACACTAAAGTATCAATTTCCTTATCAGACCCAAATATAGTTAACGCATTCAAGAATGAAATAAAAACTCTACTAGATATGAAATGTGATCTTATATTCTGTAATGAAGATGAAGCTCTCGCTTATACTGAAACAGATGATATCTCAAATGCTTTCCAGATCTTTAAGGAAATAACACCTAATTTCTTAATCACGCAAGGTTCATCTGGGTGCATAGGTTTTGATGGAAAAAATGAATTCAACATACCTGGAATTAAAGTGAACGCTATAGATTCTAACGGTGCAGGAGATATGTTCGCTGGGGCTGTTTTATATTGTATTACTTTAGGATCAAGCCTAGAGAAAGGGGCCTTATTTGGCTGTTACGCAGCTTCAAAGGTAGTTGGTAATGTTGGCCCAAGATTAATAAAAGATGAATATTACGAAATAAAGAATAATTTTTTCTAGCTATTAAAAATATATTCTGATAAATTGCTGCGCGCTCACAATAAAGCCAAAGAAATAACATCTGATAATGCCAAAGAAATCATCTAAAAATACAAAAGCTAAGAAAGTTGCTCCTAAAAAAGTGACTGCTAAGAAAGTTGCTCCTAAAAAAGTGACTGCTAAGAAAGTTGCTCCTAAAAAAGTGACTGCTAAGAAAGTTGCTCCTAAAAAAATGACTGCTAAGAAAGTTGCTCCTAAAAAAGTGACTGCTAAGAAAGTTGCTCCTAAAAAAGTGACTACCAAGAAAAACAAGGTCAAGACATCGGCTCCTAAGAGAGCTTCTTCAAAAGCCAATCCTCTAAAGAAATATGAAGAAGCGCAATTTTTGGCTTCTATAAAACCTTATGCCCTGAAAAAGAACGAGAATTACATGAACGCTAAACAAAAGAAACATTTCATAGCAATTCTTGATAGCTGGGCCTATCAACTACAAATAGAACAAGACAGAACTGCAGATAAAATTCAAAAGAATGTTACTAATTTCCCTGACGAATCAGATCGAGCAACTCATGAAGAAGAGTTTACTCTTGAACTAAGAACCAGAGAGAGGGAAAGGAAGTTGCTTTCCAAGATTAATGAATCTATTGATGACCTCAAATCAAATAATTACGGTTATTGTGCTTCATGCGGCATAGAGATTGGTATCAGAAGACTGGAAGCTAGACCAACAGCAACAAGATGCATAGACTGCAAGACGATAGAAGAAATTCATGAACGTCAACAGTATGGATAATATTCATTTTGGTTAATCATAACCAAAAAAATCATTCTCCCGAGCTATACGCTCAACCTCAACATAAAATTAAAATCAAACAAATTGATTCCCACGCTAAGGAAATAATTAATAATCTCAACAAGTCTGGATTCAAAGCCTATTTAGTGGGTGGATGTATTAGGGATTTAATTCTAAATAAGAACCCTAAAGATTTTGATGTTGTTACTGATGCTACTCCAGAACAAATAAAACAGACAATTCCAAGAAGCAGAATAATTGGTAGAAGATTTAAATTGGTTCATGTAAGGAAGGGGAGAAAAATTACAGAAGTTTCTACCTTTAGGTCTAAAGGAGGAAAAAGAACATCAAAAACAAATAAAGGGATTGTACTGAAGGACAATTTCTACGGAACAATAAAGGAGGACGCTTTTAGAAGAGATTTTACTATTAATTCTTTGTATTTAGACATCAGAGATATGAAAATTATTGATTATACAGGGGGCTTTAAAGACCTGAATAACAGAGAATTATCCTGTATTGGAGATAGTAAATTAAGATTAAGAGAAGACCCGATAAGAATAATAAGGGCGACAAGATTCCTATGTAATTTAGATCTTAAATTAAAGAAATCTTTAAAAAAAGACCTAATTAATTTTGCCCACCTTCTTCAAGAAATACCTCCAGCAAGAAGATATGAAGAAATTCTAAAGTTATTTTTAACTGGTAATGCCGAGAATAATTTTATCACTCTCCTAGAATTGCATATTTTAAAGTACTTGTTACCCATTACTGCAAAGCAGTGCTCTAATGAGAAACACAAATCTTTTATTCTCAATGCCTTATCGAACTCTGATGCTAGAGTAAAGAAGGGATTACCTTTAACTCCTGCTTTTTTATTCTCAGTATTACTGTGGCCTGGCTTGACCGAAAAGGTCGGAGATATTAATTCTAAAAAAACAAAATTACCTGTTCTTTTAAGATCATCAAACATCATTATCAAACAATGCCGACAAGACTGCTTTATCCCAAAAAGAATAGAAAATATGATCAAAGAGATATGGGAATTCCAAATCAAACTCTTAAAATTCCCCCCAAAGTCAAAGTTAATTTTTTCTCATAGAAGATTTAGGGCAGGTTATGATTTTCTTTTATTGAGAGAAGAGGCAGGAGTTAATCTAGGTGGTGCAGGTAAATGGTGGAAAGAAAACCAACCCAATTCCAAGCGTTCTTATCAGAATAAATAAATCCTTTTTTTAAAATAGATGCTGTATATTAATTTGAGAAACAATCTCTTATGGAAACTAAATTAATAGATTTAAGTGTATACAAGAAAGTACCGAGGTTTATTGCTGTAGAAGGCCCTATAGGAGCAGGAAAAACAACACTTGCGAAGCTATTATCTGATTCCTTCGGTTATGACACTTTCCTTGAGAACCCTTCTGAAAATCCTTTTTTACCTGATTTTTATATCAATCCATCTCAGGCAGCTTTAGCAACTCAATTATTTTTTCTATTTCAAAGAGTTAAGCAAATTCAGGAACTAAAACAAGGGGACATTTTCTCTTCGAAGAAAGTTTCAGATTTCTTGTTAGATAAAGACAAGCTATTTGCAAAAGCCACTTTATCTATGGAAGAACTAAAATTATATGAGCAAATATATGAGTACTTATCTTTAGATCTGCCCACTCCAGACCTGGTTGTTTATTTGCAAGCAGAAACAAAGACTCTATATGAGCGAGTGATGCATAGAGGAATTGAAATGGAAAAGAGTATAAGTTATGACTATTTAGAGTTGCTTAACGAAACTTACAAGGAATTCTTTTTTGAGTATGATAGGTCGCCTGTGTTGATTGTTAATTCAGATTATCTCGAATTACAATCTAGCAAGAAAGATTACGATTTACTTTTAGAAAAGTTATTGGATTACTTCAATAAACCTGAAGGAGCTAAGATGTATTTTAATCCTGCTCCAACTTTAATTTAAATTTAAACCATGGCAAAAGAAACCATATACGAACCTTCAGAAGAAATTATTAACGATGCCGTTATTTCAAATGATGAATTCGAAGAACTTTACAAAGAATCTATCAACAACCCAGATCAATTTTGGGATCAACAAGCACGTAATTACCTTTCATGGGATAAAGAATGGGATGTTGTAAAAGAAAGTGATCTAGTAAAAGGCGACATAAGCTGGTTTAAAGGGGCTAAATTAAATGCATCCGTAAATTGCATTGACAGGCACCTAGAGAATAACGGTGAGAAGACAGCAATTATCTGGGAGGGAGACGACCCTCAAGACTCCTTAAAGATTACCTACAAAGAATTGCATGTCTCTGTATGTAAATTTGCTAATGCCCTCAAGAAAAGAGGAATAAGTAAAGGGGATAGGGTTTGCATATACATGCCAATGATTCCTGAAGCAGCTTATGCGATGCTGGCTTGCGCAAGAATTGGTGCAATACATTCAGTAGTATTTGGAGGATTTTCTCCAGAGTCGCTAAAAGATAGAATCTTAGATTCTGATTGTGAAAGCGTTATAACTGCAGACGAAGGGCTGAGAGGATCAAAGAAGATACCTTTAAAGAGTAATGTTGATACAGCTTTAGAAGATTGCCCAAACGTACACTCAGTTTTTGTAGTAAAAAGAACAAATGCAGAAATAAGCTGGAACGATAAGAGGGATGTTGATTATCAAGAGATAATTGATTCAGTTCCATCAGAATGCGAAGCTGTACCAATGGATTCTGAAGATCCATTATTTATTTTGTATACCTCTGGATCCACTGGCAAACCAAAAGGAGTTCTTCATACAACAGCAGGTTACCTTTTGCAGGCATCCATCTCTCATAAACTGGTTTTTGACTATAAAAATGATGAAATCTATTGGTGTACTGCAGATGTTGGATGGGTTACGGGTCACTCTTATATTGTTTATGGTCCTCTTGCCAATGCTGCTACAACCTTAATGTTTGAAGGAATTCCAACCTACCCTAATGCTTCTAGATTCTGGGAAGTCATAGACAAGCATAAAGTTAATATTTTTTACACCGCTCCAACAGCCCTTAGAGCCTTAATGGCACAAGGGGATAAATATGTGAAATCTTCTTCTAGGGATTCCTTGAGAGTTCTTGGAACTGTCGGTGAGCCTATAAATCCTGAAGCATGGGAGTGGTATTACCAAGTAGTAGGCGATTCTAAATGTCCTATAGTTGATACTTGGTGGCAAACTGAGACAGGAGCAATGATGATAACTCCCTTGGCTGGATCAACTCCACTTAAGCCGGGTAGCGCCACTAAACCTTTTCTGGGTATTGAACCTGCACTTCTTGATGAGAATGGAAAAGAGATAGAGGGAGAAGGATCTGGAAATCTTGTAATTAAATCAAGCTGGCCATCTCAAATTAGGTCCGTTTATGGAGACCATCAAAGATGTGTAGAAACTTATTACTCTATGTATCCTGGTTATTACACAACTGGGGACGGTGCAAGAAGAGACAAAGATGGATACTACTGGATAACGGGCAGAGTAGATGACGTTTTAAATGTTTCTGGGCACAGATTAGGGACCGCAGAAGTAGAGAGCGCATTGGTTTTACATGAAACAGTTGCAGAAGCTGCTGTAGTTGGATATGAACACGAAATAAAAGGCCAAGGCATATATTGTTATGTAACTCTGATGTTAGGCAAAGAGCCGAGTGAAGATCTGAAGAATGATCTAATTCAATTAGTTGCCAAAGAAATTGGTGCCATAGCTAAACCAGATATAATTCAATGGGCTCCTGGATTACCTAAGACAAGATCAGGTAAAATCATGAGAAGAATACTTAGGAAAATAGCATCTAATGAAGTTAACGACCTAGGTGATACTACTACACTAGCCGATCCTTCGGTTGTGGAAGAGTTAATACATAATAGAGAGAATAAATAATGTCTTTAATGGATTTATTAAATAAGAAAAGTTTACTACCACTCGAGTCGGAAGCGCTAAAAGGTAGAGAAGAAGAAATTGAGGTTCCACCAGAGCATTTTGTAAAAGGAACTCCATTAAAAGCACCATTTCCTGAAAGTCTTGAGCAAGCAATATTTGGGATGGGATGTTTCTGGGGAGTGGAAAGACGATTTTGGGAATTAGAAGGTGTTTACACCACAGCTGTTGGTTATTCAGGTGGGTATACTAAAAATCCTACATACCGAGAAGTGTGCACAGGCATGACAGGACATAATGAAGTGGTCTTAGTTGTTTATGACCCTGCTAAATTAACTTATGAGAATTTACTCTCAACTTTTTGGGAAGACCATGACCCAACTCAAGGGATGCAACAAGGTAACGATGTTGGCACACAATACAGATCGGGGATCTATTTTTTAAATAATTCTGAAGAAGATGTAATACTTCAAACGAAATCTCAATACCAAAGTCAATTGGATAGTAATAGCTTGGGCAAAATAACTACTGAAGTAACCAATGCAGGTCCTTTCTATTACGCTGAGCATTACCACCAACAGTATTTAGCAAAGAATCCAGATGGTTATTGTGCTTTAGCGGGTACAGGGGTAAAGATTAAGTAACTCCCTTCCAAACAAAATCATTACCTTCTTTAGATATAAGATTATCCTCTTCTAACTTTATTAAATGAGCTAACAAAGAAGCTTTTGCAATAGGGAAAAGGGAAGAATCCACATCGTCATACACCTTTTTAACTAAAGATTCAGGATTACCTTTAGTAGCTTCTTTCAAAGCTGAGGCAACCTTCTCTTCTCTTTGAAGTCTATGGTTAATAATCCATTCAGCTACTTCATAAGGATTTTCTAGTACCTCGCCATGGCCAGGAGCAATTTTTGAAAGCTTAAACTGCTTTAATTTTTCTAAGGAGTCTAAATATTGCTTCATGTTGCCATCAGGTGGCCCAATAACAACTGTGGACCCATTCATTATATGATCACCAGTAAAAATAAATTCCTCTTCTTTAAGAATGTAGCAAAGATGATTTGAAGCATGTCCTGGAGTATGAACAACTTCTAAAGTGTATTCACTTTCTTCAAACGTATCTCCGTCTTTTAGAATTTTGTCAGGTTTAAAAGAGTTGTCTTGACCTTTTGAAGTCTCTGTAACCATCCCGTAAGCAGGTATGTCTAACCTTTCTTGTAGCAATCTAACTCCTGGAGAATGATCAGGATGAGTGTGGGTTACAACAATTTGCTTAATCTTGTCGCTTGCAGAAGTTATTGCATCTATATGGGAATCCATTGCTGGTCCTGGATCCAAAACAGTAACTTCTTCATTACCGATCAAGTAAGTATTAGTTCCGGGTCCAGTAAAAACACTTGCGTTACCTGCCGTAATCCTTCTAATTAAAGGACTGATTTGTACTACTTCTTCAATCTGCATTTTTAATGGTCTTCGTAACCTTCATCTCCGGGCAAGAGTCCTACCATCTTGCCGTTTTCCATAAAGAACTTGGGTTCTATGGTTGCTATATCGTATGGATTTATAGAATTTTTATCTTCTAAAAGTTCCTTGGTATTGCTATACCCACAGATGCTCTCTAAATTCTTAATGGTAGGCATAATCATCAATAACTTACCTTCTTTAAACTGTTGCAAAGCTTCCTCTGGTTTTATCCATATACTGTTTACGCTTTCAGATCCATCATGAATAGCTTCTTGTCCTTCAGGAGCCTGTGCGATAAAAAATCTTGTGTCATACCTTCTCTTTTCTATCTTAGGAGTGATCCAATGAGCTAGATATGCAAGCCTATCTGTGGCCAAGAAAAGTTCTTCGCTTTTACACATGTCAGCGAGAACCTTTTCGCCATCGTTTAATCTTTTTCTGTAATCTACAAATCTATCATTCTCAGACTCATCTTCAGGATCAAAATTACTACCATCTTTTCTATAAGCCAAAAGTATTCCCACTTCTTCAAAACACTCTCTTATAACGGCCACCCAATATGCCAATCCTCCATTTTCAATTCCTAAGGCAGAAGAGGCATCCTGATCACTAACTCCCTGGCAAATTTCACTAAATTCATCAGAAGAGTCCTCCAGATCAACTTTTCCTCCTGGGAAAACATAGGCTCCTCCAAAGTTAGTTTTAGCTGCCCTTTCAATTAAGAATACCTCTATCCCATCTTCTTGCGTATCTCTAACTAGCAAGACAGTTGCGGCGGGTTGCGGCACGGTCGGTTCTTTATTAGGATCAGCCATTTGTGTATTCACACCTTTCAATGGTTCTTTCATAAAATTTCCTTACTTTTTTGAGATTATAATAGACTTAGGTTCTTAAGAACTTAAAACTATAAATTTATTTCAAAGGAATGTCTAAATGAAGGATGAGCAACCTGACTGGTTTAAAGAAGCTTTATCAGTTTCTAAAGAAGAGAAATCGATAATCGTTGAAGAAAAGTCTATATATTATCAACACTGGGGGGATGGAAATAAACCAGGCATGGTGTTGGTTCATGGAAGTGGAAGTCACTCCCACTGGTGGGATTTCATTGCCCCCTTGTTATTGGACGATTTTGAGGTAAGTGCCTTAGATTTGTCGGGCATGGGTGATAGTGAACGTAGGGAAGATTACTCTGCTGAAGTGTTTGGCAAGGAGATACTTAAGGTGGCTGAAGACAGTGGCTTCTTTGAAGGCAATAAAGAACCTATCATTTGTGGACATAGCATGGGTGGATTTATGAGTGCTACCGCAGGCTATATTTCTGATAAACCTCTTAAGGGTGTAATTATGGTTGATTCACCTATACGCCCTCCCACATACGATTACTCATCACACGTAAGAAGCGGACCAATAAGGAGAATCAAAACTTATCCTAATGAAGAAAGTATTCTTGAAAGATTTAGATTAACTCCTGAACAAGAATGCGAAAATCAATTTCTAGTTGATTACATTGCTAAATGGTCGATCAAGGAAGTAGAAAATGGCTTTCAATGGAAATTCGATGACACCATCTTTGATAAGCTGGGCGTATCTCACATGGGAAGGAATATAGCTTTTGATCTTAAATGTAACTTAGGAATAATTTATGGAACCGAAAGTTTAATGATGACTGATGAAATTCTTACATATATTAAAGATAATGTTCCAAGCAATACTCCTATAATTCCAATAAAAAATGCAGCTCATCATGTTCCTTTAGATCAGCCACAAGAATTAGTTAATTCTATCAAATTGATAGTAAGAGAATGGCTTTAGAATAGTAACTATTTAGAAATGAAAAAGGCCTGAAAGGCTCTTATAATTTAAGTTAATTATTAAATGCCTCAGCCAGATGTGTCTAAATCGTGGAAAATTCTCTCTAAATCTCTTTGAATCTCGTCTTCTTCTTCAAACAAACCATTTGTTAGTAGGTCAGCTGAGATGAAGTGGTCATCTTTACTGTAACTTGTATCTCTAAATGGCAAGCAAACTGCTACAGCTTTAGAAGATAGTGGTATCCTCTTGTATTCCAAAGTTTCTGTTTTAAAACCAAGCTCTTTTATAACTTTTAGTAACTCTTCTATTGAACCAACATTCAAAACATACCCAAGACAATTTGAATTATTCTTTTCACCTGTTGTCCTAAATATAAAATCTCTATTCATATTTTTTTTATATTGTTGTTAGTCCACATATCAATAATTAAAGATAGTTCGATGACATTTCAATGAATTGATATAGGTCAACTCTCTCATCTTTTATTTACAGAGACTTTAATTTTTTAGGAAGTTGTAAAATAATTAAAGATTACACTACTTACCTTTAGCAGTATTTTAATTATTGTCATCATCATTTATCTTTGTTGGGGCCAATATTTGTTTCATCAAATCATCATTCCATTTACCTTCAACTTTTACCTCTGCCTTGGCCCCCAAAATAAAAGCTTCTATTAGATTGTGGTTTAAATAAACATAGTTACCAGGCTGTCTGAAAGTATAAATAGAAGCTGCGGCAGCCCCGCCTGGCACAAACCATGTCTCTAAGTTTGTCCTTGGAGGATCGTTAAATGAACCATTGGGCCAAACAAAATCACCATGTCCGCCTATTAAGTGAGGTCGTGTATCTCTATTTGCTTGGGCATGAACAAACATAACTGATTCCCCTACTTTAGCTCTTAATGCATTTTCTCCTTCGAGAGACCCTGCAGAACCATTAAACACGACATGAGAAGGTATTAAAGTTTTCATAACCTTTAAAATATCGCTATAGCCATCACCAGGTTGTAGGAACTCTTTATACCTGCCAGTTGAAGGGTCTTTTGGTACGTAAAAATCTTGCTCGCCTATGTAATAAGCCCTGTCGTATCTTACAGGGCTTCCATTGCGGTCCTTAAGCCCTTCTCTTGGGAGAATCATTACAGCACCGTTCATTCCTTTAACTACATGCCAAGGCACCATAGCTCCTCCTGGAGCACAATGATAAACAAATACTCCGGGTTTAATTGCTTTCCATCTAATAATAACTTTTTCGCCTGGTCGTACAAGGGTTAAGGCCCCGCCTCCCAGGGCACCTGTGGCTGCATGAAAATCAACATTATGTAAAAAATTATTCTCATAGGGATTCTTTAAAGTAAGCTCTATGTAATCCCCTACGTGAGCTACAATAATTGGACCAGGAACGGAATCATTAAAACCAAAAACTCTAAACTTGGTTCCCTGCTTGTCTATAGAAATTATTTTTTCTGTAACCGTTAGCTCTACTTTAATAATTTTTGGCCCTCCTTTAGCTACAATATTATGTTTCGGAAGAAAGGGCGGTTTAACCATCTCTTGTACCACTACTGGGAGGTCATCAGGAGAGCTAGCTGCGACAGTCAAGGGAATGAATGCATAAAAAAGTAAACCAATTGAACACAGGCTTATAAAAACCTTTTCTTTTTTCATAAATCTATCTTATAAATACTAGAATTAGGCAAGTTGATCTAAGTCAAAATATTTATTTTTTATTTATCTTGAGCAAAACATGGATCAAACTTTCTTATATGAGAATCTAGGGTGATATCTAATCATGACTTCCAGAGGTGATCATAATATAATCACACTCAACTTTAAGGCTATAAAATCAATTGGTAGAGTGCTACCTTTGCGCAGTGATAATTAACCTACTTATATTATTATTCTTATACTTCTCTTTTTCTGTCCACAAGGCTCTCTACAAAGAAGAAGTAGCCTATGGATGCACCTCTCTTAGTGTATTAATGTTTGTGGACGTTAGTTTATTGCTCTTGATTTACTATGCCTTCTTCAACTAAGAACTAATTTCTTGGGGGCAATCCTTTTACCATACTTAAAGACCTTACAGGGGCTCCTTCCCTTCTAAACTTTGCAAGCTCTTGATATTCAGGGTCGCTATACCAAGCTTCAGCTGCAGATTTAGAAGGAAAAGAAAAAATAATCATTCGGCCGCCACTTAATGGTTCAGAGCCTTCCATGTGCTTAAAAGAATCATCAAAAGTTAAGAATTCTCCATCGTGTTTTTTAAGAATGGGGAAAAATCCTTTTTCATATTTTAGGTAAGTGTCTTTATCTTCAATTTCCAAATTCACAACCATATATACTTTTACATCTTCCATAATTTAATCTTCCTTTTAAGAAGCTTTCACAGACTGTAGTCTATCGTCAATTATATTCTTGGCGTCTGCAACTAATCTGGATACCATTTCTTCGCAAGTAGGAATGTCTTTAACTCTTGCTACTGAAATTCCTGCCGACCATATGCCGTGCTCAAGATCGCCCTCTTCAAAAACAACCCTTCCTCTTTGACCAGCCACTAAATCTTTAACGTCTTCAAAGGTGGCCGTTCCAGTTGATTCAATCTCTACCACTTCACTGGATACTGAATTCTTAAATACTCTGGCAGTATTGTGCATGGTTCTAAACATAAGGTTAGTAGAAAGCTCATCAGCTTCTGTCATTTTATCTTTTACATTTTGATGCACGCCTGCTTCTTTAGTCGCCATAAATCTTGTTCCCATCACTATGGCTTCTCCTCCAAGTGCTAAAGCAGCAACTAAACTCTTTCCATCACTAAAACCTCCGCAACCAGCAACTGGAACATCTAAAGCTTCAACGGCTTGAGGCAATAATACTAGAGAGGGAATATCATCTTCTCCAGGGTGACCTGCACATTCAAATCCGTCTATAGTAATAGCGCTTACTCCTACTGCCTGAGCCTTAAGGGCATGCCTGACTGACGTGCATTTATGAATAACTTTCACGTCGTATTCATTAAAGAGTTCCATAAAAGGTTCAGGACTCCTTCCAGCAGTCTCAACAATTTTAACGCCCGAGCCAACTATGGCTTGTGCGTATTCTTCGTATGGAGGAGGATTAATCGTCGGTAAGATTGTTAAATTTACACCGAAAGGCTGATCAGTCATTTCCTTAGTCTTCTCTATTTCTTTAACTAAGTCTTCGGGTGTTGGTTGACTTAAAGCAGTTAATATCCCTAAAGCACCAGCATTAGAGACTGCTGAAACTAATCCTGCAAAACCAACCCATTGCATTCCACCTTGTATTACAGGGTGTTTAATTCCAAATAATTCTGTGATTCTTGTTTTTAACATTTTCTTTACCTTATATTCTTATTTTATTCTTAATCTGTTTTAGATTGATAGAATGATAGTAAGATACTTCAACAAAATTAAGAAGAAATAATTTATGACAAATAAACTTCCTTTATTTATAGATGGTAATTTTGCAGACAGTAAAACTTCTGAGTGGTTAGAAGTCTTAGACCCTTCAACTCAGACAGTTCTTTGCCAAGCTCCGTGTGCAACAGACAAAGAAATAGAACAAGCCATTAATTCAGCGAAAGATGCTTTTATAGACTGGAAAGAGACGCCTCCACCTGAAAGATCTAGGGTGATGATGAAATATCAAGAATTATTGAAACAAAATCAAAATGAAATTGCTGCAATATTGAGTAAGGAAAATGGCAAAACTCTTGAAGACGCCAAGGGCGATGTGTGGAGAGGAATAGAAGTAGTAGAACAAGCAGCCAATATAACTCCCTTATTAATGGGTGAGACGGTAGAAAACGTAGCAAGAGAGATTGATTCTTACAGCTACACACAACCTATAGGAGTTTGTTTAGGCATTACCCCTTTTAATTTTCCTGCAATGATTCCGCTCTGGATGTTTCCCATGGCAATTGCTTGTGGGAATACTTTTATTCTAAAACCTTCTGAACAAGATCCCATGACGTCTAATAAGCTTGCGGAATTATTTGTCGAAGCAGGAGCTCCCAAAGGTCTTCTCCAAGTAATTCATGGCGATAAAAAACAAGTTGATCTACTAATTAAACACCCAGACATTAAAGCTATTTCTTTTGTTGGCTCAGTCCCTGTTGGTCAATACATTTACAAGACGGGTACGGAACATTTAAAACGTGTTCAAGCATTAGCGGGTGCAAAAAATCATATGGTGGTAATGCCAGATGCGCATAAAAAGAAAACCATAGATAACTTGGTAGGATCAGCAGTAGGAGCTGCTGGCCAGAGATGTATGGCTATAAGTGTAGCTATCTTTGTTGGAAGCGCTAAAGATTGGGTTAATGATTTAAAATCTGAAATGGAACTTATAAAGCCAGGCCCTTGGGATTCAGAAGAATCAGGATTTGGGCCTTTAATAAGTAAAGAAGCTAAAAAAAGAGTTCTGCAACTAATAGAAAAAGGTAAAAAGGAAGCAAAGTGTTTGCTTGATGGCAGTAACTGTGAGGTTGAAGGCTATCCTGAAGGAAACTGGATTGGCCCAACTCTTTTTACAGACGTGAGCACAGAGGCGGAAATATATAAAACAGAAATTTTTGGTCCTGTCTTAGCCTGCATTAGTGTCGATACCTTGGAACAAGCTATAGAATTAATAAACAACAATCCGTTTGGCAATGGTACTTCTATATTCACTGCTTCTGGAAAATCGGCAAGAAAATTCAGGCATGAAATTGAAGTTGGTCAAGTAGGCATTAACGTCCCTATTCCAGTTCCTCTTCCTTTCTTTTCTTTCACAGGGTGGAAGCAATCATTCTATGGAGACTTGCATGCTTATGGAAAACAGGCTGTTAGATTTTATTCAGAAACTAAAACGGTAACCGAAAGGTGGTTTGATGAAGATGAAGATAGTTCGGCCAACCTAACCATTAACTTAGAATAATTAATATGGATTTTGAATTAACTTCTGATCAAAAGAATTTCCAAAACCTTGCTAAAGATTTTTCTGACAAAGAGCTGAAACCGCATGCTGCTCGTTGGGATAAAGAAGAAGAATTTCCTTTAGAAGCTATCAAAAAAGCTGGAGATCTAGGCTTTTGCTCATTATATGTTGATACGGATTTAGGGGGGATGGGTTTAGGTAGACTTGATGCTTCTATTGTTTTCGAACAATTAGCTTCTGGGTGCACGAGTACAACTGCTTTCTTGACCATTCACAATATGGCTATTTGGATGGTAAGTAAATTTGGTTCGGAAGAATTGAAATCTGAATGGTTCCCTGTTTTGAGTTCAGGATCTAAGCTTGCTTCTTACTGCCTAACTGAACCTAACTCTGGATCTGATGCAGCTTCCTTAAAGACAACAGCCGCTAAAGAAGGAGATTCTTACGTTATCAATGGATCTAAAGCCTTTATATCAGGGTCTGGTTCAACTGACTGTTTAATATTGATGGCTAGAACCGGCGAAGAAGGCCCTAAAGGTATATCTTGTTTTCTAATACCTGCAGATCTTCCTGGTATAGAGTACGGAAAGAATGAATCAAAAATGGGATGGAAGAACCAACCAACCAGACAAGTATCTCTAACTGATGTAAAAATTCCTTCAAAGAATCTAATTGGCGAAGAAGGCCAAGGATTTAAGATCGCCATGCAAGGTTTAGATGGAGGAAGAATTAATATAGCCACCTGCTCTATTGGAACAGCGCAATCCGCCCTTGAAGACGCCCAAGAATATATGAATCAAAGAGAGCAATTTGGGAAAAAAATATCTGAATTCCAAGCCCTCCAATTTAAAATAGCCGATATGACAACCGAGCTTATTGCAGCTAGAAATATGGTAAGGCTGGCAGCTTCTAAATTAGATAAAGACCATCCAGAAGCAACTACTTATTCGGCCATGGCAAAACGTTTTGCTACCGATGTAGGTTTCGATGTCTGCAACGAAGCTCTACAAATCTTTGGAGGGTACGGATATATACAAGAGTATCCACTCGAACGTTATGTAAGAGATGTTCGTGTTCACCAAATTCTGGAAGGGACCAATGAAATAATGAAAATGATCATAGGCAGAAGAATGATTATGGAAGACGCAGCTAAAATTATTCAATAAAAAATGCCTGACAATGATTTATTAATTGATGAAATCGAAACAGACAATGGTTCGAAGATAGGTCATATAATTCTTAATTCCCCTGAAACACTGAACTCTTTGACCCTTGCCATGGTTGAAGGGATTTCAAAACAATTGAAAGACTGGGAGAAAAGAAATAGCTTGAAGGCAGTGCTTATAGAAGGAGCAGGAGAAAAAGCCTTTTGTGCAGGTGGAGATATAAGAGCCCTTTATTACTCCATGATTGAAAGCCCCAAGAAATCAATGTATGCCGAAGAATTCTTTGAAAAGGAATATAGACTCGATTATCAGATTCATAAATATCCCAAACCTGTTATCTCTATTTTAGACGGAATAGTGATGGGTGGTGGAGCAGGTCTGATGTTAGGCAGTCATTATCGGGTTTGTACGGAGCGCACACGTTTTGCGATGCCCGAAATAGGAGTTGGACTCTTTCCTGATGTGGGTTTTACATTTTTCATTAACAAGCTTCCTGAAGGTCTAGGCAAATACATGATGCTCACAGCAACTAATTTAAAAGCTGCTGACACGCAATTTTGTGGATTAACGAACCAATATGTAGATTCATCGTTCCTAGAGGACTTTTATAGCAAAATTAAATCAATAGATTGGGGTGATGATATTAAATCTAACCAAATTTCTATTGAGAACCTGTTAAATGAATTCAATGTACCTAAGAATCTTAATCTGCTTCCTCAGGGGATGCTCGAAGAAAGATTAGACGAAGTAAGATCTCTTACAAAAGGCGATGATCTACAAGAAGTTGTTGGGAATATATTGAACAACGCCACTGACGATGAATGGTTCATTGCCGGAAGGTCGGGGTTAGAAAATGGATGCCCTACTTCCGCTCACATAATATGGGAACAATGTAAACGCTCTAATGAACTTACCCTAGAAGAAGTTTTTAGATTTGAATTAAATCTAGCCATTCAAATCACGAGAAGAGGTGATTTTTCTGAAGGCATAAGGGCAGCCATTATTGAAAAAGATAATTCTCCAAACTGGGAATTCAAAACAATTGCAGAAGTGCCACAAGATTGGGTTCAAGAACATTTAGAACCTGCATGGAAGTATAATCCTCTAGAGGATATATAAAATGGAGAAAATTGGTTTTATAGGTTTAGGAAATATGGGAATGCCAATGGCCCAAAACTTAATTTCAAACGGAATGAAAGTAAAAGGCTTTGATGTTTCTGAAGAAATGCTTAAACAAGCATCAGAAAATAATATCGTGGTGTGTTCTGACGCTCTCCAGGCCTCTAAAGAAATTGATGTCTTAATTACTATGCTCCCTAATGGTGAAGCTGTTTCAAGCGTATTTAATTCAGAGAGTCTATTAGAAAATATAGACCCTTCAGTCTTAATAATAGAATGTTCAACTATAAACCCTAAGACCTCGAAGGAATTATCCTTAAAAGCGTTATCTTTAAATTTAGAAATGATAGATGCTCCTGTTTCTGGAGGCGTAAAAGGCGCTGAAGAAGCAGGCTTAACTTTTATGGTGGGTGGATCAGTTGAAAACGTAGAGAAAGCTAAACCAATCCTTTCTAAGATGGGGAAAAACATCTTTCATGCGGGCGATAGTGGTTCAGGTCAAATTGCTAAGCTGTGCAATAACATGCTTTTAGCAATACACATGAGCGGGACAGCAGAAGCTTTATCAATGGGGGTAAAAAGTGGTCTAGATCCCAGTGTATTGTCAGAAATCATGTCTAAAAGCTCTGGAGGGAATTGGTCACTTGATAAATACAATCCCTACCCTGGAGTGATGACCGAATCTCCAGCAAGTAAAGATTATCAAGGGGGTTTCCTAAATAAATTAATGATAAAAGATCTGAACTTGGCAAAGGAACTGGCTCAAGATTCAAAGACTGAAACGCCTATGGGAGATTCTGCTAGAAAACTTTATGACGAATTAATTGAACAGGGCCTAGAAGACTTGGACTTTTCAAGTGTACAAAAGTTATTTAAATAACACCTGATATCAAAATAAAATTTAATGAATTACACTAATCAAACAATGAAAGTAGTTTCATATTTTGCTCTTTTTCTAAGCTTAACTTTATCCAGCTCTTTGTTTGCAAATCGGGGTTTAGAAATTGCTTTATTAAGCGATAAGAACAATGAAGGTTATGGCGATAGCTCTTCTTCCATGACTATGGAGCTGATTAGCAAGAAAGGCGATGTGGTTACTAGGGAGCTAAGATTTAAAAGGTTAGAAGTACCTGAAGATGGTGATAAATCTATTGCAGTCTTTGAGAGCCCGAGAGATGTAAAAGGCGTTGCAATCTTATCTTATGCTCATAAACAAGAAGCAGATGATCAATGGTTGTATCTACCAGCCCTTAAGCGAGTGAAGCGAATAGCTTCAAAAAATAAATCTGGACCATTTTTGGGTAGCGAATTCTCTTTTGAAGATTTTTCTTTCCAAGAAGTTGAAAAATACGAGTACGAGTACATAAAAGAGGAAAGCTATTTAGGAAAAGATTGTTTTGTTATCAAAAGAATACCTTTAGATCCTTATTCAGGTTACACCAAGCAACTGGCATGGATCGATAAGGAGAATTATTTATTACAAAAAATTCATCACTTCGATAGAAAGTCATTCCACCTAAAAACTCAAACATTTGGTGAATACAAGCAGTACTTAGGGTTCTTTTGGCAGCCCCATAGAATAGAAATGCAAAATCATCAAAACGGAAAAAGTTCAGTACTTAAATTTGAAGAAGTTTTCTTTAAAAAAGGTTTAACAGCTAACGACTTCTCTCAAAATAGTTTAAAAAGATCTAGGTAAATGCAATCAAATGCAAAATACCTTGCCTTATTCTTAATAAGTTTTTTTCTGCTTCCTATAAAGGCAGAGTTCATTGGTGAAATAAGTTTAGATAACAGACATTTCTTTAACGACGGCGCCTTAGGACAAGACAATAATCACTCCTCTATAAGTTTCTCGCCTGAGATATTTGAGAACCTTGAAGACGATAGGATATTTCATTTTAAAGCTAAGTTAAGAGACGACAATAAAGATACGGAAAGAAATCTGGTTGATATTCAGGAGTTTTATTTTATTGAGATAGGAGAATCTAAAGAAATAAAATACGGAATAAGCAAAGAATTTTGGGGAGTAACAGAAACATCTCATAGAGTTGATATCATCAACCAGACTGATACAGCTGAGAGTTTTGATGGTGAAGATAAGTTAGGCCAGCCCATGGTAAAGGTATCTCTTGAAAAAAATTGGGGAAATATAGATTTATACGCTCTATTGGGTTTTAGAGAAAGAACATATTCTGGAGATAAAGGTAGGTTAAGGCTGCCGGTACTAATCGATACAGATAATCCTATTTATGAATCTTCGGCTAGAAATAAAAGAACGGATTTTGCTATTAGATGGAGTCATTATTTTGATGAGTTTGAAGTAGCTTTATCGCATTTCTCTGGCACCTCTAGAGAACCTAGATTGATGCCTTCTGCTAAAAAGTTTAACCATTTAACTCCTTATTACGAAAAGATTAATCAAACAGGCCTAGAAGCTTTGTATCTAATCGGCGGCCTTGCATTAAAATTAGAGGCTATAAGACGCAGCGGTCAAGGTGATACATTTTCAGCTGCGACTGCGGGATTTGAATACACTCAAGTTGGAATAGCTGATTCTAGAATTGATCTTGGCTGGATCCTTGAAGCCAATCATGATGACAGGCTAAGTAGCTCTCCTTTTGTTGTTGGCACTAGACTTACCTTTAATGACAGTTACGACTCACAGATATTGTCAGGTATGTTTATTAATGAAAAGACAGAAGAAATTGGTATGTTAATTGAAGCCTCAAGAAGAATAGCAAGCTGTTGTATGATCTCATTAGAAGCAATGTATTTTGATGACACGAATGAAGACAATGGAGAAATTAAGTTGTTTGGGCCATTTAAAGAAGACGATTTCATGAGGATTGAGTTCATATACTATTTTGGAGAATAAATGGAATTTCTAAAAAAAGAGAACCTGTCAAAATTTATAATCAATAACAGGATCGTATTTATCTTTTCTTGTTTGGTTCTGGTCTTAGTTTTAGGCAGAGGAATAACTAGTGTGGCTTTTGATCCAGACATGGAAAGATTTTTTCCTCAAGGTCATGCTGCTACCTCCCTAAGCTATGAAATAGATGAAACCTTTATTCGAACTGACAATTTAGTAATTGCTATAAACGCTAAAAATAATTCAATTTTTACAAAGAAAACCTTATCCCTAATCGAAAGTCTGACTGAAAAATCCTGGACAGTGCCTTACTCTATAAGGGTCGATAGTCTTACCAACTATTCTTACGTAAGGTCTGTAAATGATGACTTATTAGTAGAACCCTTTATTGAGAATGCACTTTCTTTAGAGGACAGTTTTATTGAGCAGAGAGAAAAAATTGTAGAAGAAGAAGAGATCATATTTGGCTCGCTTATATCTAAAGACAAAAAAACAACGGTAATAAGCATAATTGTTGATCCTCCAAACCCTAATGCAAACCTCAAGCTCATAGACACAGTTGAATACATTCTTGAATACGTAGATGAGGCTAAATCTGATCATCCAGAATTAGATATAAGGATATTAGGAACGCCTTATCAAGAGTACATAAGCCCGAAAATGGTTTTGTCTGAAATGCCTATTGTTATGCCTTCAATGTTGCTATTAATTCTTGTTTCCGTTTTCTTTCTGTTGAGAAGTGTCTTCGCGGTGTTGGCAACAATTATGGTTATAGTTTTAAGCTTAATCTCAGCATTTGGTTCTGTTGGCTATATAGGCAATGCGTTAAATCAAATGGTTATAACCATTCCTATTCTAATTATTACTTTAGCTCTAGCTGATTGCGTACATCTATTTAGTATTTTCTTTCAACAGAGAGTTAAAGGGCATTCAAGCAAAGAGTCTATGGTTAGGAGTTTAGAATTGAATTTACAACCACTCTTTCTTACAACCCTAACAACTTGCATCGGATTTCTCTCATTTAATGTGCTTGACGTGCCTCCGCTTAAAGACTTGGGTAACTACGTATCTATAGGTATAGCGATGGCATTTATATTCACAATCTTTTTTGCAGCGCCTTTGTTTTCTTTTTTTGAAATAAAAGCTCCGAAATCTGTAAACCAACAAGTTAATTTATCTAGAAAGATAGCTAAATTTAGTCTAAAAAATAGCAAAACTTTACTTTGGTCAGTCCCCTTGGTGTCTGTATTACTTATATGCCTTATTCCTTTAAACACTTTAGATGAAAACCCTACTCAAATGTATGATGATGGATTTACCTCGTTTTCAGCAGATACATTATGGTTAGACGAAATGCTTGGTGTAACTTTTCCAGTTAGCTTTAAAGCCGACTCTAAAAATGGAAGCGTATCGGAACCTGAATTCTTAAATAAGATAGATAATTTTACTAAATGGCTGGAAACTCAAGAAGAGGTAAACCACGTTACCTCTCTTGCTCATACCATGAAAAACCTCAACAAGAGTATGCATGGCGATGATCCTGAATGGGATACAATTCCTGAAAGCGAAGAATTATCATCACAGTATTTATTTTTCTATGAAATGTCCCTACCCATGGGTCTAGATCTAAATAGTTCGATCAGTCAGGACAGATCTTCTACAAAAATTTCAGCAAACTTAGATGATATGACTGGTCAAGAGTTTTTAAAATTTGATAAGAAAGTGAAAGCTCATCTAAAAGAAAACAATTTAACTGAGATTATCTCTTCCGCTGCTGGATTTAGAGTAGTCTTTTCTCATATAAGCATGGTAATTGTAAATTCTTTGCTTTTTGGTGTTTTCTTAGGTTTATTATTAATCACATTACTGCTTGGTTTATTTTTTAGGTCTATTCCCTTCGGTGTGCTTTCTGCTTTTCCTAATGTCTTACCCATAGGTGCGGCGTTTGGTATTTGGGCTTTATACGATGGTCAGGTCAGTTTCATGGTTGCTGTGGGAATGGGTTCCACGCTGGGAATAATAGTTGACTTCACTGTCCATTTACTAAGTAAATACGATCTGGCAAGAAGGGAGATGGGTCAAAGCCCTGAAGAAGCAGTTGTGTTTGCCTTCGAATCCGTTGGTTTTGCTTTGATCGTTATGACGATTGTTATATCACTTGGATTCTTGGTTCTCAACTTAGTTAATTTTATGCCTCTTCATGACTTTGCTAGGTTCTCAACCATATCCTTCGTAATGGCCTTAATTATAGACTTCCTACTCTTCCCTAACTTACTAGTTAAGTTTGATAAAAGACAATTCTAATTCTTAGCTTTAGTTAAATAAAAAGCCAAAACAACACAAGGCACTAGCGTTAGGCCAGCAAATATATAAGTAACGCTATAAGTAGAATACTCCATTATTAAAGGGGCAAGACTGTTTCCTATAATAGTAGATAAGTTAGAAAATCCCATGAAAATGCCAAAGTTTGTAGCGCTTGTTTGGGTAGTACAAAGTGCCATTAAAATAGCAAAAATTACAACCTTCATACCAGCTTCCGCTATATCTAAACCAATGATAGTCAAGGATCCAAGTTGATATGAAGTTTCTGTGGTGAAAGTACTCAAGAAAATAAAAAGAAGAAGCTGAGATACAATAAAACTGACAAGCAGTAATCTTTTACCAAGATAAAAAGATATTAAACCAACAGAAAAGCCTATTAAACCACCGAGCCACATGCCAGTAGGTCTTATAGAGCCTATATCTTCTCCCGTCATACCTATAACTTCTAGATAAAACTTATTATAAGTAACGTCAAAAATACCAATAGCGATATTACTAAATAACATGAATGCTACAGCTGCGATAGCAGTCTTATTTAGCAAGCCTCGAGAAATTTCTGAGAGAAGAAATTTTAATCCGAGAACATTTTTGTACTCTTGATTTCCTTCTGCTCCCTCTTTATGTCCTGATTCCGAGGAAATAAAAGGAAAAATAAATACCAATGTCATGCAAGATATTAAAAAGAAAATACTTACATTAAACCCATAACTGAATAACAAACTGGATGAAATTAACATCCCTGATCCACGTCCAATGATTTTGCTACCCCACATATAACCATTTGCCTTTGCTAGATCTGATTCCTTTAAACTATCGGCAGCTAAAGCGTCTGTTGCTATATCGCATGTAGCTACAAATAGATTATGTACAGTAAAGATAGCGATTAGTAATGAAGAGACTTCGGTTACATCTATAAAGAGTAGAGGTAACAACACTAAAATCATAATAATCTGACTTGATATTATCCAAAACCTTCTTCTGCCAAATCTTTTAACGGTTAAAGAATCTATAATTGGACCAAAAAAGACTTTAAGAGTCCAAGGCAACAACGTTATTGAAAGCAGTAAAGAAATATCAACCAAAGAAGCGCCTTTAGTGGCTAAATAGGTTGTTAAGGCAAGAAGAAATCCCGCTGAAAGCCCTTGTGATAAATATAATATACTCAAACAACTCAAATGCCATTTGGTACCGTTACTTAGTAATCTAGAATGTATTAATTCCATTTAATTTGCGTCGAAGATACTCTTTATTAATTCATAAGATTTCTTTCTTGCCAGAAATGGTTCGCATATGGTGATAATCTTTAATTCTTCTGGTTGCGCCTCATCTATTAGAGGTTGTAACTTTTCTTTAACTGTTTTAGGACTCCCTATGAAGGTCCTATTTTCTTTATCTTCTGTATTATTAAGTTTTATTGATCCTTTAGCTTCTTCTAAAGTAGGAAATGGAGCGAACAAGCCTCTTTGACTGTTTTGTCTCCACATAGAAGCACTTAAGGCTAACTCCTCTGCTTCAGCATCAGTTTCAGCACATATAGAAAATATACCTACACTAATTCTGGGTTCACTAGAGAAAACAGAAGGAACAAAATTATCTCTATAATATTTAGCAAACTCCAAACAATCTTGATTAATAAAATAAGCTAAAGACATAGGTAATCCAAATTGTGCTGCGAACTCAGCTCCTTGTTGAGAAGAGACCAATAACCAAACTTCAGGCATTTCACCTAGACCGGGAGTCACATTAACGTTCTCAAAAGAATTTGTAGAGGAAGCAGTGCCCTCTAAAAAAGATTTAAGGTCATTCATCTTTGTAGAAAAATACTCAGGGCCAGTTGTCTTGGATCCATAAGCTAATGCTCCAGCTTGATACGGATCGCTACCAGGAGCCCTACCTACTCCTAGATCTATTCTGTCGGGAAACAAAGATTCCAATAACCTAAAATTCTCAGCTACTTTATAGGGACTGTAATGCATTAACATCACTCCACCTGAACCAATTCTGATGTTTTCTGTTTCAGACGCTAAACGAGGAATTAAGATTTCAGGAGAACAGCCAGCGAAAGAAGAAGATCCATGGTGTTCAGCAACCCAAAACCTATTCATCCCTAAAGAGTCACAGTGCTTAGCTAGTTCCGTAGTCTCTTGTAAAGCTTGATTGGCATTGGTATCTGAAAATATTGGTGACTGATCAACTGCACTAATTTTCATGTATTAAGGTCCGATGGGTTTATCATCAATTACTTGATCAAGATATTCCGACATGCCATATCCAACTATGCCTTTATAAGTGTATTCGGTCATACCTTCGGTTATGCGAGTAACTAAACTTTCTCCATCTGGAGTATTTCTTCTATTCCTTAAAGGAATTAAAGATAAAACTTTTCCTTGAACTTCATATTCATCTTCATCCGTTCTAGCCCAAGCAGTAAATGTTTTTTGGAAATTATCTTCATCGTAATTAGTTTCAATCTTACAATCTCTAATAGATTCATATTTTCCATCTTTTAGAACTATCCCACCTCTTCTTTCGGAGTCTTCGCTTTGATGCACTATGCTGAACATAAAACCTATATCTTTATTTATATTGATTGTTAACCACCTGTACCATTCTATAGCTTGCCAATATCTTGGGCCCCAACTCTTATCTCTAAGACCCAAACCATCCACAGTCCATTCTTCTCCATCTATTTTTATGGTTCCTTTTCCAGAGGTGTGTTGCTCGTAATGAGCTTTTGAAAAACTTTTTTCAGGATCTTTCTCTAAACTTGTTCCGTCCTTTCTTACCGCCTGGCCGCCAAACATGGGTGAAATTCCGCTAATCTTTATGTCAGCTTCGCATTCTACTCTTGGATTTTCTTTGAAAGCCTTTCCAGGGTTTAACATATCTTTTGGATTATCTAGGAGTAATATCTTCCCCTTGTAATTAACTCGAAGAGATTTAAAGGGTTCTATCACTTCGAATTTCATTCCTCCAGCATCAAAGAATTCATTGGTTGAGATTTCTGGCCTTCCGAACATGAAGCCTATCCTTCCGTCAGGAAGATAAATGCAGCAAGTCATTTCAGCATAGCCCTCATTAGGTCTGTTGCCCAACCTAAACCAACCTCCCATCTTCTTTTCATGGTCAAAAACATTGAAATACATGCTTTCGTTGTAATTTGAAGCTTCATCAGGTTCATGATTAAACTCGTCCTGAGGTTCAAGTATTATTTCAATATCACTCATTAACTTTCCTTAATTGTTCTTGTATAGCGCAGTTTACATGCTCTCTTGCTATCTCAGAAGGGAAGTTCTGCCTTTTTAAATTAGTTTTTAGAGATGCCCTAGAGCTATAATTCTACAAACTATTTGATAGATTCAAAGCAAATGAAGATACACACATCTAAAGAAACAAAAAAGATTGATGCACTTGCAATAAAAGAAACTGAAGAAACAGGATTCACTCTTATGCAATCAGCAGCTGAATTCTCATTAGACGCATTAGTAAGTGAATTTAATAATGTAGAAGAAGTCTTGGTTTTTTGTGCAAAGGGTAAAAATTCTGGCGATGGTTTCTTACTTGCTAGTTACGCCAAAGAATTTGGTCTATCGAGCGTCATTGTTATGTGCAATCCAACTAAAGAACTTAAAGGAGTTTCTAAGAAAGCATTTAATGAAGCAAAAAGTAATGGGGTAAAGATAATTAACATTAACTCTTTATCAAAATTAAGAATTTCTCGAAAAGCAGTTCTAGTAGATGCTCTTATAGGCACCGGTCTAAAAGGAGACCTTCGAAAAAATATAAAAGAAGCTATTCTATCTCTCAATAGGCTTGGAGACAGGTACCCCGTAATGTCTTTGGACATACCCTCAGGAGTCTGCTCAGATACAGGTTTTGCTAACGAACCTAGTGTGATTGCAGATATAACTTGCACTTTTGTAGCTCAAAAGAGAGGTTGTTTCACCAGCGAAGGGAAGGCCCTGTCTGGAGAAGTTCTTTATTCTGATTTAGATATACCTAAAAAAATATTCTCAAAAGTTTCATGCACATCTCATCTAATTAATATGGAAGATCATCTTCATAAAATAATATTAAGGGATCAAAATTCTCATAAAGGTGCATTTGGACATACTTTCGTGGTTGGAGGGAATAAAGGCTATGGAGGGGCAGCTATTCTTGCTGCTAAAGCAGCAGCATTTTCTGGAGCTGGTCTTATTGGTCTTGGCACCAGACCAGAACACTTAGAGGCTAGTTTGTTATCATGCCCTGAAGTAATGACAGTAGGTGTAGATTCTGGACAAGACCTTGAAGAATATCTTGAAAAGCCTAGCGTCATCGCTATAGGACCGGGGCTTGGGCAAACGGCTTGGTCAGAACAAATGCTCCAAAGAGTCTTCTGGGAAGCAAATAAAAGGAAAATATCCGTTGTCATGGATGCCGATGCTTTAAATTTATTAACTAAACTGAAATTATCAGCAAAATTGCCCAAAAATCTCATTATGACGCCACACCCTGGTGAAGCATCTAGGCTTCTTGGCAAATCAATAGATGAAATAGAATCAAACAGATTTGAAGCTGTTTCGCTTATACAAAAGAAATTTAATTGTGTAGTTGTATTAAAAGGATCTGGAAGTTTAGTTTGCTACAGAAAAGGCGGTAAACAAGAGATAGGAATATGCGAGGCTGGAAACCCTGGAATGGCAAGCGGAGGAATGGGGGATATTCTTACTGGAATAATTGCTGGTTTTTTAGCTCAAGGACTAAGTCTTATTGAGGCTGCTGAATTAGGAGTTGATATTCATGCAAAAGCTGCTGATTTGAAGAGTTTAGATACAGGGGAGGCTGGACTCCTTGCATCTGACGTATTGGAAGAATTAAGGCAATTACTAAAATATGAGTAAAGAGATTCAAACCTCAGGTGAAAAACAAACTATAGAAGCTGGCTCTGCATTTTCTAATAATCTATTAGGAAAGAATCTAAGTAGATCGATCGTTGTATTTCTGGAAGGCGATCTAGGTGCAGGCAAAACTACCTTCACAAAAGGATTAATGAAGGGTCTTGGGTACAAAGAATTAGTTAAAAGTCCTACTTATAATCTTGTGGAAATACATGAAGCAGAAAAATTAAAAGTATTTCATTTTGATTTATACCGTATAAATAGTCCTCGTGAGCTAGAAGAAATTGGCATAGGGGAATACCTAGAAGAAGAAAATTCTGTATGCATATTTGAATGGCCAGAAAACGCTCAATCGCTTCTTCCTCAACCAGACTATACTATTGAAATAGCGCACAGCGACGACAAGCAGTTGGATAAAAGAAATATAAGGATAACGCTATGAAATTTTTAAAAGTTATAATTCTTTCTTTGTTTCTTTTTCCTCTAAACCATATCCTATCAAAAGAAAGTGAAGAGCTAATATTTTGCTTTGTTGGAGATGCAGGTGAAGTAAACCCTACTCAGGCAAAGGTAGTAAAGGCTCTGGCTAATTCTGATTGTTCGGTGGTTTGGCATCTTGGAGACATAACGCAACTTGGAGTCCAGTCGATGGATGACCCAGAACTGCAAGAAAGTTTCCTAAAACCCTTTAAGCCATTTTTAGAAACAGAAATTCCTTTTTATCTAACTATTGGTAATCATGACTATAAAGGTGATCCTAATGTCTATCTTGAAGTTGCAAAAGATTACCCCTCTATTCATCACCCCAGCAATTTCTATACTAAGAATTTCGGTAAGTTATGCTTTTTTGCTTTAGATACAACTATTTTTGATAAGTTATATTATTTTTATAAAAGAGGAAGTCAGATTAGATGGCTTAAAAAAGAAGTTGAAAGATTGAAAGGTCAATGTGATTTTGCTATCGCAGTTGCTCATCACCCATTATTTAGTTCGGGTGATAGAGACAGAGCAAATCCACAATTAGCAATTTTTTTAGAGAAATATGTTTTTGGAACCTTTGATATTTATATCACGGGTCACAATCATGTCTTAGCAGATGAAGGTGATCATAAAAATACCTTACAGCTTATAAGCGCAACAGGGGCCCTTCCTGGAGGCTCTCCACAAGAGACAGAGTTAGGGAAATTCAATATAGAAACTCCTGGATACCTAAGACTCGTAATGAGTCAGCCCACAGTCGCTAACTATGAATTTATCGATGCCGAAAATAAAGATATTTTATGGTCTAATAAGAAAACGGGTTCTGGCTTGCGAACAAGATGAGGAGAGTTTTGATTAGGTTGGTTCCTGAATGCCTCACCCCTCAGATAAGAATTGCTGAAAGAATTTCCAAACTTCTTCACTTGCATTTATATCATCGTTGCCTGATCCCATGTAATACCACGCTAAAGGGTTCTGCCACCATCTAATTCTAAATCCTGGCCATATATGACCTGCGTCAACGATTTTATATAACCAGACTTCGTTTATGTTGTCTTCTGACCAATAACGCTCAAAGATAATATCATTCTGATCGCCCTCGCCTTTCGATGCGATCTGAATATATTCACTTTTGTCTAGATTATGTTTATCAGCCCAGAACTGAATTGTTTCAGGCAAACCATAGTAAGGACCCCATCCTTCTTTATTCTCGATATCACCTTGAAACAACGAAATCTTGTCATTGGTTCCATGGATTCCAAAAACTGGAATTGGTTTTTTAGGATTACAGTTATCTAAAGTTTGTTTCATCATAACTCCTGCAACTGGTGCAACTGCTTTAAATAAATCTGAAGAAGTACAAGCCAATAGGTAACTCATGTCACCTCCATTAGACATTCCAGTAGCAAAAATATTCTTCTCGCTTAGTTGATACGTATCTCTAACGTGTATTACTAGTTCTCTAATAAAAGAAACGTCATCTATTGTTGAATCTTTGTTGAATTCATAACCAACGTTAAAGAAAGAATTTCCCTGACTATCAATCGTTCCTTGAGGATAAATCACAGCGAAGCCTTCACGATCAGCAACTTCATTCATCTTAGAATAAGACATAATATTTTCTGCAGCACTTGTATAACCATGTATAACAACTACTAAAGGAGCTTTGTCTTCCAAATCCTGAGGAATATGCAAATGATAAGACCTTTCTAGTCCGTTATGAGAGAAGATTTTTTCTTCAGATGCAGATACTGAAACAAAAAAGACCAATACAAATAAAATGAATGTTTGTTTCGTCATTCTTGGCATGGAACCTTATTAATTTCCTACAGCAAATCCCCAATAATTGTAACCAGCTATCTTTGGTGTGCTAGGAAGATACATTTCTTCCATCTGTTCGATCTTAAATCCGGACTCTTCAATTATCTGAGGAATATTTCTATTAATATTACAACCACCAGCTATTTTTCCCCATATAGGATTTATTCTAGATTGCCACTTAACGATATTCTCATCTGGTGCTACTCCATGCTCACAAAATATTAATTTTCCCCCATCTTTAAGAACCCTTTTAATTTCAATATTTGCTCTTATGACTTCTGGAATAGTGCACATGGTGTAAGTAATCAATACGCTATCAAAATGATTGTCTGGAAGAGGAATTTCTTCTGCCCCGCAAGATATAAAGTTAATCTCTAGACCTTCTTCTTTCGCCGTCTCTTTTGCCATGACACTGAGTTCTTCAGAAGGGTCTAGGCCCCATATTTGATCGACTTTAGAATGGTCGTAGTAAGGAAGATTAAGGCCCGAACCTATCCCCACCTCTAATACATTTCCTTCTGACAAAGGAACTACCTTCTTTCTTTGGTAGGTTATTGGCTTTGAACCACAAGCACAATTTAGAAATTTTGGAAGTATGTATTTATCGTATAGACTCACCTCACTAATCTTATACTCAGAATAGAAAAAGGCAAAGACCATGAATGAAAATTTAGAAAATAAAGTTTGTTTAATAACAGGAGCAACCAATGGAATTGGGCTCGAAGCAGCTAAGTCTCTCAATAAAATGGGAGCTGAAATTGTTTTTATTGCCAGGAATAAAGAAAAAGCAGAAAAATTACAGCAAGAGCTAATGTCAGAGACAGGTAGAGAGGTTACGGCTATTATTGCTGATTTATCTTCGCTCAGCGAGGTAAAGAAAGCTGCGGATCAATTTCTATCTCTAGGCAAACCTCTACATATACTTCTCAATAACGCGGGGATTATGAATCGAGAGAGAGCAGAGACTGTTGATGGACTAGAAGAGGTATTTTCCGTAAATCACTTAGCTTATTTCACCCTTACATTATCATTAATTGAAAAAATGATTGAGTCTGGCGGGAAAAGGATTGTGAATGTTGCCTCCATGGGCTATAGATTTGTGAAAGAAATGAATTTTGAAGATCTGCAATCTAAAGAAGACTACAAACCCTTCAAAGTTTACGGACAATCTAAATTAGCTAACATTCTTTTTACTAGAAGTTTAGCCTCTAAAGTTAAAAATAATAATATAACTGTTAATTGCCTACACCCAGGATACGTAGATACTGGTATAGGGCAAAACAACAAAGGATCCTTTGTAAAATTTTTGATGAATCTTGGTAGACCTTTTGCTAAAAAGACTGATAAAGGAGCAGAAACTTCTATTTATCTTTGTGCCTCTCCGGAAGTTGAAGATGTTACTGGTGAATATTTTGTCGATTGTAAAATTGAAAAACTTCTGGGAGCAGCCAAAAGCGAAGAGCAAGCAGAAAAATTGTGGTCTGTAAGCTCTGAATTAACAGGTGTAGATTTAAATTGAAGATAAAGGGTCTACATCAATAGACCAACGTACTTTCTTGCTGGTTTTTGGGTTGTATAGACTAGCTTGACTTAGATCTAAGAACTTATGTAATGAGTTTCTGCTACCTGAAAGAACACTCAACTCCCACCTATAAGCTCCAGATTTTTTTTCCATAATTGCGGGAAGAGGCCCTATAACTCTAATATCTTTAGGGTAAGTCTTAGATTTCTTTAGTTTATTGATAAGGGTCTTTATGAAATCTCTACTTACATAACTATTAGCGGACTCAGCTTGGATCTTGGCTTGAAAAGTAAAAGGCGGCGACTTAGCAGATTTCCTTTCTAACAATAAATTTTTAGCAAAGCTCTCGTAACTACCTTTGATAAGCTCTTCTATTTGAGGGTGATCGGGGCAATAAGACTGTAAAATTGCTTTCCCTGGCTTTTTATCTCTACCTGCTCTGCCAGCCACTTGTGTCATTAGCTGAGCCACCCTCTCACTACCTCTAAAGTCTGCACTAAATAATCCAGAATCTGCATCCAGTATTCCTACAAGAGTTACGTTAGGAAAATGGTGCCCTTTAGCAAGTAACTGTGTACCCAAGAGAACCATCGGCTTACCTGAATTAATGAAATCAAGATATTCATTCATAGATTCTTTTTTTCTTGTTGAATCGCTATCTATTCTAAGAACAGGAAATTTCGAAAATCTCTTGTTAAGAAATTCTTCTATTCTTTCTGTTCCATAACCATAAGATAAGAAGTCGTTGGATTGGCAAGAAGGACATACTTTCGGCTCATCCTTTTGAGATTCGCAATGATGACATTGTAATTTCGGGGGTCTTTTGTGCATCGTCATAAGTGCATCACATCTATCGCAATTCGATAACCATCCACATGTTTTGCAAATTAAGGAAGGTGCGTAGCCTCGTCTATTTAAGAAAATAAGAACTTGATTACCTTTTTCTAATTCTTCTTCGCTGGTTTCAATCAACTCATCACTAAAACCTTCTTTTAATTCTTTACCTCTTAGATCAACGGGTAAATATTTAGGAAGACTTGCTCCAGTAGCTCTTTTAGTCAAATTCAATATTTCGTATTTTCCTTCTAATGAATTATTGAGGGTCTCTAGTGAAGGAGTTGCTGAAGCTAAAACTACAGGTATTTTCTCTATTTTAGCCCTATAAAGAGCTATATCTCTTGCTGAATATCTAAACCTATCTACTTGCTTATAAGATAAATCATGCTCCTCATCAATAACAATTATTCCAATATCCTTCATGGGCATGAATACGCTTGATCTCGTGCCAATAATAATATCTATCAACCCTTTTGAGGCCCCCAGCCAAGCATCTACCTTTTCTCTATCATTCTTAGCAGAGTGAAACGATAAAACTCTTTCGCCAAAGTATTTCTTAAATCTTTCTTCAGCTTGAGGGGCTAGACCTATTTCAGGAATTAAGATGAGGGCTTGCTTGCCTTTCTTTATTACTTCTTGGATAGCTTGAAGATAAACTTCTGTTTTTCCGCTTCCTGTAATTCCATTTAAAAGGAAAACTTTATTACGGTTTTCTGACTTAATAATAGAATCAACCGCAAACTTTTGTTCCTCATTCAATTTTTTCTTTGCACTGCCGACATCTAGAACTTCTTCCTTTTTATAAGGGGATAGTTCTCTAACGTATCTTGAAATTAGACCTTTATCGATTAATGCATTGATCGAAGACGTATTGACTCCATAAGCTGCCGCAGCCTTTTGAGATAGCTCCCTCTTATCCTTTAGTATCTCGATCAGTTTCTTTTGATTAGGAGCTTTGGAAAGGTCATCTATATTTAAGAAATCGCCCTTGCTAGTCAATTCTAGAAATTTAACCTCTGCAAATTTTGCCTCTTTTCCTTTTCTTATAGGAGGAGGAAAGAAATAAGAAATAACATCACCTAGGGGGTAGTGATAGTAACGAGATGCCCAATCAGCCAACTCTAAAGACTCTTTGTCCAATAAAGGTTTATGATCCAATACCTCTTTTATATTCTTTAACTTTCTGCCCTTTGCAGTAATGTTTTTTTTAACGTCCCACACAACGCCAACAAGATTTCTGTTTCCAAACGGCACTATTACTCTGGTTCCTGGCCTTGGGGGACTGTCTTTGTATTGAGAGGGCAACAAGTAAGAAAACTTCTCTAGTATTGGTATTGGCACTAAAACTTCTACTTGTTGTAAAGACATAAACTTATTCTAAACCTATTGACTCCATATTAGCATTTGCCTTGTTTTCTTGGTCTGGTGTATAGTGCGCGATCTAAATTTGAAACTTAATAAGATGCAAGAAAGTATACATCCAGATTATAAAGAAATTAAAGCAACTTGCAGTTGCGGTAACGTAATTGAAATCAAATCAACTCTAGCAGAAGATTTACAGTTAGATGTCTGTTCGGATTGCCACCCTTTTTATACAGGTAAGCAAAAGCTTGTAGACACTGGTGGAAGGGTTGATAAATTCAGAAAACGTTTCGGGAATAAAACAAAAGCTGCTCCAGCGGCTGATGCTCCTGCTGAAGAAGCTGTGGCTGAAGAAGCTCCTGTTGAAGAGGAAGCTCCAGCTGAAGAAGTTGTGGCTGAAGAAGCTCCTGCTGAAGAAGAAACTTCTGAAGATAAATAGTTGAAACTCAAAACTTAAAAAGACGCTTAATGCGTCTTTTTTTTAACCTCTACTCAATAATAGCCTGATATGTAGCTAACTGCATAAGCTCTCTTACTGGGTATGTTCCGTCTGGTAAAAGTTGAGTGTGAACAATACCTATAAGATCTTCTTTATGATCAATCCAAAAGTGTGTGCTTGCAGCTCCACCCCAACTATAAACACCTTCTGAAACTGGTAATCCAGAAAGAGCTGGATTTACAACAACAGATCCTGTAACACCAAAACCCATGCCCCTAACTCTATAACCACTTCCAAGCATATTAAATAAGTTGGTTAAGCCCTCGTCAGCGCTCTCTGAACCCATATGATTAGAAGTCATATACTCAACCGTCTTTTTCCCCAAATATCTTTTTCCCTCGTATTCACCTTTATTTAATAACATCTGAGCAAATTTTAGATAATCTCCTACAGTACTTACTAAACCCCCTCCGCCGGACTCAAGTTGGGGCGGAGTTCTGTAGCCTGACTTCTCAGGATCATCCATTAACATCATATTTTCTGGAATGGGACCGTAGTTCGCAGCAAACCTATCAAGTTTTTCTTCTGGAACCATAAAACCTGTATCTTCCATGCCTAAAGGGCCAAAGATTCTCTCTTCTAAGAACTCGCCAAATGTCCTTCCAGAGAGCTCTTCTATTAAAGCACCCATGACATCCATGCCCACACTGTAATTCCAAATAGTTCCTGGTTGAGCTACTAAAGGAAGCTCTGCCAACGCTTTGGTCCATTCTCTTAGGCTATTAAAAGGTGGTTTAGTACCGCTGGTGAAGAACTCTCCTCCAGCACTTGGAACATTTCCTAGCCCACGTTCAGTCTCCTCAGAAACATACATAGAGCCTACAGGTCCGGGCATAAAAGAGTAAGACAGACCTGAGGTATGCGTAGCAAGTTGCTGAATGGTAATAGGAGAAGAAGCTGCTTCAGTCTTCATTTTGCCTCCTTCTTCACCTGCGAATACCTGCATTTCAGAAAACTCAGGGAAATATCTTGAGATTGGGTCAGTCATTAGAAACTTGCCTTCCTCAAAGAGCATCATCAATGCAGCTCCTGTAATTGGTTTAGATTGAGAATAGATCCTATGGATAGTATCTTTTTCCATTGGTAGGCCTCTTTCTATATCTCTCATTCCATTCGCTTCAAAATGAACAACCTCTCCTCTTCTGGCCACTAAAGTGACTGTCCCTGGAATTTTCTTCGCTTCAATTAGGGAGCGCATGGACTCTCCTATATTCTCAAGTTTTTCTGATGAAACTCCTACCTTTTCGGGTCTAGTTATTTTGCTCATTAATCCTCCTAGAAATAAACTCTACTATTTTCTTTGAAATCTTCTTCTTACTCTGTCTTGGTATAAGTTGTTGATCTGTCTTGGTTATTAGAGTAACTTCATTCTCATCAGATTCAAATCCGATTTCTTCATTAGACACATCATTAGCCACAATTAGATCTAGTCCTTTATTTTTAAGCTTGTTTTCTGCGTTCTCTATTAAGCCATCTGTTTCCGCTGCAAATCCAACAACATAAGGTCTTTCTTCTAAACCACTAACGGACTTTAAGATATCATGATTTTCTTTAAGCTTTAGATTTAATGGAGACCTACTACCATCTTTTTTGATTTTAGAATTCTTAACTTCTACAGGACTGTAATCAGAAACGGCAGCTGTGCCGATGTAAACGTCTTTGCCTTTTATATGGTGCATAACAGCCTCGTGCATTTCTTTAGCAGTCTCTACAGAGACCTTATGACAATTGGGAGGAGTTTCTAAGTTAACGGGTCCGCTGATTAACGTAACTCTTGCTCCCGACTCAATAGCAGCTTCTGCCAGGCTATAACCCATTTTTCCTGAACTTTTATTAGTAATAAATCTAACGGGGTCAATTGGCTCTTGCGTAGGGCCTGCTGTTATTAATACGTTCTTTCCTGACATTGCGCCTTGAGTAAAGGAAGAAGAGAACAATTCTAATATTTCTATAGGTTCTAACATTCGCCCTAATCCAATATCTCCGCATGCTTGCTCGCCTGAACCTGGTCCGCAAACTTTAAAGCCCTTACTAATTAGACTATCTAAATTCTCCTGAGTTCTTTTATCACTCCACATAGCCTGATTCATTGCTGGAGCTAAAGAAATAGGGCCATCAAAAGCAAGAGTTATACTTGAAAGTAGATCATCCGCTCTTCCAGAAGCCAATCTAGCCAAAGAATTTGCAGTAGTAGGAGCTATAAGTATGCCGTCAGCCCATTTAGCTAACTCAATGTGACCCATAGCGGCCTCTGCTTCTGCATCAAGAAGCTCACTAGAAACTCTGTTTCCGGATAAAGCTTGTAAAGTTAGAGGAGTAATAAATTCTTTAGCAGACTCGGTCATAACAACACGAACAGAACTCCCTGATTTCTTCAGATGCCTAACTATTTCGGCTGACTTATAAGCTGCTATACCGCCAGTTACACCTAATAAAACGTTTTTATTTGCTAATGAATTCAAAATTCTATTTTAAAAAAAGAAGGATTATACAGTCTTAATCTTGCTTGCTGGTAGTGGTTCTGGTATAAAACGCGCCTTCATTATAGAAAATTTATAAAAGTACTATGTCGAAAATCTGTCAAGTAACTGGGAAAAAACCTCAAGCCGGTAATAATGTTTCTCATGCCAAGAACCGCACTAAGAGAACTTTCCAGCCAAACCTGCATAAGCACAAGTTTTGGGTTGAATCTGAAAACAGGTATATCAGCTTAACTGTATCTGCTAACGGGATGAGGACAATTGATAAGAATGGTATAGATAAAGTTCTTGCAGATATAAGAGCTCGAGGAGAAAAGATATGAGAGAAAAAATAAGACTAGTCTCTTCAGCAGGTACCGGACATTTTTACACAACGGATAAGAATAAATCTGCGATGCCAGATAAAATGGAAATTAAAAAATTTGATCCCGTTATAAGAAAACACGTTCTCTATACGGAATCAAAAATTAAGTAATACCCGCAGCTTCCTTAATAAACTTCTTTTTTAAGAATTTAGTTTCGTTTGCAACACTGAAAGCAACGTTTCTTGCTAGCTTTACCCAGGGATTCATAGATCCGAAGCCTCTCTTAAAACCCTCCATCAATGCCACCATCCTAAGGGTTACTTTCTCTCTCGAATCGCTATAGGCTTTTAACATTTTCGCGTCTGCAATATCTCTTCCCTCTCTCCTAAGTGATAATATTCTTTCAGAAAGGTCTATTACGTCAGATAAACCTAGATTTAAACCCTGCCCTGCAAGAGGATGTATAGTATGAGCTGAATCCCCAACTAGGACAGTCCTGTCTGCAAAATACTCTTTCGCATGTAATTGATGAAGTGGAAATGAAGATATTGCTTCACGAATCTTGAAGTAACCTAGTTTACCTTCTGTCTTAAGTTTTAATTCTTCTAAAAACTCAGAATCTTCTAAAGTTAATAATTTTTCTGCATAAACTTTATCAGCAGACCAAATCAAAGAGGCCAAGTCTTCCCCTTCTACGGTCACCGGAAGCAAAGCTATAGGTCCGGTGCTGGTAAAAATTTGATAGGCGGTTTTATTAATGGGTATTTCTGACTCCAATAGAGAAACAATAGCTGTCTGTTCATAGCTCCAGGTTCGTATAGGTATGGACGATAAGCTTCTAATTGATGACATTGACCCATCAGAGCCCACAACCAAATTAGCCATTAAATCTAATCCGGAGTCTGTTTTTATCTCAATCGACTCCGTGCCATTATTAATTGATAGCACTGACTCCTTCTCCAAAATATCTATGTTTGGAAGCTTACGAAGTAAATCAAATATTGAGCTCAATATATTATTATTATGAGCAACCTTACCCAATTTACTTTCTGAAATATCTTGAGCATTAAAAGTAATGGCAGAAGATCCTTCAGAGTCCCAAACTTCAATATTTGTGAATTCTTTAGAGTGCTGATCGACCTTTTCCCATATTCCCATCTTTTTAAACAAATCTATGGAGGCTAGATTTAACGAAGCTGTTTTCCCTTTAAAAAGATCAGATTGATGCACTCTAGATGGAGTTCCTTTATCCAATAAACATATTCTCATTCCAGCCTGCCCCAATAAAAGAGCAAGCGATGCTCCTGCTACGCCGCCTCCAACAATAATAGCTTCGTATTTCACTTAGGATTGAACGGTGCTTTCTACTTCTTCAATAGATCTTGGAATGTCAGGAGTTAAGACTTCGAAACCTTCCTTGGTTACAAGAACATCGTCTTCAATACGTACACCTATTCCCTTCCATTTATCTTCAACCCCTTCTAATGAATCCAAAATATAGATACCTGGCTCTATGGTCATAACCATTCCTGGTTCAAGATCTCTCCAGTCTCCGTCTTGCTTATAACTTCCCACATCATGGACATCCATTCCAAGCCAATGCCCTATCCTATGCATGTAAAATTTGGAATATTCTCCTGTATCTATTGCCTCTTGTTTACTGCTCTTAATTATTCCTAAATCAATCAACCCTTCTACAATAACTTCTACTGATTTTTCGTGCGCCAAATTCCATTTATTGCCAGGTTGGAGTTGGTCCATTGACTGTTTATGAGCTTCCAACACAACTGAATAAATTTGTTTTTGTTCTTCAGTAAAGGAGCCATTCACAGGAAATGTCCTAGTGACGTCTGAGGCGTAATATTTGTACTCACAACCTGCGTCTACTAAAACCACATCTCCATCTTTAAGCTCACTGTTGTTCTCTGCGTAATGCAATATGCAAGCATTATTCCCTCCGCCAACTATAGAGTTATAGGCTGGAGCTCTAGCTCCATTCTTATTAAAAGCATAGAGGTACTCTGCTTCAAGTTGATACTCAAACATACCTGGTTTTACTGCTTTCATGGCCCTTATGTGAGCTTCGGTTGTTATCTCTGCAGCCTGTTTCATGACTTCAATTTCTTCATCTGATTTTAGCAATCTCATCTCATGAATTATTGAATCTAAAGAGAGCAAATTTTGAGGTGGTTCTGCACCAGCCCTCGTGTTAAGTCTTATCTGATCAACCCATGCATTTATTCTTTTGTCCAAGCCACAAGGAGAGCTCATCGAATAATATATATTCTTAGCTCCTTCTAACAACTCAGGCATTAAAGAGTCCACAGAAGAAATACTTAAAGACTTGTTGGCCCCAAAGTCTTTAACAGCACCCTTTTGACCTGATCTAAACCCATCCCATTGTTCTTTTAGAGGGTCTCGATCTCGACAAAAGATAATGAAGTTATCTTTTTTGGCATAAGGTCTAATTAAAAGTATAGATTCAGGCTCTTCATATCCAGATAGATAATAAAAGTTACTATCCTGTCTATAAAGATAGTCAGTGTCTGAGATTCTAGATTTAACAGGAGAAGATGCGACTATAATGGCAGAATCATCTAAAACTTTTTTCGATAATTCAGACCTTCTTTCTGAAAAATTAAATTGCTTATCCAACATACGCTGTAATTTTATACTTAAAGTTAAATCATGGTAGCAAGAAAAACAGTTGAAAGTTAAACTTAGATAAAAGAAATAGAGAATGTCAGAAGAAAAATTTCAAAAACTAGAGACGGAAGTAAGGCAACTTATAAAAGTAAGCCAACAACTCAAGGAAGTGAATGAGGACCTTTCCACTAAAAATTCTACGCTTAGAAAAGAAAATAGAGATTTAGAAGAATCACTAGATAAAGCAAAAAAAGGTATATCCCAAATTATTAAACGTTATAAAGATTAAAAATGGCAAAAGACGTAACAACTGTAAAGATTCTAGACTCCAACTATAAAATTGCTTGCCCTGCGGAAGAGGCTGAAGCCGTTAAGCAGGCAGCTGTGTTTCTAGATGAAAAGCTTAGGGAGATAAAAGAAGGGTCTGGCTTAGATGAGAAAAAAACAGCCATAATAACTGCACTCAACATAACAAATGAATATTTAAAGAACCTATCTAATCCTCAAGCAAACTCAGAAGATTCTCCTTCAGTTGATAGCCTAACGGAAGAGGTAAAAAGTCAGTTAAAAAGTTTATCTTTATAAGTTTAATATTGGGTTATACTTTCTTAAGTTTCCTGGTTTATTCGATAGTTTTTACTACTCTCGAGCCGATATAAAAAAATTAGGAGATTTTGGAAAATTCTTGTTGTGCATGCCCAAAATTGGGAAGCCTGATAAATTTACAAAATCACCGCCTTGAACTTTACGGTTCAGGGCAGTAAATAACAACGGTAATCTGGGAAACTCCTCGTGAATGAATACGAAAGATAGTCTCAGAAAAAAAATCTCCTTGAAAAGAAAAAGCCTTTCAAAAAAAGAAAGGTTAGATTCAGAAAAATCTCTTGTTCAATTATGGGAGTCTGTTGGAGACTCTTACAACACAAATAAAGTAGCGCTTTATTGGCCGGTCAATGGAGAAATCTCAACTATTTCATTAATCTCTAATTTCCTTAAAGATGGATCTGAATGTTTTTTACCTATAATTTCGCAAAATAAAAAAAACAAGATACTTGAATTTGCGCTCTTTGAAATAGACAACCCTCTTACAAATAATAGATTTGATATACCAGAGCCAAGAAAATCAACAATCGTTGATTTAAACGAACTTGATGTAATTTTCTTGCCTTGTGTATGTTTTGACTCTAAAGGAAACAGGATTGGGATGGGTGGAGGATTTTACGACAAGACCCTAAGTCAGCTTTCTAATAACCAAAAAACTCAACTAATACTATTGGCTTATGACTTTCAAGAAGTTGAAAGTTGTTTTCCAGAGGGACATGACGTAAAGGCAGATGCATGTCTAACACCTAATCAATATTTGAACTTTAAAGATTAAAATTATTTTAAAAAAGATTTGTAAGCAAGATTATTACTCTCATCCCAAAATCTAAAACCGGTTTTTCCTAAATACTTTATCAACTTAAGGTAGTTCTTAGGTTGGGATTCGAATCCTACTAAGACTCTTCCGTATGCTGAACCTTGGTTTCTATAATGGAAAAGAGTAATGTTCCAGTTATCACTTAGTTTATCTAAAAAATCTACTAATGCTCCAGGTCTCTCAGGAAATTCTACTCTAAATAGATACTCTCCTTTATCAGAAACGGATTTAGGAGCTCTCCCGCCAACCATATGTTTAACATGTAGCTTTGCGACTTCATTTTCCGATAAATCTATAGGCGAATATCCTTTTGATCGTAGATGTTTCATTAATTTAACTCTCTGATTCGAGTCATTAAACCTACAAGCTGCAAATATAGTTGCCTCTTCACTGTCTTCAGCTCTGTAATTAAATTCGGAGATCATTCTTTTTCCTAAAAGCTTGCAAAACTTCCTGAAACTGCCCTTCTCTTCTGGAATCCTTACTCCAAAAAGAACTTCTTTATTTTCTCCTAGCTGAACTCTCTCAACAATATGACCTAACCTATCAAAACTTAGATTTGCACCGGAATTAATTGCTATAAGGTTCTTATTCTTAAGACCTTTAGATTTTGTATATTTCTTAAGACCTGCTAAAGCTAGAGCTCCTGCGGGTTCAGGAATAGTTCTAGTTTCTTGGAAGGTATCTTGCACCGATGCGCATATTTCATCTATAGATACAGTTACTACATCATCTAGCCATTCTTTTATTATCGAGAAAGGCAATTTACCAATCTGTTTAATTGCTACACCATCCGCAAAAAGGCCTACTTCTTTAAGTGACAATCTTTTATTATTCTTAATAGCTAAATCTAGACAGGCAGCATCATCTGGCTCAACTCCGATTACCTTGATTTCAGGGTTCTCAGATTTAATATATGCCCCTACCCCAGCTAATAAGCCTCCTCCTCCTACGGGCACAAAAATAGCTTCAATTTTAGAATCTGTTTGTTCAATAATCTCTTTTCCAATAGTCCCCTGTCCAGCTATAACATCCTTATCATCGTAAGCATGAATAAAAGTATAATTTTCTTTCTTGGCTAATGAAGTTGCATGGTTATAGGCTTCATCAAAATTATCGCCAAATAAGACCACTTTGCCTCCAAAATTCTTTACAGCATTAATTTTTATTAATGGAGAAGTTATAGGCATAACGATTACAGATTTTAAACCTAGCTTTTTAGCAGAATATGCAACCCCTTGTGCATGGTTGCCTGCGGAAGCTGCTATAACTGGCCAGTTTGAACCCTTCTTCTTAATCTTTGATATCTTGTTATAAGCACCTCTAATTTTGAACGAAAAAACAGGCTGCATATCTTCTCTTTTAAGAAAAATATTATTTTTTAAAGATTTTGATAGGCTATTTGCCTTGGTAATAGGCGTTACTTCAGCAACATCATAAACATTAGATGCCCTGATTGACTTATTATATGCCTTTAATTTATTAGAATTCATTAATCTATACTAGCTGCATGGTAGCAAAGCGCGCTATTATAATGATAGCTTAATATTATTCATTAAAAGAAGCATTTTATGAGTCAAGACACTAAAAAGAAGAATTCTGCTAAAGCGGCTTTCGACTTAATTAAACCTAATCTTAATAAAGATAGTGTTTTAGGTATAGGAACTGGCTCAACTACTAATTTCTTCATAGAAGAACTGAATTCTGCAGATATAGACATAAAAGGAGCTGTGTGTAGCTCTATTTCTACAGAAAAAAACTTGAATTCGTCAATTAAGGTACTAGGTTTAAATGAAGTGCACTCGATTGACTTCTATATTGACGGGGCTGATGAATTTAACGATAGATTCGAACTAATAAAGGGAGGAGGAGGTGCTCTTACTAGAGAAAAAATACTAGCTTATTCTTCTCTCAAATTTATATGTATTGTTGATGATAGCAAACATACAGATTTGCTTGGTAAATTTCCTTTACCAATAGAAGTATTAGAAATTGCCCGAAGTGCTATATCTCGAGAAATCATGAAAATGGGAGGAAAGCCTGTTTATAGGAATGGCTTTATTACAGATAACGGGAATCAAATTATTGATGTACACAAATTCCCTATAAAGGTTCCTTTTGAACTGGAAGAAAAGTTAAACAACATCCCTGGAGTTGTAGAAAATGGAATCTTTTCTAACCGAAAAGCTGACGTAATTATTAATGCTAAAGAACAGGGTATAGATATATTAGAGCTATAATAAAGGTCTATAGATGATAGTAAGTGCTCACTTTCTTATAGTAGCTTAGATATTGCATTCCCTAAATTTTCACTATCAGGCTCTACTTTAGTATCAAAGCTAGTAACATCCCCATTTCTTGATATTAGATACTTGTGAAAATTCCAACCAGGCTTAACTCCAGATTTTTCAGTTAAAGCCTTGAAGAAAGTATTTGCCTTTCTACCCTTTACAGAAGAAGTGGCAAACAACGGGAAAGTTACTCCATATTCTGTACTACAAAAATCCTTCACTTTGGATTCATCGCTATACTCCTGAAACATAAAATCTCTAGATGGAAAGCCCAATATTATAAAATCTTCTTCCTTATTCTTATTGTAAAGGTTTTGCAAAGATTCATATTGATAAGTGAAACCACATCTACTTGCTACATTGACAGCTAAAATTACTTTGTCTTTGTACTTACAAAGATTTTCAGATTCTGAAGAGTCTAATAGCCTAATTTCATGATCTAAGACCTCGGGACAGTCCGAATAAACATAATTTCCTGTAATTAGTAACAAAAATATAAATAATTTCTTCATAACAATCCTTTATTAGTAGTTAAAAACTTAATATATCCAAACTTGGTCTTTCTCACCAACTAAGTCAAATAGCTCTATTACTTCTGAATTATACATCCTTATGCATCCATCCGAGGCCGGTTTCCCTATTAGCCCCTCTTCCGCCGTACCATGTATATAAATGTACCTTGACCTTGAATCAACCCCTAAACCTTTATTTTTACCTATTTCTAGGCCATCAAGCCATAAAATTCTTGAAGTTACATGATCAAACTCTGTATCTATCTCCTCAGTAATAACATTTGCGATAGCTCCATTCCAAACTCTTCCTTTTAATATTGCGTTTATAGGTAAGGTTTCACCTATTTTCTTAAATATTTCATGCTTTCCAAGTGGTGTTTTTAAGCTACCCGCTTCACTACCTGTACCATAATAAGAGCTAGAAATCTTAAAAACTTTATAAATTGTACCTTTTCTTAAAAGATACATATTTTGATCTTCAATGCTTACATATAAAAGTGAGTCAAGGTCACTATATGACTCATCTATAGCTAATATTTCATCTATAACCTTGTTTTTCTTGTATTTTGAGCTTTTATCCGTCATTACAGTAGAGCAAGAATTAAGAAAAATAAGAAATAATATTGTTATTACCGATAATTTTATAGATATATAATGTGACATATGTTCTTTATTTAAAATTATCTACCTAAATTATCTAATTTTCTCTTTTTTATTACAATAAAAAGAAATATAACACTTATTATTATAAAAAGTGGCAAATTTCCATACTTTGCATAAAAAGTCTTACCTTTGTATAAGTTTATCTCTTTTTCCAGTAACTTTTCTTTAAAATAGCCTTGGCTTTCAATTATTTCACCATTTTTTGATATAAATGCACTAATTCCACTATTTGTAGACCTTAAAAGTGTCTTTTTATGCTCTAAAGCTCTATTCTGAGCTATTTCTAAGTGCTGAATAGGGCCGTATGAGCTTCCAAACCAAGTATCATTGCTTATGGTAACTATTAAATTGCTTTCAGAAGCAGTCTCTCTTATCAGCTCAGGAAAAGCAATCTCATAGCAAATACTTGCTGAAATTCTTATATTTCCTGCATTTATTGGCTTTGTATGCTCTCCAGGAAGGGTGTTAGTTAATTGAAGACCGAAAATATCAAACAAATTACCTGTTATACCCTCAAAAGGAATAAATTCTCCAAATGGTACTAGTTTTACTTTGTCATAATAAGTATTTGCTAATCCTAAGCCCAAAATTCTATTTCTAACCTTAAATTTTCCTTCTCTCTCAATAATTCCTGTTATCAGGGTTATATTTTTTTGTTCTGCTTTATGATCTATATAAGTGAGCCAGTCTTTTATCTCATTTTGGCTAAAAATAAGTGCCGTTTCCGGAAAAACAATAATTTCTCCTTCTTCGCCATTATTTATAGCCCTCTCCATCATGCTTTTAGTCTTAACAACACCTAGTGAGCTCCATTTTTCTTTCAATTCAAGATTTGTTTGAATGATTGATGCTTTTAACGAACCATCAAATTCTGTCCACTCAATCTTCTTTAGACTAAAACTTGAGACTAGCAATATAAAAATTAAAATTCCTGGGAGTAGGGCGGCCTTGAACCGTTTAATTTCTTTAACAAATAAAAATATGAATGAGGAAAGAAGTAACAGTAAAAATGTATTTCCCTGAGCTCCAATTATTGGGGTCCAGCCATCTATTAAAGTGTCTGCTAACATCGTGCCTGATATTAACCAAGGGAATCCAGTAAATAATATTGATCTTAAAAATTCAATAACTATCCAAGCAATGGGTAAAGAAAATAATATGCTAATTTTAGAATTAGATCTTAGGTAATGATAGAGCAGTAAAGATACACCTGAGTAAAGAGAAAGTATTCCTATAAAAATTATTGTTAAAGATAAAGATAATATAAAACCTAGGTTTCCATAGAAGTAAATACTTACATACAGCCATGAAATCCCTATTGACCATAAACCAAATCCAAAAGAATATCCGATCCAAAAAAGCTCTTTCTTATTAGCTTTTTGAATTAGATAATGCAGAAAAGTTAGCGAAAATATAGATATAAACCACAGGTCGTTAGGAGCAAAGCCCAAAGAAAATAGTAAGCCTAAAAGAACTGCAATGATGTAAGTTTTGAGCATAAGCTTCATCTTAAATAGAGAAGGTAAGTTAAGAAAGGGAAATTAGGCTATCTTTGAAACTTTTATTCTTTTAATTCTTCTTCTTTCTATAGAATTTATAACGAACCTGAGATTATCTATATTGATGGCGTCATTAGGTTTAGGAAATCTAGCAAAGTGGTGCATAACAATCCCTCCCACGGTATCGAAGTCTTTATCGCTAAGATTTGAATCAAACTTTTCATTAAAGGTCTCTATAGGGGTTAACGCAGATACTAAGTATTCATCTTTAGCAATTTCTTTGATCAAAGTGCCGCTATCTTCATCGGTCTCATCTTCAATTTCTCCTACAATCTCTTCTAGAACATCTTCAATAGTTACTAGACCAGTGATTCCTCCATACTCATCTAAAACTATAGCCATATGATTCCTTCCTGCCCTTAACTCATCAAGCAAGATATTAAGCTTCTTGCTTTCCGGTATTAGAATCGCAGGTCTAATATTCTTAGAAAGTTCAAAATCCTCAATATTTCCAGAGGAAAAGAAGGGGAGAAGGTCTTTTGCCAGCAAAATACCCTCTATTTTGTCTAATTCAGTGTTTATTACAGGAAACCTTGAGTGACTTGACTCAGCAACCCTAGGCAAAAAGTCTTCAGGACGCTCTTCACTGTCAACATAAACCATCTGAGGTTTTGGTATCATGATGTCTCTAACTTTATCTGTAGAAACCCTTAGCGCTCCCTCTATCATGTTCAATGTTCCCTTTTCAAGAACACCTCTCTCGCTAGAATCCCTTATAGATCCTGCAAGCTCCTGTTTATTTTGTGGTTTGTAAGAAAAGTTTTGGTAAACTTCTTTAATCTTATCTTTGATTTTCTTTCTTATGCCAAGTCTATTGCTAGACTTAGCTGAAGTACTTGGGGGCTCGTCGTTCATTAACGCCTCAATTTATAAACACATGCACATCATAGATGTTTTTAATACGGATCGGCAACACCTATTTTACTGAGGATTCTAATTTCTAGGGACTCCATCTTCTCTGCATTAGAGCTTTGATCATGGTCAAAACCTAATAGATGTAAAACTCCGTGCACAAAAATATGGATTAAATGGTGACTAATCTTCTTACCTTGAGAAGTTGCCTCTTCTCTTATCAATTCGGAGCAAATTGCTATATCACCTAAAAAATTATCTTCACTAATATCATCGCTTGAAGGAAAGGATAAAACGTTTGTGGGCCTGTCTTTCCCCGCAAAGATTTTATTAATCTCTTGGATTTCAGATTTTGATAAAAAAGCTAAATTAAACCTACAGTTTTCTAATTTATTGAGTGAGTCATCATATTCTTCTCTTAAACACTCAAACCAATCCATCGCCTCTTCTTGAGTACACAGTATCTCAGAAGGCTCTCCGCTAATTTCAACTCGAGAGATTAAGGTCACTTATTTATCGTATCTTCCATAGGCTTCAACTATCTTCTGAACTAGCCCATGTCTAACAACATCTTTAGAATCAAACTCAACCAAACCTATATCATCAATATCTTTTAGGACTTTTAGAGAATGGACCAAACCGGATAGGGCATCTTTAGGAAGGTCTATTTGGGTAATGTCGCCCGTCACAACTACTTTTGATCCGAATCCAAAACGAGTTAGAAACATTTTCATCTGTTCAACTGTCGCATTCTGACTTTCGTCTAAGATAATAAATGAATTGTTTAAAGTTCTGCCTCGCATAAAGGCTAAAGGGACTACTTCTATGATATTCCTTTCGATCAGTTGAGAAGTCTCTTTAAAACCGAGCATTTCATATAATGCGTCATATAAAGGCCTAAGATAAGGGTCAACCTTCTGGCTCAAATCACCAGGTAAAAAACCTAACTTCTCTCCTGCCTCAACGGCCGGCCTAACGAGCAATATCTTTTCTACTTCTCCGCTCACAAATTTCTCTACTGCCAAAGCAACGGCTAAAAAGGTTTTACCAGTTCCTGCAGGACCAATTCCAAAAGTAAGTACCTTATTCTTGATCGTAGAAACGTAATCCTCTTGGTTTCCGTGGTTAGGAGAAATCTCTACATTAGGAGTGCGTATAGAAATATGAGAAGTACTGTTCTCTTTCCCGTTTTGTAAATTATTCATGCCTTGCATTAAATATAGATGTATATCACTAGGCTCTATTGTTTTGTCGGTGTCTAGATCTTCATAAATCTTTAAAATTATATCTTTCGCTAGTTTAGTATTTAGAGAGTCCCCCTCTATCTTAAATTGCGAACCTCTATTTATAATTTTTATCTTTAGCTCTTTCTCAATTTGTT
>Ga0208408_1000117_pt1 | contig 55650 bp, 51 predicted proteins | sample ETNtaG_4_FD_185776 | JGI IMG/M metagenome (GOLD analysis project Ga0208408, IMG submission 185776) | Marine microbial and viral communities from oxygen minimum zone, Eastern Pacific Ocean - ETNP201406SV67 (SPAdes) (version 2) | ecosystem: Environmental > Aquatic > Marine > Oceanic ... | reverse complement strand
ACTCTTGCATGCTCCTGATTGCTACATGGAAAAGATTGCAGGGCCTGCAGAGATTTCTGGAGCCATCAGTCTCGAGGCGGACGTCGACTACAACATAGAAGGGGCTTCGGATGCTTTGGGAAAGAGGCCAGAGGATATGCAAGTTGTAGTGATGGATAGGCCTAGACACAAGCAACTAATTTACGACTTGAACAAACTAGGGGTTAAGCCAATTCTGATAGGGGATGGAGATATCGCTGCAGCCCTAAATGCTGCAGATAGTAATTCAGAGATAGACATGCTAATGGGAATTGGCGCGGCCCCAGAGGGCGTGATTACAGCTACTGCACTCCGCGGCCTCAAAGCCCCCTTTGAGGGGCGTTTAGTCTTCAAGAATGATGGTCACAGAGAACGTGCCGAGAAAATGATAGATGGCGACATAGAGAGGATTTGGTCCCGTGATGATCTTTGTTCTACTGAAGACTCAGTATTTATCGGGACAGGAGTATGCGATGGAAGGGCCAAGGGAGTCGAAACACTTGACGATGGAAGTCACAGAGTAAACTCCGAAATTATTGATGTAGGGTCAAGCAAGCACTATTTCACTTCAACAATTGTTCAGAATTAGAATTATTCTGATACTATGGTTACGATGGTTTCTTTTCTCAGAACGTTTTCCCCAGTTTTGGGGTAGACAAATGGATAAGCAACTATTGGAGAAAAATGCGAGAGAGTTAGTCTCACCAGGGCGGGGAATTCTGGCAGCCGATGAGAGCAATGGAACAATGTCAAACCGACTTGAGAAAGTCGGAGTTAAACCTTCTCTAAATACTCGACGCGAATATCGTTCCAACCTACTAACAACTGAGGGTTATGAGTCGGCAATTAGTGGTGTGATATTATTCGACGAAACTATCCGACAATCTACACTCGATGGCACCCCGATTCCCGAGGAATTGTCAGGAAGGGGAATTTTACCAGGAATAAAGGTTGATACGGGTGCAAAGGAACTAGCCAATCACAAAGGAGAGAAGATTACTGAGGGTCTCGATGGACTCAGAGATCGTTGTGCCGAATACTTCTCAATGGGTGCAAGGTTCGCCAAATGGCGTGCAGTAATTAGAATCGGTGAAAATATTCCTAGTTCTGCTTGCATCTCTACCAACGCTCATGCTTTAGCAAGATATTCGGCAATTTGTCAAGAACAGGGCTTGGTCCCGATAATCGAACCAGAGGTTCTGATGGATGGCGATCACGATGCAATTCGATGCCAAGAAATTACTTCTGAGATTCTAGATGCTACATTCTCTGAGTGCAAGAAACAAGGGGTATACATTCCAGGGGCCTTATTGAAGCCAAACATGATTATGGCCGGGAAGGATTGTGAAAAGCAAATCTCCAGAGAGGAAGTAGCAAAGATGACAATTGAATGCCTCACTAATCATGTCCCCCACGACCTTCCTGGAATAGTCTTCCTTTCTGGGGGCCAATCAGATGAAGACGCAACAGCACATCTAAACTTGATGAACAAAATGAATGTCGAACACCCATGGCAATTGTCATATTCATACGGAAGAGCACTCCAGGCAGATGCACTCAAGAAGTGGGCAGAAGAAGTAGAAGATTCAGACTTGGCCAGCCAAAAGGCATTCTCTCATAGGGCGAAAATGAACAGCTTAGCCAGGAGCGGAGATTGGCATGCAGGTCTGGAGAGCTAATCAGGCCTTCTTGTCCAATGCGCCCGGGCGTACTTGCCAGACGCAGATTTCATATCTCCCTGACAAAGCTCCACCTCTCTTGGTAGTAGCCACCTTCAGGATGTCTTTGTCCTTGGAAAGTACGTTTCCGAGCTGTTGAGGTGTCGTGCCATGCCTCATAGTCGAATTTACGTGCTCAAGTATCTCAGTTGTGTTTGCTTCTCCCCGATCGTCTAGGAATTTCTTGATCTTTTGCCTTAGTCTTGTAGTCCTCATATTTTCACTCTACTCTTTTCTGGACTCTCACAATGTCCACTTTTTACAGGATGGCGGAGGGTAATATAATGCTTCTGTATGTATTTCTTCTTATTTGTTACAAATAATGACACCTTTCTTCCAAAAAATTGCCTTTTTTTTCCACTGGAGGTCTGGTAGTAGAATATTTCCACTGGAAACATATAACTAATTGTAACAAATACAAACATTTTATTACTATCTTTTATTTAGACTTATTCTGAAGGTGTTTTTTGATGTCAGTACCTTCCGAGATCTCCGTATCGGTAGCCCCCAAGAAAATAAGAAGTAAACATCGTCGCAGGCTCCTTTCAATACTTGCTGAGAGCGAAGCAACAGTCACTGAATTGGCTCATCAATCGGACCTTAGGACCCCACACGTTTCAGCAGAAATTAGGAGGATGAGAAAAGATGGACTAGCTTCTAGCGATCTCCCTCCCGGTTCTAGGGGAGCCAGGATTAGACTAACCGAGAATGGGTGGAAACTTTTGGAAGAGGACGAATGGTCAAAGGTTCTGAGCTTGCAAGATTTACCTGTTGAGAGGGATAGTTGCTGCATACTCTCAAGAGATGAAGAACACCTTACTCTTTGCTTTTTGAGACCTCCAAAAGAAACAATGGTGCAGATTCCAAACCGAATATTGAAATCATTTCCTGATAATCAACCCTCCACTAGAAATCAAGGGGTTTCTTGGACTTGGGCAGTTTTGTCGGAGCGTGTGCCAAGATGGTTCGATAGAAGAAAAATGAAGGTTCTCGATGCACCTCCAGAATTGGTAGGTCCTGAGAATATTCAGGCATATGCAGAGAAACCACCAATTTTTGGAATAGTTAGGGCAAAGCTACTAGATTCTGATAAAGTCCCTATTATTCCACTAGGGAGCTGGTTTACTCAACCAGACCAGATTCACAAGGCTCCTCTAAACGAACCAACTTATCATAGAGGGGAGTGGGTTCTAGGGTCGGCCCATAGCAAGTCTCCAGATATCAGGCCTTCCCAACCAGTTGCTGCAATCATCAAGGAAAGGCTTCCACGCTCGGTACTTCTCAGATCAGCTAGGACAAATTCTCTTGTGATTGCCGATTTGAGCGGTTTGGATATTGAAGGGAATTTGTACCCTATTGGGGCTCTCGAGAATTGGATTGAGATTGTCCATCCGAGAGTTTCTGAAGGCGAGAGGAAGAGGAGACTAAACTCTCTCAGGGATCGAATTTCCACTTCCAGGAGGGTTAAAGTCGAGGAATCAACACTCAGGAAATTCAGAAAGGAGTGGGGGGGTAGGGCATTTGTAACCAATGAATCATCAATACGTTCGATAGATTTGAGAGGCCTCGGTAAATCAGTCATTGAGTCTCTAATTAGATGGGCTATTGATCTCAGAGACAGATCTTTGGTAATGGAGATTGACAGTCATCTGCCAAACTCATTACTCTCTAGGATTGCCTCGAAAAAGAACCTCAGACTGATAATAATGGATAAAATGACCAGTCACTTCTCATCATTCGATACTCTTAGAGTTGATAGAATTAGAACACTCCCATGGTTGAGTTTCTGCACAAACTCCGGTGACGAAGTCCCAGTTAGAATGGTCGAACAGGGAGAATCAACAAACTTTTCCGAGGAACATGAGAGCTCTACAATTTCTCCATGGGATATTCTCGGAATCCCTTCAACAAATGATGAATTCAAACATGAAATCGAACCTAAATCAGTCTCGATCATCAAATCGGCATTATCCCAATATCCTGAAGGAGATGAAGAATGGGCAAATCAAATGGAGGCAAAGTATCCCCTGGCAGCTTGGATTGCATCTCCAAAAAACACCAGATGGCAAAGATGGCAACGCGTATCTTCAAGATTAGAATCAGAATGGATGGCGCTCTTGGATTTCGATCATCTCCCAATTGAGAGAATTTCAGAACTCGCCAATAATGCACCAGAATCTGTAAAATATATTTTCTCTGAAACAATCACTACAAAACTTAGAGGGAACCCTGACAATCTCCTTAGATCATGGCCTGCCATTGACCCTAGTCAGGCCAACAGTGGAGCGGCTTGGCTTGCTTCTCACTTTATTCAAAACTCTCCATGGCTGCCAAAGGAGTCATACTCGGATATATTAGGATGGGCAGTCGAAGCATGGCTTTCTCATCCCCCTCATGATTCAATAGGCGCTCTAGTGGGATTAAAGTGGCTATTTGCGTATGAAAAAAAACCTCAAGATGATTTTGAAAAAATTGTATTGAGAATTAGAGAAATAGGCTCCTCATTGCCTGTAGGGCACCAACTAAACACGTGGTCAAAACTCCTAGAAATTGACTCAAAGAATATTGAAGTAAATCTTTCCGATATATTGCTTATTACACGAGATTTACCAAATTCTTGGTGGGCCCCATTTTCCTCTGAATTCCTGTTCCATATTATGGAAAATACTGATTATCAAGATTTTCTAGAAATAGACATTGCATGGTGTTCTATTATTCTTCGACCCATAGGTGAGGTCTCCGATGCCCCCGGTCTTTCATCAAAGAAGCATCCAGGATGTGATGCAGGATTACTTATTTCGCTGCAGAACTATTTGCGCCCCCTTCAAGAAAAACGTGAGGACCCACCCTCCCTCTCTCAATTGAGAGATTTACTCGACGCCTTGGAATCAGTAAAGCTCGGAAGAACTCCTGGCGCCGGAAGATCACACAAACTCTCTGGATGGTTGGCTCAGCCGGAAGAAAAGTGGCCTGATTTCTCAATTGATATGATGATGGAAGGCGACAAGAACATTTCAGAAAGACTCATAATTGGCAAGTCAGGTTTCCATATCGAACTTTCAGAAAATGATGTTTCATCCTAACCGTTGGGTTCTTGAACAATTCTGTCGGCGGAGTATTGCCCAACCGGCAACACCGTGTGGACGAAACCCCCTCGCCGGAGGTGGAGAGTGAAACACGGCACCACGGATTGGGTGACTACCCGTCGAAGACCATCGAGACTCTTCCGAGAGAATGATCGATGGCGCAAATCGGGTGGCCGGATTGCGTAGGTCCCCTGAGGACGGAATAGAATGAATCAAGGGACTACCCCGCAGTTCGACAGACGTCCCGGGGTGGGTCAGGCGCCCGAGCGAAGCAGTGAAGGTTGCCGTTACTCCCCGGGGCACACTTACTAGATTACCCATTAATAGGTGGTAAGACGATGCACGGAATCGGACTGATTGGAGGTACTTTCGATCGATTTCATTCGGGCCACATGTCTCTAATTGAAGCCGGTTTGTCCCACTGTAAGAAAATCGAGGTGTGGATTACAGATGATGTTATTGCTCAGTCAAAGGACAGTCTAGTGAAGAATTGGGACGAAAGAAAAGCAGATTTAGAAAATTCTACTTCCATGTACTCATCTCGAATCTCAATACATTTACTCAGTGATGAATTCGGCCCTGCTATTGTTAATCAGCATGCTACAGCAATAATTTGCACAAATGAGACAATTGACAACTGTCTGGAAATAAATTTCCAGAGAAAGGAAAAGGGTCTTGGGCCATTGGAAATCATCTCCGTTGACAAACTAATTTCCTGGACCGGCAAACCAATATCAAGCTCTCTGATCAGGTCAGGAGTAATGGATAGAGAAGGAAAACCCTGGATCCCTGATTCAATTAGGGGTTCAGAAGCATCTCTGACACCTCAGGTCGAATCCGAACTAAAGAATCCCTTCGGACAATTGATTGAGGGTCCCGAGGACGATACTTCAATTGCGATATTAGAAGCCCTCTCTCAGATTTCACAAGTCACCGAGTTCACCGGCCCGATAATTGCAGTGGGCGATGTGACAGTTCTGGGGTTACAAAAAGTAGGAAGGCCGGCCGATTTGGCATTTATTGATGGGAAAACGAAGCGAATAGATTGGCCTGAGATGAGTGAAATCAATACCGGATTGTATGATAATCTCAGAGAGTGCGTTAACCCATCTGGATCATTGACAAATTCACTTCTAGAGATTTGCGAAGCCTCAATCTTGTCTTGGCAGAATTATGGTGAAAGTAGCTTGATTGTAGTCACCGGTGAAGAAGACCTTGCACCACTTCTTCTTCACCCGTTGGCTCCAATTGGTTCCGTAGTACTCTATGGTCAGCCGGGCAAGGGAGTGGTGATTAGATGGTGTGACGAGGACTCCAAGAATAGGTGCAGGAATCTTCTAATGGGTTTTGAAGTCAATTAATCTTCCGAGTTTGCATCCTGGACCCAATTCAGGCCCATTCCAATCATAACGAAGAAAATCATCACTGAGTAAACCCCTGGATCCACCCATGTCGACTCCATTACACTCCAAATCAAGTAAAATCCAGCACCAAATAGAATCATCCAACTAGCCATGGTTCTTCCCATTCCGTTCTTTGTAGAATAAAGACTGGTCAAAATTCGATCCTGTGGCAACCCGGAGAGCCAACCTCTGAAACCATCTTCCCTAGCTGCTCCCATACCCAACACCCCTACACCAATAAGCAATAAACTCAGCAATCCAAATAGAAAATCATCCGGAATTGTCAACCCGATTTCGTGAACCGAGTTAGTGTTCTCACCATTGGTGATGAAATCAATCCAATTTACCTTTCTGCCGTTGGAATAAGCCCCTACTGCGATATTAATTATCGTCAGAAAACCCATCCAAACTCCTACAATAATAGATCCAGCCGAAAGAGTGCTGCTGGGCCTCATCAGCGCTTCCCTCCATTCTTTGTCTCCCTCTGACATCGAGCCGCCGTCCTGAACCCTCGGTTTAATCGTTGCCGGGACTAAACCTAGAGATGCCCCTGAAGATTATACTTGGCCATTGACGCCTCATTTACCAGTGGTTCACTTTCACTCATCAGGCCAATTGCATCAATCGCCTTAGGAATCGCAGAGTTAACCTGCTTGCTCCTGCCTCCTCTGCCCTTGCTCACATTCCTGGCCATAATTAGCCCCATGGTGTCTAATTCGTTTAGTAATGAGGAGACCCTTCTGGTGGTTAGTGGTTCTGTGCCAATCTTTGAGCAGGCTTCTGCATAGGTTCTGTAAACCTCACCAGTCGAAATATTTCTTAACCCGTTTTCCTCATTTAGGCAAATCGAGAAAAGCACTAACTTTTGATGTAGAGGAAGGGTCTTGATTACCGGAGTCACTTGGTCATATTCTAGTTGGCTTTGTGCCAATCTTACATGCTTTGTGTCCACACTACCTTGGGATCTCTGTTCTGCCTTCTGTACAGAGATTCTTAGCAAATCTAAAGCCCTCCGCGCATCCCCATGTTCTTGAGCCGCTAGGGCTGAGCAAAGCCTGATTACTCCTTCATCGAGGACTCCTTCTTTGATTCCCATTGAAGCTCTCTCACTCAAAATGTTCTGAATCTCAGTAGCCACATAGGGGTGGAAAACTATGTCTTCCTGACTTAGTCTAGAACTCACACGAGGGTCTAGATGATGTGTGAAGTGCAGATCATTGCTTATTCCAATTATCGAGCATCTTCCATCACCTAGCAGAGTGTTGAGGCTAGTCAGTGCATACAGAAGATCATCCCCCCCCTTGTCAACTAGATTGTCTACTTCATCAAGTACGACAATATGGACTCCCCCAATCCTACTCATTCTCGAAACAACTGTCTCAAGAACACGGTCTGTTGGCCATCCTGTGAAAGGTACGGGGGAATCTCCTCTCTGAGCTAACTGCGTTGCAATAGTTTGCACAACTCTGTATTTTGTGTCAACGTTCCTACAGTTGATTTCGTAGGTCTTAACAGTCTGCCCCATCTCTAGTCCTTTCTCTCTAAGCTGACTAAGGACGAATCTAGTTACCACAGTTTTTCCTGACCCTGGAACGCCATAGAGCAGCATATTGGATGGGATATGGCCGTTTAATGCATCAACTAAATTTCTAACCAAAGAATCTACCTCATGCTCCCGATGAGGTAGTCGAGCCGGTTCGAATGCATGGTCAAAAGCCCTCCTATCGACAAAGAGACTGTCTTGGCCAAGAATCTCTTCGAAAATATTTCCCCTCATTTTTTTTCACATCTGTAAATACCTAGCGAAATGCCATTAAACCCCCTAAGGGGGTTCGTTTCTTCTCGTGAGGTTTCCTTAGCGACAGTGTTTGTGGTAATAAGAGTGACTCGCTTTCTGAAAAATTGAGTAGATTTCTATTAGGAAAGGACATGCAATCTACATTTTCCTAATATGGCTAAATTGTGAGTTATAACATACTATTAGTATCTTCTTTTTTCTATATTTTGTCCGGTGTATTTTCTGCATCATATATCAAAAGAGTTGTTATATTTGTACGTAAGCATTGCATTGTTAGAATTACTTTCTGATCAGAGTGGACATATGAGATAATCCAATCTCAATATCGGATAAATCACATCCATTTCGTCTTCAAGATATATATAATGGATAATATTATTTATTAATTATTTACAGTAAAATTACCATCATCATCAATATCAATACTACTTCCATCATTTAATTGGGCTATTCGGGAGGGCAATTCTGGGTTTTCAAACCCAAACTCACTAGCAGGGGATCTTGCAAAGTTGTGTGTTACCAATATCTTCACGTCTGGAAACCTCTCACCGAATGAAATCACATCCGAAGGTCTATGATGATGGGGAAATTCTCCGATATCCGGCATCCCCATCTCCAGTATCGCAACATCTGCACTTTCTGCACGATGATCTATCTCTGGGCATGGGCCGGAATCACCACAGTGGAGCAAGCGGAACCCACTCTCATGCACCAACTCATATCCATGTGGATCGGTTTCAGGAGTGTGATGAACTGGGAATCTCTCATACCACCATCCAGTTTCTTCTAACATTGAAGACTCTTCTTCATTCCATTCTACTCTGGAGTTGAGAGAATTTTCAAGGCTTCCTGGAAATCCCATTTCACAAAGAATGGAGAGGTAATTCCTTCCCCCAGGTCTAAGGTGCACTGTCAGATTTTTCTCTCCGGGAGGGTCTGAAATGAAATTCCTATCCAATAATAAGAATGGAAACCCGAAGGTGTGATCTCCATGCCAATGTGTGAAAAGTACGTGCCGCAATTCTCCGGGTGAAACCCCTGCTCTACGTAGTTGAGGTATGAGGGTCGGAGGAGCGTCAATTATTACTCTGCCATCGATTAGCGCCAATGCATGCATTCTTCCTTGGGGGGAGAAAGCATTCCCGGTGCCAAGGAAGTCGATGCGCGCCACATATTCCGCCACGGGCTTCTAGACTTGACCCCATCGTTTGATGCACCAATGGTCATTACCTTACGCATTTGTTCATATATTCCAGTTAAGTCGGAAATAATGGAGATATTGGTGAGGAGTAAATCAACTAAATCAGAATGGTCGGCGAAGAACCCATTTTTCACCAACATTGCTGAGAATTACGTCTTAAACGGCGAACCTTCAAAGAAGGAAACCAGGCATATTGTATTCAATCTCGGTAACTCGGGTTTGGAGTACAAGGCAGGCGATGCTCTTGGAGTCATTCCAAAATGCCCTCGTGAACTAGTCCAGCAGGTTCTGCAAATTTGCGGATTTTCTGGAGACGAAGAAGTCGAAACCAATGTTGGAAAGTGCTCACTTAGAGAAGCGTTAACAGATCGATATGAGATCCATCGCGTCTCAAAGAAGTGGCTCAGGGGACTCGCAGATAGATCTGACGATGCTCCCTCCAAAACAGAGATGAGAATCACATCCAGAAAGAGATCCTCGTCTGTTGACGGAACATTGATCGTTGAGTGGGCCGCCAGTAGTGAACAAGATCTCCCAGAGGGTTACATCGAGATGGGGGAATTAGGTGACAATTCAGCGATTCTTCTCCAGGAACTAATCTCCAACAATGACATTATGGAGGATTACATCTGGTCCAGAGACTATGTTGATGCATTGGATGATTTCATTGGAATTGGCTTCACTCCCCAGCAACTTCTGGAGGGAATGAATAGGCTGAAACCGAGACTCTATTCCATTGCCAGTAGCCCTGATTTTGAGAAGGATATGGTCCACCTAACTGTGGCAATAGTTCGGTACAATCACCACGAAAGGAATCGGACTGGTCTTTGCACCGGTTTCATGGCTGACAGGTGTGAAATCGGCACAACCGAGGTCGGTGTTTACATTTCTCCAACCCGCTCTTTCGTCCTTCCTGAGGACGGTTCCAAGGACGCCATAATGGTCGGACCAGGAACTGGCATCGCTCCCTTCAGAGCCTTCCTTCAACAAAGAGAGATCAACAAAGATACGGGAAGGAATTGGCTCTTCTTCGGAGATTGGACCGAGGAGGGCGAATACCTCTATCGTGACGAAATGAACGAATGGAAAGACACCGGTGTAATTTCGAAACATGATTTAGCTTGGTCACGGCAAGGTTCCGAGAAGGTCTACGTCCAGCATTTGATGAAAAAGAACGGTGAAGAGATTTGGAAGTGGATTGAAGGTGGATCTTATTTCTACGTATGCGGTGACAAGAAGTACATGGCCAAAGATGTGCATACAACTTTGATTGAGATATGCTCTGAGTTCGGCGGAATGTCTCCCGGTGAATCCAAGGAATTCGTGGAAAAAAGGTTGATGAAGTCGGAGAAGCGATATCTGAGAGATGTATACTGACATGCCGATTCACTCAAACGAGGGCGCACCTACCATGGTAATGTGTTCCGCCGTGTTCTAGTCGCCAATCGTGGTGAGATAGCACTCAGGATAGTTAGGTCATTGAGGGAACTCGGAATCGAATCAGTCGTTATTCATGGAAGAGAAGATAGAATGTCTCTACCAGTTAGACTTGCGGACGAGGGATATTTTATTCCAAGGGATGATCCACTTGCATCCTATCTTGACATTGAGGCGATTATCTCTGCCGCCAAAGAAGTGGGCGCTGATGCGGTGCATCCCGGCTATGGTTTTCTATCGGAGAATGCAACCTTTGCACAGCGTCTTGCAGACGAGGGAATAACATTCATCGGCCCCTCTCCTGATTCACTACGTCTTCTTGGAGACAAGATTGCTGCCAGAGAGGCGATGTCACAGGCTGGAATTCCCATTGCAAAGGGGACCAATCAACCAATTTCTGATTCTAATGAGGCATTGATAGTGGCTTCCGAAATTGGTTTTCCAGTCATGATCAAAGCAGCATCTGGTGGGGGTGGCATAGGTATGCAAGTGGTAAATAAGAAATCTGAATTCGACTCGGCACTGAGACTATGCCAAGGTAGGGCCGAATCAGCATTTGGTGATAGTAGAGTTTTCATCGAGGAGTATGTAAGCTCGGCAGAGCATATAGAATTCCAGGTTGTCGGAGATGGAACGAAAGCAATCCATCTTGGGGAAAGATTCTGCTCTATTCAGAGGAGGCACCAGAAGATTCTCGAAGAGGGTCCTTGGATTAGTCGGGAAGAAAGAGAAGACATTGGTTCTAAGGTAGTCGCCGGTGCAGAGGCTATCGGTTACAGGGGTCTAGCAACATTTGAATTTCTCAGAAACTCGGAAGGCGAATTCTACTTTATGGAGGTGAACCCAAGAGTCCAAGTGGAGCATACAGTGACTGAGATGTTAACTGGAATTGACCTCGTCTCCCTTGGGATCCTCGTTTCTACTGGGGCCAATCTGCCAATTTCTCAAGAAGAAGTTTCATTGGATGGCCATGCAATACAGGTCAGGATTAACGCAGAGAATCCAATTACTCTCGAACCTTCTCCGGGAAAATTGTGGGAATGCCACTGGCCAGGGGGGCCCGGCATCAGGGTCGACTCTCACGGCTTCTCAGGTTATATCATGCCCGAAGCATTTGACTCGTTGCTCGCAAAGATTGTTTCTTGGGCTCCGAACAGGAGTCAGGCAATTGCAAGATTAGACTCTGCTTTGGAAGAGACTATTCTTCTTGGAGTAGATACATTGATCCCGCTCCACAGGGCGATATTTCAGGAATCGGACTTCATAGAAAGGAAAATTAACACTGATTATCTAGAAACGCATGCAGATTTGCTAGTTGGTGGTGGTTAGTTGGTGGATTTGGTCATCGTTGGCAGTATTGGTTATGACGACATAGAAACGCCAATTTCCACAGGATCAGATGTTCTCGGAGGCTCTGCAGTTCATGCCGGAGTCTCCGCTGCATTCCACCTCCCCGAGATTCCCGAGATAGGCTACCGGGTGGGATTGGTTGCACCAGTCGGAAAGGATTTCTCCAATTCACACCAGTCTAAACTAGAAGGCTTGGGAATCGACTTATCTGGCGTGGAAATGTTACCTGGTAAGACATTTCGCTGGTCTGGAAGATATTCGGGAACGATGGAGAACGTTGAGACTATTTCTACAGAGATTAATGTTCTAGGGAACTTTGTACCTGAAATTCCCATGCCATGGAGGTCTCCGAAAATACTTTTTTGTGCCAATACCCACCCAGCATCTCAGGTGTTGGTTCTAGATCAGTGCCCCAGCTCAGAGATTACAGCAATTGACACATTCATGCTGTGGATAGAGACTGAATTTGAGAATCTCTCATCTGCTCTTAGAAAGGCAGACCTGGCTATACTCAACGAAGAAGAAGTGTGTGCAATTTCTGGTGAGGAATTTTTCATGAAGGCAATCAAACCAATATTTTCCGGAGCCTGTCTTCATGGAGGCGAATCCGCCGGAAGAGGGCCAAGGGGGTTGATAATCAAGCGAGGCTCTTCTGGAGTTATTGCCCATCTCCCATGTGGGATAATTTCTCTTCCCTCTTATCCAATTACTGAAGTTGTTGACCCGACAGGGTGTGGAGACTCCTTCGCCGGGGCACTCTTGGCGAATATGTCCGGAAGAAAGGGAGTCATGAATGATTTAGAATCAATGAGGGATGCCATGATTCATGCAACTGTGTCTTCTTCATTTACAATTCAAGGACTAGGTACGAACAAACTTCAGGGCCTCGAGAGGGGAATATACCATGCTAGAATGGACAACTATCGTAGAATTGTAGGCCTGTGATCAACCCAATCTTCTGAGCCCTGGGAGGGGGTGCGGGTCTTCCTTCGAAGAGGTTGGTGTTAGTTGATTAAACCTCAATGAATCATTTGGACCATCTAATGGAAGAGGGGTGTCTTCTTCTTCCGACAGACTTCTGACAATTGAATCTAGTTTGTCTCGAGCAGTGGAGGAATGATTGATTTTCCTCATTGCTCTCAAACGAGAACTAACATCGGCTTGGTGATCTTGATCACTCCTTAGCCTCATGTGCTGGGTAGTCTGGAATCTTTCCGTCTCAATCTCATTGGTTGAATCCGTATTCTCGCCATTGATTCTATTGGCGGAGGTACTATTCGGTCGAAGAAGACGCGATAGCCAACCTCCGGAAACAGCAGCTTTTGACTTTACACCGGACGACCTACTACCAGACATAGTAGAGGCGAGCCCCTTCAAAGCAGGATAGTCATCCAAATTCGCAGCCTGCACCCCTTCAAGCCCCCCAACTCCCTTTGATCTCAACTCATGCCTTGCCTTTGCTTGCCTAACTACTCCTGCCTTGCACTCTTCCCTAACTGCATCTTCAGTAGGAGGGGGTAGCAACGAATTCGAGAACGGCTCAGTCGGAGCTCCAAATTCTTCATGAGCCCGTTTGATCATCTGAGAGCTAGAATTGGTTCTCTCTATCGCTGGAGAAGGTCGGCCGAACTCAAAATCAAAGAGTCCCATTTCGCCGGTTTCGGAATCTTCTGATATTGGGTTTGAGTCGAACAGTCCACCCGGGGAGAACATGTCTAGTCCCTCTGCAGCATCAGAAAATGCGGAATCAATCCTAGTAATCTCCTTTGAATCAGTCTTCTTCTCCTTGTACCATGGTGGTGCCTCTTGTACCCCCCATGCTCTCTCATATGCATTCTGCTTTGATGAATAATGAATTGGTGCCTCTTTCTCATCGTTCTCTTCAATCTCCAACCTGGTAGCTTCTGCAGATAGGGGGGGGTCGAACATTTTCACATCAGAATTTTTCCCTATTCCGAGAAAAGGCTCATTAATACACCCCATATTTTCTGTAATGTCTGTTTGAGTCGTGTTTGGCAGTGCAGCCAACGGCTCTTGTCCCAACTGACCAGTCACATCCCTAAGCGCGGGGAAAGTTGGGAGTTCCGATTCTAGATTCTCCAGCCCCAGAACAGCCTCTTGAATATCACTCCCATGTCTTACTCTATCAACAATAAGACATAGTTTCAGAAGATTTGCCTCGCTCCCAGAAACAAGGTGCCTGTCACCAGAACCAGTTTCAATGGCTAGAATGGAATAACGAGACATAATGTTTGCAACAATTACCGCTGCTCCCAGACCAACTGCCAACCAACTCATCGGTGACAAAATGGTCGTGATTCCCAGGTAAATCGTAATTATTCCTAGAAGAACGGTTCCCGATGGTAGCATAGGGATCTTGAGATGCCTCATTCTCTCTATGGCAGCCAAATCAAGTCTGACACCTCTTCCATCGAACCTTTCTATGGTTATCTGTCGCTCAGTTATTACTGCACAACACTTCCCTCTCGCTCCGACCAAGTAGAGACCGCCGATTAACTCGGCACGCCTCTTCTCAGTCGGGCCACTAGGCCCGGCTAATCCCATCCGAACCGTCGAGCGATTTATTCACGGTATAAGTTCATGGGAGTTTGGCAATTGGAATCTCATTAATTGGAGACTCTTCTTCTCCAGCCGTTTCTCTTCAACCCATTGCTTTTCTGGCATCGTTCGCTAGTTCCCACATTTCTTTTTCGTCCTGCGATTTTGGTTCGAATTGCGGAATCTCAACTGGTTTCATTGACTCGTCAACTGCAACCATGAAGAAGAACCCAGAACAGATTTCTTCTCCAACCCATTCTGAACGAGATAGCCTACAGGAAGTCACATGGACTCCAACAGTTCGGGGAGAGGTCCAAACCACTCTAGATGTGGTTCTAATGATGTCTCCTTGGAAGGCTGGTCTCTTGAACTTCAAGGCATCTACAGAAACAGTTACGAAAACCCGGTGTGCGAACTTCGATGCAACCATTCCGGCAGCTGTATCCATGATGGCCATTAGTCTGCCGCCGAATAATGTGTTTAGGGCATTTGTGTGACCTGGAAAAACTTCATCCAACACTACGACTGGTTCATTTGAGAAAGGAAGGTCACTCTTCATTGGGCACCCTCAACAAGTCACCCTCCTTGAATCCTACAGTGCCAGAGGACACCAAACAGGGGTTTACCGCTTACTTCAATCGAGTGACCCGACTCGGACAAACGTGGCAGGACGTCAGAGCTCCTGGGAAGTGCCGGAATTAAATTGGGAAACTTCAGTTTTTCGCGACTCTCAAGGGGGATTAGTTTTGCTTTGGCCTTACCTTCCATGTATCAGAATGCCCCAAATGATGAGGCCTCGGGTCTGGGACGGATTAGCGCTGCTTTCATCTTCTGACGAGCTAGTTTCCCTTAGAGAAGAGGAGGATCAGGACAAGGTCAGTCCCGGAATCCACATTGATTCGGCAGCTGTATCTGGCACCACTCTTGGGATGCTTGTTAGGGACTTGTCTGAACTTGATCTGGAAGGGCCATCTATCCCCGATCCAGAGAAGATTAGGCTCCTCAGACACGCCGAGAACTCAAGGGGGGGGATGCCAATTTACTCTATTGAACCCGGAATTGAGGATAATGAGTGGGTGGATTGGCAATCCAGATGGGCAGATGAACAAGTCAGATTTAGAAATCTACTCGCCACAATCGGGAGGAATAAGAGATGGTCCCAAGTCCGGAAAAGGGCAGTAATAAAAGTCGCCTATTCCAAATTAGCCAGCCCTGATTTAGGTGCTGCTTCAACCGTGTGCGCCGCTTGGTGGCACGAGGAGTCATTTTGTTTGACGGATGAACTAATCCATGAGAGAGATTCACGTTTTTCTAAAAGAATTAGAGGGGCACTCTCTAATCTAAGAGAAAACACCCCGGGAGATTGGGGCGATGATGGCCCAACATTGCTTGTTCCCGTTCAACAGGCTCATGTGCCTTCTCTAGTGAATAGCCTAATCGCCTGTGAGTCAGTGGAGAGGATGGAGAGGGAGCAATGAGCAGTCCTGAAATAAATATCGAGACTCAGTCATTCCGAGTTATTCCATCTGAACCGATTATCTTAGGGGATGCCGTAAGATTCGCTGGAGCTAGGAGCAACGGTGCATTCGCAGTTATTGAACACGAGGAACCCAGAGCTCTCGTAGTCGTTGACACAGATGGATCCTTGCTGGTCCATGGAATTTCTAACCCCGAAGCAGCTTCATTAATCGCTGAGGAGATTCTTCTCAGAATCGGAATATCCGAAAAGGGACTTGTGATAGAAATGGGAAAGGTTCTCGCCACCTTCTCCATTGGAAGGGCTGTTTTGATTAGTCTGGCAGCAGAGCGATTCAAGGATGCAGAACACGATCTTAGGCTAGATGTACTCCGAATCTCAGCAAAGAGGCATAACTGTTCCATCCTTCTTTTCAACAATGGCAAAGGAATTGTGACTGGGCAGTCATCTCGGAAGGTCGCTGGAATGGCTGCTTCGTATTGGATTTCGAAATTGTCCGAAGAAGGCGCTTTGGCGTGAGAAAAATGTTAGACAAAGGAAAATGGATTGGACCTATAATTGACCAACACATGCATCTCGATAGGTCACATCGATTCCTGGATGCAGTGTCCGACTTCTCAAATTCCGGCGGAACCGGAATCATGCTAGTGCACAAACCAGCATTCTCTAAATCCTTGCCATCGGACATAATGGGGTACAAGGAGGCCTATTCAGAAACAATTTCGATGGCAGAGGAGATACGTAGGAATCACCACCTAGATGTTGGTGTTGTTTTGGGGCCCCATCCTGTGGTTTGGGAGAATCAGATAGCAGATTTGGGTTTAGAGGAATCTTCAGAGTTACACTTGCAAGCAGTAGATTTAGCGTTGGAGTACATTGATTCGGGCGATGCTCATTGCCTCGGGGAGGTTGGTAGGCCACATTACCCGGTTTCAGAGGAGATTTGGTTTGAAGCAAATGAAATGTTATTGGAGATTCTGTCGAGAGCATCCTCAGCAAAGACTTCGGTCCAACTTCACGTCGAGGATAATGGAGGGGATACATGTTTCGAATTGAGCCAAATATGTAGGGCATCAGGACTCCCATTGGATCGCGCAATCCGACATTACGCTCCTCCAGATGTCAGCTCAGAATTCACCCATGGGCTATCGGCAACTGTCAACGTTGGCAGGGGGAGCGTCGCATCTCTTACCGAAACAGTCAGCATGGCCAATTCTCCATGGGGCATGGAAACAGACTATCTTGATGATAGAAATAGACCGGGAGCAGTATTGGGGCCAAAGACAGTCCCAAAAAGAACCCAAGAATTTTGTTCTAGTCTTCTCTCTTCAGGATGGACAGAATCCGAGGTCGAATCATTGTTGATTAAGATCCACTCAGAATGGCCAAAATCACTATATGGAATCTGAGCGAAATTTCAATATTGGAGTGAATATCATCAATAAACCTCCAATGAACATGATGAGGGATAATCCTAGAGACTGCAATTCCCCCAATGGAAGAGGCATTCCTCTTGATTCCATCAGCATCCTCAACAAAGGTCCATTTATCGGAAGGAAAAGAATCACCAGTAAAACTCCAAGCCTCCGTCTGAGAATCATGACAATCCGTGCAGGCAGTCACTTTTCAAGTTCCAGAGTCAACCGAATCGATTTAGAGATGCTATACTCCCGCCGAGTTTAGGCGCCTGTAGTGAAGGGGTTATCACAAGAGGTTTCCAACCTCTTGTCCCGGGTTCGAATCCCGGCGGGCGCACCATTCTTTTTCATGTGTAGAAATTAGACAAAAGAGACTGAAGCATTGAAACGCCCCTTGCGTTGCGAAACACTGTGTCAACTACTGAGCGAAATAAATCCTCCGATTTGGGTGCGTCACTAAGCAAAGATATGTCGGAGATGTCAGATGACAAACAAGTAGTCGGTAGGAAGATTTGGAGGGTTGTGCCGTATGTCACCAGATACTGGAAAAGAGCTCTTGGAGGAATTTTGGCAAACGCCGGGGCACGCGCATTCGATCTAATCCCATTCATTGCAATCGGAATGGCTGCAGACTATTACCAATCAAAGACCTTCACGAACTCCACGATTGAGGGGTTGGTAAAATTGGAGGCAATTCCAGATATGGGGCCAATTGATTCCATTGAACTCGGATTTGGACTCCTGATAATGTTCTGTTTCACTTTCCTAGCGTTATTTCAGGGTCTTAGTAATCAATTGTGGCAATCCACTGCGTATATGGCACAGCACGACATTCGAATGGATGCAACAAATTCACTATTGAATATGGAAGCATCGTACTTTGAGAGTAGACAGACTGGCAATCTGATGTCTGTACTCTCAGCAGACGTTGCTCAACTAGAGGACATCATCTCCGATGCCAGTACTAGCATGATAAGAATCACAATTACATTCACAACTGCATTCGTCATCATGTTCTGGATGTCCCCAAAATTGGCTGTAATCCTTTTTGCTCCATTGGTAATCATCGTGCCAATGGTCATCTGGTTCTCTACCAGGGTCCAGAGGAAGTACAGAAAGCAGAGGGAGAGTACAGGTGGGATCGTGGCAATATTGGAGAACGTTCTTTCCGGAGTAACTGTTGTTCAGGCGTATAACGCCAAGGAATTCGAGAGCTCAAGAATTGGAAGACAGAGCGGCGATTACCGAGACGCAGCTGTTCAAGCCGCATTCATTCGAAACCGATTCATTCCAGGGATATACGTGGTTGCAGGCATTTCATTCGGGCTTCTCACTTCAGCGGGTGGTTGGGTAATGGAATCGGGAGAGATTACTGTGGGTCAGTTCGTTACGTTCCTCCTCATTTCTACTAGGATGACAATGCCGATGTTTATTCTTGGAATGCTGCTAAACCAACTCCAGAAAGGAGAAGCCTCTTCCAAGAGGGTTTTTGCAATAATCGACCTCGAACCATCAATTTTCGACAAGGAAGGAGCAGTTCCTCTCGAGGGAGCCATAGAATCCATTTGTTTCGAAGAAGTCTCTTTTGCATATCCAACATCTGGGAACAATGTCTTGAATGGGATTACACTCGCAGCCTCCTCTGGAGAATTCCTTGGAGTTATGGGCCATACCGGAGCTGGCAAGAGCACGATTCTGAAGCTGGTCGAGAGATTTTACGAGCCTCAGGGCGGAAGAGTGTTGATCAATGGCATGGACATAAACGAATTCCAGATAGAATCAATTAGGGAAAGAATCGGTTTCGTCTCACAAGATCCCTTTCTTTTCTTCGGAACCATCGGTGAGAATGTTGCATACGCACGTGAATCAACCAATGAGCAGATTCTCAATTCTCTAGAAGCCGCTGGTGCAACTGAGTTCGTCTCCAATCTTCCTGATGGTTTGGATACGATGGTAGGTGATAGGGGTGTGATGCTTTCAGGAGGTCAGAGGGCAAGAATCAGCCTAGCCCGAGCACTACTCAAAGATCCCGACTTACTTATTCTGGACGAAGCCAGCGCTGCTCTTGACGCAGAGACTGAAAAACGAATTCAGGAATCACTTTTCGGAAATTCAAATGGCGGAAAAAAGAGAATCACGATTGCAGTAGCACATCGTCTAGCTACAATTAGGAATGCCAACGAGATAGTTGCAATGGTTGACGGCGCAATTGTCGAGCGTGGGTCTCACAGAGATTTGATAGAGAATAACAATGTCTATGCATCACAGTGGTCAATACAAACTGGAGAAATAAGTGCCCTGGAGGGATAACTTGGACGAAACCCAGATCCCCTGGGTCTACGTTGAACCTGGCTCGATTTTGGTCGGTTCCGATGATCGCTCAATTCTGTTTGGAGGTGTTGGGCCTCGCCATGAGGTTGCCATCGACTATCCATTCCGAATTTCTGAGCACCCGTTCGATTTCGAAGAAGCCGTAATCCTAACAGAGGAAAACGAAATGGAACTTGTATCCGATTCGGAGTGGCAGTTGGCATACTCCAGAGGACTATTGTCTGGGGATTACGGTTCCTCAGAATCATTGGCAGACTCGACTCAAAACTATTGGGGAAAGCCTTGTGACGGCAGACCTTTCGTGAACGATCGACGAAGTCCTAAGATTATCCGAAGATGGAAATCTCACCATGCAGAAACACTCACGGTATTCGCCCATGACGGAGCAGAAGAAACTGTGACAGATGGAGTCAGATTGGTAGTCAGAGAACATTCGGGATGGAGCGACTATCCCATAGAAGTCCCTAGCAGAGGCAATTACTCAGGTATTCTGATTGAGGAGATATTGATATGCCTATTATTGGGGATCGCCCCTTCTTTCGTTTGGGCTTTCTTCAATGCTAGCCCGGGGTACATCCAAGAAGGTTGGTTGAACTTGGTTATGGGAGGAGTATTCTTCAGCATCTTCACAATGCTATTCTGGCGACCGAAGCAACCTACTTGGTATATCGAATCCGGACGGATGAAACCTCGTAGAGAGAAGAGATAACTCGCGTTTCTAGTTCCTATCTCTGTCATCTATCTGAGACTCCGGGCTTCCTGTTACGATACTAATTCTGGCTTTGTTTATTCCAATTCCGTAATCCCACAATAGCATGAATGAAACTATCGATGAAAGAATTACGGTAGTCGGACTCTTGTTCGGAGAAGGCCCCAGCATCGCTCCGGACCAAGCAGTGATATTGAACAAGATTGCCAGTGTGGGAAATTGATGTACCGATGCCCTTTCTATTCCAAGTGGGACCGAATCTGTAGAAATGTCCCAGAATGACGGCCAAGCCAGACCGCCATTGAGACACCCCCAAACGAACGTAGCTAAGGAAATGCATACAAGAATCGGAAATGTAGAAACCAAACTATGGCTCCAACCCCACAAGCCCGGGTATCTTCTTCCCGCCAGTGTCCTAACTAGGCCGTAGTTCCTGATCTGCTTCCTGACTCTTCTGAGATCCCTTCTTCGATGCCATATAGTTGCACTACCATCTGACCAAAGTCGGTGCCCAGCCGACTTGATCCGATGGTCCATCATTACATCTTCAGCCCCTATTGCTCCCGTGTCAAATCCACCAACTTCTTCCAGAACCTTTCTCCTGTATGCAGAGTTAACCCCTGGCAGTTGAACAACCTCTTCTAGTTCTCTTTCTGATCTTCTACCGTAATTCGTTCCAGCAGTGAGAAATTTGTTGCCGAAAGCGACATCAATCGCCATCTGCCATTTGGTGGATTCATCAGTAGGTGCAAAATTTGGGCCGCCAACTCCCGAAACCTCCGGCCGTTCGAACCATCTCTCCAACTTTTCGACCCAGTCCCTAGGGACAATAACATCATCATCAGTGAAGAATACTAATTCTGAATCTGTCTCTTTGATAGCCACGTTACAGGCATCTGCCCTATTCCTAGAACCTTTGTCATCGATAAACCTGAATCCCCTTTCGTTAGTTACCTGTTTGCCATTATCCTCTGCCGGGCCAACAACTGCCACTTCCATCTCTTGGAATGTCTGATTGGCCATTCCATCCAACACTACTGCCAGTTCTGCAGAGTTATTTACTGTGGGTATGATGACGCAAACCCTGCTTGTCACGAGGAGTCCGTAGAGGAGGGCATTGATGAGTTCACGGGTCAGTCATTGACAATTCGTGGTGCTAGGAAGTAAGTCCATCTCGCTCCACCTTCGTTACTAATCCATGTTAGCCTGAGGGGGTACTTCTCTTCGAACTCAAGAGAGACCAGATCCGCGAAACCTCCAGCCAGCTTCTTTGTCAACTCTCCTAGGTATTGTAGCGAGTACGTTGAATGGGTCGGGGATACGCAGACAAGCTCACTCAACTCTCCTGACTCGAACTTTACATTAACTCCTTCGCCCGCCTCTACCGTTACAGAAACAGCAAGTTGATTCTTGTCCATGCTCAGATCAACTTCACCTCCAACAAACTTAGCTGCTCTCAAAGCCCTCGAAAGCTTCTCGGAGTCAATAGTGGCCTTTGACTTGAATTCCAGATTAGGCTGGTTGGGATTGTCCATCGTACTGGTATCAATTCCTCTGAGAATCATTAGAACTTCTCCAACTCTGACGTTTATTGCCCCAACAGCGTCGTCGTAATCCATCTCAACGAGGTCATTCGGCCCTGCAAGCGTGAGTAGATCCCGCATCTTCTGAAGATCAAGACCAATCTCTACAGGTTCAACTTCATATGTTTCGAAGCACTCATCTGCAATGGTGGCCGACAGGAGCGCGACGTGAGAACCATCCACTACGGATACGCTAAGTCCCTTTTCCCCCCAAACCAATTTTGCCTCAGAGGTCAGAACAGACAGAATATCCACTATTTCTCTCATTAGTTGCTGTTTGGCAGTAATCCTCAGCATGCGCTCATCCCGATTTTCATCTACTGTATAGGAGGCTCTTGATGCTTATTGGCACCAATCCAGTATAATCTACTGGTACTCCCTCCACCTATGCTTGCACTCTAGATTCGCGCAAGTGCAGAACTTGGTCTCCGGTTCGTCAGAGGATCTAGTCTGCTGCAAGTGGACGTAGGCATTTCTCTCATTGCACTTGGGACAGATGTAATCGCCCTCTCTAAGTGTTCCCTTAGGGCCGTCCTCTTCGACTACTTCAGTCAGATGTTTCAGAGATTTTGAACCAGTGGTAGCCATGGTCTTGGAGAGATCGATGGTCTCTCCGGTCATGGGATCGGTAAATTCGGAACCCTTACCATCTACACCTGAGAGAGGCCCTTCATAGCCACATTTGTAATCTGGACACTTAATCCAACCCTTCTCATCAGGATAGGAAAGCGAACCACACTCGGGACAAAACATCTCTCTCACCTTATCGAATAAACGAGAACGGAACAACCCTGAGCCTTCCGACTATTCAACTATTCGTCTAATATTTCACTCATAATCCGCACCGTTCAAGCCATCGTGCCAGTTGGGAGAGTCATGAAAATTCACTTCGACTGGCTTCTGTCCCGGGTGGTCGACAATCAGGGTAACATTGTCGATGAGATAGTTTGGGATGGAACCAAGTCTCCATCTGGCGCGGCAAAACGACTATTGAAGATCCAACAAGGTCGAAAAACTCCTGAGGTTATCGTTCTAAGTGAGAGATTTCCTGATGCTAAAATAGACCCCCTTGGTGCTCTATCAGATCCAAATTGGCCCAAAGCGGAAGAATCGGATGAACTCTTCCAGAGGGCCACACTGATATTAGCGAAGATGGGAGTCGCCGACTCTTCTGGGGACATGGACAGGAGACTTGACATGCTCGTCTCAGCAACTCTGGAAGCAAGGTCTTCTTGGACTACTTCGGAATCACGCTGTATTGAGTGGGCCGGACTTTTCATCACCGAGGTTGACCTTGATTCACAGAGGGCCGAGATTCCCTCTGCTATCTTCTCTTCAGAATCAATCGTCGAAGCATCTGAGAAACTCGGAGTAAACCCTCCAAAGCATCTCCCTTCAGATTCCGAGTGGTCATCCATGGTTTCACATGCTTTAGCCGTGTCCTCTTCGTCTAACATACTCGAACAATTGGAGATTTCAATTAGGGAAATAGCCACCATCCACGTCCCATCACTAAGCGCTCTCCTAGGTCCTATATCTGCTGCCAAGTTGATCTCCCTAGCCGGAGGGAGGGAGAGGCTAGCCCGAATGCCATCTGGCTCACTTCAGGTTCTCGGTGCTCATGCCGCCATGTCTGCACACAGAAGGGGAGCACCCCCTCCAAAACATGGTTCAGTCCTCTTCTCCATGCCACAAGTGAGCCGTTCCCCCAGATGGGTCCGGGGAAAGATTGCACGATATCTGGCGGGTAAGGCAAGCATTGCGGTCAGAGTCGATCACTTCGATGGAGAGCCATGGGTGAAATCCCAGATAGATGAGATAAATGGTGAGATTGAGGCAATCAAGGCAAAGTTCCCGAAACCACCTAAGAGGAGATGAGGAATGGCTAGCAAGGCAAAATCTATTGTTTGGGGAGTTCGAAGGGAAGGGCGAACCCTTTGGACGAGAAATGCAGTTAAGGGCGTCTCAGTAAGGGGTGAAAGGAGAAAAAGAGATGGCAAAATTGAGTGGAGGCGATGGGATCCTACCAAGTCTAAGGTAGCCGCTGCATTACTCAGAACCAGTTCCGAACCATCTTCTCTTCTCCCCGGACCCGGTTCGACATGTCTGTATCTCGGTGCCTCCAGTGGCGGGACCGTCAGTCACATACACGATTTTGTTTGTGGTGCCGATAACCATCATGGCGGACAGGTGGTAGCCGTGGAGATATCTCCTCGTATGGTCCGAGATCTCGTATCTCTCTCTGACAGGAGAGTGGGACTGGTTCCAGTATTAGGCGATGCAAGGAAGCCAGCACAGGTCGCTGCATTCATCAGAGAGAAGGCAAATTGGATTCATCAGGATCTCAGCATAGCAGACCAAGCCGAGACTTTTGTAAGAATGGCAACAACCTTTCTTTCCCCGGGGGGAATCGGCCTTCTTAGCTTGAAGGCAGCAAGTGAGAGGTCATCCGAGGGTGATGATAACTCGAGGTTCCAGAAGGCGGAGCGGATTCTAATGGAGTCGGAACTAGTTCTGCTTGAGAGAATCGATTTGACTGGATTGGAAGAGCAACATGTGGTATTCTCTTGCACTCAAGGCTCTGAGAGGACTATGGCTGCTAACAGCCCCCCATAGAACAACATGATCAGTATGAATAGGCCAATTCCGATCCAAGAGACTATCTGGGCAGCCTTTGCCATCCCTTGGTCAGGATGTCCGGGATATTGGCTTGTTGTCGCGAGAGCACCATTTGCCAAGATCAAGCCCGGTAATGCGGTGCATATCGAGCACATCATTATTCCCATAACCCCCAATACCAGGGCCAAAACCGCATTCGTCGTCGGCCAAATCATTCCATGACCTCCGTGCCCCTGCACGTAGATCTGCTGTGGAGCTTGGTTCGAAACAGCAGGACTTCCTTCAAGAATCACGGTCTCAGAAAATTGCTCCGGCGACTCTTCTGAAGAAACCCAATCAGGAACATCAGTCTTCTCCACGAGCTTACGGAACAGCGCGGAGAAATAACTTTGTCGAATTACTCCGAAAGGTAATGACCCACCACTGTGACCAAATTATGTGCCAGAGTTGCCCGAGGTCGAAACTGTCCGCATCGGTCTGGAAAACCATCTTCTCGGGCGAAAGATCTCGACAGTCGACCTACGTCGTAGTGATCTGAGATTTCCCTTTCCCTCAGATTTTGCCTCATCACTCCGGGATCGCTTGATTCAGTCAGTGGATCGCCGAGCAAAGTACCTGCTCATTCGTCTAGAAGGCGACCTAACGTGGCTCTGTCACTTGGGAATGAGTGGGAGATGGACACTAATTGGGGGGGGGATAGAGAGCAGACCTGGAAGATTCTCTAACGGCGCTCCGATTGGCAGCGGGGACGGCCCCCATGATTGGGTGATCGTCCATCTGGAGGGCGGAATCAAGGCAGTATACTCCGACCATCGAAGATTTGGCTTCATGGACTGCTTCCCCACATCGCAACAAGGAAGTCATAAGCTACTTTGCAGACTCGGTCCCGAACCAACTCCCAATCACCTCGTTCCAGAGGAACTAGGAGGTGGTCTCAGGGGCAGGAGCACGCCAATCAAATCGGCCCTTCTGGACCAGCGAGTTGTCGCTGGACTCGGAAACATCTACGTTTGCGAGATTCTGCATCGAGCAGACATCTCCCCTAGGAGAAAGGCATGTAGCGTAGCGGGTAATTCTGGCGTCTCACTCAGAGTGGAGAGGATAACAGCCGCAATCCATGATGTGATCACAGAGGCTATCGATGCAGGAGGATCGACATTGCAGGATTTCAGGGGAGTCGACGGGGAAGAGGCGATGGGATATTTCGTCCAAAATTTCCAAGTCTATGGCCGAGAGGACCAGAGGTGCATGAAGGAGGACTGTCTTGGAACCATCAAGAGGATTATTCAGTCTAACAGGTCAACCTTCTATTGTCCATCTTGCCAAAGATGATACTCACTAGTCATGGTGCTGGGACATCTCAATACCCTTCACTAGTGCAAGAAGAATATCGTTCCTCGGAGTCGGAATCCCAAGCTCCTCGCCCTTGGAAACCACTGCCCCACAAAGAACATCGATCTCTGTTTTTCTTCCTGACATCAGATCCTGCAGCATCGAGACCCTATTCTCAGCTGTAGCAGTTACAACTTTCCTGAGGTATTCCTCATTGTTCATAATCCCCAAGTCAACACCCGATGCCCGTGCAACTGACTCCGCCTCCCTCATTGTCTCGAGAGACTGCACCCATAGCTCCGGGACTTCTATCAGCGCCCCGTTCCTAATGCCTGCGATCGAACAAATCGGGTTAATCGCGACGTTGATCATCAGCTTTCTCCAGATTTCTTTCTCGATGTCGGATGTCCACTTGGGATTCAAACCGGCCTCTTCCAGAATAGAAACAAACTCTGTCATGGTCGAGCATGGTTCGGACCCATTAATTGCCCCAAGGAAAATCGAACCCCTCCCAGTCCAATGCACGTTACCATCCCCGTCTCTCCAAGCAGAGTGAGTTGTGGACCCTCCAATCACACTGTCCCATCCAACTCTGCTAGCGATAATACCAGCATTTCCGAGGCCGTTTTGTATGCTCACTGCAACTCCGGTTTCCGACAGAATGTCTTCAGCGATGGAAGAAAGTGAGGAGGTTGAATTTGCCTTTCCAGCTACAATGGCCACATCACAAGAACCGCACATTGCCTCTTTCAGTGGCCCTTTCTCACTGTCAACAAGGGAATAGCGCTCTCCAGGAATCATCTCCACAGATCCCTCCGGAGTGAAGATGGTTAGCCCAGATTCGATAAGTTGAGCCGACTTTCCTCGGGATACGCAAATAAGCTCCGTCCGAGTATCTGCTAGGCAACCAGCAATAACGCCACCCAGTGCACCAGTTCCTAGGATAGCGACTCTCACTCAGCATCCCTCCGAGGGGCATCTCGCTGAGAGATGAATAGTAATTCCCGATTCATCAGCCGTGATCCACACCGCTCTCTCGAGGCTGGAAAGACCCACTTCCTTAACTGAAACGGAAGTGCTATTGCCAGATTCGATAGAGTCGTCGATGGTGATTTCCCAGATTTCGCTTTGGGGGGAGTCTCCATGCCACTCTACCGCTAGATCCATTCTTTTCGACGCCCTGTTAAAGATCATGATTTCCTCTACATCCAATCCACGATCCAATCCATTGGGGCGGACATAGACATCCACTGACTCCCTGATCGTAAATGCCTCAATGGTTCCGTCATAGTGGCATACTGCCAACCACCCCTCCTCTCCAATGCCAATCTTCCCCTCTCCGCTAAGATTTCCAGTGATCCTTATGGCCGTGTAGTTTTCCATCTCTAAAGTCCAATTAGAACTCGTGTCAATTTGAGCAGCAACATCGCTAGAAGGACAGAATGGAGAGCCGGAGTCTGAGTGGTATAGGACGTCTCCCACAGCCACAAATCCACTCGGAATTGCCCAGATTCCCTCCCAGACCTGGATTAGCTGCTCAGTACCATCAATCGGAATTGTCCAAGGCCCGCTCGTCGAATTCTCGACTATCAAGTAAACATCCGGACCGAAAGCCCTCCCTTGGTCATCGAATAAGTCAGAGTTCTGAATTGCTCCCTCATGACCACTGAGGCACACTTCCTGCATTCCAGCACTAAGATTGCTACCATTCAGGAGTTCCCAGTAAGAACCTTCGATGGCGATATCTCCTCCTTCTCCAGCATCCATCTCAGAGCAAATGATCGGATTTTCGGAGTCTCCTGAGAGATCCCAGAAAGAATCAACAAAACCCTCATCGGCATGGCTTGAGAGTTTTATCCGATGCTCCACTTCGAAGCCAGAGATCTCAACAAGTATCCTGAGTGAGTGAGGAGAGAGGGCACCATCAGGAGGTGTGATTTGTATTGGTAGTACCTGGATTTCATTCTGCGTCAGTCCATCAAATCTGCAGACTTCAGAAGATTCTGAACATGAGTAGTTCAATTCCCAAGAATCTGGTTCCGCACCCTCGACTCTAAACTGAATCCATCCTGATACTGGCATCACTCCCCGTGGCTCCAGAATTAGGGCAAAATCCTCACTGACTCCTGCGTCGAAGTGCAACTCCTCCGGCCATTCGTCAGTAGAGATTCCGGCGATGTAGTTTTCCATTTCGTAAGAAGGAACAGTTCCGGGCATTCCTGCCAGCAAAACGACCGTAGCAATTGCTACGAAACGACTCTTGAATCTCTCTTCCAGTCCGATATGTTCGTCTAGTACTATCGGCTGAGGCAGACTGTCGGGGTTGAATCTCTGCCATGCAGCTACAAATGCTAGGAAAACCCAAGGGGTCCACTGTGCGGTTGCGAATATCATCACCATAACTAAGAGAACCAGAAGGAAAATCGAGGTCTGAGTGCTACCGCTTCGCATCTCTGATGGTCCGATAATAGCGTACAGAATTCTATCTCCTGGGAGTCCCGGAATTGGGAGCATCAAGCCCCACCCGACGATGGAAAGACCAATCCCAGCAATTCCTATTGGATGCAACCATTGTAGTCTAATTCCCAATTCACTACCCATCCAAGACTCGACCAGATAGCCCGTGAGTAGGTTTGTGTCGAACACCGTCGGGGCCGAGGTGAGCTCGGGAGGGTTGCTCGATGTCATCATTAGTCCTGAAATGGTCAGAATGGTTCCAGCCAAGAAAAGAACGATTGGGACTGTCACTTCGATCGACCCCAGGGCTCGTCTGTTTGGCATTGGGATGAGATCCGGTTTCCTCTGCCCCAGGGCTCCCACAATTCCGAATGGCCACCAAGTAGGAATAGGGAAAACTATCGGGGTAATGTGGCCGATTTCGATTCCGAACTTCCTTGCCACCATTGCCCTACAATAGCTGGCTAGAATGAATGAAAGCATCACTGGAGCCGTGAAGAAGAGGAACGAGGGAGCGATCCCGCTTATTCCTGATTCTCCTCCATAATCGTATTCAGAAACCCAATGCGATCCTACTACGGTCATGAATGCTGCCATCATCGTCCAAAGAACGATTTGCTGGTAGCCTCCCATTACCGAACTTCCCGAAGGCAACCTCGAAATCGTCATTACTGGAGGGTTGCTGTCCTCTAGCGAACCGACTAATCCCATCGGGCCCACGTGTAAATTGAGTTGGAGCAGCTGCTCTCCCACTTCTTGGTCATTTATACCTCGAACTTCCCAGGAATTCGGATAAGCACCCTCACTTCCAAGATCGAAGAATCTTGAGGCAATCACTTCTAGGAGTTCACGTGTGTCCCAAGTCTCAGTATCGATCAAGATTTCTTCGGGCACGCTGCTCACTTCCTGACCCTCCTCAAAGGATGTCAGATTTGACCCCTGCTCTTGTCCAACTCACTTATTCTTGAAGCGCTTCAGACGGAAGGTCTCTTCTCTCTCCATCTCCTCGAGCCTCAGCTGGATGAACGTTTGCGCCTCTTTCATCTCTGGAATGACCTTGAACTCGAGCGCATTGACCCTCCTCTTTGTCGCCTCGATTTCTTCCAACAGCCTCTTCAGAGTCGCCTCCATCTCGGCAGCCTTGACTACTTTCTCCACTAAGAGAGAGTACGCATCAGCTGCCTCGTCAATGTAAGGTGACCCACCTACCATGCCAAGCCCCCTGTCTTCCACTGAGAGCTTCAGGTTCTGCCCTTCTACCTTGGGAACCACCACTCCCATGATGTTGCGTCGCGACACCTCGACCTCAGGGTGCTTTGATGCTGCTATAGCTGCGCTTTTTACAGACAGTCCACCTTCTATGGAAGAAGCCAGATTTATCGCCTGCAGCGCATCTCTGAAGGTACCCACCAATTCCTCCCTAGCAGCAATCATCTCAGAAAGCAGAGTTCGGAACTCGTGGAATAGCCCATCCCTCTTCATCTTCAGAAGGTTGTATCCACTCGAAGTCTGCTTGATTCTCCTCTTCAGATTGATCAATTCAGATCTGGTCGGTTTGATATCTAGGGCCATATGCCAGTCTCCCTGTAATTCCTCTATTCCTTCTTGTCAGTTGGGTGGTACTTGTCTATCCACTTTTGATCTAGCCTTACTAGATACTTGGTATCGATATTCGACAGTAGGTTCCAAGCAAGGTCAAGAGTCCCTTCTTGGATTGTCCTGTCTTCATCCCTGCCCTGTCTCAGGAACTTGTCTTCGAAAATATCCGCGAACTTGAGCAATTGGAGGTCTCTTTCATTCAATGCGTCCTCGCCGACAATTGCTACCAGCCCCCTAAGCTCCCTCCCTTGTGCATAGGCGGCGTAAAGTTGGTCAGAAACCGACTTGTGATCCTCGCGGGTCTTACCGGGTCCTATCCCTGCGTTCATCAGACGACTTAGTGAGGGAAGGACGTTGATTGGGGGATAAATCCCCTTCTGATGCAACTCTCTCGATATGACAATCTGACCTTCAGTGATATATCCTGATAAGTCCGGGATTGGATGTGTGATGTCGTCACCAGGCATTGTTAGGATGGGGAACTGTGTTATTGATCCCTTCTTGCCTTTGACTAGTCCAGCTCTCTCGTATAGCATCGCAAGATCTGTGTACATGTATCCGGGGTACCCACGTCTACCTGGAACTTCTTCTCTAGCCGCTCCAATTTGTCGTAGTGACTCGCAGTAGTTCGTCATATCCGTGTAGATCACGAGAACGTGGTAGTCGTGTTCGAAGGCTAGGTACTCAGCGGCCGTTAGTGCCAGTCTGGGTGTAATGAGCCTCTCCACAGCTGGGTCATCCGCTAGGTTGACGAATAGAGCCGCGTTCTCCAATGCTCCAGTCCTCTCTAGGTCGTGTACGAAGAAGTTGTATTCTTCCGCAGTGATTCCCATTGCACAGAAGACGACCACGAAGTCATCATCGCTCCCCACTAGCTTGGCCTGTCTTGCAATCTGCAATGCGATGTCGTTGTGTGGTAAACCGCTGGCACTGAAGATCGGTAGTTTTTGACCCCTGACCAACGAAGTGCAGGCATCAATTGCCGAAATTCCAGTCTGTATGAAGGACTCAGGACTCTGTCTTGAATATGGATTGATTGCAGCCCCGATAATGTCGGCCATTTCGTCGGCAACGATCTCTGGCCCACCATCCCTCGGCCTGCCGGCACCATCGAGGATTCTTCCGATTAGCCCCTTGCTAACAGGCAGCTTGAATACATCCCCAAGGAACTTGACTCCGGTTTGTCTGTCAACCGATGCTGTCCCCTCGAAGACCTGCACAATCACCTGGTCATCAGATGTGTCCAGAACTTGTCCGTTCTTCATCGATCCGTCACTAAGCCTTAACTGGACAATCTCTCCAAAAGACACCGGCTCAGTCTTGTTTAGGAACACTAGAGGTCCCTTTACGTCTGTAATCGTTCTGTATTCCTTTCCACTCATTGTATCACCTCAGTTTGCCTCCATACTATCAGAAATCTGTTTGCTCATCTCTGCCACCAGTTCTCCTATTTTACCGTCATACCCCTTCTCGAAGCGACCTCTCATCAGGTCTGTTCTCGCTGGGACGTTCACGACGTCTTCGAGTTGAGCCCCGCCAGCGATTGCCTTTTTTGCCTCCTCTTGGAAGCTCAGAATAGCTCTCGCCATGTCATATTGGAGCTTCAGATCGCTGTATGTATCCACGTCATGGAAAGCATTCTGCTGTAGGAAGAATTCTCTTATCATTCTGGCAACTTCCAAAGTTAACTGTTGGTCAATTGGCAATGCATCCGAGCCGACTAGCTGGACAATCTCTTGCAACTCCGCTTCAACTTGTAGCAGAGTGCTAATTTCCGTCCTCACTTCTGGGAAGTCGGATGCTATGTTGTCTCTATACCATTGGTCTAAGGCCTGTGGGTAAAGACTGTAAGAGCTCAGCCAGTTTATGGCCGGGAAGTGACGCTGTCTTGCTAGTCCAGCATCCAAGCCCCAGAAAACCTTCACAATTCTCAATGTCCCCTGGCTCACGGGCTCTGAGATATCTCCGCCGGGAGGAGAAACAGCTCCGATAACCGAAACGGAGCCATCATCGCCTGCTAAGGTCTGAACCCTGCCAGCTCTCTCGTAGAACTCTGCAAGCCTACTGGAAAGATATGCTGGATACCCCTCTTCCCCAGGCATCTCTTCTAGTCTGGAAGAGATCTCCCTCATGGCTTCTGCCCATCTGCTAGTGGAATCAGCCATCAGGGCTACATTGTACCCCATGTCACGGAAGTACTCAGCAATCGTTACCCCTGTGTACACCGATGCTTCTCTAGCAGCCACTGGCATGTTAGATGTGTTAGCGATCATAACAGTCCTATTCATGAGAGGCTTGTTTGTGTTCGGATCAATTAGGTGAGGGAACTCATCTAGAACTTCAGTCATCTCGTTTCCTCTTTCCCCACACCCTATGTAGACTACAATCTGGGCATCCGACCACTTGGCAAGTTGTTGCTGAGTCACCGTTTTTCCTGAACCAAAGGGACCAGGAATTCCAGCTGTCCCACCCTTCGCTAGTGGGAATAGGAAATCGAGGATTCTCTGCCCAGTCATCAGCGGGACGTCTGGAGCATACTTTTGGATGAAAGGTCTTGGATGTCTTACGGGCCATTCCTGCATCATCGCTATCTCTGTCCCATCCTCTAATTTGCACACTGGCTCAGTAATGTTGAATGAACCTGATTCAACGCTCTTAACAACGCCGTTCTTTCCCGGGGGGACCATCACTCTGTGTTCGATGGTCTCGGTTTCCTGGACAATCCCTATCACCTGCCCCGAAGAAATTTCGTCTCCAGCCTTAATCTTCGGATTGAAGTCCCACTTCTTCTCGAGATCTAATCCATCAGCATCCACACCTCTGGTGATGAAGACACCCATTGTCTCCTCCAACTTCGGCAGTGGCCTCTGGATTCCATCGTAGATCTGCGTCAGAAGTCCAGGACCCAGTTGCACTGACAGGGTCTGACCCGTCCTCACCACTGGCTCCCCCGGCTTGATTCCAGATGTCTCCTCGTACACCTGAATCACTGATTGGTCGCCATGCAATTCGATTACTTCTCCCATCAATCCTTCATTCCCGACTCTTACCACCTCATACATTCGCGGTGCTATCCCTATCGCTGTCACAACTGGTCCGGAAATCCGGTATATTACTCCATTTTCTTCACTCATTTTTTCACTTCCTTTTATTGTTCGAATCTTATTTCCAAAGGTCGACACCAAGTGCCGACTTGATTGACTCTCGGAGGGTATTGTCCTCCTCGGTCCCTATGCCCAATACAGTGGGCGTTATGCTCTCAGAGAGTTGCAAACGCAACCTCTCTGGAAGCCTCGTTAAATCGGAGTTGTCCACTACGATAACTCCTATTTCTGCCTGATTGAGGAGATTCCGGAGAATCTCCACCATCTCGTCGTCATCAGACGGGTTGTACAGTTTTTCTACACCTGCAAGTTGGAATCCTAGTGTGAATTCCAAGGGCCCTACAACTGCAATTTCCATCTTATCACCTCAGTAATCCATATGCGCTTCTAGTACTTCGTTAGGTAGACCAACTGCCTTGCCGCGCACGAGCAAACGAAGATTCCTCACCTCTAGCGTCTTCCTCTCAATATAGTATATGATCGGGAAAGGAGAGATTGGACTCAGATGGGCGAACCTCTTCAGAATAGTATGTTTCTGGTGGGAGAGAAGTTCTGCATATGGGTCCAAACTACCCATTCTACTCGATTCCACCATTGCCTCATCAAATCCAGAGTCATCGAACGAACTACTTCTTCGGAGGGTCTCGATTAGTTCTTCGTCACTCTCTGCCTGACAGGCTTGCCTCATTGTTCCAGGGTCAATCTTCCCCCCCGGGATTACCATAGATTGACGCTTTTCGATTGTCATCCCCATTCTAATCGCTCGAAACTCGTTTATTACGTTCCTGTGATCTATCTCCATCCTGAGATATCTTCGGAGTCTTGGGCCACCATCCCTTCCTTTCACAGCCTTCAGAGAATCTGAGAAGTATTGCAAGTCCAATGCATTCTCCATATCCTCTAGGGTGGCATCAGAATCGAGTTTGGACAACGTCCTCCCCCATGATGTTCCTGACATCGCCTCGACCGCCTCCTGAAGTCCTTCGGTGTTTCTAACAATATTCAGCCAAGGGGAGTTTCTGGGATTCTCGGAGGGAAGTATCTGCGCCTCAATTATTTCGTCGGATGCTCCACCATTTATCGCTCTGAGAACAGTCTTGGCCTTCTCGTAGTCAAACCTCTCCACGTAAATCGCGACTAGTGATTTTAGGTGTCCCTGACAGAATTTCAGGACTCCTGCCAGGTCGTTGTCAAGATTGTGGAAGAGTGCTGCTTCGATGGCATCCGCTCCACTCATTCTTGAACCGTAGATGTCCATTTCTGCCCTGTACCCCATCTCGCCGATGCTGGCTCCGATGGATTCGGGACCTTGTTGCACAAGCTGGCGCATCCTTGTCGTGTCAATCAGCGAAGCCTTGCGTGCCTTAGCACGCGCAGCAGCGTTGTATAGATTTGAACGACCGTTCAGCGCCCTTGACATTTCTCTCCCTCACTGTTCTCCGAATAGAATCCTGTTTACTTCTCCAAGGCTAGATTTCCATGCCGCTTCCAATCGGAAGTCAAATCTGAAATCAAGAACCGTAGAACCGTCCTTTGACTCTAGGACGAACCCACCCAGTCCCTCGATGTCTTCGCCCATTGTGAAACCACTCTTGGACAGAGTTGTTCTATCTGAAGACACTGGCCTCATTACCATTCCAGACTTAGATTTGCTCGCCTCTTTGACCAAAGAGTCGAGAATTTGCTTTCGCCCCTTCATCTTGGGCGAACCAACTTCTTCCTTCACGGTCTCCCATGTGGAATCCAACTCCTCTCTCTGAGCAATTAGTGCTCTCTTCTGGTTTGCTTGTCTGGCAGAGGCAACTACCTCGACAGACAACTGCGCGCTCTCTCTTTCAGCCTTGACCGAAGAAATCGAGGAAACCTCAGAGACCTCACTTCGAGCTTTCTCCTCGATTTCTTTAGCCTCGGTTTGAGCTGCCTCGACAATGGACCTAGCCTCCGCCTCCGCTTGGCTGGCAATCTCGGTTGCTAATGCATCAAGTGTCATATTCTAACCTCCTAATCCGTATTGGAAACTGCACAACTGCTCAGAGCAGGAATAGTGCAAGGAATCCAAACAGTACGATGGTTTCTGGTAGAGCGGTGAAGATCAGCCCCGTAACGAACTTGCTCGAATCCTCGGCAATCATTCCTACTGCTGCTGCTCCAATCGGTCCCTGGCTTAGTCCGGTCCCGACTCCTGCTAGTCCTAGTGCTATTCCAGCGCCAAGCTTTGCAGCATCCCAGTGGGCGGTAGTCGTTGCTGTGTCTCCCTCTGCTGCCGAAACCACGGATGCAAACATTGCAAACGAGAATAGGGCCATCAGTGTGCTTATTCCAGTCATTGTTTTTCTGTTGTTCATTCTTTTTTCCTCCTTATTTTTATCAAGCCTAGGCTTGGAATCTGATTTGGTCAACCTCTACGTATTGTGTTCTGAGGCCGAATGGGTTGAAAGCCTCACCGCTTGAGTCGTAGTACTGTCTCATCCACTCAACAAAGTGCAGTCTGGCAGCGTGAATGTTTGGGCTGAAGACTCCTAGTCCCCATGCGAAGAACTGTACAGCTAACCAGCCAATAATGAGGACAACTGCCACCAGTGGCTCATCAAAGCTGACCTTGTCGAAAAGCATGTTATTTCCAGTCTCAGCAATCTTCACTCCCACAACTCCGACCGCGAACAGTCTGACATAAGATATCACTGTGGGCATCATTCCAACAGCTTCTATGGGTGCGAGACCAATGTTGATCGGGAACGGCACTCCATGATACTTGTATAGGGTCCACATTAGCATTATTGTGGCCGAGATTGCAATCGCCGCTCCAGGTTGCATCATCCACTCGGAGGGCCCAATGAAGCCATATGCAAACATGAAACCCCCTACGAGCAGGATCATCCATGTCCCCTTCTCAAAAAAGGCACAAACAAATCCGAAACCGCCATGGCCGTTTCCGAACAGCATAATGTCCCTGAAACCAATCACTAGCCCTAGGAATACGTGAATTACGCCCAAGTAAATGGTTAGTAGGATGAGATGCTCTAGATTTCCGTGATCATCGACCATTACAACTCTGTGGAATGGGAAAGCCAACTCAATTCCAAGGGGAAGCGAAGCATCCCATGCGTGATAAATTCCATCTGGAATACTAGGGTAGAGCATTTGGAGGGCTTCGGCAGGGTTGGAGCCGTGGTGTGGGAATATCTCCCATCCGGCAAACTCCGCGTACAAGTACCCGAACACCACGGTCCCGAATCCAATATACATCAGGAATTTTCCACCCAGATTGAGCATCTCGTTTGTGCCAGATTTTCTCATTAGAAGTGCGCCCAGTCCCATGGTGACTAGGCCATATGCCATATCGCCCAGCATGATTCCAAAGAATATTGGATATGTGATGAACATGAAGATGGTTGGATCGATTCTTCCGTAGGCAGGTCTGCCTACTGCATCGGTTAGCAACTCCATCGGCCTACTGGAACTTCTCTCTTGGAATGCTATCGGAGGCATCTTCTGGCTATGATGGTGATCAGAGTGACCATGCCCGCCTCCACCTGCTTCCATTTCGAAAGGGACGACCTCGGTGAATAGACAAACATCCCTTAGAGAACTTTGCACTTCTTCCGATCTTCCCATTGCTACCCAGCCATCTATGACGAAGGCATGTTCAGAAACTGCGATTCTAACTGGGGCTGTCAATACATCATGGTCCCTTTCCAGGACTTCTAATCCACATAGTAGCATCTCCCCGTTCGATTTGCTCCAATGGGCTATCTTCTTTTCCAGATCGTACTTCTCTCCCTCAAGGGCACCCTTGGACTTCCTGACCTCTGATAGGCGAGCAGAGGCGGACCCCTTGCCCTCGGGAATCTGAATCGGTTCGAATCCAGCTTGTTCTAGTTTCACTGAAGTTCCTCCTGAATCCTCATTCCTCACGAAGGCAGCGACTAATCCGGACTTGCCTGCTCTTCCTTCAATGACTAACCCTGAACTCACTGCTTCCTTGGCCTCAATCATGTTCTCCACCGTACCCACGAAGGAAGTTATTGAATCATAACCGCCAAGAAGTTCGAGGTCTATGCCCAGTGGAGCAACTTGTGAGAGGGAGGTCTCCTCCTCTAGTAGAGAGGAGATCTCGTTATCTAAATCATCAATTCTTGAACTATCCGAAAGGACCTCCTCGATCTTGGAGGGAAGTTCGCTTCCCAGTGAATCTCTGACCGGGCTCTCTGCGACTGGTTTCGCCGGGCCAGATGCTTCTATTACCGAAGCAGCCGCTCTCGCCTTGACTAGGTTGCGCCCAACCTCCTCTGACCCCTGTTCCGGTGATCCTAGTGAGAATCCATCTTCACTACCATCGTAATCGATGATATGTAAGGCCTCAAGACGAGCTAATATTCCAACCGCTTCTCCTAATCTCTCCTTGTTCCCAGCAGCAACCATCCGGCCCATCTGCTGCGTATTTACTTGTGACATCTAATTCCTCTAGAATTTCAGGACTTGAAGGCATCAAGAACCGCGTTCACGGCTTCTTCCCTGCTCCCCTTTCCACCATCGTGAATCGACCCTATCGTCGAATCTCCTTCTTTGGAGACCTTCTGAGCCTCGCTCTCCGCCGCACTCCTCGCTTCCGAAATCATGGATTGGGCATTTGCTTCTGAGTCGGATCTCCCGGCTTGGACAATCTCAGTAGCCTTGAGTCTTGCCTTGGAAACAATCTCTGCTGCCCTTGACTCTGCATTGGTTATTGTTTCCTTGGCCTCATTCTCGGCTTGTCTTATTGCTCGTAGAACCTCTTCTCGACCCATTTCTATGCACCTACGGTGCATTCGCGACCGTCGAGGAGTTTATGATGATAACCTCGTGCATTCCACTAGTCTCACTTCGCATTAGCACCCACTCGGGAACCTTCCAAATATGGCCATCTCTGAGGTGAGGACATGGACGCACAGGGCATGGGTGCCGAGGATTGGAACGAACTCCAGAGAAACCTTCTGGCCACCATACCCGTATATGACCGAATCAATCGTTTCGCTACTCTTGGTCAGGTCTCCAGATGGCGTCGAATGGTGAGGGAGATGCTGCCTGACGGGAAGGTCCTGGAGGTGGGATGCGGACCAGGAAGCTTTGCCGAGGACGTAGTTGGCAGAGAACTCGTTTGCCTTGACCCAATTCCGGAAATGCTGGTTGCAGCCGAGAAAAGAGTAAACTCGTCAAGAAATGAGAGAGGGGACGAGCCGGCACTTTTTGTCAAGGGCATCGCTGAAGAACTCCCTTTCGAAGACGATTCCTTCGATGCCCTATGCGCATTGTTCTCATTTAGAGACTGGTATGACAAGAAAGCAGGCCTCTCCGAGTCCCTGAGGGTCCTCAGACCAGGTTCCCCAGTCATCATTCTAGATCCAGCGAAGATTAATCGAGTTCACGGATTCATGGGTGTTCTTTGGATGAGGGTCTGGGTGGGTGCCTACGCCAGAATTGTATGCGGCCAGAGAGACCACCCATGGAAATGGCTCACCAAAACCTACTCTGAATTCGGAACCACTAGGGACTATGTCTCGATGTTGAAGGAAGTTGGATTCGTCGATGTCAGAGCTCGAGTAATTTTCCCAGGAATGGCAACAATTTGGTACGCTAGTGCACCTTAGAATAGCCAGAAGACCTTCCGACAGGTCACGGCTCTCCAAATCACCCTCCTTGTCATGCGATTAAATACAATATTCAGAACCCAATCGGGAAATCTGAACATAATGTTGCCAATGCGGAAAGCTCTCTTCGAGTTCCGCATCACACTTCCCATCTGAACTCCCCACCTCCTCTCATATTCCTTCAGATTTACACCTCCATTGATGTACTCAGAAATCACCTTTCCAGCAATTCTTCCCCCTATCATGGCGATTGTGATGCCTGCTCCATTTGATGGAAGTACCATTCCTGCCGAGTCCCCGACTAGCATGTATCTTCCTTTTACAAATGAACGAATGGTTCCCGACATCGGCAGGTATCCGGTCCCTCTGAATGTCTCCTCACCTTCGAAGCGTCCAATGAAATTGTTTGCATAACTCTCCAGACTCTTTCCCTTGGACAATCTTCTCTGTATGCCCAGTCCAATATTCGAACCCGACTCTTTGGGGAAAACCCATGCATATCCGCCTGGAGCCACAGAGCCGAAGTGCAACTCAAGAGCATCGGTATGATTTCCGTCCTTTAGAGCGAATTTGACCGGGATATTCAATGACCTCTCATCCCAGAATTTCTTTCTAATTGGATCATTGTGTCCACCAGCCCCAACTATCACCTTCCCCCTCAATTTCATCCCATTGGATAACAAAACCGAATCTTCCTCGACACGCTTGACACGGCTTCCCAGGATATACTCCGCACCCTTTGAGGAAGCTAGTTCGACCAAGGCCTCATCATGCGCTATCCTGTCTAGCACCACTCCCTCGAAATCGAATTCCATCCATTTGCCGTTCGGTTTGACAATCCTCATTTTCTTGGATGTGCGAGAGATTGCATTTTCGGGCGTTCTGAAGAGATCATCAATTTCCGGAACATTCGGGCACAACCTCCTCATTTCCTCGTTAGTCGGCACCAATTCTCCACATTGTAGCGGCGAACCAATTGGGTCCCTACCGTCAACAACTAAGACGCTCAACCCGCCTTCTGCAGCATATCTTGCAACTGTACTTCCCGCAGGCCCTCCTCCGATGATTATCGCATCCCAGTACTTCTCCTCAGTCAAGGGAAGCGCCTCAGTTAGTTTGTTCTGGACTTCGAGATCATTGCGATCTCCTTCAGCAATTCCTTCTCATCTGAATCGGGCAGTGTTTCTAGGTGGGACAGTGCTCTTTCAACATGATTGGAAACCAGTAATTTTGCATATTCGAATGATTCTGCCCGTTCTAGGAGTTCTACCAACTCATGGAGCCTGTCATCCGCAAAGTTGGTTAGGACATCTTTGAGGTGTTCTCTATCAGTTCCATGGAGCATTGTTAGAGCGTAGATGATTGGCAGTGTCATCTTCCCTTCGTGGACGTCCGTTCCCCTAGGTTTACCGATGTGATCATCCCCGATCAAGTCAAGAATATCATCCACCAGTTGGAAGGCTCTGCCCAGTTCTATGCCATAGCTTCCCAATGCTTCACTAATCTTCTTGTCCGACCCTGCTATCATTGCTGCACAGATGCATCCTCCGGAGAATGGTCCCGCGGTTTTCCCATCGATAATTTCGTAGTAGTCTTCTGGACTAGTATTGAGGTCACGGATATGCTCGAACTGCCGAATTTCTCCAGATGCTATTCCTGCACACCCGTCTCTTATCTCCCCAACTACTCTTTCATCGTACTTAGCCCCGAATTCGAATCCCAATGCGAATAGATAATCCCCAGAGATAATTGCATGTGAGATTCCATGAGTGGAGTGGATAGTCGGCTTTCCTCGTCTCATTTTCGACTGATCATAAACGTCGTCGTGAACTAGGGTTGCCGTGTGTATCAATTCTGATGACAAAGCAAGATCTAGTACCTCCTTTCTGTTCTTCCCACCTGCTGCTTTGTAGGACAGAATAGCCAGAATTGGCCGATATCTCTTCCCCCCTCCAAGGAGGACTTCCCTGGCAATCGACATCACTGGCTGATCGTGCGGAGAACTCATTTTCCTGAGAACCAATTCTTCGATTGCTTCCTCGACAAAGTTCTTGATCGAATCTAGTGTCATTGACTCGACATTCTCCGCTTCCATTGTATCTCCAGCCTAGGGGTCGCATATATCAACGGGTGCGCACGCCGCTCAGAATGGGTACGAGACGTGCCCCCTCCCTTGAGGTTGATGCGATGGAAAACAGAATAGTTATTGGGACTCTGAATTCGCCTTCCTGCCAAGTATCGCAGCAGGTCTCTTCTCACTTCGAATCTATGGAATTAGATGGAATCGAACACTCCGTTACTTCTGTTCATGGATTTGAGTCAGGCATTGATTCTCTTTCCGAGGGGGGCCTCGATCTTCTGGCAATTCCAGCGACTGAGATTTTCGGAAGGGAAGGGGAGATTTCAGCTAGGGGGTGCCAGGTCATCGGAGCGAGGACTCCCAGAAGGCCGAGCTTGGTTCTAGTTTCTTCAGATCGTCTGATGTATCAACCTAAGTCCGCAATCATTGTCTCAGACTCGGATTTGGTTCGTAGACAGTTGCTCAGAGCCAGGCCCGACTTGCAGGCAACCTCCCCTGAAGAATTGGAGGTTATTGTACCGGGATTCACACTCCCTGTAGATTCCGGAGATCTCCCTGGGAAGTTGGCCAATCTACTGGAGAAAGGCGAAATCGATGGCTTCGTAATTTCCAGAGACGAATACGATGGGACGGGGCAGACTGAGAGGAGGCACACGCTAATGTCCCAACCGAAGGAGCGCGGAGCACCCCACTTTGTTCCCCTGCCATTTTCCGATCTAATCGTAGTCGTTTCTCGAGTCGGCTTCCCGAATCGCCTAGCCGCGAAGCTCACTGAACCAGAGGGAAATACCGTGTTATGGGTCCAGAGCAGGATAATGGGGGACTTAGACCCCCCAATTCACGATTTCGTGGGGTTGGAAGTGAAGCATAGGCAGGTAGGCGCGATTCTCAGGCAGGCAGAAGCCAATCGTGATCTAGTCTTGGAACAATCCTGCCATGATCCAGACGGAGAGATTTTCCATGACGAAGTCAGGGTCGAGATAAGAATCGAAACCCTGTCCCAAGATGGAAGGCGAACGTTATCCCTGGAGAGGCTGGTGGCCATGAGCGAGTATCAGAGGGCCGTCATCGCTCTTCTGATGGACTGGAATGTTCTGATTACCGAATCTACCAGAGATGTCCCCCGGGATCATCCCACTGACGGTGACGCACCTCCGTTCCTTCCTGAATAGGTTAGCCGCCACATTCGAACCCAACTCAAACCCGCCTTTACACGCCTAGTTCGGGGCAACCGATAACTAAGAAACCCCTACGAGGGACGATTATGAGAATGAGAGTTGACTCGGAGTTATTGAACTCGTTGTTCACCGAGCGTCTCCAGAATCTGAGACAGAGGGCGGAGAGTTCGGGAATCTCCAAGACCGGCTCAGTCGAGGTTCTCCGAGCACGTTTGATTAGCAACCTGATTCTCTCTGATTTGGATCTGTCATGGGAAGGGATTCAGGCAATGTCTCATAAGGAGATGGGGGGCGTTCTGAAGGTCTTCGGAATCAAGTCCTCGGGATCGTACAAGGAGAGGAGACAACGACTCTGGCTGCATCTAAATTTCGACTCAAGGAGGATGACCATAGAGAATCTGGCCGAGATGAACAGGGATGACTTGCATGAGATGTGCAAGAAACTAGAGTTGGATCTGACCGGCAATAGGACCGTGCTAATGGGCCGGGTGGCCGGAGTACTGACAAGTCAACTCAATGGATGGGGGAGAATCAAGAGGAGCCTGAGGAGGAACGGCCTCCAATCTTCTCTGTTCCAGAGCACCGAACCAGAAATCAACGCGGAAGAGGCAACGACTCCCGAGATTGCGAGGGAGACTTTCCATACCGTCCCGGCGGAAGCCTTGCTTGAGGATGCTAGCGACTCGTTATTGATCGGATTGGACAACCAACCCACCCAAGTGCAAGGGGATCTTCTGACAATTCATGCTAGAGTGGGCGACTTGGAGAGAATGGTGGGCACCATTCTTCGAGGCCACGGAGGCTCTTGGGGCGATTCGGAGAAAGACCTTCTTCTGCGCTTGGCGGATAGAAGAGGGTGGCCCATCACCGAGCAATTCGTCAGACACAGAGTGATTATGGTGGCGACAAACATTGCTGAGGTCAAGGGTGCAGCACTGGAATCCGGGGGTGAACCCAATTCACTAGTGGAAGACTCCGAGACTGCCATCAATCGGATCAGGTCGAAATTATCTTCACTAGATTCTAACAATGAGTAGGAATAATCACGATGAGACCGAGAAGAAACCGAAGCGGGGTTCAGATATTTCCTTAGTGACATCCTTGAGGTGCTCTATGGCGTCCTCCGCTTCCTCCCTTGAGGAACCAGCGGAAGTGCAAGCTCCAACAAGGGAGTCGTATTCTACCATATCACCTCTATTTGATGTGAGAAAGCCCAAGATAACATCTCTTGGATCAGCACTCTCGGTTGCCTGTATCGGGGCTTTCTCCACCAGGCCCGAATCACTGTTGATGGAAACTTCTGATGATTCTTCAGTCCTTCCAAGTGCTCTTGAAAACGCTTTGAGAATCCAGACCTTGTAAGCCTCTGTATCAAACTCCGAATAGTGTTCCCGGGCCTTCATCAGACCAGCAACAAGATCCTCTGGAATTCCTGCATTTCTGAACCCCTCCTCGGTCAATTCCGCTCCTTGGGATGCTGCATATGCATCGAGTCTTCTGAGAGTAGCATCAGCAGCCTCCACCATCCATGATTTGTAGGATCCTAGATCAATTTCTGTAAAACTCTCGGCCCTGATTGAGGTGAAAATTCCACCATCTTCGGACTCGTTTGACTTCTGCCTACCGACAATGGAAACAAGAATAGAGTCCCCTGTTTCGAATCTGGCTAGCAACTCTTCCGCATCAGGATGAAGCTCAGGCTGGAAAGGAGCAACATCGAAGTAATGGGTGCCCGAAGGATCCCGGATTTGACCTCTGTAGAAGGGCCCCGAGTCGCCATCTCTCCTCTCCATCCTCTCTAAACCCCCGCAGACTAGACATCGATTCACCTTGGCTCCTAACTTGGTGATAACGAAACTCGGATCGAATTCTCCAACCCCCCTCTCGATAAGTGATGACTCCGAGTATTCCTGCGCAAAAATGCGAATCGCACTCTGCCTGCCTCTACGAGTCCCGGATTCTGCTATCAAAGTGACACCTCCCATCTTTGCATCACTTCTTCGGCTTCTTCGGCTGGCTTTGGCTCCACTATCTCCACCCTATCTGCAAACAACATAGCACCCTGTCCGTCAATCGCGCATCTTCCATGTACCGCCATCTTTCGGGCCAGGACACGGCTTCTGAGATTGGAAACGAAAGTCTCCTTGCCAATACTAGATATCTCACTCTTGACATCTTCCATATTCATTCCAAGGAATTTCTCTGCCGGTTCTTTGCCGAGGAATAAGTTTGCATTAGACACTCCATTATCTAAAACGAAACGGAGGCGAAGATCTTCTTCTCCTCTCTGAGAACCATGTTCTGAGCACGAACCATCTCTTAGCATCCTTCTGCAATCTGGGCATCTCTCAATTATGCCCGAACCACTGTTTATCGCTACAATGGTACCAGTCGTTGAGATCCCTCTACGTGAACCTCCCTGTGTGATACTTGTCAAATCGACTTCGACCCAGTGATTCTCAGGATCTATTTTCTCCCATGGAGCATCCGAAAGACTCGAGACTTGGTCTACATTATCGATTACGAGATCAGGAGAGCCCTGCCAGAATTGCACCCTCCCGCCTTCAACTCTGATGGAATCGCCGGGTTTCGGATCAAAATCACACCAAGCTGTGAGCCTACATCTCCCTGTTGGGTCCATTACGTCACCACTTCTAACGACTCTGGAATTTCCATCTTGGGCTTCAAAAGTCCTCTGCGCCCAACTCTCGATTTGCAAGGTAATCGCGACGTCTCTCATCCCGTTTCTTAAATCGGCAATACTCACCTTCTCAGACTCAACTAATTCACTAACTTCTGGGAATGATGTATCATGATAAGCTTCAATCACAGTACCATCGTTGATTTGGATTTCTGGAGTTTCGCGGAACTTTCTGACAGACGCCCCTACAATCTTCACCAAAGCCCCAATTTCATGCTCGAATTCCTTCCAAGATAGGAAGCCGATGCTTCCTGAGGAATCTGATATCTTCCCTCTAACTATGGGTATCTCGCCGCTACCGTCTTTCCTTACAATGACATCAGGCTTGGCAGATAGCACCCTCCCAACAATGCTGACGAAACCCTCCACTTCGGAGGCCCTAGCGATGGTCAGTGGCTCACTACCTGCAGGGGGGGCGGAACCCCCACCTTCCTTCAGAACAGTTACTCTCGTTGTCCTGTTGATGTTGATTGATCGCTTGTCATTCCATTCGTTAACCGAAGCCCCTTCTAGCCGAACCACAGAACCAGGAGTCATGGTTTCGCCCTTGTTCCCCCAATCCTTGTAGTCCCACCTAATTCTCTCTGAACTAGCCTCCCATGGATTATCTTCGATCCATCCGAATGCAATCCGCTTCTCTTCACCTCTAACCATTTGAGTTCTAGGTGTGTACGAAATCACTGCAACCTCGATCGTTACATTCCTGTCATCAGCCCCCAACTCTGAGAACCTCTGAACCTTTTTCTCCTCGCGTACAGGAGTGGCCGTGGCGGCATTGGTCGAGACCTCCACTCCTGTGGCAGCTTGGAACTTTCTGATTACGGACCTCAAGGCATCTTCTGGAGGGATAAGGAAATCACTCTCATATCTCGCGAACTCCTTTCCAATCTCTCCTTCATCGGCTTCCGGGCACTCTTGCTTCACTACTGCAATCTGGTTAGCATACTTCATATTGTCATTCATGTCTATCACCCGTGTCAGGGATTGGGCGACGAGACTATTTCAACCAACGATTCGTTTGGCCAGAAATACACCAGACACGACGTTGCTAGGGAAACGATTGTCAGTGCGTGTTGGGGAAGACTCGGCACCTCATTACCTCCGGAGATGCTTCTTCGAATCGACGGTCTTTGAACGTGCCCATTCGATTCCCAGTTTACCGACGGCGTTTTCTCTGGATGCCTCTACGGATTAATAATGACTGATTCCGAAACGTGCATTTTCGGAGTGCTGACTGCATCCGACCGGGCTAGTTCGGGAGAGTACGAGGATATCAGCGGACCGGCTATCGTAAATTTCCTCCGAGATGCTATGACATCACAGTGGAAAGCTGTTAGGAGACTTGTGACCGACGACAAAGAATCAATAGAGGAGGCTCTCGTTGACCTAATCGATATTCAGGGATGTTCCGTCGTCGTAACTACAGGAGGCACTGGACCTTCTTCTAGGGATGTTACACCCGAGGCGACCGAATCCGTATGCGATAGGATGCTGCCAGGTTTCGGAGAACAGATGCGTGCCGTTTCGATGCAGTATGTCCCCACAGCAATTCTTTCGAGGCAAGCAGCCGGAATCAGAGGATCCTCCTTGGTAATCAACCTCCCTGGCTCTCCAAGATCTATCCGGGAGATTTTGGACTCCGTTTTTGCTGCCGTTCCCTACTGCGTGGACTTGATCGGCGGACCGTATATTACGACCAACCCGCGGGTCGTAGCCTCCTTCAGGCCACCTCATGCCCGACGCGAATGATTCATCCGAGGAACTGCTTTCGGACGGGCATGGCGAAGGTGAAGACAGACGTTGGAAGTAGCGACAGGGCAAACGATGAGATTAGAGAAATCGAGGTCAAGCTAGACTTCACCCCCAATGCGCTCGCTTCCATCCTCTACCGGCAAGGAAATACTCAGGTCTTGGTGTGCGTCACCAAGGCACCATCACTACCAAGGTGGTTCCCACGCGATTCTGATAGGGGGTGGGTTCATGCCGAATACTCCCTTTTGCCCGGATCAACCGATACCAGATTCCGCAGGGAACGCAATGGAGCCAAGGGTAGGACAATGGAGATTGAGAGGCTAGTGGCAAGATCACTAAGGGGGGCGGTCGATCTTGAGCACCTAGGCCCCGTTGCCCTAACCGTGGACTGTGACATCCTGAATGCAGATGGAGGGACGCGATGCGCATCAATCACTGCCGCAAACATCGCACTTAGGATAGCCGTGAGGAGGCTTATTTTCACTGGCGAGTGCCTCCCAAAGGACAAGAGGCTGACCAAGGAGGAGATTCGGAAGGGGGTGGAGAAGGAAACCCTAAGCAAGGAAGAGATGGCCTCTCACGAGATGTCAGTAATGCCCAATGACGTGGCTGCCCTCAGTGTGGGACTGGTCGATGGACATGTTTGGACCGATCTGGATTACATCCTTGACAGTAATGCGGATGTGGATATGAACGTGGTAATGACTAGTGCAGGAGATTTCGTCGAGGTCCAGGGAACGGGAGAGGAGGCTACCTACTCCAGGGAGGAACTGGATTTGCTAATCAATGCGGCAGAGGAAGGCATTTCCAAGTTGCACAGACTACAGAAAGACATTGTCTCGGATGCAAGTTGATGGTGGGACTGGCCGGACTTGAACCAGCGGCCTCCGCATCTTCAGTGCGGCGCTCTCCCAGCTGAGCTACAGTCCCGTAGCATCCTCGCCACCACCGTCCCGACTTCAAGCCTTCCTAGCCCAAGGGATGCAATAATGTACTCGTTCCGGCACTAAGTAGAAAGCCCCCTCCATACAAGAATGGGCATGAGCCAGAGCCCAGTAAACAGAGTCCTACGTTCGGATTACGATGCATCAATCATCGGATTATATGCATCCCTAGTCGCGGGCGGGCTTATGCTTGCCTATGCGATATATTACGTCACTGTAGTAAATGTCAGTGACGACTACTCGTTCCTGACTCTCGGGATAATCACTGGGGCCACTGCACTGTCTGTTATTGGAATGCACGAGTGGTTCAGGTACCAACACGGGACTGAAAGGGTGGAGAACCCGATAGAGGAGTACGGAGGGGCTATTGCGGTAATGATGGGGGCCCTGTCAGCAGTGTGGCTATCTCGATTCGCAGTATTCTATGCAGGTCCGGAAGAAATGGGTTGGATTGAGGTCCAAGAAGGGGATGTTTGGATGCCAGTATGGTTGGCGGCACTACAGACGGCAGCGATACTCCTAGTGATGGAGATCAGCACCAGATCAATCCGCAGGCACTCACTGGGAACTCTCCCGAGGACTGTGGTGGTGCTTGCCCCGTTGGCTGTTGTTTTCAGCGGGGTAAAGATATGGCTAGAATACTCCCGAGGGGAGTTGGAGGGATTCATCACCCTCTCAGTCGTAATGCTTTCCAGTTCTGCAGTCCTATATTCCCTCAGGTTGGACAGGGCCGTCCTATACCTAATCTCTTCGGGAGCTGCAGTCGGCCTCCCGATCTTCATGGCCCTGAGCTCATGGGGGGAGACAGAACACGCCAGCCTTCTGGTACCCGCTGTGGTGCTGGTAGGCATCACTGCAACCGATCGCAGCCTCTCCAAGAGAATGATAGAGAATGGTTCCGGAGCGGTTGTGGCAGCAATTCTATTTTGTCAGATAATTTCTGCCGACGAGATTCCGTTCGATATTGCCGGGCAGACGATTTCTCAACACCCATTCGGACTCACATTCTGGCTTTGGGTCGCCCTGCTGGTCGGGTGGTTCGCCCCGACAACCATGCAGAGGACACCTGCGATGCCAGTCGGTCTGGCCCTCGCACTGGCCCTGCTCTCCGACGAGGCAGCCATGGTCGCATGGTTCGTTGGGATCTCCGCATTCGTCTACCTAGAGACTCGACCACAGGCTAGGGACTGGGTCGTCAGGGCAACATACGTCGCAATGGTGGTTTCATGGGCCGTTTCCTCGTTCATCGGAGCGAGCAGAGAGGGCAACATCCTCGAAATCGGAGGTTTCTCCTTGGGTATCGTCGATGGGCTCTCCCTAGTCCTGTTCCCAGCTGTATTGGCTCTAGGGATTTGGGCCCAATTAAGAGGGAGATTGAGATTCTACGAGGGCCCCTCAGTTCTCCTATTGCTAGCATCCTTCAATGCAGATTTGATAGAGGAGGCACATCTACTATTCGTAGTCATCATTTCAGCAGCTGTCCTTTACCAAATGCACTCGTTCCTGAGACTCAGAACCGAAAGGGAGAATGGACTCCAGAATTGGGGGGCTGAATTTACGTATCTGACATTGATTGTGTCGCCACTGGCTCTGTCAATTTTCTTTTCATCATTCGAGACTGGACAAGGCGTCATAGCGAGGGGACTCCCGTTAATTGCCGCAGCATCTCTCTTCGCAGTTTGCCATAGATGGAGGATTGCTAACGAGAGTTTGTCATTGAGGCCCGAGATGGCTACCATGCTCTTCCTGATACTAGTTTTCCTAATACTCAACATCGAAGAAACACCCACAGAGTCAGTAAGGTTGACTCTTGCATGCTCTGCCCTTTCGGTGGCACTTCTTGCATTCGAAGGCGGGGCCGTATTTCGCACTACGCCGCTGGAGAGACTGGTTGGAATTTCCTACCTCTCCATAGTCTCTCTGATCTCTGCTATGATAATGGCATTCGAGGATGCCGATGTCCTGGCGAGGTCAGCGAGGGATCTCTTGATCATCTCAGCACCCGCCATAGTCAATTTCCGTCTAAAGACTCTAGTTGACCTCTCTCAGGAGGCACGAAACTTTGGAACCCTGACCCTGTTGGCCTTACTGATGATTGGGATGACGGATTCTTCCGGTGGGTTACTCGCCATTCCCGTTTTCGGTATCGCGGTTCAGAGAGCGGCGAAGCACGCCTCCACTCCCGTGCTGGCTGCTCTTCCTGTCTTTGCTATTTTGTATGCATCCTTCTTCGAGTGGACAGATCATGAAGGTGACATTCTCTGGCCACTCATGTCAGGATTGCCCTACTTAGGGGAAACAACCGATATGCTATCCTTCGATACCCCTCGCTGGGCATCCATCCTCCTGTTCTCGATCCCAGCAGCAGTTGCATTCTACCTCCCCTCCGAGAGGGTGCGAGAGGATGGATCACGATTTGGCCCCGAGCAGCTCTTCGGACCTGCGATGGCCTTGCTTCTGGGCGTCGCCTTCCTCCTGCCTGACACTAGAACCGCCCCGATCTTTATTGTGATGGCCCTCTCCTTCGGGGCTTGGAAGAAGGGCGTCGTTCATTGGTTCTGGGCATCCCCAGTCGCATGGTTCTGGGCATCGTCGCAGCTCATCGATTACATCAATGGGGGTGCGGGCGCTGATTCGTCGGGAGCAATCGATACCGACTTCTCATGGGTCATAGGGGGGCTGGCCGGACTGATCCAGTACGCCCTCTATGAGAAGGGCGTGCTGCTACAGAATTCCCTTGGGAACGAGGTACCGGATCAATGGGCCTATGACCACATCGGTTCGGCCTCACGCGGGTACGGGTACGCCTTCTTCCTCTTCTCGGGCGGAGTCACAGGCGCACTGCCGTTCCTCGCAGCCTTGATTGCAGGTTGGGAAGGACTCAGGAATGGGATTCCAATGATGCTGCACTGTTCCGTCTTCGTCCAGGCAGTGACACTTTGGTTCTGGGTGGATGAGGTGAACTACTGGGTCGAAATCGATCCGGAAAATGCACTACTCTGGCCGATAATTGCCGGTTTGGTAATGATTTACGCCTCATGGTCGAGGAAGGACCCCTATGGGGCAGATATCGAGTCCATTGTCACGGTTACCCCCGAGCAATCCGATGCAGATCCATTCGATATTGAGAAGGACTTCGGCATGTTTGGCTCCGCCTTTTTCCTGTTCGCAATGATGGCCTATTGCGATTGGATGAAGATGGAAATAATCTTCGGACTTTCTATCGTCGTCCTCTCTCTCCACCATGTTGTGGTTGGATTCGGCCGTGACCATGGTTGGAGGAGGATGATCAGCCTCATCGGCATGCCATCGGGACTGATCTACACGGGCTCCGTACAAGGCGATCTGACTAAGGTCCTCATGCTCTTCCTAGCTGCTCTGACCCTGATAGGGCAAGCAGTCCTCTACGCCTCCCGTGGTGGACTCGAGATTGGAAGTACCATCGAAGGGGCCACTCCATTCGCCTCTACAGCCGGTGTCCCCGAGTCCAACGAGCCAAGAGAGTCGCCGGCGGACGATATGGGTCTCTCTGAGCCAGCCTCAGCCGAACTGTCCGACGACGAAGAAGGTGCCATCGAGGAAGAGGCAGACCCTCCATTCAATACCGAGCCCGATGTAACTCGCCCGCCTTCCCCTCTGTTTGCATCCGACGAGGCCCCCTTCGGAATCAGGTTGGATCCGCCACTTGTCTCCAACCTAAGAGCAATGATCGGCGCAAACAACAATGTTGACTTCAGCAGGTGGTCCCCGGTTCTGGGAATCAGTGCCAATGGTGCAATAGTTCTCAATTGGGAAAAGGCTGGCACTGAGGAAGAGTAGGAGAACCCCTGAGGTCCTCTATCGTCTATCTGGTGCGCAGAATTACTCTTCTTCTGCGTCGCCGATCTTCCTGACGTTGACCGCATTAGGTCCCTTGGGACTTTCCCCAACCTCAAACTCGACCAGGTCTCCCTCGCCGATCCTTCCGTTTACCTCGGTCGTATGGACGAAGAGGTCATCACCGTCTTCCCGTCCAATGAAACCAAATCCTTTCACATAGTTGAACCACTTCACAGTTCCTGTCGCCATGAACCTACGCTCCCAAAACAGGTTATTGAACTAGACTGCTGTTTGAGGTCGTTTGAACTAGAACACATCGTCCTCATTCGACGACTCGTCAAAAGAAATCATCCCTCCGGACTTGCTGCCTTTGCCCTTTCTCGCTTCCTTCTTTGTTGGAGCCTTCTTGGGGGGCTCATCGACCTTCTTGGGGGGCTCTTCCAATTCTCCTGTGAGTTGGTTCTTCCTAGCTGCAGCAGCCTCTTCCTCCCTTCTCTTCAGCTCTTCTGGATCAATCCCCTGCTGGGCAGCCAGCTTGGCTCTTCGCTCATCACGAGCCCTGATCTCCAGGAGGCGCTGCCTCGCTTTGTCATAGTGTTGGAGCATATACATTGCATCATGCTCAAGTAGCGGCGAGTCCGAGATTATCGTGATATCCATCCAATCCCCTTCCTCGGCTAGATACTCCGCGAAGGGCTCGAACTTCAGATCAGACTTCTTGATCTGGGTGTAGTGGAGTGCGTTCCCCATCCTGTGTTCGACTCCCGCGAAGTGGCAGTAGAATGTGGACCCTCCATAGGTTTCTCTGGCTTGATCGAAAAGCTCTGCGTAGTCCTCGCTGGTCCTGAGTCTGCCATGTCCGCGAGCATGAATATGGCCCATGTTCAGAACTGGAACCGTTCCCTCTACGTGGTTGCAGACTTCTAGGACCTCTTCTACCGTCCCCCAAAGCTCCTGTCTGCCGGACGTCTCAATCCCAACAAGGGAAGGCGCTGACTCGTGAACCCATGGGAAGGCGGCGTAATCCTCCTCCTCCCCCTCGACTCCCCATACCTCTCTGACTCTCTCGACGATTCCCGACATCACGTTTGCGACCTGTTCGTTCGCCTCGGTCCCCGGTTCGTACTCCCCGTAAGGGCCTACGTGGAATGTCAGGTGCCTCGCATTGACTATCTTCCCAGCCTGCAGGCTGGTTTCCATCTTCGACAGGGTTCTGTTCCTCTCCCTTTTGTTCCCTAGGAGTTCAGCGTAGTACGGCCCGTGCATGTTCATCTCGAAGTCAGACTTCCAGGACAGGATGCCGGCTTGCCAGTATTGATCGAAGTGCTGTGGTTGGATGGTTCGTACTGTCTGAACCTCCATGGCATCCAGGCCCAGTACTGTGATGTCATCCATCCCCTCCACAATGGTGCGGCCCTTGCAAGAGAGGGGAACTCCTGCAGGCCCTAGTTTGAGTGGCATCCCTTTGGCCTCGCGGGTCCGGCCGAACGGGTGCCCCTTCAAAAGGGGTTTCAGGTGATGACTTCGTTGGAAGCAGGATTAGCCTTGCAGGGACCGGGCCGCAGATGCGATTCCAGACGCCCCAGAGCCTGATTGAGGTAGCTCGCAAAGGAATCCTGCTAGCCATCTTTCCATATTCATCTTCTCTCTGACTTCCACAATCTCGTCCCCTAGGGAATGAGAAACATGAGCGACCCCTTTCTCAGAATCGAACGAGCAGACAATTGGGACAAGACTCCTGCTTCTGACCCCTTTCAATAGGGAATCTTCATCCATACTCTCTATCTCTGCCAGAGCATCCATTGCCTCAGAACCAATGAAGAGGAGGTTGATTTGTCTGATTCGTTCTACGACTGACCCCCACGCCTCGTCCAAGCGACTCGGGTCTTCGGGCACATCGACAACCATGGCCGTCTTGCAACCTTCCAACTCGGCAAAGGTCATGGATGAACCCCATGCCCACTTCATTGAGTCTCCATCGAGAGGGCAAGACGAAGAAAGAACGAGCCAATGCTTCGAATCCAGCACCTCTCTCCAGTTAATGAGCCCATGATTGAATTCCCTTATCTCGCTACGATCGATGATGTATTGGGCATCAGCTCCTATTTCGAGAGAAGCTGCGACGACGGCGGATGCGATATCATTTCTATCTTGGCGCCCCAGTCCTACCATCCTCACTGGAGTCCGGACCATGAATCCCCCCTCTGCATGCCCATGAAGAGGGTTGCCTATTCCAACTTCCATCTCAGGAGGGCAATCGCACCGCCCATTCCTTGGAGTTGCTTGCCCGCATCGTGCTCTGTCGATGCTTGGATCACCTTTCCGCTCGAGGCCTCGACCGATTCCGCTATCGGTCCCCATTCGGAGGGGCCTTCTTCAGTTCGCAGTAGACACGCCTCAATGACCAGTGTCTCCACAGCTCCCTGCGCCGCGGCATCGGACACCATCCCCATGCCATAGGTCACCGCACCGTCCATCGATATCCTCTTCAGACCCTCTTCGATCGATCTGACCTGTTCTATGATAGCATGCTCGCCCAGGAGTGAGTCAGCCAAACCCTCTGCAAGCACCTCGTTCGCAGCGGACCTCCCTCCTATCGTGGTCGGTGCATTGACAATCCTGTTCTGAGATCCCAATCCCCTCAGCAACGATTCGAAGCCCTCTCTCGCCATGCCCGGTCCGCAGATGATCAGAGGCATCTCATCCGGGAAGACCATCTTGGTCTCTTTGGCAACCCTCTCGAAGAACTCCTTGCTAACTGCGGATGAGTCTCCCGTTCTCTTCCCCCCTCCCCGCAAGTTGAACTGGGACACGTCACGAATACCATGGGTGGCCACTTCGAAGATCAGGACCTCGTCGTTCTCGACCACAATCAGTCCTGAACGTGCCCTGCTTCCAGACGAGATCGCCTCCTTGATCAGAGCATAGTCGGCCCTCGACAACCCTCCCTCTCTAGTAAGCTCGATCTCGTCGCCCGAGGAAATGACGTGGGTGTGATGGCTGCCGATGTCGATCTTCGCCTCCTTGATCACCCCATGCACCCTGAGGTTGTCGGTGAATGGCTGAAAAGCCGTCCCGGAGGATTCGAGGACGATCCACATGGGTTTCCTCTCGGCGCTCTTAGCCCTGCCATCTTCCTTGGTTCCGGTCGTAGAGTCCCTTCGATGGGACAGCATCCCCACTAGACAACCAGTACCGCACACCTGGGATAGCACCCACAGATCGTCCTCACTCTCTATCCTCAGCCTCAGACCCTCTTCCAGCCTCTTGACGCGACGCATTGCTCCACCCTCCGGCACTCTTGGTGAAGGGGCGCTCTTGAAACCTTCATCGGTAACTACTCGTAGCGAGACCCATGAGTAGTCCGGCATTCTGGGGCATTGCCGGCTCCCCAATCTCCCATTCTCTGACGCCCAGGCTCTTCTCGATAGTTGGAGATAGTATGAGTATTGAGCGGGCCGAGCAGGTTTTTATCGAGGCAACAAGCATTTCCGAGTTCCAGTCACAGGTGTCTTCCCTGGAGGGAGATTTGTGGTTGTCGTGCACAGCTCCTCTGAAGCACTCTCCCCGGGACAGACTCGGTGTTACGGGGCCCGAGGGGGTAAATGCGATCAATCAGCTGAGGAGGTCCGGAGGGAAATGGTCGGGGACTAGCACAGATGGTCTAGGTTTTGTCTCAGCCTGCAGGCATATTGGAATCGAACCAAAGGGATCGGTACTCAGAATGCGGGGCGGCGGTTCAGCAGCACGCTCAATCGCCGCCGCTTGGTCGGTGCAAGGGGGTTCGATAATCTCCGAAGAAGGACGTAGGGAGCTGATTAGTGGCCCATGGGATGATTGCATCGTTAGTCATCGTGACGCTGACTTAGCAATCGATCTGGACGCAACACCCGCCGGTGGTGACTCTGCAGAAATGGACGCAGAGAGGCAGGTCTCAATTTCATATGGGAGTGGTGCTCTCTCTGATGACTTTGCAGTGATCATGGTCGCTGCTCAGCACATTGAGGCTTGGAAACTCCTCTTCGCCCCATCAAGAGAGGAAGAAATTCCCAGTCTGGAAGAGATCCTTTCCGCCCTCTGACATTATTCTTCGGAGTCCGAAGAACTGCCGTCCCCCTCATAAGCAGCACAGGGAGCGAGAGTCAGTATTCCGCACATGGCCAGAATCATCCCACTATCAGGTACAATGTCGAACATCTCTGCCGAATACCGGGCGAAAGCCGTCAAACACAAAGCGACTGATGCTAAGACGCCACCATGCCATGGTCGCATCTGCCCAATTTCCATGCCGAGTATTCCCGTCGCTAGGAAAACCGCGATTCCAATCAGGCCCATCGCCATTGCCCCTGT
>Ga0208408_1000116_pt1 | contig 55896 bp, 78 predicted proteins | sample ETNtaG_4_FD_185776 | JGI IMG/M metagenome (GOLD analysis project Ga0208408, IMG submission 185776) | Marine microbial and viral communities from oxygen minimum zone, Eastern Pacific Ocean - ETNP201406SV67 (SPAdes) (version 2) | ecosystem: Environmental > Aquatic > Marine > Oceanic ... | reverse complement strand
GATGAGGGGGGTCCTAGGGGCCCGCGGGGTACATAATTAATGAACAAATTTGTATTAGCAATTTTTTTTATAACTGCTGGCGCATCGTGTGCGACGACAACCGAATGGTCATCTAATAAATGGCCAAGAGGCATGACACCATTCTTTGCTGAATGTGCAGGAGAAGGTGGTACGTATACGGATAATGCTTATGCCGTTAGAAAAAAGCAACCCTGTACAGGTGGTTGGAAATTTTTCGATAGAGGCGAACCAGTACTAGAAAACTAGAAAGCAAACAATGATAAAATCATTTTATAAATCAAAGAAGTGGGCGGTATGGGCGTATGGAGGCGCCGCGGCACTGATAGCATCTTTATGGTTGCAAGTTCAGATGAGTGTAGCAATTAATACTTGGTATGGAGGCTTCTACAATTTACTTCAAAATGCGAAAGATTATTATGATAAACCACAAGAAGGTATAACGCAATTATATGATCAACTTATATCTATTGACTATGTTACAAATGGACTTGTTGGTGATCCAAGTTTCACCGTAATAGCATTTCCATATGTAGCATTGGCAGTTTTTACTGGGTGGTTTACTCGAATATATGGATTGCGTTGGCGTGAAGCAATTACATTTAGTTACATACCTAGGTGGCGTAATGTAGAAGAAGATATAGAAGGATCTAGCCAGCGTATACAGGAAGATTGTAACAGATGGGCTAGGCTTATCGAATCCTTAGGATTGCAAATAATACGAGCAGTAATGACATTAATCGCATTCTTGCCAATACTATGGGATTTTAGTAGTAAAATAGACATAGAACCTTTTAAAAGTATTGAAGGTAGCCTAGTTTGGGGCGCCTTATTGGTTTCACTTGGAGGACTTGTTATATCGTGGTTTGTAGGTTGGAAACTACCTGGACTAGAATATAACAATCAAAAAGTAGAAGCCGCTTTTAGAAAAGATTTAGTATTGGGGGAAGATGACAAAGTCAACTATGCCAGACCGGAAACAATTTGGGAATTGTTCTTGGGAATTAGGTTTAATTATCATCGTCTTTATATGCACTACGGCTATTTTGATTGCTGGGTTACGTTTTATGATCAATTTATGGTTATAGCACCTTACTTAGTAATGGGGCCGGGTTTATTTACTGGCGTAATACAATTAGGTGTAATGGTACAAGTAAGTAATGCGTTCCAAAAAGTTCATGGAGGATTTGCATTATTTTTACACAACTGGACAACAATAACAGAGCTTCGTAGTATATGGAAACGTTTGCATGAATTTGAGTCCGCATTAACAAAATATGAAAAACAGAAAGGTTAAAAATGAAAGAGTTATTTGATTGGATTAAAAATCTATTTAATAAAGCAAAAGCAGAAGCAGAGTTTGTCGAAGATGTTGTTAAGTCCGGGAAACCTAAAGCAGAAAAAAAAGTTGCTAAAGCAAAAAAAGCAGTAAAAAAGACAGCAGTAAAAAAGACAACTGCTAAAGCAAAAAAAACAGTAAAAAAGAAAAAATAAAGGTTAATGGAAATACATGGAAGAAATACAAGCCAAGGTCGTCCAAATCATCAGTGAGCAATTAGGTAAAGATGAGTCTGAAATAAGCATGAGCTCAAATTTCATTGAAGATTTAGATGCAGATTCACTGGATACAGTAGAACTGGTAATGGCACTTGAGGAGGAATTTGAAGTTGATATTCCCGATGAGGCCGCAGAAAAGATTACCACAGTTCAATCCGCAGTTGATTTCATTAAGGTTAATGGAAATACATAAAGAAATATTAGATAAGGCTCGTGAAAATACCGACAGAGTACACGAGACATTTTTAAAAACTAGAGCATTTGGCGTAGAACAAATATTTTTGAATATGAAAAATATACTCAACGAGGCAGAGAAGCAAAATGAAAACTGGAAACCAGAAAACAAAACATAAAGGCGACGAAGGAACTGTCGCTTTTTGGTTATGGATGAAGGCACTCTACAAAGATGCCTAAATGGGTTAAAGTTGACCCCACAATAGAAGATGAGTTAGCCGCTCAAAGCGAATTCGATATGGAAGATTTTCTTGCTCAGAATGATCATTGTGTAATGTGTCGTAAAGATACACAATATAAAAACGGTGATCATATAGATTATAGACGTGGTTACATAGAAGGGTTTGGTCAAATGTGTGCTGACTGCGAAACCGACTATTACAAAAAACACAAACAATTAACTGATATTAGCGGTGGAATGTAATGCATAGATATACCGTTGAATTATTATACCACTTCGAATGTGAACTTTGCCATAATTGGTGGAGTTATGCAACAACCCCACACGATCTTGATAAAGTTACATCATTAAAATTAACTAACGATAAGCCAGTACATTGTATGCATTGTGGGCATACGAAGGAATTAGAAGTAAAACCTAATGTACATGCTTATGAACCATCATCAATACATTAAAGGAACAATGACTAAAAAACGGATTAAAACTAAACATCAACATCACGAAGAAGTCCTCCGAAAACAAATAGAAGAAGAAATAAAAGTAGCATTTTGTGAAGACGACGAAGTCCGCCGAAAACAAATAGAAAAAGAAGTAAAAGCCAAGTACGTTGGCCTCCGAAAACATCACGAAGGAGTCTTCCGAAAACAAATAGAAGAAGAAATAAAAGCCAAGTACGTTAGCCGAATAGATTATCTAGTAGGTGCTAATAATGAACTCTATCGAGATTTATTAAAAGCCGAAGCAACTGTGGCACAAAATGAACAGGAATTGACACACAAGGATTATGTATCAAGCAAGGATTATATATCAGTCCCAAATAAGGTGGCGGATTGTATAGTACTTGAAGAAAATTTTTAATTATGAAATTACGATACGGATGTAATCCACATCAAACACCGGCATCTGTTAGTCATCCTCACGCTTTGCCTTTTCACGTATTAAATGGCACTCCTGGTTATATTAATTTATTAGATGCATTAAATGCGTGGCAGTTAGTTAAAGAACTTGACGAAGCAACTGGAATGCCGGCGGCAACATCATTTAAACACGTAAGTCCTGCCGGAGCCGCAGTAGCAGGCACGTTAGAACATGCATATAAATTAGCAAGAGAAGCAGATCCTAAATCATCTTTTGGAGACTTTATTGCTTTAAGTAAAAAAGTTGATATACAAACTGCATCGTATATTAGAACAACTGTGTCCGATGGAGTTATAGCACCAGGTTATGATTTTGATGCATTAAAAATATTACAAGAAAAAAAGAATAAACAATATGTAATATTAGCAATGGATGCTAATTATGAGCCTCCAGAAACAGAAAATAGAGAAGTTTGTGGTGTAACATTTACACAACAAAGAAATACTATTAAACTTAACGAAGAAACATTATTGCATACTATTGTAACAGATAATAATAATGTTTCTGAACAAGCAAAACAAGATTTAATATTAGCATCGATTGTTTTGAAATATACACAATCAAACTCAGTAGGTTATGCTAAAGATGGAATGATGCTAGGTATTGGTGCAGGACAACAAAGTAGAATTGATTGTACTAAACTTGCTGGAGAAAAAACAGATAAAAGAAGTAGCCAGTTAGCAATATCTTCAGATGCTTTTTTCCCTTTTAGAGACAACATTGATGTTGCTAATGATTATGGTGTTAAGTATATAGTGCAACCCGGCGGTAGTAATCGTGACAACGAAGTCATCAAAGCCGCCAACGAATACAATATGATAATGTTTTTTTCAGGTATTCGATTATTTCATCATTAATTAGGAAGGCAAATATGTTAGTAGCAGTAAAAACAATAAACAAGAAATGTGTAGTAGAAACCGAGTATTGGTTCTGTGATAAAGAAGACTCTAAAGATAAATTAATTGAAATAGGGTTCACGGAAGATGAATATAAAGATCTTCCTGATAGATTAACAATGACCAAATCTGATGTATATCGGTGGGGAGAAATTGCTGTTAATATGCCCAAAGAAGATTTTGAAGAAATGGATTGGGAAAATAATGATGAGTGGGATGCAACCCAATACGATAGAGAAGATTGGAGTTTTTCAGATGGCTGTGGTGATGATCAAGATTATGATTTTGAAATGGGTGAAAAAGTTGATGATTACGACATGGATGATTTTATGAGAGAGTATGGTGATGTTGACGAATGTGAAGTGTCATTTATTGGACCACTAAACGCCGAGATTATTGACGAGGATGGATAAACTTCTTAAATATTGGGACCGAATTTTTATTAAGGTAATAGTCTTTGTTATGTTAATACTAGTGTTGGTAATGTGTTACGTAATAGCATTTAACGGGTCTCATGTATAATGAATATTCTCATATCTTGTAGGACATATCGTAATCCAAATGGTTTTGATTTCGACAAATATGAAACCGGATTTAATGATATGTTTCCTAATGATCACATTACTGCATTATTAAATAAAAATCAAGACTTTAAGTTTTTAGCAGATAATCATGATTTATTAGTATTAAGCGGTGGAAATGGTGAACAATGTCGTTTAGTAACAGAAATAGAAATGATTAATCAATTTAATACTCGTAAAAAACCTATACTTGGCGTATGTCATGGAGCATTTTTATTAACACAATTAATGGATGGGGAGACAATCCATCCTGTAAGTAATCACAAAAATACATTTCATTCTATTTTTTATAATAACGAAGATATTTTAGTAAATTCGTATCACGGTTCTGGTATAGTAAAGGAACCAACTGGTGCTAAGATATTAGCAAAAGACGAAGACGGTTTAATAGAATCTTGGATTTTTGAAAATGTCTTGGCGGTTGTTTGGCATCCTGAAAGACAACCAGACTTTTGGATGCCTACTGAGTTTAAGGATATATTAAAATATAAATAATAGAAAGAGGATTTTATGACACTATCAGGAAAAGAATTCACAGAGAAAGTTGCAGAGTATTTAGAACCATTGTATGAAGTTTCACAGGAACTTACTGCACTTTATTTTAGAAATAAACCAGAACTTAAAGAGGCTGTAAGTCAATTTAAACGTAGAATGGTTAATGAGAGAATGAATGTAGTTGAAATTTCTAAAGCAATTACAAACCTTCCCCTTTCAACTGATCCTACCCAGATTAAACTATTATCTAAGCAAGTGTTAGATGAAGCAAAACACTATGATATGGTTCGTAATGTTATTGAATATCTCTCCGGTGAAAAAATGACAGATGCTGACATCGAAGCCGAAATTAACTTTCAACTAAGTCCAGAAAATCTTAAGTCTAAAGGTGCATCATTGTTTGATGAAATAGGTGGACGTGAAGATGAATTAATGGGGGCTGTATATCAATATGCTTCTGAAGGCCGAGCTCATCGTGTTTGGGTTGCAATGAGTGAATCAATTGAGGATGACTTTGTAAGTCGTTCTTATTACAAAATTGCCAAAGACGAATACTTCCATTCCATGATTGGTAAACGAACATTAGAAAAATTATGCGATAATAATCAAGAAGCTCAAGACCGTGTTTGGGCCGTGTTGCCACAAATGGTAGAACGTATGTTCTGGATTATTAACACACCATATACTCCTGAAACAACTGATAAAATTGAAAAGTTTTATGACATGGATCTAGCCAGTAGATTTCCAGAAATGAAAAAAGAATGGCATCAATTAGTAGATGTTTTAGAAGACTGGAAACCTGAAATCAAAGGTAAAATCACTCAAGATAATGTCATGGTTGATAACTTTGTTTACTCTAAGTGAAAGACTGGATACAAGAAAGACTTCAAATACTTAAATCATCGAATGTAATACCGTTCCCTTTTAATGCCGAACGAGTAGAACGTTTACGCAAAGCAAAAGAAGATGAGCGACAAACTAAAGAACTTCCAAAAGACACAAGTTAGACACTGGTTTGACTTTCCTAGCGAACACGCAGACACAACAATTAACTTTTACGGCACAGATAATGAAGAATTATTTGATAAAAATAATGCTTTAGACTGGAATGTTAATGGTGGTGAACAACCTACTTCGCATATAACACAAACAAACAAGTACACAAAAGATAGTATCAAGTATACATTTAATCATGCAGGTATGCGAGGTCCAGAACTAACCAATTTTACTAGCATAAAACGATGTCCAACAAACAGAATACTTCATATAGGTGCAAGTGTTACATTTGGGTTTGGTGTTAACTTAGAAGAAACTTATCCACATTTACTCAATAAAGAATTAAATGGTTGTTACTGGAATGTATCTCCTGTTAATACTGTTTTTCAAATTATGGATACAATAGAAGATTTAGTTGAGAAAGTTAACCCTACTATATTAATTGTAAGTCCTCCACGTTATGTGCAAGATTTTGATTATTTAAATAAAGTATTTAGAAATACTATACAGGATAAAGAACTTAGTCATATGTTTTTAGAAACTAAAATGACATCCAAAAAATCAATACAAGATGCGTTTTTAAGATATCTTAATTTAATAGCAAAAGTGTATAGTATTAAAATTATATTAATAAATCACGGATACAAATATTGGAGAGATTATAAATTTAATGAAAAAAATAATCTTATCGAGTATGTAACATTAAATGAAAAGGAAACGTACCTAGATTTAAGTAGAGATTGCCGACATCCTGGCGTTAATTCGCATAAGCAAATTGTTAAACATTTACTTAAACTTTTATAATCCAATCCTTGTGTCCTGCTTCCATTAATTCCCTAGTTTTATCTGTAATAAATCCTGTTAACTGCAACGTAAGCCTATCAGTAAAGCCAAAGTTTGCAGTACCATGTGGGATCCTTGTCCAATCCCAATCAACGCACTCACCTGCTCTATATTGCGTATACATTGAATTGCCAAATTGCCAAGCATGTCCATAATCCCAATCATTTAATGCTATTAAAAAACGTCTTAGTTTTAAAGGATCTTTATCTCCTCCACCATCTTTCCATATTTTACGCCATTTTTTTCTAGCATATCGCATTTGATTATCTATGTGCATAGGAGTCATTTGTCCTAGTCGTTGTATATGTACTCTGCCTTGATGACAATCGAGTCCTAGTTCGTCTATTATTTTAAGGAATTTATCGTAGCCTTTTATGTATTTTTTATCAGGTCTAGAAGCATTATAAAATACAATATTCCACATAGCGGCTAAGTCTTCTAATCCACCTGCTTTTAACATATCTAAACGTTCGCCATCATTCATATCGTGATCTTCTTTACTTGCATCACGTGGGCGATAGTTTCTTAATGTATCTTCTGTGGCATCTTCATATGCATGTTTAATTTCTTCACTCCAGTCTCCTTGGAACTGACATATAACTTTATAGTCATCATCGGAAGTAGGTGCCATAGCATCATAATTCCATTTGCTATGTAGTTTATTATGTTCCCAACGAGAAGGTATGCCGTCAACAGTAAACACATTTGCATCTGTATTTGCGTGACGCTCTTTCATATCATCACTTAAATGATCATCTAAATAATCAGCATCAGCATATGTTTCTTTAGTATTTTTATATTCTAGTAATTTGTCATCTATTTCTTTTAAATGATTTTTAAGTTGCCTACGTTTTTCCATAATATTTTTTTAAAAAGGTGCATGTTCCCATTCGTCGAAATATGATGCCATTGTTGCCCATATTGCATCGGGGTATAAGTTGGTTTTTAAATTAGTTCGTTTTAAATAATTATCCCAAACAGTTTTGGAACAATCAACGTTCTGCCAATAACGCCAAAACTCAGTATCATCTCTATCTGATAATGCATAGTGATGTGTAATAAAATCAACAGTATTGTTCCAAGCAATTCTAACTGCCTTGTTATATGTTTTCGCACTAAAACCCCGTTTAAAACATTTAACAAAAGTTTCAATGCCATGTTGAATATGGAATAATGCGTTTGCCTCTAATGGATCTACAAATCCTGCAGAATTGCCAATTGCAATAACATTACCACTCCATGGATTAGTTAGCACACATGGTTCCCATTTAAAATGCAAATACTTTTCAGTCATTGGTGTAAATCCGCATTCTTTAATCATTCCTTTAAATTCTGTTAATGCATCTTCGTCAGATATAAACTTAGAGGAATATGCATATCCTGATCCTATTCGATTTTTTAATCCAATAATAAATTGCCAACCATATTTTTTTGCAATCGATTGTGTTACAGGCGGAAGGTCAACTAGTTTATGAGGGCCAACATATGCTCTATCAATTATTGTATGTTCATATTTTTGTATGGTTCTATTTTCTACAAATTGTCGATGAGTGCCAGAACAATCAAATACAAAATCGGCTTCGGGTTTCTCTGTAATAGTTGCATAAACATGTTTAACATTCTTGCAACTGTCTTTCACTATTTTACCCATCTCAAAAGCACATACATGGTATGCGTAACCAGCCCAATCTTTTGGGTCGTAAAAATCGTTCAAAGAATCTAAATCAACTTCCCCTTTACGATATTTCTTTGCCCAGCCTTCGAATCTCTTGTTGTAATTCCACCAGAAAGTCCAATCGTGAGATTTAATTTCTCCTTTCCTCCAGCCAAATTTACGGTTACCAAATTTCTTGAGTGCATTAGTTGAATGCAACCAATCATCATCTTTTATACCTATATTAGATAAAAAGGTTCCTATTTGAGGAACAGTAGATTCGCCTACACCTATAATAGGGATGTCTTTTGATTCAATTAATGTAATATCCCAGTCGGGAAAATTGTATTCTAGACACCCTGCGGTCCACCAACCAGCAGTACCGCCGCCAACTATAACTATTTTCATTTTGTTTGTTTCTCTAATTCTTTGATGTGTCGTATTTTAATTATTTCTCTATATATTTTAAAAATAGTTAACGGTCCGTCGGTTTTATAAATATTAGGAAAGATACCATGAATATAACTTTTAATAGCACCAACAATCATACGATTACTTTGTTTAAAAGCATGTGTTAAATGATCCCAATACGGTTTTCCAGATTCTTCTAAGTGGTCGTTAATATTTTTTAGCATTTATTTAAATATAGGAAGTAATATAATTATTTAGTTATGGACCTACCAATAGAATGGCGACAAGATATACGTACCTTTTTTAAGGATCCCAGGTGGTCCGGAAAAGAAGGCACCTCTTTTCGCGAAATACGTTTAGACAACCCAATGCCATGGCAAGATATACATAAAGAAGCAATAGAATTAAAAAATAGATTAATTCCTATGGCACCAAATACTAATCATAATAAATGGATGGGTGTATCTTTTCATGGCATTAATCATCATACATTACGGCCTGGTAATCTGGAGCAATGTGACTGGACAGAAATTGCTAATAAGTGTCCTATAACTGTTGATTGGTTTAAACAATTACCTTTTTATAAACGTTTTGGTAGAATATGCTTTGCATGGGTATTCAGTAAAGGATGGATACAGCCACATACAGATAGATCCAGGGAAGGATTAATTGGTATTAATTTTAGTGTATATAATCCTGAAGGTAGCCACATGTTGTTTGAACCCGGGTTGTATGTGCCTTTCCGCAATGGTTCTGCTTTTCAATTAGATTTAAGTTTTAAACATGCAGTAATAAACAGAAGCAACGAAGGTAGATTGCATATTATATGCGAAGGTGAACTTCAAAATCTTAGTAAATACTTACATGAATCTTAATACGTTTTTTAAATTAAATGAAAAAATTGTACGGATATTAGAAGAGGGGTATTCTGACCTGACTGATGAGCAGAGATATAAAGTTAGTATGAATATACAGAATACATTTATTAGAGATTATATTAACAAATACGAAAAAACAGGAACAAGGGAAGAACAAAACGACTTAATCATGCAATGGATTGACAAGTATGCGGAGCAATTTCGCAACGATCTTATTGCCGGAAAATACGACAAATCTATAGAAACGTGGATTTAGCCTGTCTCATTTAACCCGAATAAAGAACAGTACCATTCATCAAATGAATCGCGTCCCGCCATGGTTCCGTCAACTGAACAGTTATCACAAGGCGAAAAGCAACGCAATCCATTATAAATTCTATCTAATTTATTCCATGCTTTTTCTATATCTATTCCGTACCCTTTTACTCTATTCCAATCATTACAACATAGTCTAATAGTGCCATCTAAATCAATAAACATTTTATGAAAAGGTATATAGCAAGCCCCTGCTCTAGCCTCTTTACCTATATCAACTGCACCGCCTCTATTAGTAAAGTTAGGTTCTCTATCTTCTAGTGAACGCAATTCGAAGTTACTGTATTCTCCCCATGCTTCTTGGAACATATCATATTGTGGCTTACCATCATATATTGATACATAAACAATATCTATATCTCGTGACAATATACTTTCAAGCATTTTAGGATTTTTATATAATATATCGCCATTTGTTGTTATACGTATTTTACACTTTTTAGGCATAATGTCAATGATTTTAAACAAATCTTTATTCATTAATGGCTCGCCCCAGCCAGTAAAACTTAATGTACCTTTCCAACGAATATTATCTATTTGTTTTGCTATATTTTCTGCGGTAGATATGGACATGTATCCCGTCCATTTAAAGCCTTGTCCGTGAGGGCAAAATTCACATTTCCTGTTACAACGATCTGTGACGTTTAACTCAATTGATTTAAGGCCTATCATGCATTTAATGGTTGGTCGTGCATATCTATTGTTGCTTGAGATCCGACATCATATGCTGTATGCCAGTGTTCTTCTAACGCCAGCTCTACAAGATCCACTAGCTCTGTATCCACAACAGCACTTCGTAAATCTCTTACATGACATGCTGGTTCAGGACAATCACTAAGGCATTCGTCAACTGATGTTATATTGCAATTACTATAATCTTCTTTTGCTACTCGTGTATCGTTTTTTGCAAAGTTATGATCATACATTTTTTTCTCCGTTTATTATTTCTATATTATTATTAACTCGGGCCATAAGAGACACACGATTATCCGCATCTAATTCATTCCAATACGTATTTGCAATTTCTTTTGCATTGCCTTTTACGAAAGGAAGTAATATAGGATCACCATGAAAAGATGGAAGGGGGTCTCCATCGCCCATATAAGTAGTGATGCAGTATCCAACACCAGGCGGTAACTTAGAATAGCGATAATAACAATGATCTGTATCACCAGTGAAATTCCTTTTTATAATAGATAGTGTTATGCATTGTTCGTTTTTATTTACATAGCCAGATATTCGGGGAGTATAATTAGGAGCATCAGGTTCGAACGTTTCATCTTCTAATGATGCTAAAAATCCGCTTCCTAACATTAATTTATCATAAATCATATCTGTTTGGGAACCATTAGTTACAATAATATTATGACCTATGTCTCGCATAGCATTATAAATTATTAATGATGGATCTTCAACTAACGATGGATCGGCGGCTTCTGTACTTAAAATATTATTTTTATATTTAAATATTCTATTTCTACTGTTATTGCTACGACCCATTATCCAATAAATTGTAACCCACTCGCCGTCGACATTACGTCCTAGGACAATACCACGACCAGGATAACTGTTATTAGATATATGTTTTAATTCTTGTGTTCCCATTTTTCTACTTATTTTATGGTACTTGCTAACTTTCTAAGATAATATGTTATTGAATGATCTCGTCCATCTATCTCTGTAAACTTACCATATTCATCATATTCCCACCACCTTAAAGTTTCCACATCAATTCTAATGCCCGAATGAATGTATGGATAGATAGGCAGAAAAGGAATAGGATCGTTATCAACAACCACCCTGTAATGAGGGGGCTTATTTCCAAAAAAGGTCGTAGTGATCTTGGGGCTACCAAAAGTATAAATTTGAACATTATAACCCTCCATGTCTAGCCAAAGGCCTATTATTTGTGCTATTGCACCGCCTAATGAATGTCCTGTTAAATATACTGTCTTTTCTAATTTATAGTTTGCTTTTATATCATCTATTAAAAAACTTGACGCATCTCTAAAACCACGATGTAGATAAATTTTATGTTTCCATCTAGCAGATAATCCTTTATCATGGAATGGTCTTAAATCTATATCTGATAATACATTCTCTCTATTATTTGTGCCTCTAAAAATTAATATTGTTACACCGTTGTCTTGTTTTACGTGATATGAAAATTCGTCTTTGTTAGAACTTGCTCCGGAAATTTCGTATAACTTATTTTCTGGAGTTGCTTTTGAATATGCTTCATCGCAATAATATGCCATCTCTAATAATTCTTTTGGATCTACAGGTAACGTAGTGCGATCACCTGACTCGCCTTGTCTATTAAGAAATTGTTTAGTCATTGTACAACTATTTGATACTAAACAAATTGCTAGTACTATTCCTAAAATATTTAAAGTAAGTGCTATATTTTTTACATTCATAAATGACATATCCGACTCGTCGGAGTCCTGTTACATACTGCATTTTTAACAACTGCTTCCCAAATGTCGCTACCTAGTTCGGCCCAAAATGGGCCTGTTTCTTGAAAGAAGAAAACTATTATAGCCGCCGCCATTCCCCAAAGGAAGCAATTATATGATCGTCTTAGATATTTATATTTACTAAGTGCTAAAATCTTCCCTTGTCCATATATATCACCTGCTAATGCATCATAAACTTTATCATCGGTCATTAAGATGTGTGCATAATCTTCTTTATATTCGTCTACGTCTATATGTGCAAAGTGTCCAAAAAATAAAGGATTAAAGTATGGTGACTCTCTATCTATGTCACCATACTCATCTTTAGGATAATCTGTTTTAGGAATGATTGCAAATATTGCAAATAATAATGAAAAGAAACAACCAAATGCAAATATAAACAAAGGATATTTCATTAACTCATTATCCATGTTTGCAACTGTAACTGAAAAAACGATAGAAGAAACTGTTATCATGATATTGGCTTTGGCATCTGCCATTAAGCCAAGCCGCATCTGGTTACCGTGGTTAACACGTAAAATATTATCTACAGCAGTACGATCCTCTGGTACTTTTTCAAAATGGTTTTCCACTGATTGGCCATCTTTTTTAATGTGTTTTGATCTACTGAACTCAGTCACATGCCCCATGGTTCACCCGCCACTTCCGTACCATATATATAGCACCCGTCTTCTAGTGTCAGTTCCGTCCTTGGAGTTGAGAGATTAATGTAGCAAAATGAGATAGGTGTGCAAGCAACTAATAAATTACTTGCCATTAAAATTAGTATAATCTTCATATGTGCCGAGTCCTATCATTTCGTCCACGTCGAACGTTTTAATTTTTCGGCCATGCTTTATGGAATAATTGTATGTAGGACAAGTATAAAACTCGTTGTTTACAGTATCGTTGCTTTCCATCATTTCGTCGGCATCATCAAAAAAATAATGAGCCTTTGTCCAAAAATATATACCCACGGTTGCTAAATCACTGATGGGTATTTTTTCTGCCACTTCCGTAACATAACCTTCGTTATTTACTTTAGCAAAACTCCATTTCTCATGAGTGGCTCTAAAAGTTAGGATTGCGCCGTCGAGTTTTTGAATTATTGCTTTGTAAAATACTTTATTATCATATTTAATCATTTGATCACAATTTGCTATGATCAGGGGCTTAGACATGTCTAAATGGGAGCGAATCCATTGCATTGTACTTACTGTACCGCATGTTACGTATGGAAGGTAATGTATATTTTTGTATGGTAACTTCTTTGCAAACTCTTTAATATCATCACGTAATATAATATGTGTATTACAATCTAATCCTATGTTTTCGATAACTGCTTGTATCATTGGTAACTTGCCAATAGGAGCAAATGGTTTAGGAACTTTTAATGGTGCAAAACGTGTGCCCCGACCTGCGGCAGGTATAACTAATTGCACATCATGCATAGGATACATATCAGCATTTACAGGTTTACCGGTGTAATATTCATGTATTAATGAAGCAGTTAAACTCGTATGACTAGTAATGCCAATAGTTTTAATACCAGCATTTTTAGCACTTTCAATACCATACGGACTATCTTCAACTGCTAATGCTTCGTTTGCATTAACACCAAATAACTGTAATGCCTTTAAGTATGCATCGGGTGCAGGTTTTGGGTTCTCTATATCTTCGTTGCTAATAACATGTTCAAACGGATGGTTTAATTGCTCTAAAACAGTATCTAGTAGCCAACGTCTGCTATTAGAAACAAGGCCAACTTTTATGTTATGTTCGTTACAATATGCAAAAACATCGTATATATATGGACAAAAATGGATGCATTTATAGTCAGTTTGTGATATAATATCTCTTTTTATTCTATCTTTTGTGGATAAAATCTCTTGTTTTTTCTGCTCGTCTATGTTATACTTAAATGTAAGTTGTTGTACTTTTGTGACACTTGTTAGGGCTCTTAAATTGTATTTTTCAATATCAGTTAATTTTATGTTCGCAACAGAATCTAATGCTTGATAAAATGCATTATCGTGTAACATGTCACAGTCAGCAACAACACCATCGAAATCGAGTAATAAAACTTTAATCATAGGACCTTATGTTAGAAAATTTGTGGGTTGAAAAGTATAGACCAAGTTCATGTGAAGGTTATGTATTTGCTAATGATATTTATAAAAATAAAATTCTGCAATGGATTGAGGAAAAGAATATTCCACATCTGCTATTCCATGGAGGCCCAGGCACGGGTAAGACAACGTTAGCAAAAATATTAATTAATACAATAGGTGTTGAATCGGGCGACGTTCTAGAAATAAACGCATCACGTGAAAATAATGTTGATGTAGTTAGAAACAAACTTGTTAATTTTTCACAAACTATGCCGTGGGGCGAGTTCAAAGTTATTTTGCTTGACGAAGCAGATTATATGACTTTACATGGACAAGCGGCTTTACGTGGTATAATGGAACAGTATGCAAGTGTATGTCGTTTTATATTAACATGTAATTACCAAAATAAAATTATACCAGCAATACATAGTAGATGTCAAGTATTGCAAATTAACGCATTAGATCAAACAGAGTTTACTGTAAGGGCAGGAGAAATACTTGCAAAGGAAGGTATTGACTTTGAACTAGATACATTAGATTTATTTGTTAGAAGTAACTATCCGGATTTACGTAAAACAATTAACACATTACAACAGAACATCTTAAATAATAAACTAATAGCACCAACTAGCCAAGAAAGTAGTGCTGATTATAAAATTAAAATGGTTGAATTGTTTAAGGCAGGCAAAGTAAAGGAAGCAAGAGAGCTTATAGTAAAACAAATTAATGATAACGAATACGAAGATATGTACAGGTTTATGTACGATAACTTGGACTTGTGGTCCAAGCAAGAGGAAGGACAAGACGAGGCGTTACTAGTAATTCGTAAAGGTTTAGTAAATCATGCTTTGATTATGGATCCAGAGATTAATCTTAGTGCAACATTAATTGAATTAGCGGGGATAAAATGATACGATTATTAATAGGTTTTATATTAATATCAACATCGAGTTGTGCAGTAGAACCAGACAACTCGCCAAAATTTGAAAAGAACGTAGTGTTTGAATCAACACATACAGATGGCGGTGCAAATTTAAAAGCAGTAGAGGATTTTAATAATGACGGCAAGGATGATATTTTAATAACCTACCAAGAAGGTTATAGATCCTACACATTATTACAATCAAATGAAGAAGAATATGATGAAGTAACCATTGAAGACGATAGAGCATTTATTCGAAATGTTAATGTTGCTGATTATGATGGCGATGGCGACTTAGATGTATATGCTCATATACATGACGGTGATGGCGAAAACATTTTATTACGTAATTTCGGAAAATACTTACAAGTAGAATGGACACCATCTAATACTGGCAGTCAATTTTCACATGGTGGAGCCCATGGTGATATAGATAATGATGGAGACATTGACGTATTTGTTGCTAATCAAAACAAAGATGGAAGAATTGGTATACCATATTTTTTAATTAATGATGGTACAGGTAACTTTACTGTTAATAATGATTTATTTAATTATAACTTAGCAGAAAATAATTCAATAATGGATGCTAGACTTCACGATTATAATTTTGATGGTAACTTAGATATATTATTATTGTTAGGAGAATCTGGGGGTGTACGTTTTGCATGGAATGATGGCAATGGTAAGTTCGCTATTGAAAAATCAACACAATACCTTCCTGACTGGGTTGTCGATAATCCAGAAATATTGTCGCCTAATAGTATGAATGCAAGTGCAGTAAATCATTTTGATTATGATAAAGATGGTGACGATGATGTGTTTGTAACTTATTGTGTGACAGACCTTCAAGGTGGTTGGCGATCAGCACATATACAAGTATTACAGAATAATAAAGGAACATTTAATGTTGTAACAGAAAAAGTTATACCAATTCAGTTCCATATTGAAGATACTAAATACGACGTAGGGTTTCCATATGGATTAGATTTTGGTGATATTGATAATGATGGACTGCTCGACATTGTTTTAACAACTAATTCTCAAAATGCTTGGATAGAAAACGGTCCTTATCCAGAATATCCTTATATATTTTTTCAACAACCTAACAATACATTTATACCAGCAACAAAAAAAGGATTTACTATGTTTGGAAAAACATTTTATTTAAGAGTCGGCGACTTTAATGGTGATGGAAAAGATGATATAAGTGGTGTTGAATATATAAACGATGGTAGTAAAACTTATAAAGCCAAAGTTCGGATTTTTTTAAACAATGCCTAAATGTTTACATTTTAAAAATCAAATATTTATTGAACCAAATGGCTTAACAACCTATTGTTGTGAAGGTGTTCCGCATAATACCCCTCCACGTAAGTTATTCGATCTAAATAATTGGAACGAAAAACGTACATATGAATTAGATTTATTCAATAAAAGTAAAACAGGATGGCTAACTGAATGCTTATTATGTAAGTATAACGAAGATAAGTTTGGTTATAGTATGCGAACTGGAACTAAACATTGCATGTCGTTATACCCCCAGGACGATTCAAATCATATTATAAAAGCAATAATTAAAACAAGTAATCTTTGCAATCTTGCATGTAGAATGTGTAGTCCTGATTTAAGTACAACTTGGCAACATAATATTAAAGAAAATAGTAATAACGAGTTTTATAAAGATGTAGACAAATATAAACTTATAGAAATTTCTAAAAAACAATTAGAATTACTTAAAAAACATGTACTAACAGAGCATCTTCGTTTTCTTGTTTTTAGTGGAGGCGAAGTACTTCTTAGCGAACATAATTATAAAATTATGCAGTACCTTTTAGAAATGGGTTACCATAATATGGAGGTACACATTACAACAAATGGTACAACAAAAATTAAAGATGCTTGGTTAGAAAGTGCTAATAAATTTAAACAATTTAATTTAGAAGTTAGTATTGATGGAACAGGTTCTGTTTATAACTACATAAGAGCAGGCGCTAACTGGAATACACTTGTAGATTTTATTAAGTATACAAAACAAATTGCTCCAAACATTAGTTGGGTATTTAATTATGTAGCACAAGCATTAAATGCACATAGTATAAAAAACGATGAAGAACAAATTATGGAACTGTTTCATGATGTAAGGCTTGATGCCGGAGGATTTACAGATCATGTAAGTATTTGCTATTCAGAACCAGAAGATAGTTATGCAGTAATCCATCCTACGTTTAGAAAAAAATATGGCATTGAACATTGGGCCGATACGTTTGAATACGATCCTACTATTTTTGCAACGTTTATGCGAAAACAATCTTGGTTAGATAATATGCACGGCACAAGTTTAGAAGAACATAATCCTGATTTTTTTAATGAGGATATATATCCAAAACAGGCAATAGATGAATATAAGAGAAATTGAAATTGATGACATTTATGTTAATCCGTACACAACTAATGCAATTTACGGAGAAGAATACTTAAAACAATTCCCTTCAGCGATTTGGTGTGGTACACATAAAACAACATCTCATTCTTTAGATAGATGGTTTAAAAAGTTTTATTCTCGTATAACACGAGTAATTGCAAAAGCAGACGGACAAATACCTGTTTTTATGCTTTACATGATGCCTAATAGAGACTTAGGACAATATTCAAAAGGCGGCAGTAAAGGATTTAAAAATTATAAAAGATTTATTAATCTTTTTATACATGCGTTAGGTGATAGTCAAGCCATTGTATTAATTGAATCGGATTCATTTCCTCATTTAAAAAAATTATTAGGTACAGATTTGTTTGATGAACGAGTTGCATGTCTTACATATGCAATCGATCAATTAACTGCAAAGACAGATTGTCTTACATATTTAGATATTGGGCATCCAAGTTGGCTTAAACCAGAGAATGTAGCCGATTTATTAACATTTTTACCTAGAGAAAAATTACGAGGGTATTGTATTAATGTAAGTAATTTTGTACCTATGGATGTATGTGAACGATATGCAGAACATTTATGGCGTTATACACATCAACCATGCATAATAGACACAAGCCGGAATGGCGGTGTTTATCCTGTAAGTCATTGGTGTAATCCTCCTGAGATGCGAATAGGATTAAAACCACAAATGATTAGAACAAAATCAGTTGATATGTATATGTGGATTAAAATACCAGGTGAAAGTGATGGTAAGCAAGGAGGATATCCTCGGGCCGGTAAATGGTCTGGTGATTTAGTAAAATTGTTGAAGGGGTAAGTGCAGGTTCTGTTTGCTTACTAGGCAGTTATATCATAGAGTTCTAAAACTTTAGCGACAGCGGGATGTCTTAATATATCCCCGTTGTTCAGTTCTGCTAATGCTATATGCTCTACGCTGGTCGTTTTCAACCTATCAATAAAGTCCTTAAGACCATTTGTATTGTACCCTCTGTCGTGTTGCTTCAGATCGCCTGTTACAACTATTTTACTGCCTTCACCTATGCGAGTTAACAACATTTTCATTTGTTCTTTAGTTGCATTTTGCATTTCGTCCGCAATAATCCAACTATTCTTAAACGTTCTACCACGCATATATGCTAAAGGACACACTTCGATGTTTCTATTTTTAATTTGGGAAATTAATTCGCCGTCTTTAAGATGTGCTAAGAATACATCATATATTGGTCGTGTCCATGGCTCCATTTTTTCGTTCATGTCGCCTGGTAGATATCCAAGTTGTTCGTCTACACTCACTGTAGGTCTAGTTACTATAATTTTTTCATATAGGCCTTTACGAAACGCCATCATGCCCCGATCACATGCTAGTAAAGTTTTGCCGGTGCCGGCTGGGCCGACTGCTATTACTATATCTCGAAGCGGGTCATGTAGCCATTTGTCTAACACTCGCTGGTTAAGCGAGCGGGCCTGAATACCTGAATGTTTATGTTGATATGTATCTAATTTAATCAATCTACTTCTTTTTGCCATAAGAGGTCTACTCCAATTTTAAAAGTAAACCTGCACTCACAATGGTATTTAATACAATACAGGTAAAAAAATATTACTATTTGAAACAGAAATAAATTTGATAAATATCTAAACAAATCAGGTAATCGAAATGGCTATAAATCCAGACAATGTTAATGACGAATTAGGAACTATTTTTAAAAGTAAGACACTTTTAACAATTTTACTAGAAATTGAAGGCATGTTAGACAAACTAGACATGTATGCCTTTGAAAATTGGATCGAAGGTGAAATTATAGATGGTCCTAATGTTTCTAAGTATTGGATTGACCTTACATTGATGTATAAACAAAAACAAATGCCCGATCCTGAGGCAGTTAATAGGCTAATAGAACACAATATTAAAGTAGGATATAAAAAAGACACACTAGAAGTACCAAAGAAAATTGAAGGTCCCGACGACCTTGAAAATAAAGGTGAAGAGACAGGGGCACAACCTGGAACACCTGAATACCAAGAACGAAGAGCAAAGACAGAAACAATTCCGGTTTGGCTTGTAAAACTTGATATTCCACGACAGTTCATTGATGAATATTATAGTGAACAAATATATGTAGATGGAATGGAAGTCGACATTGATGACAAAGTTGACATGGATGTACAAAGCGATCAAGCAGAGGAAATGACTGACGAACAACAACAAGAGATGATGAATGAGCCTCAGACAGCATGAACTAAAAAATTTGTTTAGCAATGTTATATTAGTTGATAAGTTTCGTCCCAAGATTGGGAAAGACGAGGATATCATAGTTATTGCGTTTAAGTGTATTCAACAAATGCCTACCAAAGATTTAGAACAATTCATACAAAACGGTCCTTATGATATTTTGGATGTTGAAAGTACCGAGTCAATAGACAAAGACGGCATCTACTATGTTTTCATCGAATTCAATCGTAAAGGTGATGTTTACAATAAACTGGTTGACATTTTGGCAGATACTGCTAAAATAGTAGATATAGATAATTGGGCAATGGAAGTTTATAAACATTCAGGAGAACATGAATTTAGTGAGGAGAATTGGGCGGACAAAGTTATTATGTCTCCTGAGATTTATTCACAAGTACATGTCACTAAAGAAGCCGTTGAACGTGTTAAATTCTTAAATAACTACTAAGCAATATAAAGATATGGAAATTCTTAAGGATAATGATCCATTCTTGCAATCTCCAACTAAGTTAGTAGAAGATTTTTCTACACTAAAGGACGAGTCGTACAAGATGGTTCAAATAATGATAGATAACAAAGGCATAGGATTGGCCGCAAATCAAGTAGGACTTGATAAAAGTTTTTTTATTATGGGTGCAGAAGACGAAGGTTTTTTAACAATAGCAAATCCTATAATAAAAGAAATAAGTGAGGAAACAATATCTATTGAAGAAGGGTGTTTAAGTTACCCACACTTATATATGAACATTACTCGTCCTAAAGAAATTGTTACTAAGTTTATCGATATGGACGGTAATGAACAGGATAATATTAGATTTGAAGGAATGTCAGCAAGAGTATTTTTGCATGAATATGATCATTTACAAGGGATAACATTTGATAACAGAGTTTCTCCTATGAGGCTTAGGATGGCTAAGAAGAAAAGAAGTAAACTCGTTAAAAAAATGAATAAACAAAATGGAACCAAATCAAGATCTAAATAAAATTATTGGAAATGCTTTCCAAACCGCTATTGCAAAGAAGCACGAATATGTTACATCTGAGCATTTGACTTTAAGTTTAATGAGTCATGAAGATGTGATACGTAAGTTGCTACCATTAGAAATTAATATAGAAGAAATTGTTACCATTATAAAACAATATATTGATAACGAAATGGAAAATATAGTTTCTAAGGATGGAGCAAAGCCAAGAAAAACAGAAGCAATTGATCGAATATTTAATAGAGCAATTACTAGTAATTTATTTGAATCCAAAGAGTATTTGTTACCATTTGATATACTGTTAAGCATATTAGACGAAGAAGAATCATATGCATCATTTGTGCTAAACAAATGTGGTGTTACAAAAGAAAAATTAGAAGATGTATTAGAAGAATCAAATCAAGAAGATATTCATAATAGAGCATGTGAATTAATTAAACACTTTTGTACTAACCTAACCGAATTAGCACATGATAATAAAATACAACATATAATAGGAAGAAAAAAAGAAATAGAGCAAATTAAAAAAATATTTGTACGTAAAAATAAAGCAAATGTATTATTAGTAGGAGAAGCGGGCGTTGGCAAAACTGCACTCGCCGAAGGACTTGCATTAAATTTTATTGAAGATTATAATTTTAAACGATATGCAATGTTTAGTTTACGTTTTACTAAATTACTTGCTGGTACTGCACATAGAGGCGAATTCGAAGATAAGTTTGAACAATTATTAAAAGCAATAAGAGAATATGGTAATGCTATCGTTTTTATTGATGAAATACATAACTTACACGGCTTAGGACAAAATGCAGGACAACCCGGCGATGCATTTGATATTTTAAAACCATTACTAACTGACAACAAACTAAAAATTATTGGTACTACAACTGAATCCGAATATCGAAGGTTTATAGAAGACGACGATACACTTGTTAGACGTTTTGGAAAAATTTCTGTAAAAGAACCTACAATAGAACACACAAAAAACATTTGTTTAAACTTAAAACAAAAATACGAAAAGCATTATAATTTAACATATACAAATGATGCAGTAGAACAAGCAATAGCATTATCGGGGCGTTATCAAAAGAATAAAGCATTTCCAGATAAGGCATTGGATGTATTGGATCTTGTTGGTGCTAGTGCAAAACTTTCAAACAAACGAGTTATTGAAGCAGAGGATGTTGAAACAGAATTTGAAAATATAAGTGGAATTAATTTAGATTATATACATAAAAATACAAGTTATTTAGAATATGAATTAAAACAAAATATATTTGGACAGTCCGAAGCAATAGATAAAGTTTGTGATCAAGTATATTTGAGTCAAGCAGGATTAAAACTTCCTAACAAACCAATAGCAAATTTTATGTTTATTGGCCCTACCGGGTGTGGCAAAACAGAAACTGCCAAAGAAATAGCACGTTTATTAAATTTAGAAATGCTCAAAGTTGATATGAGTGAATTTAGAGAGCCACATACAGTTAGTAAATTAATAGGTAGTCCTCCGGGATATGTTGGATATAGAGATAGTCAAGCAGGTAACGGTATAATTGTAAATCATTTAAGCGAAAAGCCAAACAGTTTATTACTATTTGACGAATGCGAAAAAGCACACCCCGATGTTATTTTAGTTTTATTACAAATGATGGACGAAGCAAGGATAACTAGTTCTACATTTGTTAGTGCTGATTTACAAAATTCTGTTATTGTTTTAACAACTAATGCCGGATCTGAAAAATTTAATAGCGAAACAATAGGATTTGGTAAGACTACTGGAGGTTTAAGTAATAGTGAAATAAAGAAATTATTTAAACCTGAATTTATTGCTCGAGTTGACGAAGTAATACAGTTTAATCATTTGAATAGAGATGCATTAATGTCAATTATACAAAGAGAAATAGAAAATGTATATGATGGGTTAGGTACAGTAGGAGTTGAAGCATTGTTTCAACCAGGACTTGCTGAATACATATATAATGAAGTTAAAGATAGAAATGACGGTGCAAGATTTGTTATTAATACAGTAAAGCAAATGGTTAGCAAGCCGATTGCACGTGAAAAGGCCAGAAAAGCATTCCACTCGGTTTCAAGTACGATTGAAAACGACTCTATAGTATTTGAGTATAAATAATAACATGAACATAAAAGAATTACACGAAGCATCATTTAGTTTTAGTCCTGAGAAATTTGAGTACGTCGAAGAGTTTTCGGTTAGTACTGAAGATAGAATCGGCTTTGCAGAGTATATTGCAAGACACTTAGATATTTTAGGTGTTACACCAGAAAAAGCCGCAAAACTATATCGTGATGCTAAAGAAGGAAACGATGACTGGATTCATCGGCTTGGAAAAAGTGAAAAATTTAAAAAATTATCTGGACATGGTATTGCGACTGGACAAACATCTAATTGGGTAGGTGTAATGAATGGCGCAGGTTTATTGGGCGGTGTTGTACGAATTACTAAAAAACAACAACAGCAACCATCACGAGTACCAGATGATTTACAACCAGGCGGCCACGACACAGACGAATATCAATATGATAAGGATGAAAGACAAGCCCAACAATATCGTGATCCTGTGCAAAACTGGAGTGGTTTGCGTTAACTATAAAATACAATGGCTAGAATACAAGAAGAAATAATCACAATTAAAGTTAGTAGACTTTTTAGAGATAGTGAACCAGCAGAAGGTTCATTAATGAATGAAGAAACTCTAGGTAGTTTAGAACAAGTAATCAGCGAACTTGCTGGTAAAGAATGTTTAGTTGAAGTACAGAAGCATGGGGAACATGAATGAGCAGTACAGTAACAATGCTCACCGATGGAGCCGCTCTTAGTTTTACAGGTGATAAAGTAAGAGGCGATGGATACTATGGCTACAATGACGGCTTGCATACTATTGCAATCGATGTACAAGATTTTAAAGCCCGTGTTTATCTGCAAGGAACATTGTCAACAAATCCTGTTGAAGCAGACTGGTTTGACATTCAGTTGGCTTCTTCCACCGATTATATCCAATTTCCTGCTGATGCAGGAAACTTATTAGGTGGTGGTACTAACGGCGACACCGTAACAAAAGGTTACACCTTTCAAGGAAATTTTGTTTATCTACGAGCCAAAGTAGATCGAACTTGGATCGACCCAACTCCCGACTTAGCGAACGTAGGCGTACTGAATAAGATTCAGCTAAATATTTAAAATAATATTGAATCTTAGGATAACTAATGCCTATAATTGCACATCAGACAACTATCAATACGAACCCGACACCGGTATTCTCGCTGTCAAGTCCAGCAGACGGGGACATATTGACATGGAATGCAACAACTCAATCATTCACAAATAGAGCTACTCTACCATCCGCAGTAATAACAACCGCATCCAATAAAGGATCGGGCGAGGGTGTTTTTAAACAAAAGACAGGCGTTGATTTAGAATTTAAGAGTTTAGTTGCAGGATCAAATATAACATTAACAGCAGGCACAGACGATATAACTATTGCTACAACTGCCGCGAGTAATGTTACTGCCGGGCAAAACTTAGGTGGAGGACAAGGACCGTTTGCTCAAGTAAACGCCACTACAATGCAGTTTAAGGAAATACTTGTAAATTCACCTTTATCAATTGTAGCAGGTGCAAACGATTTAACTATTTCGTCATCTGCTGAAACAAACACGCTTTCTGCAATGGGAACTGGCGGGGACGGAGAGTCCTTAATAGGAACCAAAGTTGGTGCAGACATACCTTTAAAAAGAGTTAAAAGTGGAAAAGGAATTACTGCTACAGGTGAAACAAATAATGTAGCATTTTCAATAACTGCATTAGATCCTTTAACAGGAGGCGGACATCAAGGAAAATTATTATATGCAGATACTAATGGGGATCTTCAAGTATTGTCAACTGCTACAGATTATAATTTTGCTAGTGTAATCAGTGGTACTACTAATCATTATAGAGTATTACAAACAACAGGAGCAGATGGAGTATTACAATGGAGTGAATCTGCTGGTGCTCAAGTATATCAATTTAGAGTTGATTTTAGTGGTACAGGTGGTTTTGCTTCTGCAATGGGTTTGGCTACAGGTTGGTCATATAACAATACAGGAAATACATGTACTATAACTCATCCAATGGGTGTGATGCCAAAAATGATTTCATATTTTGGACACAAAACCGGAGACAATTCATATCATTATCGAGTACCAACTGGAGCATATGAATTGGTAGTTAAACGAAGCGACATACAAGATAAGTTTGAATTTACAGTAACCGCAGGTATAGCAGGTTCAGAAAATAACGGGTATGCTCTAGTACAGGTGATGTTTTAATGGCTTTTAAAATACCAAAGTTATTAAGTGCTAATATAGATATAACTGGCACTAATGCAACATGGACAGATAGTAGCGATTTAAGTGGTGTAGCATTTAGGTGGGATGCTACAATAGCAGTTGATACACAACTACATTCCACTCCTGGTACAAATACGTATGACGGAACTGATGTTGAAGTTGGTGATTTTATTGCCAGTACTAATAGAGGCGAATGTTTAGAAATACAATCCATAGTATCACAAAATGCTGGCGAGGTTATTTGTGTATTAGAAGATAGAGAACGATTAAATTCATATGCAGATTCGGGACAAGTAGGCGATGGCTCGGTGCCAGATGGTAGAGGAATTATCTTCGAAGCAAAAGAAGGTATTCCTATACTATTTCCTTTGCCAACTACTTTCCCGGCAGAATTAAACCCAGCATTTGTTGATCAAATCATAAACAGGTTTAAGTACAGGCGTGAAGATAAAACGTTTTTAATACAACAAATATCACATGGTTTTGCAGTTGGTGATGTCTTAACAATTAGTTCAGCAGGTACTTACAGCAAAGTAGACGCATCAAGTACATATGATAACATAATTGGTTTTGTAACAGAAGTAGACCATCCTTCTAATGAGTTTTTTAGATTTCAAGCTCAATCAACTGATATAGTAAAACTTACATTAACAGGTGATATTGGTTCAATACATTATCTTGATCCTAGCACCCCTGGCGGAGTTACACCTACTGCACCTACAACAAGCGATCCAATACCAGCATTTATTAAATTTTCTAGTGATAAAGTATTACCAATATTTGGTGGAACGAATGTAACAAGTAGTAGCGGAGGCGGCGGCGGAGCAGGTACGTGGGTAGTTAATACGTATTCTGATTTATCTAGTTTATCACCAGACGAGGGCGATTTAGCATATGTAAAAAATACAGATGTAGATAATGAGTTTACTATGTATGTTTACATCAGTAGTGCCTGGATAATGTTTAGCCACAATGATGTTGAACATACAGATGCAAGAAGTATTTCTTATAGTTTTGCAGGTAATACTGCAACCGGAGCAACAATAGCAACTGTTGGAAATAATGCAAGAATTATTGATGTTTTTTTCGATGTTACAGTCGCTTTTGGAAGCGGAGCAGATGTAACAATAGGAACAACAGGTGATGTTGATTTAATAGTAGGACAACCCGAAGTAGATTTATCGGAAGTAGGAAAGTATCATATAGTATCAGGACATAAGTTTGCAAGTGCAACAGAAACAGATATTAAAGTTACATTTACAAATGGCGGTGTGCCAACAGGCAACGCAACAGTAGTAATGAGTTACGTATAATGGCAGATATAACTAATTTTGGAATTAAAGGTGTAAGTAGTTCAGTACGTTTCGGTCGACGAAACGGCAAACTTAACTTTGACAACGGATTAGACTCATTTAAACTTAGGAATATTGCTGATACAGATTACGCAAAAGTTTTTATTGGTACACCAACACAAGCAGAACATGCCGCCAATAAATCATATGTTGATTCACAAGTTGAAGGACTTACTGTTAAAAATCCTGTACGTGCTTCAAGTAATGCTTTAACTGCCGTTGATTCAAGTATAGCAGGCGCCGCAAGTGATGTTGCAAATATAAGTTATAATTCAGCAGGCGATGGTGGTAATGGTGTTATAACAGTTACAGGACTTATATTAGATGGTGTTACTTTAGCCGCAAATGATAGAGCTTTAATTAAAGATTGCACAGACCAAAAAGGTAACGGAATTTATTATGTACAGTCAGTCGCTGGAGGCAATTTAACTTTATATAGACCAACAGATGCAATAGGCTCAGATTTTAAAAATGGTAGTTTTTGTATTGTAAATGAAGGTACTGTTTGGGCTGATACTGGTTGGGTATGTACAAACGATGGTGTAATTACTATTAACACAACAAATATTACCTGGGCACAATTTTCACAATACAAAGGCGTAACTGCAACAGACGGATTAGGAAAAACAGGCGGAGATCTTTTTGCACGAACAGACGGCACAACTACAAAAATAATTAGTGACAATATTTCTGTTAATAGTTCATCAACTGCTGGAGAAATTTTAATAAGTGCCGGTACTGATGGTACTATACCAACATGGGGTCCGTTAGATTTAACAAATGTTAATTCAACAACAAATGCACTAGCAGGTAGTAGAGGCGGAACAGGACAAACATCTTATGCTAAAGGTGATATTTTATATGCTGATGCAAATGGTGACTTACAAAAGTTAGCCCTTGCAGGAGATTTTAATAATAGAATAATTTCTAATAATGGTGGAATACCTGTTTGGAAATATCCATATGAAATACGTCATAGTGCAAGTATAGTGTCCAGTCAAGTACAAACAACATCTGGCGTAACAGTAGCAACAGTACCAGCAGGTGCTAGGATATTACGAGTACACATTGATATTGTTGAAGCATATCAACAAAATTCAGCAATAGCAATAGGTGATTCTGGTGATACAGATCGTTTAACTGCTGGAGAAATATGGGGAACCGTTGCTGGAACACGACACACATATGAAATTGATTATCAGTATGCATCTGAAACAGATGTAATTGCAACTATTACAGATACAACAGGGTCAACACCTACTCCAACTGCAAATGTAATTTTGGAATGGGTAGTGGAGGCATAATGGCAACAAGAGATGTAGTAACAAATATAAAAGGTATAACTGGTAGTTCATTTAAACTAGGTAAATCTGGTGCAACAATTAACACTGGTACCGGTACACCAGTAATATCAGGTACTAATGGTGATTTCTATTTTGATACTACTAATGGCCGTGCTTATATATATGATGCAACTGGTTGGGTTCGACTAGATACATTAGGCGCAAAAAATAACGACGAGCTTAGTAACCAAGCAGGTACAGCAATAGTAAGACGTTCAATGGTAGAAGCAACTACAATTGATGATACTTTAACATATTTGACTAGAGTAGATTATCCAAATATACCGGGCGAAACAGAACATATACAGTTACCAAATAATTGTTCGTGTGCATTTGATGTAGATGTAATAGGTAGATCTACTACTCCGGCATTAAATAGTTGTCATTATAACTTTAAAGGTCTTATTAATGTTGCAAGTAATGCAGGAACATTTGCCGGAACTACAAGAGAAAATATTATTACAGAAAGTCATGCAGAGTGGATTGCTGAAATGGCAGTAGGTGTATCGGGTAGTAATGCATTAATACAAGTCGGTGTTACCGGTGTTGCAGGTGCAACAGTAAAATGGATGGCCGATATTAAACAAACTATAAATGTTTTAGCGTAGGAACTAAAGTGAATAATTATATTAAACTATGTCTTCCGGACAAAGATATTAAAATAGCAAAACAGTTTTATAAACTTGCTAAAAAGAAGTATGAAATTGAAAAAAAGGAAGATATCGTTATGACTTATACAAAGAGTGACGGTTGGCATTGTTTTAAAATTTACTTACAAGATCCTCCACCACAAGTTGAAACACAAGGAATAGTCGATGTGCTAGATGAAGCACTCGGTGAAAATTATGAATTTCAAATTGAAACAACTAGCGATTTAGTACAAACTTCAAGTGAAAAAGGATTCACCTAACCCCATATCGCCTAGAAAACTAGGTTTATCCCCGTGGCCACGAGCAGATTTACCAGCACATAAACTTGCTCAATTAGAGGCAATGCGGCACCATGCCGATAAACAAATAAATAATTTACAAGAGCAAGCAGATTTATTAGTAAAACAAGCAAAAGAGATTGACCAAAGAGTTAAATTAGCGTATACTATTGCTAAGGCTCAATTTGGATTTGTGCCAATTCATTTAAAAGAATATTATCTTTATAAAAAAAATGATACATACACACTAACTTTAATTGCCCCCGATGAGTGGAAATCTCCATATGGGGAGTTTGTTGCTAAAGTTAGACAATTAGGAGATTCAACATGGGAAGAGGCGGAGAAATTGTAGTTGCAATATTATTATTTTTAGTCTTCGGTACGTTCTGTACGTCTATACTGACCGACGACAAACTTGGTTTTTCTTTAATAACTAAAAAAGTATATGCAGAAGAAAAAAGTACTGCAACATTTGACCCTAAATATCCAGCAGGAGTAATTTATGGTTTTGTAGAAGGTTGCTACTTAGCATTTGAAGATCAACAATTTATGTCTGGTACTTTATGGCCAGATGATTTAAAAGAAATTTGTGGTTGTGTAATGGACGGAATTAGAGAAGCAGTTCCGGCAAAAGAATTTATAGATGACTGGAATGTTGAATTAACTCCGAAACAATCACAGATGTCAGAAATGTTTGGTATGATATGCACAGATAGAATTCTCAAAGAGAGATTAAACAAACCGGATCCTATTTAATGGACGAATATAATTTTAAATCATGGCTTACGGAACAATTATATGAAGAGTTGACACTAATAACAAAAGAGTTAATGATGGTTGACTCGTACTCGGAAAGGGTGTTAATCAAACAACATCAACGTGCCGTAATTAATGAATTGCAAGAACGAGGTGAGTATGATGAACGTCTGGGTTGAGTATTGGAAAAAACCAAAAGAAACAAAGTATTACGCACAGGCAAGAGAAGCAAAATGGGTTGAGCCAGATCCAGCAGATATTAGTAGAAGATTCTTTGATAAAAAAGAAGATGCAGTTCAGTTCGCGAATAGAATGAGCAATAATAATTATTATGCAAAAATTAAAACGGATGGTATAATATGAACGAGCAAGTAGGACGGCACACACATTTATTTCAAGAACAAGATTTTATTGGACACTCTGGTGATCAACTTCACTGGAAAATCGAAATGGATGCACTTGATGATGCGGAATGGAGTTGCATTGCAAGGATGATAATGGAACGCACATTACCTTTTAGAGAAGCAGTAGGAATACCTAAGGGCGGTGTAAAATTAGGAGAATTATTAAATGAACATGCAACAAGTAATCCTGAACATCCTATTTGTATTGTCGATGATGTACTTACTACAGGCGGTTCTTTCAACTATTTTCTAGATCAATATCTTAGAAATAGAGAACCATCTCCGGTAATCGGATGGTGTGTATTTGCACGAGATACATGCCCCAGTTGGGTACAAGCACTATTTCAAATGCCATCAAATACAGGATTTAACCATGTTAACTTACGGTAAAATATTTGATAAAGAAATTTTTATTGTAGAATACGAAAGTGATTTCCATGGCAATTTTATAACCCACTTTATAAATCAACACAAACACTTTGTACAATCCACTTTAACATATTATTATGCTGATTGGAAAACAGCCATTAATGATAGAAACCACATTGACTCAACATTATTTTATAATCAATCCGACGAACATATCTACCGGGACGCCGCACGTTTTGGCGAAGCATTTGATATATCACTCAATCAAGATATTATAATAGATACAACGTATAAAGAATTCGGATGTCCGTTTAGTCTTTTAAATCCTGGAGCAAAAAAGATGTGTGGGTCATTTTCAGATCATGGACTTAAATATGTTAAAACAAATTATAACATTAAACATGATTATAAAGTTATTTTAATAACTACATCACTTAGAGGTGATACAATTAATAAACAAGACTATTTCGATTTTAAAATTAAACATGAACCATATATGCTAGATGCATATAAATTATTAAAATATAATTTACATGAATACACAAAGTTATGTGAATTTATAGATGAACCATTATTAGAAAACTGGCAAATTTTGATACATGATTACAAGAAATTCATCGGTGTGCAATAAATAATTGCATGATACACATTGACGATCATCTTGATGAGCGACAAGAGCTGGAACAAGAACGAGACTATTGGCAAGAACAAGCCGCAAAGATTCAAAAAGAATTAGATGAAGTGAAGCAAGAATTGGAAGGTATCAAAAAGATATATTTCAAGGATGGCCACTTCTAAGGATAAATTGGTGCTCGATGTACCCGACGGATACTATGTTTTTGATATAGTATACCAACATACTTTACCTCCATGGTTTGTACAGTCAGAGAAAGTCATCGCCAAAAATTCCAAAGATGCTGAAAGCGTTTGGAAACATAACCACCCTGCACAAATTTCCTCACACGAGTTATACCTAATTTCAATTACAATTAATACCGCACAAAAGCAATAAATATGTTATATCCTTGTGAGATAACATATGCGAGCACGTGAATTACTATTTGAAATAAGAGACGTACCTCAGGTTCAGAAAGCATTACCTGGTGATTACGATACTGGACTGGCCGGAAGCGGTCAATCGACTCAGGATAGAAAAGCACGTAATCAAATATTTTTAGGTAGATATAAACGTTATTCCGTTTGGACACACGATTTACGGCAAGAAGGAGACGAAGGTCAAGAGTATGATATTGAAGTTACTACAAACCGCAGACCTTATATTGTCGGTTTAAGCATTCATTTAGAACCATATACTATGTATATTGAAAAAGATAAGCAAGACGTAGAAGGTCACACAGTTAAGATGGTTGAAAAAATGCCCGATGGTCCGGGTTCTGAGATAGACATGGTAGATTTTTATATTTGGACTATGAATACATTAGGTACTACTATGATATCAGATAGTAAACAAAGTAAAGGTGGTGCTTCAATATGGAAAAGATTGGCAAGTGATCCTCGAGTTAATGTATTTGGATACTCGCCAGCAACTTCAAAGATTAGTCAAGTAGATGACGAAGGTGATGCCGATTTATGGGATACATGGGCAGGTAGCGACAAAGAAATAGTAGATCAGGCTAATTCTGCAAGAAAATCTGCATGGGGAACGGTAAATTTAGATGACGCAGTTTGGCAAGTGCATAAGGACTGGCACGATGGTGTTATAACAAAAGATGAAGCCAAACAAAAAGAAGAAGAAATGCGAGCTCAAGAACTAGCAATACGCCAGGAAGCAGATAACGCCAGACAAGGTCAACATGATGCAATACATCATATGTTATTTGCAGTTCCTAGCAATAAAAGTAAACATACTTAAGAATGCGAAAGAAAAAATTTAAATGTTAGGCAAATCAACAAAAAAGCCTAAGTGAAGTTAGTTAAGGTTAAGATAAAATGAAATCATTATGTAGTTTAATAATGATAACAATATGGATACTTGTTATTAGTGGGTGTACACCTACATTAGATAGTAACGGATGTTACGGATACTGGTATGATCCAGGATTAAAACGAGGAACATTATTAAAGAATCAAAATTATGTTTCTCCATATAGGCAATGTGTAGAGCACAAGGCTCCACATAAGAATTTAGAGAAAAGGCCAAATGGTTAATGAAACTATTAATAAATATTGGAAAGACTGGGCAGGGTTAGTATATTTGCTAATATGTCTAGTTGACTTTTTTATTGGTCCAACAGTTTGGAACTTGTTAATGTTTGATACTTGTGCAGAAGTAGTTGCACGAGGTGATAAATGTGATGCAAGCCGTTGGGAACCATTAACATTACAAATGGGTGGTATGTTCCATTTATCATTTGCAGGTATTTTAGGCGTCCATGGATGGAAGAAAAAAGAAGAAATGGAAGTCGAATATAAAATTAAAAAAATAGACACTGACGGTGATGGCGTACCCGACACAGAGATAAGAGAAAAAGCGTGAAACTAGACGAACTTTTAAATGAAAAACAAATCAACGAGCTTGGTCCACTTGCCCCGTTAGGATATGCCGCAGGAAAAGCGGCCGCGGCGGCAATAGCCAAAAAGGCATTGGTTAAAGGTAGCCTTTTTAATAAAATTAGACAATGGACTTCAAAGGCTCCGCCCGATTCATCTATTCCTCCGGCATTACAAACAGATAAAGAGGGATATGGAAAAGGTCAAGTTGATCCGCCTTTGGCTCGGGCCGCAAGAAAAGCCCATGCACCAAAGAAAACAGCAACCCCACCACAAGTAGCAAAAAAGCGGACTAGTGTAGGGCCAATGTCAAAACTTCAAAGGGCAACAACGTAATGTTAATAAAAGAAGTTATTTCAAACGAGAAAATTAGCAAGAACGCAAGTGCTGGTGAATATGTAAAAGACTTTAAAAAGTCCAATGCCCCGCAATTTAAAGGCAAAAGTAACAAGAAAAAACAACAAATGGCAATCGCGGCTTTTTGTGATGCCAAGCCTGGTAATTGTGGCCAATAATAAGAAAGTGAGGTGATGTTTTAATGAAAAAGGTGATTACAACTTAGATGAGATTTACAGAAGTTCTTGGCGATAAAGTAAATTGGGTTTTACCAGACTTTAATGAAGAGTATGGTGAAGTAGAAGAAGCAACAGGGAAGATGGGCGAACGTTATCATGCACATTTTCCTAGCCAAGAAGTATGGTCAGCAAAAGCACGAGCAGGTTATAGACAAACAATGCAGTTTGATCATGATGTAGAAAATACTGGTGCTTTTGATGGAACTGATATAAACGACATTCCACAAGAACAAAGAGAACGAGTAGCAAAAATGTTTAAAGCAGGCGATCCAATTCCTATGCCTGTTATTTTAAAAGATGATATAGGGTACATATTAATTGGTGGTAATACTAGATTATCAATGGCAGTTGCATTAGGTGTAAATCCGGTAGCATGGGTAGTTGACGAAACAAAAATGAATGAAACTGGCGGAGTTGGTAAAATAGTTAAAGGTGTTAATACTACTGTTGATGTTGGTCCTGGACAAGATAAAATAGAACAAAAGAAATATTTTAACAAAAACTTTTTCAAATGGATGAAAAAACAGCCCTCATAATTGGTACTAGCCATAGTTATGCCTCATGTTCAGAAGATACTGGTGATGATAATTTAGACAAGTATCTGTATGAAAATGCATCAAAAGAAACTGAAAAAATAAAAGATTTGTTAGCCGCGAGAAAACGTAAACGTAGTAACAATGTTAGAATCGAACACCCAGATCGCTGGCAAGATAATTTAGAAAACCATGGTTACAAAGTAACCACGTTTGCTCGCCCTGGCTGTACAACCGAACATCAATTAGATGCATTTTATCATTATATGCTTGATAGTCCATCATATTGGGATCTTATTATTATTGAAGGCCGCGATCCAGAAGCAAATGTATCATATCCAACTTACATACCAACAAAAAATCAAGACACTAAAAACATATGGAATCACTGGATAGACGACGACGGTGATCGTATTAAAAAATTTAATTTTACTAACTCTCATAGTTGGGACAACATAGCCATAAGCACAACTAAGTGGTATAAAGAATATCAAGGATCACATTTACATTTAGTTAATACATGGGCCGCTAATTCAGCATTATGCACACTTGCAAGCAAATATGCAACAATAGTTAAATGGTTTACATTTGGTGCAATTACATATCCTAACGACATTCAAAATAAATCTGAACAACTTCAAAACATGCTTATTGGCGAATACTGCATTGCAGATACTTTACCAGCACTACAACAAACATATAGTAACGACAAACATCAACCACAGTTATACAAAAATCTGGCTAGAATTTTTGATAAAACACCAAGTGAAAGTGACACCCGATGTGAATGTGGGCATTTAAATAAAGTAGGGCATAAAATGTTATGGGACCTTATATTAGAGCCTGCCTTAATTAAGGAAAACGTATTGTGATATGTTCACTTCCGTGGGTACATTTATCTTTACAAGCACGTAATGATGCAGTAGGTATTAGACCATGTTGCTGGTACTTACACTCCTCAGTTAAAAAAGAGTTCCCCAATCAATGGCTAACATATAATGATGTTAAACGTATAGGTTTAACTGAAGCCTCTAATAGCCAAGTACTTAAAAAAACTAGACAAGATATGTTAGCAGGTAAGCATGTATCTGGCTGTCAGTCATGTTATGATAGTGAAAAGATTGGCAACTTTTCTATGCGACAAAACTTTAATTCTAAATTTAAACTAGATAATTTAACAGAAGATTTCTTACATTTAAAGTATATAGAAATATCATTAGATAATATATGTAACTTAGAATGTAAAATGTGTAGTTCGGGGTTTTCAACAAAGTTAAAAACACGTGATGAATTAGTGGGATATGATGTATCTCCTACCTTAGCATATGATTTAGATTTACTTGATACTATTAATTTAGACAATGTAGAATTAGTTAAAATACTAGGAGGCGAACCATTTGCATCAAAAAATCACGAGAAATTACTTGACAAATTTCAAGATTTAAGTAAAATATCATTTATATATAATACAAATTGTACTATAATACCTACAGATAACATAATTAAAAAAATGCAAAGCATGAAAGGATTGCATTTTATAATTAGTTGTGATAGCATATACAAGTACAATGATTATCAACGTTGGGGTTCTAGGTTTGAGGATATAATAACAAATGCAATTACACTTAAAACAACATTTAACAACATTGATCACTTTATGTTTCTGAATGTTTATTCGCTTTTGAACTTAAATACATATAATATTTCTAAGGAGTGGTTTTCGAAAAACGACTTTAAAACCGCTTCAGAATGGGAACGAGGCGAACTTTCAGCATGGCATGCACCTCAATGGTATGAAGATTGGATACTAGAGGAAAACGATTGCGATGAAGTTCGTAATTATTTTAGTTATAGAAAATATAACAAAAGTAAATGGAAGCAATTTTTAAGATTTATAAAGGTAACTGATAAGTTATATAATACAAATCTTAAAAATTACAATCCGGAATTAGCAAGAAAGTTAGAGATACATGAGAGCTAAAGAATTATTTGAATTTGATTATCCACAAATATATTGTGACATGGATGGCGTGTTAGCGGATTTTCATAAATTTACAGACGAGTTTTATGGCGAACCATTTAACAACAGCCATTGGGCGACTGCACCAGAGCGTTTCTTTACGCATTTACCGCCCATGCCAGATGCACATATTTTATGGCAATTTATAAGTAGATTCAATCCAATTATTTTAACTGCGGTACCAAAAGAAGAACACGGACAACATACCGCGGCAGAAGATAAAGCAGAATGGATGAAAGAACACTTCGGACATACAGGCACAGTACATGCAGTAAATCGTAAAGGCAAACAATATTTTGCCGTTGACGGGCGTGATGGTAGACCAAATATTTTAATTGATGATCATCCTGTTAACATTAGAGAGTTTAATGCTAAAAACGGAATCGGTATACACCACACATCAGCACAAAGTTCAATAGCAAGATTAAAAGAGATAGGATTTAAATGAGATTATTTGAACTAACAGAAGCAAGGGGGATTTTAAATAGAGGTACTCAAGCTCATCGAGTTAAAACCAAATATCATAGACCTTCACAACAAGATGATATCGATTATGAAGACGATCCGTTAGAGTCGGCTCTTGACAAAACACAAGATAGGGCGTATCACAAGTACACGCCAGAAGAAGAACAAGCATTAATAAAAGCAGGTTATGCGACACATACAAAAAACGAAGCAAAAAAATTAGCACGAGCAGATGAATATCCTACAGAAAATTTTCATGCTAAACCTGCTATGATTGTTAAAATTTATTATTGGCCAAATAAAGAAATAGGTAAACCCTATACAGTATTTCATTAGGTAACATTATGCGAGAGCAAGATTAAAAGAGATAGGATTTAAATGAGATTTTGTGATGTAATGAACGAAAAACGAACATACGGTGCTCGTGGTAACGTGATACTTGTAGACTTTCAGCCTGTACATTCAACTAGTACTCGATTAACCGGTCCTGGAGGATATGATACTTCTTTAAGTAATGCTATTGAATATTTGAATAATTTCAATGGAAAAGCATTAATATTTTATAATGGAATGGATGTTGGCATAGAAGATACAGAAGAAGAAGTACAAGAACATTATTTTGAACGTGGATTAAACACAAATGCAGATTTAAACTTTATGGAAAAAGGTTATGCATTTTTACGTGGTTGGATGGATAATAATATAGAAGATTGGATGATAATACGAGTTTTCAGATATATGTATAATAACAGGCTAAATGATTCTCGAGATATAGAAGAAGATCAATTAAAAGCAATATTAAGTGATGGCAACAGAAAAGTTAATAACGTATATGGAATAGATGATGATTTAATTCATACTATGACGACTGACAATATATATTGTGCTCCATGGTTTGAACCAAATGATTTAAAACGATATACACCAGCACTAATGGGTGGTGGTGGCAGAGATGAATGTTTGCGTGAAATAGAACTTATGATGAATGCGTTTAACTTTAAGTATAAACGTGTTGCGAATTGGTTGTATGGGTAATAATGCAATGATTTTAACAGAAGAGACTAAAAAAGATTATACTGGTATTGGTATATTAATTGAAGAAAAAAAGGATGGTGAAAGAAAATATATCGGTGATTATGTAGACGGCAAAGAACACGGAATAGGTACGTATACATCAAGAAATGGTCGTCACAAATATATAGGAGAATTTAATAAAGATAGAGCAGAAGGAATTGGGGTAAAAATATATGAAACCAGAGCAAAACCTACTGAAATTTATTGCGGACAATATAAAAATAATGAACGAAATGGTCTAGGTTATTGGAAATTACCTACAGGTGCTGTGTTTATAGGTAATTACAAAAATCATTATCCAAAAGGATTTGGTATGATGATTACATGGGAAGGATTAAAATTTATTGGTCATGTAAACTCCAGTTGGAACGCCGATGTCTGCAGTAACGGGATCTTACAAGGTACGTGGTACGACCAAGAAGATAACGAAATAGATATAACAAAATTAGGTTATGAATATAATGGAAACAAGTATGTTGGAGAATTCAAGGATGGGAGAAAGAATGGTCAAGGAACATACACTTACCCTGATGGAGGAAAGTATGTAGGAGAATGGAAGGATGGATTACCAAATGGTCAAGGAACAGAAACTAACCGTGATGGAAGAATATATGAAGGGGAATGGAATGATGGGAATTGGAATGGACAGGGAACTTGGACTCACCCTAATGGAGGAAAGTATGTAGGGGAATACAAGGACGGGAAAAGACATGGTCAAGGAACATTCACTCACCCTGATGGAGGTAAGTATGTTGGAGGATGGAATGATGGGAAAAAGAATGGACAGGGAACCCTCACTTTCCCTAATGGCAGAAAGTATGTAGGAGAATTTAAGGATGGGAAACAGGATGGACAGGGAACATTCACATGGTCTGATGGAACGAAGTATGTTGGAGAGTGGAAGGATGGGGTAATGAATGGACAGGGAACTTGGACTCACCCTAATGGAAACAAGTATGAAGGAGAATGGAAGGACGGGAAAAAGGATGGACAGGGAACCTTCACTACCCCAGATGGAAATAAGTATGTTGGAGAATGGAAGGATGGGAAAAAGAATGGACAGGGAACTTGGACTCACCCTAATGGAGACAAGTATGAAGGGGAATTCAAGAATGGGAAATGTATAGAATGAGATATAAAGAATTTTTATTAGAATACAGTAGAGAAAAAACATTAGCAAATGATAACCTTATGACCAAAGTAATGGCCGCAGTTAAACGTAAAGATCCAACTACTATTGGCAGACGACAGCCATTTGTCGACGAATTTGACAGTGATGATAATAGAGAGTACGTACTAGATAAGTTTGAACGTATAGATCCTACCTCAAATAAACAATATATTCAACCTATAATGAATATGTACGTTAAAGATAAATTTAAAGGATTCGAAGATCAAAATAGATTAAAAGATGCATTAACATTATTTGCTAGATTTAAGCAAAGACTTGACAAACGTGATATCAATCAATATGCTAGTTTACATGATTTAGAAGATGCTGTTGAACCAATGCAACAAGAGCTGACTAAAAAAGAAAAACGTCAGCAAGGCGAATATCATATAGATCCTGATAGTTATGATGTAGTTGCAGAAGATACACAATACGTTATTGTAATTCCTAAAGATAAAAAAGCCGCATGTGCATTTGGATCAGGAACTCGATGGTGTACAGCATCGACACAAGGTGATGCAAGTTATTTTGCACATTATAATAATGAGGGACACATATACATTATTAGAACTAAAGATCCTAATTATGATAAAGATAGTATCATTGCAACAAGTAATCCTATTATGCAATGGCATTTTGAATCAGGACAATTTATGGATGTACAAGATCGTCCTATTAAACTTGAGCTTGTTCCTAAAGAACTATATGAACTTTTTAGAGAACGATTTATAGATCAGTTATATCATTGGGGATTTCACTTTTTTCTTGAACGTAGTAACGCATACGATACACAAGATTTTGAGACTCAATTTCCGTTTTGGCAGACACTTGAATTAATGTCTAAACATGATAAAGATGGATTAACAGAAGGAATAGAAAAACTTTTAGATGGCTTTCACTTTGATGAGTTTTATAAAACATTTGCAACATATAAAGATTTTACTATGTTTACATTTGTTCGTGAAGTAACTAAACAATTTTTAGAAGAATTAAAAACTATAAACCCCGATACTAACGAATGGCCAAATAAAAAAGGATTAAAAGGTGCGTATGGTTATTTGCAAATGAGCAATAGTGACAAACATACTTGGTGGAAAAATTTAGAATCAAAAATGAAACAAGGACCATTAGGTAAGTTAATGAGACTTATGAAACATAGCAAATATGATTATGACTTAGGCGCCGATGCAAAAGATAATGATGTAAGTTTAGAAGATAGAGATGCATGGTATAAACGACAAAAATTTGTTGCTAGGGAAATGGCATTTTTTGATAAAGTATTAACACATGTTCCTGATTTAATAAAAGCAAAGTACCCGTTATTTAAGGATCCTTTCAACTTATTGCAAGGAGGTCCAGTTTCGGCTCCATCACACTTTAGATATGAAATATTAAGAACGACTGACTTTTTAGGTGGCGACGGTCTTAAAGGTTGGATGGATGCATATATTTTACCAAAAGTATTAGAGAAGGATGGACTTTCAGAGGAAGAAATTAAATCGTGGATGGAAGACGGCGCACCTCCGGGAGGCCCATATGCAAAAGACGAAGGTGGACACGGATATCAAGCAGGCGGATTACGTTATTTAGATCCAAGAGTTAGAAATGATACGTTAGCAACAAATACAGAGTTTGGCAATGCAATATTAGGATTGATATAGTGAAATTTGAACAATTATTAGAAGCAAAAGAAGTATACGATCATCGTCACGAAAATATTAGTGATGTTATACAGCCTTGGGCAGGTGGAGACAAGTACATAGATCCACGTGATGGTTTCTATTGGCAGTTTACGGAAGGCAAATTAATATTAACCTCTACAGAGAATGAATATTATAGTTTTATTGCATCTATGTATCAAACTGCTAGTGAAGAAGAACAAGAAATAGCAAAGCGTCAAAACAAACAAGATTTTATTAAAATACCCCGCATTAAAGATGAATACAGTAAAATATCCAGTATGTGGAATCAATTAGGTGGTCTTGTTAACTTTCAAACTATGACTCTTACAATATCAAAAGAATCTGCTGGCGATACAATGCGACAGCGATATATAGGAAATATAGCAGAATTTAAACAAGCATTAAGCAGTTTAAAAAAGTTTGGACTTACAGATGACTTTGTTATTAAAGGTGCTCCACCTGATATTCCAAAAACAGTAGGGCAAGCAGTACAAATGCGAGATTATGTACAAAAAACATTTAGAGATAGAAACTTAGTAATGTGGCACGGTACAAGCGAAGCACGATGGGAAATAATACAAAATAAAGGGTTACATCCAGGTAAAACTGGCGAAGCATATGTTGATTTAGTGCCAGGCTATTCAGAACATAATATATATCTTGCTACTACTCCTAAAGCGGCACAATATTATGCAAAACGGCAAGCAAAGAAAGACAATTCAAAAGGTATTGTTTTACAAGTACAAGTACCCAATCCAAATAAAATAGTAGCAGATGATCGATTTGCTCGTGCTTATGATGCCAAAGGAATGGGGCATGATACAAGGCAAATCAAGTCTAGTGTTAGAGAACTAGGTGAAGTTGGTTACAAGGGTTGGATTCCTCCAAAATTCATATCTAAAAAATAAAATAAATACTAAAAATAATTGGATTATGTATGAAATCGTCTGAGTTGTTAAATGAAGCAGTTACCGGAGATATAACGGTTGGCTTTGAATTAGAATGTATCGTTCCTATAGATTTCGAAGGACTGATGCACGATGATATCAATAGTCTAATAGCGGCTAACAATTATCAAGTAGGCGAAGATTCGAGTGTACAAAGCGATGGTACAGAAAACGAAGACGATATAGGTATTGAAATAGACATTGGCTCTGTTCCTGGAAAATTTGGACAACAAAGACGAATTGTTGCTAGTCCTGGCGACTTTGCTCACGTAGCAAAATTTATTGCAGATATGTATGAAGCAGGTATGTATACAAATCATACTTGTGGTTTCCATGCACACTTTGGCTTAGGCGAATTGCGTAGTGCAGATTCATTGCGTAATTTTTGGTTTGCTTGTTACTTTATTAAAGAAGGCATGTTTAATCGTTATTCTCATTTTACAAATGATCCTAAAGAAATAGACTATAATCGAATAATACCAACAATTAATGCAGACGGACAATATCAGTATCAAGAAAGAGCTGGTATTCCTCAATTTGAAGATCAAGAATATGCTAGTTTTCCTATGTACTTTGAAGCAGTTCAAGAATTTGAAAATTACATGGGACAGTTAAGTTCAAAAGAAGCAAAAATAGAATATGCAATGCAGGTTGCATCTAGCAAATATGGTACAGCAGGATTTGAAAAATATAATTTAATGAATGTACACGAACAAGGCACCCTCGAATGGCGTGGTTTACGTTTTGGTAATGAGAGAGACGGCAACAACTTTAGAAGAGACCAAAAGCATATAATGGATTATTTAAAGTTTGTATATAAATTTACTACAGAACTTGCAAGATCACTTGATAGATTAATGACTTATAAAGTAGGTGGTGTTACTTTACAAGAAGTGCAACGAGCATATCAACAAACTTCTCAAACACGTAAATCAGTTTCGGGTGCATTAATAACACAATTTAGAGATTTATTTAATTCATTTGGAATACCCAAAACAGTAGTTAAAGATGGTGTTACTGCACTGGCACGTAATATTCAAGTCAAACTTAGTTCAACAAAACAAAGTAATTTTGATGCAGAAAAAATTGCTCAACATATGAGTCATTTTGCATCATTATCATTACCTATATGGCAACAACTTGAATGCATGTCATGTAAATTAGATCCTAATATTATAACTGGTGTTAAACCAAAATTTGAATTAGAATTAAAAGATGGAAACTTTTCTGGAGCAAAATTTGATTTTAGAAATGTTAAAAACTGGCAGAAGTTATTGGCTTGGCATGGATTTAATTTTGTTGATTGTGTGTTTGAAAGTTGTGATTTCTTTTGGGATGCCCCTACTAAGTATGGTACATTTAATGGTCCTTATGGATTTGATCAATGCACATTTATAGATTGTCATTGGGGATTTCCAGTTGGTTCTAAACCCGACCCAACGTGGCTAAAATTTATAAATGAAGAAGATATTGCATTAGATGAATGGGGAACAGGATTATCTAACAATGTTATGCCCGAATCTATAACTGAAGCAAATAGCATATTTGATAAAATGAAAGATGTAAACGTTACCTCATCGGAAACCTGGATGAGACAACAACAGAATGGTAGTCAGTGGTGGGCAGAGCAAGAAGATCCGGGGGCGTATTATGGTGAACAGAGAGAACATACACTTAAAACTGATAACGGAGAACGGAAAGATATAACCACAACACCAGAAATATGGAATGGTAAAGAGTGGACCAAACACATATCACCAAAACTTCAACAGGATTCAAATTATAATACACACCAATGGTTGTCAGGTAGCAAAGATTTAATTGAACCAGACGACAGCGGAAATATCAAAATTGCTCCACTGCCCGGGGACGACGAACAAGAGGCACCTGAAAATAATAGTGATTGGGATGACGACGATCCGTTTGGTGGACGAGATGCTGATGACTTAATACATGATTTTGAAAATGACGAGGAAGAAAAAAATACACCCGAACCTGAGCCGGAACCTGAGCCTGAGCCGAAGCCAGAGCCGAAGCCAGAGCCGGAAGACGAAATAAAGCCATTGGATGTTAATCCTCCAACGCATCCAAGTGTTGATTTGCCCGAACCTGAGGTAACTGCACCACAAGCACCAGAAATAGACGATATACCAGAACCAGAAAGTGAACCTTTAGTGCCACCAGTTAAGTTTGATCCAATAACGCCCGACGAATTAGAACCACCGCCTATTCCTGTGCCGTCGACACCTAAACCTAGTGTAACAACACCGTCAAATTTAAAACCTAGTACAGGATCGAGTGTTCCACCAACGCCAGAACTTGGCAAATACGACGGAGGACCCAGCGTACCGGGTGGTAAAATTGCAGGACCTAAAGTACCAAGCACTGGTACAAAACCAGGTAAAATTGCAGGACCGGGCACTAGTACAGGACCAGGCACTAGTACAGGACCAGGCACTAGTACAGGACCGGGCACTAGTACAGGACCAGGCACTAGTACAGGACCAGGCACTAGTACAGGACCAGGTAAAGGTAAAGGTAAAGGTAAAGGTAAAGGTACATTTCAAACTGATATAAACGACGTAATTAAAAAACTAGAAAAATTACCAGTAGGAATAACAAAAGGAACAGATAGTGCTATCACTGGGGACGAGTGGGACAAAAGCCTGGCAAAGATGAAAGCAAGTAAAGCAAAAAGATTGGCGAATATGAAATGAGAGTTACTGAATTTTTAATAGAAAGTATAGTTGGCGATTTACGTAATAGTATTGTTCGTGGTTTAAAACCAGAATTTGGTCCTGGTAATAACACATACGAAGGTATTTTAAATGGGTTTGATCAAACTGCAAAATTTGCTAAAGATTCATTTACTAAAGACGCCGGCGGAATTGATAATTCAAAAGTTGTTTGGGCATTGCAATGGTATGTATTAGATACTAAAATGCATTACTTAGATAAAAGCCCAGCGACTGAGCAGTATAACCTTTTTACAGATAAAGAAAAACAAAGAATTATGAATACTGCAAATAAAAAAGGTGTACGAATAGGCAGTCAACAAGTACGTAATATATGGCCAGGAGGCGGTCCTAGTGATTGGTTTATGGCATATGATCACTTTGCAGGTACACACGGTATTGCAAATAAAGTTCAAAATTTAGCATTTGATCCGGCTACAACTCCACGAGACTTACATAATGAATTACAAAAAATAGAAACCGATTGGTTAGAAACACTTAAAGATGACAAACGAGCAATCCAACACGGTGGATCAATGACCGACATGGATTCAGGTGAAGTGGGTGATTGGAAAGAACTTTACAATGTAATGATGGAATTTGAAGATGGTGGTTGTTGGTTCAACTTAAACAGATCGCATTGTGAAAAAGAAGGTGAGTCAATGGGTCATTGTGGTAATAAAGCCGACTTTGATGAAAACGAAACAATTTATAGTTACAGAACACCTTCAAAAGATAAAGACGGATACTGGATACCACACTTAACTTTTATATATAATAACATAACCGGACTGTTAGGTGAAATGAAAGGCTATGGTAATAAAAAACCTAGTGAAAAATATCACAATGTAATTGAAGCATTAATAACTTCTCCTTGGGTTAAAGAAGGTATTAGAGGCGGAGGTTACTTACCTGAAGAAAACTTTAGTGTATGGGATTTAGATAATGCAGAGGAACTAATTAAAAAGAAGCCGTTACTTGCTGGTGATAATTTAGACAAGTATATGTATGAAATTGGATTAGATAAAGGGTTTGAAAAACTAATTCAAGCACGTATAGGCGAAGATGCAGTTTTTGAAATACAAGATGACGTCTGGGCATCAAAGGCCAACACAGGACAATACCTATATAAAGTCGAAGTTAGACTAACAGAGAAATACAAAAACTTTGCCGAATTAATAAATGCAGAGTTCCACGATTCACCATACAATATGCTTTTAAAATACCATCACACTTCAGACTCAGTTCCGTGGAGTACAAGCGAAACAGCACACGATGTAGCCGCCGAAGACGAGCATTTAGAATCTGAACGTCTTGAACGTATTTTACAATATAGTCCGCCTGCTGTCAACAGAATTATAGTCGAGGAATTAGCACATTATAGTGGTGACGATCCAAGTAAAGTAGAAGAAAATATATGGGAATATTTACAAAACCATGGTGGTAAATTTTCAGATTGGATTATAGATGCAACTCGTGAAGCGATTGTAAATGGATATGAAGAAGGATTTCATCATGAAATAAGAAATCAAGCAGTACATCATATTGAAAGTTTAAATAATAATTATTTTGGCTGGGGTGCTAAAGAATCACAATTAACAATACAGGCCGCAAAGCCAGGCCGTTGGGATTTAGATGATAACGAATGTTTTGTAACGGCATTACTAATGGAATTGGTAGAAATTATTACAGACATGGAACGTGATGGTGAATATGTACCACGTGATTGGTGGTCAAATTATGCAGTAGAAAGTGACGACGAAGAAATATTTACTGCTGAAAATATATATGCAAATACTACTTGGGATTATATTAGAGCAATAAAAGATTTTAGCCAAAGCATGATGCACGCCCCGGACTTACATGATGGTGAAGCATTCCACGAAAAATATGATAGATTACGGCAAGGTGTGGGCGACCCGTTACATGACATGAGTGCTAAAAGGTTAGAATCAGCAGAAAACTGGAAACCAATACTAGACGAAGACGGCAATGATCAAATGATGCCGTTGATAAAAAAACTTAATAAAATTGTTAAAACTAAAAAGCAAAGTAAAAGCGATCATGATAATATGCATAGACTCGCACAATTAGCAGGATTAAATAATCCCGATAAAACAGTACATAAAGTACTTAAAAAAAGAGGATATACTTGACCACATAGTCATTAACGTGGTTCACGTTAAAGATGAGACATAAATTATTTGCCATACTTGTTTCAGATAATGCAGATGATGAAATTTGGCATGATTTAGCAGTTCAAAATAAATTAGAAATATTTGATCGCTGGTTTAAAAAAACAGGTTATAAACGAGATAAAGACTATATTTTTATACAAAACTATGTAAGTACTGATTATCTGCTTACAATAGAAGTCTTTGTTGAGATACGCAAAAAATGGTTAGAGGTATTATATAAACTTCGTTGGTAGAATAGGAGAAAATATGGCAACGTATAAAGAAGATGAAAGCGGCTGTCCGTTCATTTATAGAGTGGGAGCAGTAACAAAAGTAGTAGATGGTGACACATTAGATTGTGTATTCGATTTAGGCTTTGATGTTATGGTAAAACATCGTGTAAGGATGCTTGGTATCGACACACCTGAGTCAAGAACACGAAACAAAAATGAAAAAGTATACGGCTTACTAAGTAAGGCCGCACTTAAATCATGGGTGCATTGGGCAGTTATGTCAGACAGAGATGACATTGACATTCAAATTAGATGTCCAGAAGCAGACAGCCGAGGTAAGTTCGGTAGAATTTTAGGCGAAGTTTGGGTAAACTGTAATGCAGAAGGTGAGTATGGCGGTTGGACTAATGTCAACAAATGGCTTTGTGAAAACGGACATGCAGTTGGCTATTGGGGGCAAAACAAAGATGATGTTATACCTGAACATAAGGCAAATAGAGAATTTTTAGCAGAGCACGGTAAACAAGAACTTTTACAATGGGACGACAATTAATAAAAATAGCCTGTCTTGGCACAAGCCATACTGCCGGCATGGACGAAAATCGCAATACGTTTGAATTTTATGATAGTTGGCCTGGTATTTTAAGCAAATATTTAACTAAGCACAATATAGACAATTACATATATAATGCCGGTGAACCCGGAGCACCTCTTGATTTCTATCCAACAAAAATTTTAAACTTATACAATGAATTTAAGCCTGATATGTTTATTATTGAAGTGCCTGATACTGATAAAATTGATATAGATATGTCAGATACTATGACAGGTGATCCAATTGAAAAAAGAAAAACGTATCATAAAATATTTTCTAGACAAATTGTTACTACTAAAGATTGGGTTAAAGGAGAAGAGCAAAAGCACAAAGTAAATTTTGCTAGAGCAGAATGCGTAGATTTTTATCATAAAGGAATTGATAAGAAAGATGTAGAGATAGGATTTAAAGGTTCAGGCTCACCAGTAATAGACCAATTCTATCAAAGTTTTAATTTAGATGATAGGATAAAAAACATTGTATCAGAAAAATTTAACGAACTTAAAAAGGGTGTAGGAGCAAAAAATTTCCCACATGTGCTTTCATATCTTTATACTAAATCAATTATTACTGATGGCAGTGATACAGAAATGACACAATATTTGTCAACTATATTGGGCCTAATTAATACATTTAAAGTATTAGGTATTAAATTTTTATTATATAAACACACTCCTACGTGGTTTACACATCATAATATTTTTTTAGAAACATATAAACCTTTGTTAAATAACCCAGAATATTGGCTTACTGGTAATATGTTTTTTAATTTTAGAGACTGGACAAAAACAAAAGCACAAGCAATAGAAAGCGAACTTCATTGGGAAATTCTTTGGAAAGAAATGTTTGTAGATACAGTACATTTTAAACCATATGTATTTGAAATGTTTGTCGATGAATTAATGGGACCAGCAATAAAGAAATTATGCTAATATGTATAGGTTGTAGTTGGACGTACGGAAACGAAATTCCAGAAACAGATTGCTTTAATTATGCTTATCCTGTACACTTAGGTAAGTTATTAAACAAGGAAGTTGTAAATTTAGGAATGCCGGGCGGAAGTAACGAAAATCATCTAGTAAATTTTATTACATATGTTGCTAATAACAAAATACCAAAAGATACAGTAGCAGTATTTCAAACAACAGAATTTGTTAGGAAACTAGGATTTAAACAAAGTAGTTTAACAAACTATTTTAGAGGTAAACTTGTTAAAGCATCTGCTTGGGTTGATAGAGAAAATTACTGGCTTAGTTTACATACTGGTGCACCAGATGATAAACGATATAAAGAGTTTGGATTAAGTTGGAAAAACTATATAATAAATCAAATGTGTGATGAGGAATTAGTGCATAGGAATTTTTTACAATTTTATAAATTTCAACTTATATGTAAAGGATTAGGTATAAAACATTTTATTAAACCTGGCTGGATTCATCCGGCACATGCAGTACGACATAAAATAGAAAGTCGTAAATTATTAAATATAACCAACGGAATGGATTGGAATAGTATTTCGGAAATTCCAATGATACAACATATATTTGATGAAACAGGATACAATTATAAAGAATATTTTGATTGGGGAAATATGCAAGGGCCTAAACCTAAAAAGTTTAAAGATCATGTTAAAGACTATATGCATTTTTTTCATCCTACTAAAAAAGGACATGAACTTATAGCGAAACATATGTACAAGGAGATAACATGATTATATGTATAGGATGCAGTTGGACACACGGAATTGAAATACCAAAAGAAGATCCGTGGAATTATGCATGGCCAAAATTACTTGCAGATAAATTAGACACTGATGCAGTAAACTTAGGAGAACCTAGTGCAAGTAACGAAGGCATGGTAATTAATTTTTTAACATATATAGCAAATAATGACGTACCTAAAGATACTATTGCTATTATGCAAACAACAGACTTTGATAGGAAAGCCGCTTTTAGAAAAAAATCGTTGTTAGAAGAAAGTGATAATGTTCCAGCAAATGAATGGGTTAGTAGACACGACTATTGGGTTAGTTTACATGCCGCTGATGGCAAGTATCCTGAATTAATGCCATGTCTTGAAGCATATCTAAAAGAAGAACATTGCGTAGTTGAACAAGTAAGTAGAAATTTTTTACAAATATTACAATTTCAAATGATATGTAGAGCATTAGGAATACGTTATTATGTAAAACCTGCTTGGTGTCATCCTGCACATTATTTAAAACACTATATAAGCAACATTAAAACACTTAATATAAACAACGGTATTGACTGGAGTATGGTTGCTAAAGAACCTATGATACAAGACATATTTTGGAAAGCAGGCGATGAAAAAGTGTGGGACTGGGAAGAAATGACAATACCGCTTAAAGATGATCATAAAGTTGCAGGCGATTTAATGTATGATTTTCACCCATCAGAAAAAGGACACAAAGTCATAGCAGAAGAATTATATAAATGGATAAACAATTAATTGTTATAGCATGTCCGGGACATAGCAATGGCGAGTTTCTTGCTTGGTTATTAAATCATAGTCCTGATTGCCCGCAACCAAGTAATACACAATGGACTATGTATACAGGATTTTTAGGAACACATTACAGGGCCGAAGATTCTGCTACATTAGATCGGTTTCAACCGCTTGGCAGTTTATATAGGAAATTTGATAGACCCGGGCCTCCAGAATTTAAATGTGATCTTAATAAGTTAGAAACATTTACTAAAGCATGGAAAAACTTAAAAACAGATCAAACAGACTTATGCATATATGTTAATTGCATGAATTCGCAGGAAATAATAGATAGTAAAATTGTTGACTTAGTTGGCAGACCATACTGGGATATGCCTAACTACACACACAGACATTTCCATTCAGTTATGGAGTTTGATCCAGGTTCTACAGAAACACCAGGTACAAACCAAGAAACATACGATGAAATCGCGGCACAGTTAGTAAAACAACATGTATCTCAAGTAAGAGACATTCAAAGTACTAATTATGACTTTATTGTGTGGCAAAGTAAAATATTTGATATATTTGAAGTAATGAAAGTTTTTGATATTTGTAGGTTGACAAAGCCACATTCTAACTATATGCTAAAAGCAATACAAGATTATCATAAAATAAATGAACCTACACACGAATATTGTACGAGGTTAAATAGTAGTAATTGGGATTCTCTTATACAGAAGTATTGTAAAGTAAGAAATATTCCAGATGATTTTCAGGTACCACATTTATGAGATTATTTAGAACACGGTTAAATGAAGTGACTTTACGTTGGCCCGAAATAAGAAAGTATAAAGGAAAGTACCTTTGGAATTTATACGATAAAATTTCAAAAGGTGTGCCTATAGAACTTAACGATGGATCAGTAGTAACAATTGATCCTATGGCAATCCAAGCAATTAACAAAGAACTCTTCGGAGATATACATACTCCAACTGGTGCCGAACTTAATCAATTTGTTAATAGTGACGGTCAACTTAAAAAGCCTGTTGATAAAAAAGATGGATTTATAAGAAGAGCAAAATTTAATGTTGAAGATACTGATGGTAATACACGTGAAATTGATTTACATGATATAGAAAAGAACAATGTAAAAACAGGTGTAAAATACAATAAAGGATATGCGGCAGAATTTATGATGGGAGTTGCTTCCGCCGCGACATTTATGTTTCAGGACGAAGATATTAACATAGATCATGCTAAAATAATAATGTCCGAAGCAACTATAGATTACTCCGGCAATATTCCAGTATTAACTTATACAGATAAAATACAATATACAACTCCTAAAGGAAAACCAGATAACTTTACTCTTACTGTTTCAGTAGACAAAGCAACATTTAATAAAGTTGTTAAAGATTTTAAAGATGGGTTAATAACTGAAATACTCGAGGCATACTTCTTAGATTCAGTTACATATCTACGTGAAAATCAAAACTTTTTAGATGCTATGAACTATGCAAGAAACGATCCTAACACCAATAATATAGAAGCGTCTTCAATGGGTACAGGAGATCAAAAAGGAACTAAAGTAGATTTCCAATTATTTGTAGACGGAAAATCATTTAAAGGTATTAGTTTAAAAGCAAACTCAAAACGAATAGGACAAGTTGCTAGATCACAATCTAAAATTGACAATGGAGAGTTCCAGGTAGACTTAGCACATTTTCTTAATGGACTATTTAAAGTTGATTTGTCATCAGAAATTAAAAAAGGACCTAAAGATAGATTTGAAATGCGAGATTATCTAAAGCAAATATTTGCTAAAGTTGCAGATCATATTAATAAAAATTCAACAAATGATAAAAGTGAATTTGAAATTTATAAAACAATATATGCTGGTATTAAAGGGCAAGCAACAAAACACGAAGAAGGTGTTACCGTTGTTTCACTTGGGGGTAATTTAGCACAACCATCGTATATGATAATAAATTTTAATGAACAAATGGAAGAGTTATTTTCAAAATTACAATTTAGAGCATGGTCAGTACCAGAAGATAACAATAAACGCCCTGCTTTATTTTTAGTCGGATATATAACTGATCCCGAATTACAAGAACGTTTAGGAACAGATAGACTAAAAATATTTTATGTAAGATCATATGTTAATGTTAGCGAAAAAGTATTAAGAGTAATAGCCGAATTTCAAGACGGCTTAGGTGCATTAGCAAATATGATATATAAAGAAAATCAAATAAATACAGTTAACGAAACTACTAGTTCTGGAAGTATTGCCTCTGTTACGGGTGAATTGTTCACTCCTAAAGGCAAGAAAAAGAAAAAGACAAAAATGATAAGGCGCATAACATGACAAAAATGAACTTAGCAGAAGGTGTGTTAGATGCATCTGATGATGATGGATGGATGGCAAAGGAGCAGTTATATAAATCTGCAAAATATGCTATTGAACTCCATGCAATGATCACTGATAACCAAGATTTAGAACCTTGGATACAAGCAAAAATCACTGAAGCCGCGGATAGATTGAGTTCTGTAAAACATTATATGGAATATCTAAATGCAAGTGACACAAGCGGAATGATGGCTCAACCAGAAATGGAAGCACCAGTTCCAGCACCGATGGAATCTGCAACGAGAAAATAATGAAACTACGAGATGCTCAAAAAGAAATTGAGAGAATCAACAACCTAGGCGACACCAACCCGTTTAATGAATTGTGTAATGAATCCCATCTTTATGAAGGGCCTATTAGGGCAGGAATTGGTACAGCCCTTTCGGTACCAACACGGGCCGCTACCACAGTCGGGGGTGCGTATGGTGGTTCTGAACTTGCAAATAAAATTGATAGGGATAGTGCAGGACTTAATGTAGCAGGTACGGGCGTCGGTGGTTATTATGGATATAGAGGTCCTAATATTCCTGGTACAGGACTTTTACCAAAAGCATTCAGCAGTAAAAAGCAAAACTTAGCCAGGGCAAAAGATGCACTTGGTTATGCAAAGAACGAACTTAAAAATACTAAAGATGCAACAAGAATTGCAACTATTAAGAAAAATATAGCAAACCTCGAGTATCAGATTAAACAGAATAAACGAATAAGGATTCATCCGGCTAATGTTATTGACTACCTTAGTGGTAGAGACAAGTATAAACGTGATAAAAAAATTAACAAGATTAATAAAACAATGCCGAAACCGGAAGTTGTACCTGACGTAAAATCAACTTCTACTCTATCGCCCAAATGGGACGGAGAGCCGAAACCACAGAATGTAACACATAATTATTATAATAATGATGAAGCCACACAAAAACGGCTTAATAACATCGAGAAAAAACTTGATGCCATTGCAGATAAGAAAACCACTACCAGTAGTCCAGCTGAAAAGAAAGAGCTTTCTGCTTTAGAAAAAAGATTAAAAGCCGCAGAAGATAGAATTAAATGGGGTCCAAAGGATACGGTACCAAAATCAGAGCCTATTACTAAACCAAAATCAGAGCCTATTACTAAAGCATACAAAGGAAATTATGGTAGCGAAAAAGGATTTGCACCACCAAAGCCCGAGACTCCTGCTGAAATAAAAGCAAGGCTAGATGCAGAAGCAGAAAGAGCAAGGCAGATTAAGGGTGCATCAGACGCCACATATCGTGCTAGATATGCACGTGAAGAAAAAGCCGCTATTGAGAGACTAGCAAGGCAAGGCAAGGTAACAGGAATTACTGATGCAATGATAGCGAAAGAAATAGCAAATCCAACAAAGTTAGATCCGCGATTGCCGACTGCGAATCAAGTGAACAGGGGACCTTCACAAGCCGCTCTTAATGCAAAAGAAACCTTAAAACAAGAAGCACAGGCTGAAAAAATTGTGAAAAAAGCAGGCGACGGAATAAAAATTAGTTCAGGAAGTTCACTTGCTACTCCGCCTTCGGCTCAAGGTATTACTATAGGTGATGATGCTGGAAGAATTTCAAAACAAGCATTATCAAAAAAAGCTCTTGAAAAAATGGGCATTGTTACAACGGCCAGTAAAAATACAATTAAACAGGCTCTTAAAATTGCCGCTACAAAAGGTTCAAAATATATTGCTTTATCTTTTATACCAGGACTTAACATAGCATTATGGGGACATGATGCATATGCAGTAACAAGAGCGGTTCAAAAATCAATGGATCCTACTCAAAGAGATGTATCCGATGCAGGTCGGCATAGACAAGTAGCATTACAACAAATGTCGCAAGTTATGTTATCAAATGCACCAATGGATTCAAAGATAGACCAAATTGAACATTTGTTTAGTAACGATGCAACAAAAACAACATTACCCGAACTACAAGCACAACAAGATGCCGGAAGACAACAGCAACATTTTGTAACTGCAAACCCAGAATTCCAAGCACAATTAGATAAAGGTCCGCAAGCATTAGCGGCACGTAACGAAGATATTTGGAACTCATCTTATGATAATGAAGAAACTATATTATCTGTTTCGTTTGATGAAGCAGGAAATATTGCAAGTGGCCCTAATACTAAATCAGATTTTAAAAATGCACTTGATGATTTATATACTGCATACAATGAAGTTAAATCAGCACCAAGTAGGAGTAAAAAACTAGCACCGTGGCAAAGAGACCGAATGGCAATAATACAAAACCAAATAGAACAAGCACAAGATGCAATGAAAACTGCACCAGATGATCGCAAGACTGCTTTTAAAAGTTATGTATTCAGCACATTAGCACAAAGTGAAGCTCTTATTGCAACAAACGAATCGTCTATCTTACAAGGTGCATTATTATCAGAAGGTCCGCTTGATTGGGGAAATACATGGCTCGATAGGATACGAAGGCAAATCTCAGGAGTTGATCCAAATAACTTACCTAAGTCCGGTGGAAAAATTGCTGGAAAAACATCCTTAGGTAAAAGAACTAAAAACTTACATCCTTCGGAAATTAACGCTCTTAAAAATGTAAGTCCGCGACATAAGTTTACGGGTAAAAATAATAATAATATGGTTAGAGTAAGTGGTATTTCTACTCCAGGACAACCAATGTATAATCCAGCAAACGATATAAAAGATTTTAAACCTGATACCGTTGCTCAAGCAAAAGCAGATTATAAAAAACCAAAAATTAAAAAGCCTGTGCTAACAAAAAAAGATATTGCAAAACATAATGCTATGGCTAGGAATATTTCATTAGTAAATGTTCCACCTACTACAACAAAGAATGGGGCTAATATAAAAGCAAAACAATCAGGTAAAAAAGTAAGTAGTGCAATATCACAAGCATTGGGCTCTATTGAATCATCTAAAAATAAAAATGTTGCAAAACCACTTATTGGTGATAATGGATTGATTGTTGCAGTAGGAAAAGGAAAAGGCAAAACAAGGCTTAATAACGACGAAGAAAAATTATTTGCACAAATAAAAGCCAAAAGAAAAAAATATAGTAAATATTCAAAAGCAGAACAAAAGTTAATGATGAAGGTAGGCTTAGTTCAAAGAACATTTAAACAAGCACATGCTGAAGCAAAAGCAGATTCTGCTAATTTAAAAACCATGAAGTTAAAAAATGGTAAGACACTTAAATATTTTGTCTGGAATGGCAAAAAATACACAGTTTAAAAATCTGTATTAACAGAAAATTAAAGAGGTTATTATGTTACCAGTATTACTATTCAATGTTATTTCTGGTCTTGTAATGGACAAGGCACAGGATTTAGCAAGAGAACATGTCGAAGAGATGATCGACAACATCCTCCCTGATGAAGCAAAAGAAGAACTAGATAAAATAATTTCAGACGACAGAGGACACCCCTTTGATACTGCAAAAGATGCATTACAAGGTGCAGTAGAAGGTAAATTACCTATTTTAAATACCGACGGCACATTTAAGCCAATTGAATTAAACTTTACAATAAGTTTTGATCCAAATACCAAACAAATAGATGTAACACAAAGTTAGGAGTAACATGGCAGACGAACGTGGCATTAAAGAAGTAAAAGAATTATTAGCATTTGTTTTTTCGCTTATAAAAGCAGTTCAAGTAAGTTTAGAAGATGGCGATATTGATTTATGGGATGCTAAA
>Ga0208408_1000115_pt1 | contig 56617 bp, 56 predicted proteins | sample ETNtaG_4_FD_185776 | JGI IMG/M metagenome (GOLD analysis project Ga0208408, IMG submission 185776) | Marine microbial and viral communities from oxygen minimum zone, Eastern Pacific Ocean - ETNP201406SV67 (SPAdes) (version 2) | ecosystem: Environmental > Aquatic > Marine > Oceanic ... | reverse complement strand
AACCACCTCAACGGCTCCTCCGACCACTACTGAATTGATTGAAGAAACGTCAACTACGTCAACAACTACGTCAACTACTACGTCAACAACATCAACCACCACTACTACGACAACCACAACAATTCCACCACTAGGCATGGTGACAGTATCTTCTGTCGGGGTTTTGTTGGATGCGATGGGGGTACCCACCTTGCTTTCATTTGCTGACCCCGCAGACGAAGTCTTACTTGAACTAGAGACAAAGATTGGGTCCCCAGATTCTGATACTGGGTGGAGCGAAGATCCTCAATGCGATGTTCCTAATGTAAGAAGAGTCACCTACGGCGATTTAGAAGTTGTGATGGTTGATGAAGATATTGAGGATGGAACACCCGGAGTTGACGCAGTTTTTGGTCAATGGTTTGTTGCTGGTGCATGGGCAACCGATTCATCAATTTGGACTATTGAACGTATTGGAATTGGATCAACTGTTGCCGAATTGCGAGAAGTTTCCACCGCATTTGCGATAGAGACAGCAATAGACGGTGACTTAACAGGATATTTCAACTTCAATTTTATCAACATTTTACAAGATGATGGAATAAACGGATTAACGAACGCTACTTCTGACATAGGCGTTGTTCTTTCAATGTGGTCAGGCAATACGTGTGACCGGCGTAGTTAAATTATTTATTCTTCACTTAATCCGGATATAGACGGACTCTCTTCAAAATCTTTTGTCGAACTCCCCACGGAAAGAAATAGTGCAGTGGCGATAAGGATGCCTCCAACGAGTACGAGTATTTTCCACCAAAGTGGTTTAAATTTCATAAAAGTAATGAAGCAACATATGTTTAGTTCTCAATGCTTACTATCTCAACTTTGAGAATCCCGTGAGGGGCTTCGAAAGAGACAACGTCACCGGCTTTCCCCCCAAGAAGAGCTTCTCCTAATGGTGACCCAGGAGAAACAACGTCTATGTCATCTCGTTTTTCTTCAATAGAACCAACAAGTAACAATTCAGGAGTTTCATCACCTTCGTAAAGTATGGAAACAATGACCCCGGGGGAGACTGTGTCAGTTTGGCCCATGGTTTCTTCAATTATTTCGCAATTCTCTAGAACGCTCTCAATATGCATGATGCGTCCCTCCATTTTGCCTTTTTCCTCTTTCGCTGCGTGGTAGTCGCCGTTTTCTGAGAGATCACCTAATTCACGTGCAGCTTCAATCTTTCTCGCGATATCAATTCTTCCGCGAGTCGTTAGATCAGTTAACTCTGCGACGAGACGATCATGGGCATTCTGTGAAAGTTGTTGCATCTTCGACATGAGGCGAGATCGTATCTGAAAGAATCGGTACCGCCACCTATAAGACCTCAAATTAACTTATTTGACCAGTGCTATTAGCAGTTTGCTAGACTTAAAGGGATGGACAGATTACTTTCGGTGATCAGAATTGTTTAACGTACGTCTTGTAACGTGCGCTTTAACCGTCCACTTAATGTGGACGGTTTTTTATTTAAATCAAGATATTTCTACAAATTGAAAGGTAAGGAGCGGTTACGTGACACATCGTATTGGCATCATTGGTGGTGACGGTATCGGCCCAGAAGTCATCGCTGAAGGCTTGAAAGTGATTGGCGCGGCTGGTGTCAGTTTAGAAACAGTTGATTATGACCTTGGTGGCGCCCGATACGGTCGCGATCAAACAGTTTTACCTAATGAAATAATTGATGAATGGCGTGACCTAGATGCTTTATATCTCGGTGCTGTAGGAACCCCTGAAGTCCCACCTGGGCTAATAGAGAGGGGACTCTTACTTAAGATGCGATTCGCTCTTGACTTATACGTGAATTTGCGTCCTTTCACATACGCAGAAAATAATATTGATTTCTGCGTAGTAAGAGAAAATACGGAAGGATCTTATGCGGGAGAAGGCGGTGTTTTGCGGCAAGGAACCAAAAACGAAATAGCTACACAAGGATCTGTAAATACCCGCATGGGAGTGGAACGTTGTATCAGATTTGCTTTTGATCTTGCAGCTAGTCGACGCGGCCACTTAACCCTGGTACATAAAACCAATGTCTTGACATTTGCCGGAGATCTTTGGGAACGGACGTTCAATGAAGTTGCAGAGGAATACCCACAAGTAGAAACTGCCTACAACCATGTAGACGCAGCATGCATCTACTTCGTTCAAACACCTAACCAATATGACGTCATCGTCACCGATAATTTATTTGGAGACATATTGACAGATCTTGGCGGAGCCATATCTGGAGGTATAGGTATGGCTGCATCAGCGAACCTAAACCCATCTCGAACCGGACCATCAATGTTTGAACCAGTACACGGCTCAGCTCCCGATATTGCCGGTCAAGGCATAGCCAACCCAACGGCCGCTATCCTTTCAGGAGCGATGATGCTTGACTTTTTAGGTGAAAATGATGCAGCGAATCGTATAAAAGAGGTTTGTGCTGATCCAAAGGTTCAGGTTCAAGGAACCGAAGCTATTGGAGATGCAATAGCGGAACGGGTTAGTTGAACTGTAATAGTCAAATTAAAAAATAAGGAAATAGAAATGGCGTTTGAGAAAGCAGAAAAAATTTGGATGAATGGGGATCTCGTCGACTGGGACGACGCAACTGTTCACGTTTTAACACATACTCTGCATTACGGAAATGGTGTATTTGAAGGAATTCGAGCCTATGAAACAGACAAAGGCCCAGCCGTTTTTCAGTTGCGTCCTCATATAGAACGACTTTTCCAGTCTGCAAAAATTCTTTTCATAGACATTCCTTGGACCATAGATCAACTTGTAGAAGGAGTTCTAGACACAGTAAGAGTTAATGGTTTTTCATCTTGTTATATACGGCCACTGGTTTACCTCGGTTATGGAGAGATGGGACTCAACCCACTTGACTGCAAGGTTGACGTATCAATCTCTTGTTGGCCATGGGGTGCGTACCTCGGAGATGAAGGGATCGAAAATGGAGTCCGAGTCATGGTTTCTTCTTGGCAACGTCACGATCCAAATGCCATGCCACCAGCAGCTAAAGGCGTCGGCCATTACATAAATTCTCAAATGGCAAAAGTGCAGGCAATAAAATCTGGATATGAAGAAGCCATCCTCCTTTCACCACAGGGGTATGTTTCAGAGTGCACTGGAGAAAATTTGTTTATTGTGCGTGAGGGAAAGATCATCACACCTCCTTCATCTGCAGGTGCACTTGAAGGCATAACCCAGAAGACGGTCCGACAAATCGCTGAAGATCTTGAAATCCCATACATTCAAGGAAATATTCTTCGTAGCGATTTGTACATAGCAGAAGAAGCTTTTTTGTCTGGAACCGCAGCCGAGATCGTTCCTATTAGATCAGTAGATGACCGAGAAATCGGTGATCCAGGTTCTATAACTAAAGCAATTCAAGAAGTTTATTTTGATGTCGTACGTGGAAAGCGTCCCGAGTACGAATCTTGGAACGAGTATGTCAATCCATAGTTCAAAGACGCTTCCTGAAATAGTAGAAATTTATGACACAACGCTACGTGACGGCGCCCAGTTAGAAGGGATATCCCTCACAGTTGATGACAAACTACGAATAGCTGAACAACTAGACAACTTAGGTGTCCATTACATAGAAGGCGGTTGGCCAGGGGCCAACCCTAAAGACGTTGAGTTCTTCGAAAGAGCACAACAAGAACTATCGCTTAAGCAGTCACAGCTAGTGGCTTTCGGGTCAACGAGAAAAGTTAATGGTAAAGCAGAGAGCGACCCGACTTTGGCGAACCTGGTTTCTGCTGGTACATCTACAGTTTGCATAGTGGGCAAGTCATGGGACTATCACGTAACTGAAGCACTTAGAACCTCCTTAGATGAAGGAGTAGCTATGGTCACTGATTCAATAAAATTCTTAAAAAGCCAAGGTTTAGAAGTCTTTTTCGATGCTGAACATTTCTTTGATGGCTATAAGGCGAACTCAGAATTTGCTCTTCGAGTCTTAGAGGGTGCAGCTGAAGCAGGAGCTGACTGCCTCGTTCTTTGTGACACTAATGGTGGTTCGTTGCCGTACCACATAGAAGAAACTGTTTCGGAAGTGGTAAGCCATGTTGGAACTTCAATTGGAGTTCATTTACATAACGACACTGGCTGTGGGGTAGCTAATGCGATGGCTGGAGTTATGGCAGGAGCTACACAAGTGCAAGGGACGATAAATGGTTACGGAGAACGAGTGGGAAACTGTGACCTCGTTCCGATCATTGCAAACTTGAGTTTGAAGTTAGGGGTCAAGACTCTCCCTGACGAATGCATGGAAAAACTTACTTCAGTAGCTCATCACATCGCAGAACTTGTCAATTTCTCATCTGATCCGCAACAGCCATATGTCGGTTCAGGTGCTTTCGCTCACAAAGCGGGGCTACATGTAAGCGCTATTTCTCGACGTCCTGACGCTTATGAACATATTGATCCAAATCTGGTTGGAAACGGCACACGGTTTCTGGTTTCGGAGATGTCTGGCAAATCAACTATTGAGATCAGAGCTCAACAATTAGGTTTAGACATTGGTGGCGAAACTTTAAACGAGGTCGTAGAGACGTTGAAAGATCTCGAATACCGTGGGTATCACTTCGAAGCTGCAGACGCATCACTGGAGCTATTGCTTAGAGCTTCTACAGGATGGGAACAAGATTTCTTTCGCCTCCAGTCATTTTCTGTAAATGTGGGACATTTATCAGGCAGTGGTAGCCGCGCTTGGAACGACGTAGCAGTAGAAGTAGATACCGAAGCGAATGTCTCAATTGAAGTGGACGGTAAAACAGTTGAGGCATCTGGTAAAGGAAATGGCCCAGTAAATGCGCTAGATGCTGCTCTGAGAGAAGCCCTAGAAACTCGGTACCCAATCTTAGAGAAACTCCGACTAACAGACTTCAAAGTTCGAGTGCTTGAAACGAGTAAAGGAACTGGTGCTATTACGCGAGTTTTGTTAGACACAACAAATGGTGAACAGACTTGGACAACAATTGGAGTGTCAGAAAACATAATCGAAGCCTCGTGGCAAGCGCTTGTTGACTCAATTGTGTACGGGTTAATGAACACTGAAAAGTAATTTGCTTTAGAAATGTTTAATTTGAAGAAAGTTCTCCTAGCTGAAGGTTTAGGAACAATGTTCCTACTTATCGGAGTTGTTGGCTCCGGAATAATGGCGGAAAGGCTTTCTGAAGGACACGACGGACTGATCCTTTTCCAAAATGCGGCAGCAACGACGGCTGTTTTAATAGCGATAATTTCTATCTTCAATAAAATCTCTGCTGACTTCAATCCAGCAGTCACACTTTGTGGTTGGGCTCTTGGTCATCGAACCAGTAAAGAAGTCCTACCAATCTTTGCTGCACAAATTACCGGAGCAATCCTTGGAACAGTGCTCGCGAATCTTATGTTTGATTTATCTGCAGTGAATTGGTCCAACACCAATCGCAGTGGTGGCCATTTGTGGCTCGGAGAAGTCATAGCAACCCTTGGTTTATTGCTGGTGGTGTTCAGTCTTATCCATACCTCTCGCACTTCAAAAATCCCTTATGTAGTAGGGGCATATATAGGTGGAGCATATTATTTTACTTCATCAACGAGTTTTGCTAATCCGGCTGTGACGATTGCTCGTTCATTCTCTGATACTTTTACCGGAATTTCCCCAACTCACATTCCAATGTTCGTTTTGATGCAACTAACTGGAGCAGTGATAGCGGTAGCACTTATTCGATATTTGTTCACTGACTAATGGTGGTCGTTGAGCACCCTATTTCTTCATCCACTGGTGCGTTGTTAACTCGATCATCCATCCAAGCCATCAGATCTGACCAATACGCCCCCGGAGCACTACCATGAGTGTGGCCTTCATATACGCGTCGTTCAATATGTTCGTGACCTTCTAGCGCACAAATTTGATCTAAAAGAAACGCACTGCTGATTACGGGGATTTGCTCGTCTTGATCGCCATGCAAAATAACGACCGGAGTCTGATTCGGTACTTGGTTGGTGTCGTTTTCCACCAATCGGGCATTCCAGTCTGGATCAGCAAAAATATCGTCAACAGAAGTGAGATCTTCAAAAGGTATCGGGTTGAAGGTTTCGAAAATATGTCCAGTGCAACCAAGCTCTAGTTCTTCTAGTAGTGGCATGTACTCAGGTTCAACAATCGTTTCTAAAGAAAGTTCGTCGTAAGCTTCTGCGAGAGCAGCAGCGACCATTACTAGGTATCCCTGAAAATCACCGTTCATTAGAAAGTTTTTAAGAAGTGGGAATTGACTTGGTGGTGCACCTGCGCCCACACCCACAAGGTTTAATTCAGGAGCTATGTTTTGCCAAAGCTGAGAAGCATGCATGGCTGCATGGCCTCCCTGAGAGTGACCCCAAACAAGTAGAGGTCCGGTGGCGCCTAAAGTAGGAGCAGTTTGAGCTGCTCTCACAATATCGAACACTCCTTGCGCCTCACTGGCACCAACTATGTATGGGTGTAGTCCTGGTCCTCCCATTCCTTCAAAGTCACTTGAAACCACTACCCAACCATCATCAAGTAATGGCTGAACTAAAGCACTACGACCACCAAAATCAACATCTTCTCCGATGTAGCCAAGCGAAGGCGCACACATATCAGCCATACCAGTGGTTCCATGAGCGACAGAAAGCACAGGCCGAGGTTCAGTCGCCACAGAATTCGGGGCGACGATCGTTCCGGTTACTTCAATTGGGTCACCGCTTATCGAGCGAGAGCGATAAGTAACGATCCAGCCAATGGTCTTTGGATCAGAAAAATCAATTTCTTCTACAGCAAGGATTGCACCAAGAGCATCTTGATCTGATGAAATTTGAATGTTAGGGACTACAGCTTCAGTGGTTGTTGGCGCTGCTGTGGTTGTTGGTACTGCTGTAGTTGTAGGTGCAACCGTGGTGGTTGTTGGTGCTGCTGTAGTTGTAGGTACAACTGTGGTAGTTGAAACTTCAGAAGATTCATCACCGGAACAGCCAGCGGCTAGTAGAGCAAAAATTGAACAAATGAAAATCGAGTTACGTAAAAACATAAGAGAAGTGTCGCACATCTCAAGAGACAGTTCATAGTTCTGTCCAAATTGTGTGTAATTTTTATTTTGATGGTTCTACAAAAACAGAGTGAACTTCAGGAACAGATTCTTTTATCTGATTTTCGATTTCTTGAATAGCGGAACAAACCTCTTCGACGGAAAACGATGTATCAAAAATGACTTGTGCCCCCACGAGTATGTCATCTGGGCCAAGATGCTGCGTGCGAAGATTAGCGATACTTGACACAGAGACTGAATCAGTAATTGCTTTTTTGATTAGTGTTCGGTTTTTTTCGCTAACTGCCTCACCAATGATAAGGCTGTGCATTTCTATCGCCAAGATCGCAGCGATGATTGCGAGCAATCCACCGATAGTCACCGTTCCTATTCCATCCCAAATTGGATTGCCAGTCACTTTACTCATAACAACGGCGACAAGAGCAATAACGAGACCAAGCATGGCTCCAGTGTCTTCAAGCACAACCACCGGCAATTCAGGTTGTTTGGATCGCGTTATAAACTCTCGCCAAGTCTGATTGTTTCTCTGTTCGTTCGCTTCAACAACGGCAGTTCGTAAAGAAAAACCTTCCAAAATTAAACCGAAAATCAGTATGCCAATAGCCCACTGGTAATGATCTAACGGTTCAGGATGATTCAGCTTCTCAATGCCTTCATAGAGAGCGAACACCGCCCCAGCGGTAAAAAGAACAACAGCTACAACAAATGACCAAAAGTAACGCTCACGACCATAACCAAAAGGGTGTTTTTTGGTAGCAGGACGCGAAGATCGTTGAACACCCAAAAGTAGAAGAAGTTGGTTCGACGAATCTGCGACGGAGTGAACACTTTCTGCCAGCAGAGCTGAAGAATGAGTAAAGATAAATCCAACAAACTTTGCGATAGAAATACTGATATTTGCTAGTAGTGCAGCAATTATCGCTCGTTTCCCACCACCAGCAGCCATTATCTCATCCTTTCAAATACGTTGAGCCAATAAGTTATTGTAGTTCTAGTTTCTTAAAGGCAAGTCCAGATAGTCTTTTTGATGTGGCGAAACGTAAACGAAAGAAATTTGTGACATCTCAGGTATCACTGCCTCCAGTGAGGCCCGGTATCCGCAGTCCAATGCGCACAGTGCCAGCAACCATCAATAGGCCACCTTATGCTTTGACAGGAAATCCTGGACCATCAATTTCTTCTAACATAAGAACCGAAGAAGAAATACAAAGAATGCGATTAGCCGGAAATGCTGCAGCAGAGGTTTTGCTCGAAGTTGAAGAGTTCATTCAACCAGGAGTAACTACAGACCGGATTGATCAGGAGATTCATGAATCTATTCTGGCCAGAGATGCTTATCCCAGTCCTCTAAATTATCGAGGTTACCCAAAGTCGGTTTGTACCTCTGTCAATGAAGTAATTTGCCATGGCATCCCCGATAGTCGTCCTCTAGTAGATGGTGACATCGTAAATGTTGATGTCACCATCTACATGGGAGAAGTTCATGGAGATACATCTGTTACCTTCTTCGTCGGAGACGTAGATCAAGAATCTAAACGATTAGTTTTCGAAACTCGGGCCGCTCTTTATGCAGGTATTGATTCGGTCAAACCCGGAGAACCAATAAATGCCATAGGGAGCGCTATAGAAAAACATGCCCGTCAACACGATCTAGGAGTAGTTAGAGAATTTATTGGCCACGGAATAGGAACCGAGTTTCATTCAGGTCTTCAAATAAAGCATTATTACGATCCCTACGACAGCACTGTCATAGTTCCTGGAATGACTTTTACTATTGAGCCAATGTTGACTCTTGGAAGTCCTGTTTGTGAAATGTGGGATGATGACTGGACTGCAGTTACAAGAGACGGAAGTCGGACTGCACAGTTTGAACATACTCTTTTAGTCACTGAAGAAGGAGTTGAAATTCTTACAGTCACAAGAGACGGTGTTGCCCCAGCCGACGAAATTTTGAAACTCAATAATTAAGTTTATTCCCAAGTAGCAGTTCCTGTTTCTGCCAATGCAACCCAAGTACGACCAGGAGTCATTCGAATTACTTCTCCGTCGACATGGTAAATGGCCGGCAAACTAGGGTCGGTTCGATCCCATTCTCCAATGATCAAATGACCGTCTGTGAATATCCATGCAACACCAGTTCCAATCGTTTCTGCTTCTGGAGAGGTTGATGCCGCAGGACTAGTTCCGTAGTTGACAAATTGAACGATCATGTTCGCTGGAGCGACGCGTACTCCGTTTGAGTCGATGTGTGCTGATCCTCCTTGACGTCGAGCCCATCCTGATCCACTCCATCTGTAGTCCACTTCGGTCCATCCAAAATCAATATCTACTCTTTCAGCAGGGACAGCAGAAGGATGTAAAGGTTCCTCGGATCCCCTAAATTCAAATGGTGCTGGAGGTAACTCCGTCCGTTCAGGCTGAGGATTAAGAGCCCAAAGTTGACTCGCGGAAGCATACAAATTGTGAGGTGCTCGACGTGTAGTTGACTGCCAGTAAGCACTTGAGGCTCTATCCCAATTTACTGATGTAACGTCAGAGCCGTAGACGATGTCTAAGGTGATTTGATTCGCTCCAGAATAAGCAAATAAAGGCATGTCGAATCCTGAAAGAAGAATCGGATCTGAAGTACGGGCAGAACGGATAGGCCCCACGGTACTCGGGCTTTCCGTTTGAAATATTGCCACAAGTCGAGTGAGTCCAGATTCTACAACCTCCTCGTAAACCACGTCTGCTTGGTTGATTCCAGATTGAGGTCTAGCAGCGCTTACATTATCAATCTTGATAGCTAACGCAGGACGAATAGTGTCCTCCCCAAGCAAGGCAGTCCAGCGCATCGCTATTAGAAGTTCTCTTAATCTGGAAATTTCTATTTCAGCTTTAGCAATGCTTCCTTTAATGAGACTTATCTCTGAGTCTGCAGAGTCGATTTGTTCTTCAATACCAGGAATGACAGACATAGCATCAGATCGATCTTCAACAGCAAGAGAACGACGCTCTTTGGATTGGGTAGTCCTATTAAACAGAGAATCTATTTCTCCTCCCAATTCCCGGAGGTTCTCATATATTGTTAATAGTTGGTCGTTAGCGTCGTTGATGATTGATTCGTACAACAATCTCGCTCGTATTTGTTCAAGAGCTTCTTCTGAAAGTTGAATAGATTGAGTGAGGACAGCATTGATGTGTTCATCATTTCTCACGTAAGCATCGATGGCCATTGCATGTCGAACAGCTGTCGGTTCTTCTAAAGACACATAACGGTCTATCAAGTTGTCCGCCATTAACTCTAGATAAATAGGGAGCAGAGAAAGTTTTTCATCTTCGACCACTATTCGAACTTCTACTTCAGCAACTAAATCAGATATGTCCGATAACTGTTTTTCATAACCGCTAATTAGCTCTTCTAGATTTTTTATTTCTGCTTCAAAAGAAACAATGGACGCTTCTTCTTCGTCTATTTGCTCAAGAAAAGTCTGTGCCCCAACTGCGGTTGAAGCCAGAACAGCGACAAGAAGAAAAAAAGTAACAATAGTGGAGAAAGAGTGCCGTCGCATACAACGAGCGTAGATCGTTTGAAGAGTCAAAGTGAGTCACTTCATTAATTAAAGTCATAAAGGTAGGGATTGATGTAAAAGTACTTCTTTATCTCGACTTTAGGTTAGTTTGGCAGGGTGACAACGGTTGCCATAGTTAATCAAAAAGGGGGAGTAGGTAAAACTACTGTCGCCCTCGGGCTGGCTTCTTCGGCTGCTAGTCGAGGCATTCAGACTCTCGTCATAGATTTAGACCCTCAAGGAAATGCGACAACAGGACTTGGACTTTTTGAACCAACTCGTTGTATTGATTCAGTGCTTGCTGAAGAGTTACCAGGGGGGATTCGTCAGACTATTGAAGAGTCGGGGTGGCCTCAAGAATGCGGCAGCATTCCATTGGTGGCAGCGTCTTCCCCTGAACTTTCTATACGCGAACCTCAATTAGCTATGGATCCTTTAGGTGCGCAAGAGCGCTTGAGTTCAGCATTAGGTGGGCAACATGATTCCACCTTTCCTTTGACAATAATAGATTGCCCTCCCTCACTTGGATTACTCACAATAAATGGCCTTTTTGCTTCTGATAGCGTTCTACTAGTAACAGAACCTGGAGCATGGGCGGTAGATGGAGTAGCCCGTATGTTACAAACAATAGAACGCATACAAACTCGCCGAGTTGGACAAGAACCGAAACTAGTAGGGATTGCTATTAACCGTCTTGCACGAACTCGTGATGCAAAATACTGGCATGAACAACTTCAGGATGCTTACCCTGAGAAATGTTTACCACCTATTCACCAACGAGCGGCAGTGTCGGAAGCATCGGCACAGTCAATGCCAATTCACGGGTTGGGTAAACGACCGGGAGCAGCTGAAGCCGCAGTAGAGTTCGACAAGGTTCTTGATTGTGTGTTAACTGGAGGTCATAGTGAATAATTACAATCCTCAATCACAGAGAAAAAGAAACGGGGCTCCAGAAATAAGCCCAGTAGATACTTTGCTGGAGAACTCTTCTACCGAGAAGGATCCAATAGTTGAGAGTCAAAGCCCTGCTTCGGGTACCCCAATTTCGGATTCTGAAATTTCCGCTCAACCGTTTGAAACCCCTCCAGTAGAAATGACAGATGAAAGAGTGGACCGCTTATATCGAATTGGAGTTTTTGCTGCAGTTGTAGCAGTGATTCTTCTTTTAGTTCGAAGGAAAAGAAGACAATAATTAAATGAGTTGTAGAGCGGGGGCGTCTAATCGCATTCGACCAGCTCCAAGTCTCTTCTTTATTTCTTTTTGGCCACTTTCACATATCCCGGCATAAGGACACCACCCACAGAGCGGACCAACATCGGTATCAAAACTGTCATGTTCGCAGTCTCTTTTGAGATCAGCCCATGTGCCAGCAAATTGGTTAGTGCTTTTACTAGTTAATTCTTGACTTATGTTAATCTCTAGCTCCAAAGAGTCTTTGCCGAGATACAACAGACGCCCTTTTGCAGGCAGTTCACCTGTTTCTGATTCAATAGCAGCGGCATAGAGGATAATTTGATCAAGTGCTTTATCTCGATAAGCAGGTTTCGGAGGCTTACCTGTTTTATAGTCAGTGACTACTGTTCCCTCGTTGGATTGATCAAGGCGATCAACTATGCCGTAAAAAGGAACTTCAGCCAGAGTCGCAGATACACGTTTCTCTGTGGAAAGAACGTCTATTTCGGCAGGGTTCTCCAATTCCCAAAGACCATCTATAGCCGTCCAAGCTTTCCAGCGGAATTCTCTTTGTTGTTCTTCAGTGAGTGCTAAATCTTGAAAGGCTTGGTTGTTGACTGTTTCTGACCAAGTTTCACTAGCAATTTTTTTGGCTTCTTCTCTTGTTCTCTGCTCTGGATCTTTTTCGCAGAGAACTTCTAAAACATGATGAGCGAAAGTGCCAATTAATGCAGGCTCCCCAGGCGGATCTGGGATTTTGTCAACATAACGATGCTTCCACTTACGCGGGCATTGTTTGTACATGTTTGCTGCTGACAGCGAAAAAAACTTTGGTAAAGAAGTCATCAGATATCTAAGGCAGATGGATCAAGTAGGGAACTATTTTTGACAAGGTATTCACGTCTTCTGCTGACATCAGATCCCATAAGAATTTCAAATAGTTCAATTGCTTTCTTCGCCTCTTTAGCATCTTCCATAGTCAGCTTTCTCAAGATTCTAGTTTCTGGGTCTAACGCGCATTCTGCTAGTTCCTCAACGTTCATTTCTCCTAACCCTTTGAAACGATTCCAACGAAGGTTTTCTGCTTTACGTTTTCCTTTAGTTAGTTCTGCGGTCACTGCATCACGCTCCTCCTCGTTGAAAGCACGATGAATAGTGTCACCTACTTTGCAAGTAAACAAAGGCGGTTGAGCTGCGAATACACGACCTTCTGTAAGCATCGGACTCATGTATTTATGGATAAGAGTTAGAAGTAAGCAACGTATATGACTTCCATCTACGTCAGCATCGCAGAGAATAACGATTCTTCCATATCGTGCATCTTCAAGATTGAAATCTTTTCCTGATCCTGCTCCAACGGCTGTAAATAAAGCTTGTGCCTCAGCATTATCAAGCACCTGTTTCAACGTAGCTTTTCCAGCGTTAACCACTTTCCCTCTTAAAGGGAGAATGGCAACATTGGCTGAGTTGCGTCCGGCTTTTGCAGGCCCAGCAGCAGAGTCTCCCTCAACGATTATTAGTTCTGAATCAAGGCCATGAGTTCTACAATCGGCAAGTTTGTCTGGCATGCCAGTAGAACCCAAACTTGCGGCACGCCGTTTGTTATCCAACATTTGTTTTGAACTGACACGATTAATTATCGCAGTAGCAATTTTGTCTCGTACTGCATTGATATGTGTTTTTGGTCCACTTCCTTCAAACCACTCGGTCAAGTTCTGTTTGATTACGTTGTAAACAATTTTTTCCACCGGAGGAGTACCAAGCTCTTGTTTGGTTTGTCCGCGAAATTGTGGTTCAGGAAACGTGACTTTTATTGCGGCTACTAAGCCTTCACCTACATCGTCTTTTGAAGCTCGATGTTGGTTCTCTTTTGCAAGTTTTGCCAGCTTTCTTGTGTCTTTAAGAAGAATGTCGTTAACTGCTCGTGTCAATGCTCTTTCAAAACCTGCAACGTGAGTCCCGCCTTGGCTAGTGGGAATAGTGTTAACAAAAGATTCCTGGGTGGTGTCGTAGGAATGGACCCACCGTAAAGCTGCTTCAACATTGCATTCACGCTCAACATCAGTCATTTTCCCATCAACGGGCACTCTCTCTGTGAAGGTATCTATCCCAGAAATCCTGATTATTTCCGTGACGTTCTCTCCGTTTGATAAATAATCGACTAGATCTTTTAAACCCCCTCGAGAAACAAACTCAAATGGTTCTTTTGCTCCTCCGGCACGTTTGTCAATAACTTTTATTTTGACGCTCGGAACTAAAAAACAAGATTGCGTTACTCGATCACAGATTTCTTGAACGTCTACAGTTGCATCTTTGTCGAAGATGTCGAAATCCGGCCAAAATCTTATTCTGGTTCCAGATTTAGTTTTAGAAATTTTTTTCACTCGGTTTAGTTCATGGCTTTTCGTAAATTTTGAACCAGCGAAATGTCCAGCAACTCTTTCTTTGAAAGATAATTCGTGGGTGTGTCCTTCGCGATCGACTTGAGCTGTCATTTTAATTGACAAAGCATTAACTACTGAAGCCCCTACACCATGTAAGCCTCCTGAAGCTCCATATGCCCCTCCACCGAATTTTCCTCCAGCGTGGAGTTCGGTAAGCACTACCTCTAGTGCTGAAACTTTCCGTTTAGGGTGCTTATTGACAGGGATGCCGCGACCGTTGTCGGCCACTTCGACTGAGTGATCGCGATGAAGAGTGACTGTTATTTGTTTGGCAAATCCGGCTGCAGCTTCATCAACAGCATTATCAATCAATTCCCATACCAAATGCATAAGGCCAGGGCTTCCTGTTCCTCCTATATACATTCCTGGTCGTTTACGAACGGCGTCAAGTCCTTCAAGGGTTTCTATCGCATCAGCGTCATATCCATTTTTCTTCTTTGAAGAAGACTTTGCTGCAGTTTTTGTTTTTGACTCAGCCATACTTACCACCTTCCAGGGCCAAGCGAGAGGATTTGTCGCTCGGTTGAACCGCTACTTAAGTCACGTTTTGTTGCTTCAATCATCAGAGGCATTGGATTAGGGTCAACTTTTTGAGGATCATCATCTTTACACATGGTGGCTAACAGTCCAAGAGGTTGGCCGACCCAAGCAAAAGAGAGTTCTTCGCCTTCGTCAATTTTGTTGACTCTGACACCGACTCCATTGCGTCCCCGGCTTTCAAATTCGCTTGTAGGTGTAGCCTTGATTGAACTTCTGTTAGTTATTGTGTATAAAACGTCATCTGCGAGAACCACTCCAGCAGCAACTATTTTTGCACCACCTTTTAATTTCATTCCTGCTATTCCAGCGGCCCCACGTCCTTGAACACTTACGTCTTCTACAGGGGTGCAAAGTACTTGTCCATCAGATGAGACAAGAAGAATATCTACTCTTTCTGGAGCACAGAAAGCCGCAGCAACATGGTCGTCTTTTTTTAGATTAATTAAAGTTTGGCGGGAGCGAGTTTCACGGATTTCGTCAAGAGTTAAACGTTTTACGATCCCTTTTGAAGTAATGATGACCGCATGCTCTTTTCCATCAGCGACGAGAGTATGGAGAACCTCACCTCGGTTCGCTCCAAAGACTTGTGCAGCTGAAGAGCCACGAGTTCGATTTGAAGCATCTGCTAGTTCAGAAGCAAAAATTTGAAGAGCCCTACCTTCGGAAGTAACGGCAGTCACTTTTGAAGTAGTTTGAGTCAATATTGCTGCTGAAAGAATGTCATGACGACCAGGATTAGCTCGGCGTGCACCGTCGACTGGCATACGTCCAATTTGTCCAGAAGTAGAAAGAGTGACGACACAGGGCTCTTCAACTACATCCTGTACTTCTTCAATAACTTCGAATACTGGAAGATCATCAGGATGAGTAATTTCTGTTTTTCTCGGCTGGCCGAACTTCTCTACAGCTTCATTTAATTCGCTTAACACCAGTGTCCGTTGCTTTGCTTCTGACTTAAGTAATTTTTCATAACCGTCTATTGCTAAGACAAGATCATCTCGCTCTTCTTCTATTCTTAGTTTCTCAAGAGCAGTCAAACGCTTAAGGGGCATGTCCAAAATATGATCGGTTTGTATTTGGCTTAGTTTGAATTTCTTCATTAAAGCTTTCCGCGCTTCAGCAGTGTCTTGAGATCCACGGATTATTGTTACGACCTCATCTATCGCATCAAGAGCTATCAAGAGCCCTTCAACAATGTGAAGGCGATCAGTGGCTTTCTGGCGTCGAAATTTTGTTCGCCGCACTACTACGCTTAGGCGATGTTCAATATAGTGGTGGCATAGATCGTAAATACCTAAAGTCTTTGGTTCTCCATTTACTAGAACCACGTTATTGAAACTGAATGATTCCTCTAACGGAGTAGAACGATATAACTCGTTAAGAAGTGTTTGAGGGTTATGGCCTGACTTAACCGTTATCTGAATACGTAAACCGGTATGACGATCCGATAGGTTTTTGAAGTCTGAAATTCCAGGTGTTTTTCCTGATTCGTTCAAGTCTTTTAATTTTCCAATTACTCTCTCAGGGCCAACCATGTAGGGCAGTTCAGTGACGATGATTGCCTGTTTACCGCGACTTAAAGATTCAACATGAGCCTGAGCTCTTATTCGAATAGTTCCTCGGCCTGTTTCGTAGGCTTCACGAAGTCCGTCATCAACGATGATTCCACCGCTTGGGAAGTCAGGACCCGGAAGGACTTCTAGTATCTCGTCAACGGTGGGCTTTGGTCGCCTTTTTTTCATTACGAGTTCAACCGCAGCCGCTATTTCTCCAAGGTTATGAGTAGGCATATTGGTTGCCATACCAACAGCTATTCCTGTTGTTCCATTGACCAATAAGCCTGGTATTAGTCCCGGCAAACAAATGGGTTCAAGGGATTCACCATCGTAGGTAGGCCTAAAATCAACGGTATCTTCATCTATCTCACCCACCATTGACATTGCCGCTGCAGTCAATCTACATTCGGTGTATCTTGCTGCTGCTGGTGGATCATCTAGAGAACCAAAATTTCCTTGCTTGTCAACAAAGGTAATACCGCGAGAAAAGTCTTGCCCGAGACGCACGAGGGCATCATAAATAGCAGCATCGCCATGAGGGTGATAACGACCCATGGTTTCACCAACAACACGAGCGCTCTTGCGATGAGGAGTGTCGGAACGAATCCCCATTCGTAGCATCGCATACAGGATTCTTCTTTGAACTGGTTTCAGTCCATCTCTTACATCTGGTATAGCTCGGGACGTAATAACTGAAAGAGAGTATGCGAGAAAAGATTCACGCATCTCTTCAGCAACAGTGACTTCAACGATATCTTTCGCGAAGCCTGCGTCTTTAGGTAGAAGTTCTTGTTGTTCAGTCACGGTTATATAAGTATTTTCTTTGATCTGCTATCTCTATCTTGCACTATGACTGCGACATCTGCAGTGCATCTATAGGTTGTGACCGTACTCTGATTATCTAAGCGAGTCGTGGAGTCACCCCAAAGAGCGACTAGGTGAAGGGCAACAGTCACTCGGGCAAGGGACAGGAGTTATTCCCAAATTCCCGAGCGAAAGCGGTACTGGGTGTTGACTGAAATTTTCTTTCAACAAATCAACAATCATTTCAGCGAATCTCGGATCACTATCTGCTGTTTCCGCTCTAACAAACGCCATTCCGTGACCGTCTGCACATTCTGCTGCTTCAACATCTAAATCCCACTCAATTTCAAAGTTGTGAACAATGAAACCAACTGGAGAGATAGCTATGGAAGAGATCCCTTCAGCGGCTAACTCACCAATCCGATCGCATACATCTGGAACGAGCCAAGGAACTTGTGGAGGCCCACTTCTTGATTGCCAAACTACTTCCCAAGAAAGTTTGTTCTTTGGATCTACTCTTTCGGAAATCAATCTTGCAGCCTCATTAATCTCTTCAACATAAGAGCAGGTTTCAACATCAGACATAGGGAGGCTATGTGCTGAAAATAACAAACGAGTTTCTTCTTGTTTTTCTTTCGGTAAAGACAACAGGGCTTCAGTTAACCGATCAGCGGCGGTCTCAATACAACCAGGATGGTCGAAGTGTGGGCGTAGTCGAGTAACTGAAACACGTCCGTCCACTCTTTCCATTCCTGCTTCTATTTGTTCTAGGTATTGTCTGCAACTTGAATAAGAGCGGTACGGAGAAGTGATCCAAGCGGCAACTTCAGTTAGCCCTTGCCGATCTATTTCTTCTATTGCCTCTTCTATAAACGGAGTTGAGTTCCGATTACCCCAAAAGACTGGGATGTCTAACTGTTCTCGTTCTAAGACTTTCTGAACAGAGTCAAGAATGGAACGCATACGCTCATTTACTGGAGATATTCCGCCGCGACTTAGGTAACGATCAGCGACCTCTGTTAAACGGTCAGCAGGGATATTTCTTCCTGCGGTCACAGATTCAAGGAAGGGCCATACATCTTCTGGCCCTTCAGGCCCTCCAAAACCTACAAGGAAGAGCGCTTGGGGTGCTTTAGGTAGAGCCATAATTCAACTGACTCAAGAATTGACATCAAATTTTGATAAGTCTTGACTCAGGCTTTCTTTTATAGTTCGAGCTATTTGACCTCGGGTAGTTTCTCTCGTTCGAGTAAGTGCAGTACGTCCTACCTCAGAAAGACTCTTCGCCCTTTCTTGAGCAACAGAAATAACCTTCTCTTGAGACACAACTTCATCCAAGAAGCCTGCATCAACAGCATCTTTAGGGTTATACATAGATCCAAGCGCTGTCGCTTTGGTGTAATGCCGTTTTGAAAGACGATCGCGAGCCAACTCTGTAGCGAAGAATGGTAAGGCCATTCCTATGGTCACTTCAGGCAATCCAACCTTAAAATCTCCCTCGGACCCAATCCGTAGATCGGAACACAGCAAAAGAATAGATCCAGCGGCTATTGCATGGCCAGTACAAGCAGCAACGACCGGACGAGAAAACATGTACATCCTGAGAAATAGATCCACTCCCTTAGTTAGCATGCCTCTCGCTGCCTCCGAGCCCTCATTCATGACTGAAAGATCAAACCCTGCAGAGAATCTATCTGGACGTCCTGCAAGAACTAAGGCATTAGCATCAGATGCTTCCACTTCATCAAAAGCTTCAAGGAGGGCGTCAATCACTTGGTAGCCCAACGCGTTAGCTTTGCCATCGTCCAAAAAAACAGTGGCAACTTTTTCTGTATTTTCGATAGTGACTAGAGATTCGTTCATACATACAACTTAGTGTGTAACAGCCATACAAGAAGAGGTGAGCGGTAGACTTGGTATATGAGTGAAGTTACAACAGAAGCCGAAATTGAAACTCCTGAAGGTGCAGTGATGAGCATCACTCCGGAAGCTATGGCCAAAGTTATAGAGGTAAGAGCAGAAGAAGAACATTCAGAAGAGTTAGCGCTTCGCATCTCAGTCACCGGTATTCAAGGGATTGACTATTCTTACGATCTTGCTTTTTTGAATTTAGAAGATTTAGACGATGACGACTTGTTGTGGGAAGTTGACGGGTTGACAGTAGTAGTTCCCGAAGAAAGCCAAAGCCGACTTGTTGGAGCGACACTAGATATACCGTCTAACTCAGCGCAGGGCGGCCTAGTTATTCGTAACCCAAATCGACCTAATCCATTAGGAGATATAGAGCATCTAGAGCTCTCGGGAGATGTTCCAGAACGAGTGCAACAATTGCTAGAACAGCGAATCAATCCAGCGCTTGCTTCCCATGGAGGTTTCGCCACTTTAATGGGAGTAGATGACTCCAAAGCTTATATAACTATGGGCGGAGGATGCCAAGGATGCGCTATGAGCCAAGCGACGTTAACTGAAGGAATCCAAGCAGCCATTCTTGAAGCGATCCCAGAGATTACTGAAGTTATTGACAGCACAGATCATGCTTCGGGAAGCAACCCTTTTTACTCCTAGAAATTTCTATTGAAGAATTTGACTGATGGTTGAAGCTACGCCTTTTCCGTCTAGGCCAAAAGAGGCCAGTAAGTTGTCAACATTTCCGTGGGGATGATGCTCTACAGGTACCCCTAAAACTGATACTCGGGTATTAGGGGATATCTCTGCAAGAGTGTCGCGTACTAAAGATCCAAAACCACCTTGGCGGAAACCATCTTCAATGGTCACGACTAAAGAATGGTTAGCAGCATGTTTGATCATGTTCTGATCTAGTGGGCTAACTACCCTCGGGTCCCAAATTGTTGATGATATGCCTTCAGAGGTAAGACGGTTTGCAGCATCGATAGCAACTGAGAGCATTTTCCCGACACCTAAAATACAAACTTGAGCATCTTCATTATCTGGTGCACTAACAAGGCGGGCGGAGATTCCACTTCCAACCTCAGACCAATCAACGTGGGGAGCCGAAGTTTTAGCCCAGCGAATAGCAGAAGGGCCGTCATCATATTCAAAAGCATCGTGAAGCATTTGTTGAAGTTCCTGATAAGAGGAAGGAGCAAAAACTTTCATTCCAGGAACCTTCGTCAATAAGACTAAATCCAAAACGCCGTGATGAGAAGGTCCATCATCGCCTGTGATACCGGCTCGGTCTAAGCAAAAAATTACAGGTAATTGATGGAGGGCTACATCTAAATTTATTTGATCAATAGCTCTTGTCAGGAAAGTGGCATAAAGGGCTACTACTGGACGAAGGCCACCCATGGCCATACCTGCGGCGGCAGTTACGGCATGTTGTTCAGCGATACCTACATCAAAGCAACGTTCAGGAAACCGATTCATGAAAGGAAGTAGTCCTGTGGAATCAGGCATAGCTGCAGTAAGTGCCACTACGTTCTCGCGTGACTCAGCCTCTTTCATAAGAGTTTCAGTGAAAGCCTCTGTGTAACTCCCGGGTTTAATACCGGAAGTATCGTGCATGTGTTTCACCGGGTCGCTTTCTGCAGGTTCGTACCCACGACCTTTTTGAGTCAACACATGAACGAGAACTGGTCCTTCAAATTCAGAAGCATTCCTTAGGGCTTCTTCAATTTCGTTTATGTCGTGACCGTCAAAAGGTCCGAGATAATGAACACCTAAGGTTTCAAAAAAAGCTGCTGGTTCAAATATTTCTCTAATCGCTGCTTTAGTCGCATTTATTCCACGCTCAAATATTTCCCCCACCCAAGGCAACTTTTCTGCTAGTTCTTCAAATCGGCGTTGCCGTCTCATGTAAGTGGGATTAGATCGAATACGTATAAGACTTTCAGTTAGTTTTCCAACAGTAGGGGCGTAGGAGCGACCATTATCGTTTAGAACTATGGTCACATCTAACTCGCTATGACCTAGGTTGTTGAGTCCTTCAAATGCCATACCTCCGGTCATGGCACCGTCACCAATTACTGCAACCACTCGACGGTTGTTTTGAGAAGCGTTAAAGGCGGTAGCGAGCCCATGAGCATAAGAAAGCACAGTTGAAGCATGAGAATTTTCTATCCAATCATGAGATGATTCTGCTTGCGATGGATAACCCGAAATTCCTTCAGGTTGCCTTAACTGAGCGAATTGGTCTTTTCGTCCAGTAAGTAACTTGTGTACATAACACTGGTGTCCGGTATCCCACAAAATAGTGTCATTAGGGCTGTCAAATACCCGATGTAAAGCAATAGTTAATTCCACCACTCCAAGATTTGATCCAATATGACCTCCAGTTCGGTCAATAACAGCAACTATTTCGGAGCGAATTTCTTCTGCGAGAACGCTCAATTCTTTTTCTGTTAGAGAGCGGAGATCATCTGGACTCTGGATTAATTTAAGGTGCACTTCAAAACCTCATAGTTGACTGGAGATTAACCTACCCGAAATGTCGCAAATTCCATTTATGCCATCCATCGGCAATCAATCTTCCCAACCAGATACCCACTGCTAAAACAATCAGCCCTCCGACTGCATCAATCCAGTAATGATTTCCTGTAACGATCACTGCAAAGAGAGTAGCGATTGGGTAGACAGCGATAAGCCCCCGAGCCCAGTGAGATTTCAATGTTGGCCAAAGCGCCAAAGTACACCAGGAAGCCCAAGCAAAGTGAAGACTAGGCATGGCCGCATACTGATTTGAAACTTTTTGCATTGTTCCAGAATCAAAAGACCAGAGACCACCTATATCTGTAACTGTGTCAATAAATGGCCAAGTTGCAATACAAGCTCCATATTGTCCGCAATCAGTGAGCAAGCGAGGTGGCATTAATGGGAAAAGGCTAAAGCCAACTAAAGCGAGACCAGTTGTGCACAAAAATGAAGTTCTCCAACGCGGATAGAGGACCGGGAACTTTCGATAAATCCAAATCAAAGCAAAAGCAGTTACAACAAAATGAAAAGTTCCATAAAAAAGATTCCAAAATTGGATGAACCAATGCCAATCAATGAAAAAATCTTGTACTTCTAACTCAAAAAAGAGGCCTAGAGAATCCTCTAAGTCAATAATTGATTCGGCATTATCTAAAGCTTCACTTGAACTTACAGATGTTGAACCAAATTGATTACGTATAGCGGAATAAAAAGTATAGAAAATGAGAACAAGAAAAATTTCCGCCCACCAACGTAGGCCAGTACCGACTCCTTCTTCAGATAAACGTTGGAACTTCTTCATTGAGTCTGATGGAGGGTTTTTAGCAGGAAACATAATTTAAAGAAAGAAAGCGAATTTAACCAACACGTTCAAGGAATCTTTTAGTATTAACTAAAACACGAATAATGATGGCAGACCCTATTACAGTCTCATTTTCTTCGCAATTATCAATGCATTTTGCTTGAGTACGAAAAGTTATGCGTCGGCCGTCAACTTCCTGGACTTCAGCAGTGGCAGTAATTTTTGTGCCGACTCCAGAAGGAGCAAAGTGATCAAGATGAATACGCATTCCCACAGAGGTATATCCCGGTTCGAGATGTTCGTTAATTGCTGCCACACTTGCTTCTTCAAATAAAGAAGCAAGACGAGGAGTTCCAAGCACTGGAACTTCGCCAGAACGCAAGGCGATAGCGGTATCGTTTTCAGACACCGTAAGGTCAATAGAGGCTTTAAGTCCGACGGTTATGGTCACAGCGCTACCATACGCATTAGTTCGTAGTATGTCAGCATTGACCGCAAAGAAAAATCTAAAAATTCAGGAAAGGTAACAAGTGGATACTAAGCGAGATTCAGAATCTCTGTTAGATGCAGATCTTCTTCAACGATCACTTCAGAAAGCTCTCCATAAGGGGGGAGAGTTTGCTGAAATTTTCGTAGAAGACCGCAGATCAATGTCCGCTATTTTTGATGACGGTCGAGTCGAGGAACTTACTAGTGGACGAAGCCGAGGAGCAGGTATCCGGGTTATTGCCGGAGAGACTACAGGTTTTGCTCACACCGCAGATTTGACGGCTCGGGGAATCGAAACTGCAGTTGAATCCGCTGCTGCAGCGGCGCGAAGCGGCAAGAGTGAAAGCGCTTCAGTGAAACTCGGAAGGGAAAATAAAAATTCTTTAAAAGTTGAAAAACTTCCTTCTACTGTAGAGAAATCTAAAAAAGTTGACCTTTTGTCACAAGCTAACGAGATTGCAAGAGGCCAAAAAGAAGAAATTGTTCAAGTTTCAGTCGGATATGGAGATAGCCGTCGACGTATCCAAATCGCTAATACCGACGGACTGTTTGCTAGTGATGATCAAATTAGAACTTCTTTTTCTGTTTCTTGCGTTGCTGCTGGAGACACAGGATTACAGACCGGACGGGAGTCAGTGGGGCATACGGTTGGATTTGAACTTTTTGACGAAATCGACATAGAAGAAATAGCGCGTAAGGCTTCTCAACGTGCAGTTACAAAACTAGGAGCCGTACCTGCTCCTAGTGGAGAAATGACGGTAGTTGTAGGCCCCGGCGGTGGAGGAGTTCTTTTCCACGAGGCCTGTGGTCATGGATTAGAAGCGGATCTAGTAGGAAAATCAGCTTCTGTGTTTGCTGGTCGAAGAGGAGAAATGGTTGCTGATCCAATGGTCACCCTTATTGATGATGGAACCATGCCAAAAGAATGGGGCTGTTACGCAATAGATGACGAAGGACATCCAGCTCAACGCAATGTTCTTATTGACCAAGGAAGACTCACGGACTATATGTGGGATTATTTGCGGGCCCGGAAAGAAGGTAGGACAAGTTCTGGAAATGGAAGGCGTCAGAGTTATGAACATCTTCCAATGGTCCGTATGACCAACACTTATCTAGAGGCAGGAACTTCCACTCCCAATGAAATTATTTCTTCAACGAACTATGGGGTTTATGTAGCTCAATTAGGAGGAGGTCAAGTAAACACTGCAACCGGAGACTTTGTCTTCGGTATGACCGAAGCCTACTTAATCGAAGATGGAGAACTGACTTCTCCTATACGTGATGGAAACCTCATCGGCAATGGACCACAAGCCCTACTTGATATAGACGCGATAGCCAATGATTTCGCAATGGGGTCACCTGGTACGTGTGGGAAAGATGGTCAAGGAGTCCCAGTAGGTGATGGCACCCCAACTTTACGAGTGGCACGCCTCACAGTTGGTGGAACGGCTGCTTAAAATGAGTGAACTTTTAGAAATTTGTGAACAAATAGTCAACAAAGCGGCAGACAATGAGCAGATTGAAGCTGTTGCGATTTATAGCCGTGAAACAGAAGTCAGAGCATATGAAGGAGAAGTGGAATCTCTCACTGCTGCTGAATCACAGGGCGTAGGTATACGGGTTGTAAAAGATGGACGCCAAGGATTTGCTCATGCAGGAACATTTACTTTAGAAGACCTCATTGAAACTCTGAGTGAAGCTCGAGACAACCTTGAGTTCGCGACTCCAGATGAATTCTGCGAAATAGCTGAACCTGATGGAGTTGAACCAGTTGCCTTAAATGTATATAACGATGAATTAGCCAAAGTGGCGACCGAAGAAAAAGTATCAATGGCTCTTGAATTAGAGCGATGCACTCGAGAAAAGGATTCTCGAATCATTGGAGTTGAATCAGCAGATTATTCTGACTCAATTTCTGAAAGTGCTGTTGTTACAAGCACTGGAATTTATGCCTCATCGAAAGAGACTGGATGTTCTCTTACTACGTATTCTCTCGCTGAAGAAAATGGTGAAACTCAAACTGGATTTGGATTCTCAATAGGTCGCCGGTTGGAAGACTTAGATATAGAAAGAGCAGCAGTTGACGCTGTTGATAGGGCAACACGAATGCTTGGGGCCACGAAGCCTCCATCAGGTCGATTTACAGTTGTTCTTGATCCATGGGTTAGTGCTCAATTTCTTGGGATAGTGGGTGGAACTCTGAATGCCGAATCTGTCCAGAAAGGAAGATCTCTTTTCGCTGGACGCCAGGGTGAAGAAGTTGCAAATTCGTCCGTGAGCCTGATTGATGACCCAACAGACCCTGCAGCGTTTACTGCTACCTCTACAGATGGCGAGGGTCTTGCTACTCGAAGAAATGTACTTATAGAAAATGGTCGGCTTAATCAATTTGTGCACAATAGCTATACAGCTCGTAAAGATGGAACTTCTTCTACCGGATCAGCGATTCGTGGCTACTCTTCGACTCCCGGGGTTGGAGTGCAAGCACTTGCTGTGATCCCTGGGGAGTTGAGTCCTGTTGATCTGATTGCACAAGTTTCTGATGGAGTTCTTGTACAGGGCGTCAGTGGTCTGCATTCTGGAGTGAATCCAGTTAGTGGTGATTTTTCTACTGGGGCTGAAGGTCTGCGTATTAGAGACGGGGAATTGGCAGAACCAGTGAGAGAGTTCACTATTGCTTCGACAATTCAGAAAATGCTTTCCGGTGTAAGTGGAATCGGGAATGATCTCCAGTGGCTGCCTATGAGAGCGGCAGGAGTTACTTTAGTTATTGGCGAACTGACTGTATCCGGTGCATAGGTTTATTTGATGTCTCTTCTGCACGCTCTTATTTTGGGGTTAGTTCAAGGAGTGACTGAATTTCTCCCGGTTTCCTCTAGTGGACATCTTGCTGTTGTTCCATGGTTGTTTGGATGGAATGACTTTGGAGGAAATAATGCTCTTGAGAATGCATTTGATGTGGCCTTGCATTTAGGAACGCTGCTTGGCGCAACTATCTATCTTCGCTCCGATATAGCTCGTTATTCAAAAGCTGCAGTGACTTGGATAAGTTCTCGTGAGCCACTGAACGGAGATTCACGCATAGCTGTTTTTCTCGCTCTTACCGTGATACCAACAGGACTTATAGGTGCTGCTGCCGTTTCCTTTACAGAAGATCTCGGTGACCGTATTTGGTTAGTTGGTGGCTGTTTAATCTTGTTCGGGTTTGTTCTTTGGGTGACAGACCAAAGAAAAGTCACGAGAGAGGTTCAAGAGTTAACTTTAGGTCACGCGCTTGTTTTGGGAGCGGTACAAGGATTGGCTTTCCAGCCAGGAGTATCTCGATCAGGGGTAACTATTAGTGCGTTTCGTTTTTTGGGGATAAGTCGTGTTGAAGCAGCCAGACTGACGTTCTTGATGAGTCTTCCTGTGATTGCTGGGGCAGGAATAGTCAAGGTATTCGAGGTGGAAATACCTTCTGATTGGTGGCTGCCTTTTTTGTTAGGTATGGGAGCAGCAGCTCTTAGTGGGTGGCTGAGTGTACGTTGGCTAATTCGGTTAGTTAGTAGAACTAGTTTTCAGGGCGTCACCATTTATCGGATAGCGATAGGAATCATCGTTTTGGTCCTACTTGCTTCCGGAGTCCGCTGAAGTACTTGAGTCAGAAGAAGACTTAGTATTTGATGATTTGTTTGAAGCCTCAGTTGAAGATTTGTCAGTAGTTTTAACTGTTTTTTCTTTACTAGTGTTTTCGGTTGAAGACGACCCTAACTTCTTACTGGCTGAGCCGTGATCATTTTTGTAGAAACCTTCGCCTTTAAAAGAAATTCCAACCCCACTGAAAACTTTTTTTACTGATCCTTTGCATTTATTTACAGGACAATCTGTGAGCGCATCGTCGGCAAATGATTGTTTTTCTTCGAACTCGTGGCTACAAGTTTGGCATCGGTATTGATAAGTCGGCATGCAGAATCTCGCACAAAGTAGTTAAGGAAGGTAGTGTTTCATTACGGGGGTGCATTCTATCTGAGTAAAGATCAGTATCTGATCAATATTTCATCTAGTTTTTTTCAGAGAAGATGCTAAGACTATGTATATGGATGTACTACTTGTAGTGGGGTCTTACTTTCTCGGTACTTTCCCTTCGGCTCATATTGTGGCGGGACGAGTAGGACTGGATCCAACGAAGCGTGGTTCAGGGAATCCTGGCGCCGCTAATGTGTATCGAATTGTTGGACAGAAATCCGGGGTGGCTGTATTTTTTGCTGATTTTCTGAAGGGTTTAGTTGCGGCATCAGTCGGGTATGCCGTAGGTGGAAAGTTTTTAGGAGTGATTTGCTGGGTGGCAGCAACTTTAGGTCATGTCGCGCCTCTTACTCGACGACTTCGTGGCGGCAAAGGAGTAGCGACAGCCGGTGGAGGTGCCGCGGTTCTGTTTCCTGCTGCAGCTGCAATATGTTTTGGTGTGTTTGTCGTAATAGCGAAAACGACTCGAAAGGCTTCCTTAGGTTCGATAACTATCGCTTCGGTATTGCCAATATTGGCTTTCATCTTTGGAGCTTCAACTAGGGAGACTATTTTTACAGCTGGTCTAAGCGTTTTAATCGTCGCTAGGCATTACCAAAATATTCATCGGTTACTTTCTGGAACTGAATCTTCTTTCCAGAGCGAGTAGAGAACTCTTCTGTGTAACCTCAGAGTTTGAAACTTTAAAAAAAAATTAAATAAATGATTCCTTTAGAAAAAGCTCAAGAATATGTTCTGCAACAGTGTTTAGTTGGTAGCCCTGAGTGTCGCTCTTCCCGCTCTTCGCTGGGGTTAGTTCTCGCTGATGAAGTTTCAACTGATGAAGATGTTCCTCCTTTCGATAATACAGCAATGGATGGTTTCGCTGTCCGATCTGAAGACACGTTAGAAACACCTAAAACCCTTGAAATTGTTGGCACAATAGCTGCAGGGACAATTCCAGATTTTTCAGTAAATTCCGGTCAAGCAGCAAGAATCATGACAGGTGCTCCTCTTCCTCCGGGAGCAGATTCAGTCGTCATGGTTGAGTTAACGAAGGTGGAAGGGAATCAAGTAACCGTTGAAAGACTAGTCCCTGAAGGAAACCATATTCGAAGAGCAGGTGAAGATCTTCGGGCAGGACAGACTGTATTTGAAAAAGGAACAAGACTAACTCCTACTCACCTAGGGGTACTGGCAAGTATTGGTTGTTTAGAAGTGAATGTTTTCCCACCACTTAGAGTAGGAGTGGTTTCAACTGGTGATGAGTTAGTAGAAGGCGAGACATTTTTAAAGCCCGGCCAGATTCGAGATTCCAATAGGCATTCTTTATTAGCTCTACTAAATGATTTGGGATTAGAAGGTGTAGATCTTGGTTTGATACCTGATGACGAAGAGGCAATTGAGAAAACATTTCGTTCCGCATGTTCAGGAGTACATCGCTGTGATGTGGTTGTTTCCTCCGGCGGCGTCAGTATGGGCGATTTTGATTTCGTTAAGATAGTACTTGACCGTCTGGGTGATATGCGTTGGATGCAAGTAGCGATAAAACCAGCGAAACCTTTAGCTTTCGGTCTTGTAGGCAATGTTCCTGTATTTGGACTCCCTGGTAATCCAGTGTCTTCTCTGGTTTCTTTTGAGCTTTTTGTTCGTCCTGCATTAAGAAAAATGATGGGACATGCAGCTATTTGGTCTCCAAAAATTAAAGCAGTTACTGAAAGCGCTATTTCTCGTCGCCCGGATGAGAAAACACACTTTGCTCGGGTGAAAGTTTCTTTGGTCGATGGAAGTTACAGAGTGGAATCAGCGGGGAGTCAAGGTTCGCATCAACTCTCAACCATGGCTGAAGCTAACGCTCTTGCTGTTCTTCCAGATGGAACTGGGGTTCAAGCGGGAGATTCGGTTGAGATAATTCTTCTTCATCAACTTACGCGTGGTCTTAATGTCTCATAGGCCTCTAACCTATTTACTGTGAAAGAAAAGTTAGTAGATTCCTTCGGGCGGGTACATAAAGATTTACGTATCTCCGTTACAGATCGCTGCAGTTTTCGTTGTACGTATTGCATGCCGGCAGAAGGTTTAGATTGGGTTCCTCGTGATGAACTTCTTACTTTTGAAGAAATTGAACGGGTGGCAAGCCTTACGGTTGAGCAATTTGGGATTGAAAGTATTCGTATAACTGGTGGAGAACCAACGGTGCGTGCTCACCTTCCAGTTTTGATAAAGAAACTTTCACAATTACCGGTTGATCTTTCAATGACAACAAATGGGGCCACACTTCGTACGCTTTCGAAAGATTTAGTTTCTGCTGGTTTGAGACGTATCAATATTTCTTTGGATTCTTTAAAGCCAGAACGTTTTACAGAATTGACTCTTCGCGACAATTTACCTCAAGTGCTTGACGGTATTAAGGCTGCAGTGGATGCAGGATTGAATCCGGTGAAAGTGAATGTGGTTGTAATGGCTGGAGTTAATGATGATGAAATTATTGACTTCGCTCGGTTTGGTCGCGAAACAGGGGTGACTGTTCGGTTTATAGAATTTATGCCCCTTGATGCATCAGAAGGCTGGACAAATAGCCAAGTAGTGACACAGAAGCAGATAGTCACAAAAATTGATTCAGAGTTTCCTTTGACGCCATTTAGACGAACTTCGGCTCCAGCGACTCGGTTTATTTACAAAGATGGTGGTGGAGAAATTGGTGTTGTCGCGAGTGTGACACAACAGTTTTGCGGAACCTGTGATCGAGTTCGCCTGACAGCAGATGGGCAGTTTCGAAATTGTTTATTCGCTGTTGAGGAATTTGATCTCAAGGGTTTACTTCGATCCGGGGCGGAAGACAAAGAGATTGCTGAAGCGCTTAAAGAAGTGGTGCAATCTAAGTGGGCTGGTCATGGGATAGGAACCGTGAATTTTATTCGTCCGGCTCGATCTATGTCTCAGATAGGTGGCTGAAGGTGGGTGATTTCAGTCATTTAGATGAACATGGGAGAGCTTATATGGTGAATGTTGGCGATAAAGCGAGTTCCCGTCGACGGGCAGTAGCGAGAGGGCAGGTGCATATGGCCTCAGAAACAATTCAAGCACTGTCTCAGGGCAATACGCCAAAAGGCGATGTTCTAGCGGTCGCTCGGGTGGCAGGTATTCAAGCAGCTAAAAAAACAGCCGAACTGATTCCTTTATGTCACCCTCTCCCTCTTACTTCTGCTTCAGTTAGTTTTCAGATAGAAGAAGACCATATAGGCATTGAGTCAACGGTAGAGACTGTAGGTCAGACAGGAGTTGAGATGGAAGCACTTACGGCTTGTTCGGTTGCTGCGTTAACGATTTATGACATGTGTAAGTCTCTTGACCGTTTGATGGTGATTGGATCGGTTGCTTTGTGGGAAAAAGAAGGTGGCAGGTCTGGAGTGTGGAAACGCGAGCAGTGAACAATCTTCGCGCGGAATGCGCGAAGATTCGCGCTATTCGCGCGAGGAAATCCACCAAAACATAGTATTTTAGTACTAAGGTCCTTTTTTGCCGAGATAAATCGGTGAACATAAGGGAGGGAACAGTGTTAATTCTTTTGGGGCTTGCAGTTTTGTGGGCAGCGGTTCTTCTTCCACCCATTCTCAGACGAAATACTCGACGACCAGTTTTAAGGCCTCCACTTACGGTAGTTGGATCTCATTACACCACCGGATGGCAAGCAGTGCAGAAGGCAGCTAAAGAGATTCCAAATAGTGCTCGTGCAGCGAAACGCCGCCGAAGAGACGTCTTAATAGCGTTGATCGGTATCGCAGTGATGACTTTCTTATTTGCTTTAGCAGTGGGAAGTGTTATGTGGATGGCTCATTTTCTAGCAGATGTAGCATTAGTTGGATATGGAACTCTTCTTACGCTGCGAAATCAGAAAGCTTTCGAGACCCAAGACGTGGTCGTTCCTTTCCGTCCAGCAACACCGTTGATGCCAGATACCGGTATAGCGATGCGGGATGAAGCAGTTCTTCGTCGTCAAGCCAATTAGAGACCACTAGGCTACGATCCACCCGATATGGGGGTGTAGCTCAGTTGGCTAGAGCGCTACGTTCGCAACGTAGAGGTCGGCGGTTCGATTCCGCTCACCTCCACCAGTTATCTCAGTGAGTTCTCATCGGGCATATAAACTTGTGTTTATGAGATTCCTGAATTCATTTTTGTGTGATGTCACATCGTCAACTCTAGCCGTGTCATGTTCTGACCTTGATGAAGAGGCAGCCGAGTTACGTTCTGAGATCAGCACAGTAAAAGAAGAAATCACAGAACTTAAAAAGGAAAATCCTCACGAAGACCAACTGGATGAAGCCGTCACCGAAAAACAGATAGCAATCCTCTCGAGTCCTTAGTTTTGAATGTTATGAATTCTGGTTCTCGTATTTCGGCTTTAGATGGACTACGAGGGTTAGCTGTTTCCGCTGTTGTTGTTTATCATGCATGGCCTTCGATTTTGCCAGGTGGCTGGATTGGGGTTTCAGTGTTCTTTACGCTTTCCGGATTTTTGATTACTCAGATTGTGGATCGTGACCATAAATTGACTCGGGTGTCTATGGCGAATTTTTGGGGCCGTAGAGCACGACGACTGCTTCCTGCGGTGATAGTGACAGTGACGGCAGTAGTGGCGGTTATCGCTGCTGTTGATCGAAACATTCTCCGTGATGCCGCTGAAGAGGGTCTAGCTGCAACTTTTTATATGCACAATTGGTGGTCAATATCTGAAACTGGAGGGTATTGGGAGATTTTTAATTCTGATCCCCGACCTTTTGCTCATCTTTGGAGTCTTTCTATTGAAGAACAGGTGTATTTATTTTGGCCGCTATTGATAGTCATGTTTGGCCTTCGTAAAGCGTTAGTAGTTGGGGCTGTTGTTGTAGCTGTAGGTTTAACCATTTGGTGGGGGGATGCAGATGCTTATTTTGCGACACCATTTCGTTTTACTGAAGTTTTTGTTGGGGCAGCGCTTGCATATGTAGTTAAAAGATATTCACGTTTTAAAGTTCCAGGGTTTCCAGCGTTGATCGCAGCCACTGGTATTCTGTGGGGCGTTTTTGTTCTTGGCGAGTCAGATCCGTTTGTAACAAAGGGTGCACTTTTGCTTATTGGTGGCGCTGCTACGATTCTCACGGGTTACAGCCTTCGTGAAACGAAACCTAATGTTTTGGTGGGTAGTGCCCCGTTAGCATGGCTAGGACAAAGAAGCTACGCCATTTATTTATTTCATTGGCCTTTCTTAGAACTACTGGAGGTTTCGCCTTTTATTGCTGTTGCTCTGACGCTTATCGCTGCAGAGATATCACATCATGTTTTGGAATGGCCGATTCGTACTGCTAGAAGAATCAAGAGACCTCTTTCTACTCTTGGTTTAGCCTCAGTCGTGAGCGCATTGGTGCTTGTGGTTGTAATTGTTGTTGGTCCGCGACCACCTTCTCAACAACAAATCGCAGGCGCTGTTGTTGCCGCTCTTACTGAAACCACGACTACAACAACTACGACTACTACAACAACAACTTCAGTGGCTTCTTTGGAACAAGAATCTTCCATTATTTCAACGACTTCAGAAGTGACGGCATCAACGACTTCTCTGCCAGAGGTAGAAACCCAAGAAAAAATACATGTTAAAATAAATCCTAAAGTCGCAGTAATAGGCGACTCCGTCGCAGAAAGTCTAAATCCAGCTCTTAATAGTTGGATCGAAACGCTTGGTGGAGAGTTGATTCACGAACCAGGACCTCTTTGTTCTCCACTTTGGGATCAAGAACATTATGAATTTTTTGCTATTGAACTTGAATGGAATGGAGAAAAAGAGCGATTTCTTGTAGAAGGGCCATGCCGTTCCACCATCTCCCCAGAGGCAGACCTAGTCTTGGTTTTTGACCATGGAGCCGTATTTCTAGAACACATAGATGTCCGTGATGAAAGTTCCATGTTTTTCCCAGATCCGGACCTAGTTGAAATGGTACTTGAGTCATATTCAGGTCTTTTAAATGGAGCAGCTAAAGCAGACGCTCCACTTGTATTTTTTACCGCTCCTTACAGTTTTAAGTATCCAACTGCAGAGCAAGCGATGGTATATAACGAATTAATTTTAGAAATAGCTGAATTCAATAATCACGTATATGTAATTGATTCAGCTTCAAATGTAGAAGAAAATTCGGTTCGATACCCTCGCTATGATGGGTTACATTTCACTCCTGAGGGTCAAGTAAATTTCGTTGTAGACCAAATTGCTCCACATTTTGTGTCCGATTAGTTTATCTCTCAATAAATAATTGATTAAGTTTCCAGTAATTCTGAAAGCGCCTTAGAACAATCGACTGTAAGAGTTCCCGAGTATTTCATCACTGGGACCGCCTAACCAATCAAGAGCAGTGGCATAAACCGACCGTGTGTCAACAGTAATTGGCAGATCTCCATCAACTAGATTTTTCAAATCAAAATTCCCGTATAAACCTTTTCCAGATCCAATCAGAAATTGAACAGAAGCAGTACCATGATCAGTTCCTCCAGAACCGTTTTCTGTCACTCTTCTACCAAATTCACTCGTTGACATTAATAAAACTCGGTCTGCGTGGCCGTCAGATTCAATACGATTCCAAAAATTAGATACCCCAGTTGCAAAATCAATTAGAAGGTTTTGCTGCTGAACCAACTGATCAGAATGAGTGTCGAATCCGGGGACACTTACAACAATAACTTGAGTATCTAAGTTCATATCAATGAGTCCAGCCGCAGTTTCAAGAAGAGAAGAGAAAGATTCCTCCTCATAGGGATCGGAACTATTTTCAGATTTAGCTGAATCAATTATTCCCAATGCATCCAGAGAATTAGGTATCGCAGACTGTGCAGCCGCCAACGCAGGCTCATTTGATAGAGGAGAAGCAGTATTAAGAAAAGCTAATACAATACTTTCACTATCTGTGCCTGGAGGGGTTGCTAATCGAAATTTTGAAGGAGAGTTGATCACTGTTGAAATGCTGGAATTTCCGGTAAGAATCGATGCACCACCGCCAAGGGCTATTCCTCGAAGCGGGTTTGGAGTTGAACCTTCAGTGGCGTCTAACCAGCGTCCTATCCATCCTGTTTCCTCTTTATCTGTCCTTCCGCTAGCCCAAGCGTCTGTTGCTGCAAAATGCGATCTTCCCTGTTCAGGTATCCCAGAACCAGCGATGATCTTAAGCATCTCGTTATCCCAGAATTCAGACAACGGGGCAAGTGATGGGTGAAGTCCAAAATCGGTTCTTCCAGTTAAAGAAATCAGACTAGAATCCGGTAATCCAAGAGTAGGGCGAGCGTCATAGTAGACACCATCAAGGGGAACCAAAGTGTTCAGTCCATCGTTTCCACCAGCCATCTGAACGATTACTAAAACTGGGTTTTCAGGAGAAGTAGGAATGGAAGTGGAACTAGTTGTACTGGACGTACTTGGAATTGCATCTAAGGTTGTTGTGGAGGGAACTAACAATCCTTTTTCTGATTGGTCGCGTAATAGTGTTGCCCATGTTCCGACTCCTGCTGCAGTAGCGGCGGCACCACCTGAAAGATAAAGAAAACGTCGACGACTTAGTTCACTCATCTATATCACCATGAAATCCGGAGAGGCGAGAGCAATGGCGAGACAAATACGGCCTCTTTGATGCATAGGAGAGGTATTCCATAGTTCTTGCAGAGAAGTAACCGTCGGTTGATTAAATCCATCTGGATAACCGAAATAATGAGCGAGATCATCCCAGTTAGCGGAACTGGCTGCTTGTAGAGCGGGCGAGTCTTTTGAAGTATCAGAGGCAATGGTTATAGCAGCTGAAAAACGAGCTGCAGTAGAGGAAGCACTTAAATAGTTTTCTGTTTCAGGGAAGCCGCCCACATTTGGAGGTCTTCCTGGAATCATGTTCATTTCGCTCAAAGCACGAGCACGTCGTTCAGCACCTAATTCGACATCAGTGATTTTTTCGGCATTGATAAGCCAACTAACAGGATTTCGGATTATTTGAGTCCGCTTTCCCATAGAAAGACCTTTGTCAACAATCGCCTCAATCAGAGGAATGATTTGTAAATCATTATTGGAAAAAACAGATGCAAATTCATTTACTATCTCATCAGATATGTCATTACCCAGAACAGCATTTGATAGTTTCCTTGAAATAAATCCGGGGAGAGCCTCATGGTTAATGACAGCTTCTATGACAGTGTCAACGTCATGTACGCCTTTTACTCCAAGAAGAGTCTGAGGAGTATCATCGTGAAGACGAGGACGAAATTTAGCCATTCCATCACTTATTCTCCATCCAGTCAGAGCAGTAGAAGCAGCCTGCACATCGCTTTCAGAGTAGTTTCCAATACCCAACGAATAGAGTTCAAGAAGTTCTCTTCCAAAGTTCTCATTTGGTTTTTCTGCGGTATTAGAAGCTCCATCTAGAAAAATAAGCATTCCAGGGTCAGTGGTAACTTCACGGAGCATTGTGGAGTAGTTCCCTCGTGCATGTGTCCTAAGGAGACGTAGATGGTTTACATGCGCAGTCATGCTCTTCACGACTCTGCCGCTAACAGCAAAGTGGTCATGCCAGAAAAAAGTCATCCACTCTAAGAGTGGATCTGAGGTGAGTCGCATTTCATCTAACCAAAGGTCCAGTAACTTCAAAGAAGCAATCCTTCGTAGACGTTGGAAATCATCGGAGTCTCTATCGGTAGGAATGAGATCTTCAATATTCTCAAATGGGCCTGAAGGTACTTCTAAACCGTATTTGCTTGGATCAATTCGTTTTCCCATGAATTCAGAGAGATCTTCATTCTGTAAGACAGAAAACTCATTACTGGTGAGCCCATACCCCAACCGGTTTGACATCCAGATTAGGTCTGCTTCGCTTCCCATTAGCGAGACCTATACAAGATTTGAAGCTTTCCATCACTTTCCATGCATGAATTATCACACACTTTTGTTAGAGGAACATGATGAAAAAGTAATGAAAATATGGATTATGACATTTTGTTGTCGGACTCTACGGCAGTTAAGAGAGTCTCAAAGATTTCCTCATGCTCGTTTTGAACTTCAGACCAACTCGCGGCAAAAGGATTTTCAAGGGGGTTTTGCAGAAAGCCTTCTCCCGCTTCAAGCACTGATTGCCCAAAGAGAGAAACCATAGATTCTTCTTGATCACGATCGTAAGACATCGAGTTAGATATCGCGTCACTTTCGTAATGTTCAATGAGTTCAAGAGCGGTTCGTATGTAAGTAGCTTTAAGAGTTCGGAAACTCTCTTGTGTGAGAGCGAATCCAGATGTTGTTAGTTTCCTGAAGAAAGCTTTCGCAATATCTCGACTCATACGGTAAAGACCTATGGTCTTATCGTTGTTAGATAGTGGCTGATGCTTATGGTCATAATCGCTAGCTATATCGACTTGGCAAATTCTTGAATTTGGATACCTCGCGTAAACTTCAGAAAGCACCCCAATTTCAAGCCCCCAGTCTGAGGGAAAGCGAAGCGAGCGAGCCACGCTGATATCCATCGCACTTTCTCCAGCGAGCGGATAACGAAAACTGTCCAGATATTCAAGTTCATCTGTACGACCAAATGTCGTAGCAAGGGCTCGGATTAAAGGAGTTACATATAGGCGACTCACGCGACCATGGAGACGTGTTACACCTTGATCGGTTGAAGACCGATAATAATAGCCTTTAGCAAACGCATAGTTGAACGACGGCTGAGCTATTGGATAAAGAAGACGAGCGAGCAGAGAACGGTCATAATTTCGAATATCAGCATCATGGCAAGCAATTGTTTGAAACCTATTTCTTGCCAAAAGATACCCAAGGCAGTACCACACATTTTTTCCCTTGCCAGACTTTTCAGAAGGAAACCCAAAACGTTCCAGCGAATAATTGATCTCTTGGAGACGTGGGCCATCCTGCCAGAGAATACGGTGCCTTTGTGGAAGTTTCGAAAAAAACTTTTTAGCAAATTCAAATTGTTCACCTGAAGCACGATCAAGGCCAATAACAATCTCGCTTAGATAACTAACTTCCCTCAGTTCTTCAACTATTTGTGGCAAAGCTGAGTTCTCAAGTTCACTGAAAAGACAAGGAATGACAAGAGCTATCGGACTTTCTTCACCCCAAAGAGTTAGATCTTTTTCTAATTCAGCAGTCTCGCGACCTCGTAATTGATGAATAGTCCCAATAGAACCGTTTTGGAAAAAGTCAGGCATAAGTTCAGGCTAGACGCAGGTCAAGGGGATATATCCATCTACTATCAGTAATAGATGAAAATTGATTTAAGGGATTACGGATATAAACCAGAGTTCGAACCTTCATTGGGTGAACTTGGGCGGATAGTGCGAGTAGATCGCGGAGAATGTGATGTCATCACTACAAAAGGGGTATTGCGAGTCCTCTCAGATTCTCAGCGGGCACAAAACCTTTTAGCTCCAGTAGTAGGAGATTGGATATCAATAATTGAAGACCCAGATCTCGGATTTTTAATCAACGAGATACTCGATCGTTCCAATACGGTCTCTCGACGTGACCCATCTGAACAAATAATTGAACAAGTATTAGTAGCGAATATAGATCATGTTTTTATAGTTCATGGTTTAGATCGTCCGTTGCCTCCCGGGCGACTTGAACGATTCCTCATCATTGCGCGAGACAGCAAAGCAGAAGTATCAATAGTTCTAACAAAAGCAGATCAAATTGAAGAATCTTCAGAACTAAAGACCACTATCCAGGCTGTAGCAGTAGATGTGCCAATTTTCACCGTCTCTCTAAAGAGTGAACCTCCAGAGGGATTGAAAGCGTTAAGGGACTTGATGAGAGTTGGGAAAACGATTGCGTTGCTCGGTGAATCAGGTGCTGGGAAATCTACCTTAATAAATGCTCTTATCGGCGATGAAATAATGACCACTGGTGAGGTACGTACAGGAGACAAGAAAGGCAGACACACTACCGTAAGTCGGGAAATGATTTTGAGACCAGAGGGAGGCGTCCTTATTGATACTCCAGGTGTCCGCTCTATAGGACTCTGGGATGCTCAAGAGGCATTAGAAAGAGTTTTTGAAGATCTTGAAGACTTAGCAACACAATGCCGATTCAACGACTGTATGCACAGTTCAGAACCTGATTGTGCAATAAGTAAAGCTAGGGAAAAAGGGCAAATAGATTCTCGTCGCGTTGAGAGATATATCGCTTTACGAGATGAACTAGAAGATCAAAAGAACCGAGAAGTGAAAGAATAAAATGGTTCTCACTGACCCGATTAAGCTACAGATTCTCTAAGGTGCAGGTATGGGTTTTAAGAAAATGTTCATAGATCACCCAGCATCAGTAGGAGAAACATATTTTCAACATGCTCGACGGGCAATAATCATGAGCCTTCGCATGCTAGGAGCAGGCCTAGCAGCATTCGTCCATGCGCTCATTCCAGGTTTATTCACGACAAAAGCTGGAGATGTAGCAATCGAAGTTGCAGAAGAAATAACAGAACTCCGTAACTCTTCAACTCAACTATGAACCCTGCACCTCTGTGCATAGAACTCACACGCGGTAAATCAATAGAGAGCTTTCATTACGTTGACGTAGCTGTAATGAACTTGGAGGGGAAGAAAGTTACCGGATGGGGAGATTATGAAAAATCAGTTCTTCCTCGTTCAGCCATAAAACCAATTCAAGCCCTTCCATTGATTGAGACAGGAGCTGCTGAGGCATTTCAACTAAGTGAAATAGAGATTGCTTTAGCATGTTCTAGTCACAATGGTGAAAAACTACATGTAGAAGCAATAGAGAATTGGCTTTCAAAAATAGATTGTTCCTCTAACGAACTTGCATGTGGTCAACATGACCCAATGAATTTCGATTTAGTCAAAGAAGAACTTTTCAAGGGAAAACTTCCAAAGGTCACAGCAAATAATTGCTCTGGAAAGCACACCGGATTTCTCACCGTCATGCAGCACCTCGGAATCAGTCTTGAAAATTATTTAGATCCAAAACATCCACTACACACAAATTATGTCACTCCTATTCTGGGCGAAATGTGTCAGATAGATCTTTCAAAACAAGAACCAGGCGTTGATGGATGTGGCGTGCCAGTTTGGGCTGTTCCTTTAAGCGGCCTAGCGACAGGATGGGCAGGAATGATTGAAAGACCTTCAGCAGCACCACTATTTCAGGCAATGACCAATCAGCCTTTTTATGTTGCCGGAACAGGGCGTGCTTGTACTGAAATGATTCTGTCTACCAGAGGTGAAGCCATAGTGAAGACAGGAGCAGAAGGAGTCTTTTGTGCAGTTGTTCCTGACCAAAAAATAGGAATAGCTTTGAAGGCTCGTGACGGTGCATCTCGAGCAGCAGCAACAGCCTTAACTTGGCTCTTAGCAGAGTTCGGAGTAACCGAACGAAAAGAACCTCAACTCCTTACAAATCATGCGGGTCAAGAAATAGGAGAAATTCACGTATCTGTTTAGATAAAGATTAAAACTATTTACAAACGGGAAACAGTCCCGAAACGAAACGAATGTAATTTCTGACATAACATGTCAAAGAAGCAAGTGCATCAATACTTGTGATAATAAATTAAGCAAAGTTCTTGAATAAGGAGACACCTTGAAATTAGTTACAGCAGTCATAAAACCTTTTAAACTTGATGATGTGAAAGACGCATTATCTGCACTGGATGTTCAAGGCATGACAGTAAGTGAAGTGCAAGGATTCGGACGTCAAGGCGGTCATAGTGAAACTTATAGAGGCACTGAGTACAAAGTTTTATTTACCCCAAAAACAAGAATTGAAGTAGTTGTTGATGATGACCAAGCTGACTCGGTAGTTGAGTCAATCGTTGATGCGGCACGAACAGAAAAAATTGGTGACGGCAAAGTATGGGTCACAGACGTAGATAATCTGATACGTATTCGAACAGGAGAGCGTGGACCAGACGCTATCTGATAAAGAAATTAGGAGAACTAGTGGCTAATTACACCGTATTTCACAACCCAAATTGACATGCTTCAAAAAATGCTTTAGCGGTCGCTGAAGAACTAGGAAAAGAAGTAGAAGTTATTCTCTATATGAAGGAACCTCCAACCGCTGAAACATTGCACCGTATCGCAGATGGTTTTGAAGGCCCAGTAGAGGACTTAGTACGAAAAGACTCACAGTTCAAAAAACTAGAGTTGAATGAACAAGATTATGTTGATGACCCGTCGGCAGTAGTTGAGTTACTTTCTCAGAAAAAGGTTTTAATTCAAAGACCAATTTTGGTTTACGGTGATTTATCAAAAAATAAAAAAATCACAGCTTGCGTAGGCCGGCCAAAAGAAAAAATTTATGAATTCTTTGGACAAGATGACTAATGAAACCCACCGCAGATCTTTGCGATGAATACGGTGAGGCGATAAAAGTCATTACGGGGCCGTTTATTAGTTACGGCAAAACCACAGCGTGTTGCGGCGAAGTTGTCACTCTTGATGTTGAAGATGACAATTCGCTTGTTCGAACAACTTTAGAAGAAAAAGGTCAAGGCCGAGTCCTAGTCATCGCAGGAAAAGGGTCAACACGTTGTGCTCTAGTTGGGGGAAACCTTGGCGCTCTAGCTTCAGAAAATGGATGGGCGGGAATCGTGGTTGATGGTTGTGTTCGAGATACTAATGAATTATCAACCAATCCGATGGGGATTTATGCACGCGGTACTTGTCCAAGACGCAGCCATAAGCAGGGAAGAGGCAACCGAGACATTTCAGTAGAAATCTCAAACGTAACCATTTCTCCAGGAATGCATTTATGGGCAGACGTAGATGGAGTGGTCGTAGCAGATCAAAGTATTGCTTTATGAAAACTCTTTGGCATTTAGTCAAAAGATTCACCGGTTCACTTCAGCAAAAATCTATAAGTGAACGAGATCACCTATGGGTACAACAAATCTTGTCTTATCAAGAGATGGTTTTATGGGAATCAATGCCTCAGAATGACCAGCATCATTCAATAGAAGTAGCGCGACGAGTAGACAAATCCTTAGAAAAATCAGAACAAACAATTCTTACAGCCGCTTTACTACATGACATAGGGAAAGTAACTAGTAAAACTGGAGTAGGGATGCGTGTCTTAGCTACTTTGATCGGAGTGGTCACCTCTGAAATTCAACATAAGAGTTGGTCTCAAAGACCAGGACGTATAGGAGAAATAGGTCGATATTTGTGTCACGCCATTGATGGGGCATCACTTTTACAAAAAGCAGGAAGCGATTCTCTTGTAGTGACCTGGGCTAGTGAACACCATCTCCCACAACATCAATGGACAATCAATCTAGAAATAGGGAAAATTCTTAAATCAGCAGATGATGATTGATCTCTACCGGAGAATCAAACCAAGATTATTTTTCGCTCTATCAAGAGTCGCTCTAGCTACTTCACGGGCCTTATCGGCACCTTGTGTCAGTAGACGGGTAGTTTCAGCAGGATCGTTTGCTAATTCGTAGTAACGACTCTGTACAGGTCGAAGCAACTCAATTACAGACTCAGCAGTAGCGCCTTTGAGCTCACCGTAGTTACTTAATCCAGCACCTACATGTTGAGGGTCTTGTCCAGTCGCAGCGCCAAGTATCGAAAGAAGATTAGATACCCCAGGTTTATTAACAGGATCAAAAATGACTTCTCCATCGCTGTCAGTGACAGATCGTTTGATCTTCTTTTCAATCGTTTTTTCATCATCTAACAAAGAAATTGATCCTTGTGGGCTGTCTTCAGACTTCGACATTTTGCTGGTTGGATCTTGAAGATCCATAACACGAGCTCCAGCAGGAGGAATAACAGCTTCCGGAACAACAAAAGTTTCTCCATACCGGTTATTAAAACGCTCTGTTAGGTCACGGGTTAATTCGACATGTTGGCGCTGGTCTTCTCCAACTGGTACTTGATCGGTGTCATAGAGAATGATGTCACTTGCCTGCAAAGCCGGATAAGTAAACAAGCCGCCAGAAACAAAGTCGGCTTTATCAGACTTGTCTTTGAACTGTGTCATTCGTCTTAACTCTCCAAAAGAGGCCGTGCATTCCATGAGCCAAGCACATTCCGTGTGTTCAGAAACATGGCTTTGAATAAAAAGTGTGCTTCTGTCAGGATCAATACCAACAGCTATAAGCATTTGTGCCAAAGAGAGAGTTGAAGTTCTTAATTCCTCAGGGTTTTGAGGCAGAGTCAAAGCATGTAAGTCGACTACACAATAAACACTTTCATTTTCGTCTTGTAAAGAAGCCCAATTGCGTAAAGCGCCCAAAAGATTTCCAAGGTGAACTGAGCCAGAAGGTTTTATGCCAGAAAAAATACGTGCCATCAACGCTCACACTAATAGGTCAAACACCGAAATGGAGTGACAATTAAAAGACAAGGCCTCCTATTCACCCCTTTGGAGCGCTCACCCTCTACGGTCATTCCTATGAGTGTCACAGTTAACACACCAGTATTTGATGGACCATTCGATTTACTACTCCATCTAATACTCAAAGAAGAAGTTGAACTCTATGAGGTATCACTTTCGTCAGTGGTCGACGTCTATATAACTGAGTTAGAAAGACTAGAAAATCTTGATCTTGAATTAGCTACAGAGTTTCTCCTGATCGCCGCCATTCTTGTAGAACTAAAAACTCGAAGAATGCTACCCGGCAAAGAACGCGATGACTTAGAAGATGAATTTGGGCTTTGGGAAGAGCGAGATCTTCTACTAGCCCGACTTCTTGAGTGTAAAACCTTCAAAGATGCCGCAGTTATTCTTCGCCGTCTTTCAATAGATGCATCTCAGTCATGGCCACGACGAACAGGACTTGAAGAACGTTTCTTAGGTTTAGCTCCAGATCTATTAGCAGGAGTCACATTAGAAGATATCCGAAATTCATATATCTCGGCAATGACCCCGCGACCTACAAATCATATAGATACCTTTCACATAGCCCCAATCAGGTTAAGTGTCGCAGATGCAGTTAAGGAACTTGTCGACGAAATACCAACTTCTGGGACTATCTCATTTCGACAAATCACAACAGGATTAGTGGACCGTATTGAAGTAATAGTTCGTTTTCTTGCGGTTCTTGAACTTTTCAAGCAAGGAGTAATAGAGATTGATCAAATTGCTAGTTTCGGAAGTATTGAAATGCGCTGGGCCGACGATGCTGGACCGGCAAATGTAGATCTAATTGATATTTATGACGGTTAAGAAATGAATGAATCAGAAGAACTAAGTGTTAAACAAGCAATTGAATCCATTCTTATGGTGGCGACTGATCCTGTACCCCCAAACCTATTAGCTCAACTTCTAGAGAAGCCAACATCTGACATCGAGGCAGTATGCGAATCGTTGTCATGGGAGTATGAACAAGAGAACCGAGGCTTCATCTTGGTTCGAGTCGCTGGCGGCTATAGATACCAAAGTCATCCTGAGCAAGCGCCATGGGTGGAAAGGTTTGTAATAGAAGGACAAAGCACCCGCTTAACAGCAGCAGCATTAGAAACTCTTGCCATTGTCGCCTATAAACAACCCATCTCACGGGCTCAAGTTTCTTCAATTCGCGGAGTCGACGTTGATGGGGTTATCCGCACTCTGCAGCAGCGAGGATACATTGACGAACTTTCACGTGACACAGGACCCGGAAATGCTGTTCTTTTTGGCACAACGCAAAGTTTCTTAGAACGTATGGGTCTCAATTCATTAGATGACTTGCCGTCACTGGGCGGCTTTGTCCCAGGAGCAGAAGTCGTAGAGGCACTAGAACGCGGACTGCGTTACGACACAGATTTAGAAGAGGAAGCAGAGGAGAAATCTTCAACTTCAGAATCTGAGTAATGTGAGTACAGAGAAACCAGAAGGCGAACGATTACAAAAGGTATTGTCACGCGTCGGCTTCGGCAGTAGAAGAGTTTGCGAAGCATTAATCCTCGAAGGCAAAGTAAAAGTAAATGGGCAAGAAGCTCAACTTGGCTGCAGAGTAGAAATAGAAACAGACCTCGTCACTGTAGATGGAGCTCCTATAGGAGTACGCCCAGATTTTGTTTATTACTTGCTCAATAAACCTGCTGGAGTGGTTACCACAGCAGATGATCCGCAAGGCCGTCCCACTGTAGTGGAAATAGTTCCTTCAGATCCTCGAGTTTTCCCGGTCGGACGACTTGATTCAGACACCGAAGGTTTGTTGATTCTCACGAACAACGGAGAACTAACTCATCGCCTTACCCACCCATCATTTGGTGTAGAGAAAGAATACGTAGCTGTGGTGGAAGGAAACCCTTCACGTTCTTCTTTACGTCTATTAAGAGAAGGCGTAGATCTCGAAGATGGAAAAACTTCACCAGCCAAAGTTGCCTTAATTGAAGAAGGAACGATACGACTCACTATTCATGAGGGAAGGAATCGTCAAGTTAGAAGAATGTGTTCAACTGTGGGGCATCAAGTCAAACGGCTGATACGGACTCGCATAGGTCCGTTGTCTGATCGGTCGTTATCTCCGGGGGAATGGAGGGAACTAACTATGACAGAAATCCGGTCTTTAGAAAGAGCAGTAGCAGATTCCGATTAATTCAGCGGAGAGTCAAGCGAGGCTCCTGTAACATCTGAGGTGATGATTATTTCTCTATACGCGACTAAGTTGCAAAAATACGTATGAGTCGCCGCGCAACAGTAGTGGGTGTCGGACTTATCGGCGGATCAATAGGTTTAGCTTTACGCGAACGAGGTTGGCATATAAGTGGCGTTGACACCGATAATGACTGCCTAAATCGTGCACTGGAATTAGGGACAATAGACAGCATTGGCTGGGATGCAGAAGCAGAAATCATTTTCGTCGCCACCCCAGTGAGCACAGTTGCCTCATTAGTAAAAGAAGCTCTCGTAAGCTCACCTTCCGCTGTAGTCACAGATGCTGGAAGTGTCAAAAACCCCATAGTGCAAGAAATTAGAGATCAAAGATTCATTGGAGGTCACCCAATGGCTGGATCCGAACAAGAAGGAGTTGACGGGGCCTCGGCCACCATGTTTGCCAATGCCAACTGGGTATTAACACCAACAGAGTTAACAGGAGACAAAGAATTTGCGATAGTCCGTGAAGTTGTCACATCTCTCGGCGCAGAAGTAGTCACTCTTTCACCTGAGCGTCATGACGCTTTAGTCGCCACTGTTTCTCATGTTCCACATTTAACAGCCGCAACCCTAATGGGTCTCGCCTCCACTCAATCTGAAGAACATTACGCCGTACTTCGACTAGCAGCAGGCGGATTCCGTGATATGACACGTATAGCCGCAGGAAGCCCAGGGATCTGGCCAGATATTTGTAAAGAAAATAGTGGAGCGATCACAGAAGTTCTCGATGACCTCATAGAAGATCTATCGCGTGTCCGAAACGAAATAGCTCAAGAGGATAAAACCGCATTATTGAAAAGACTAGAAAAAGCACGCCAAGCCAGAATTAGTTTGCCAACAGGAGCACCGCGATCTTCGGAACTGATAGAGGTTCGAGTCCCTATCCCAGACCGCAAGGGAGAACTTGCAGCTATTTTCGCACTAGCAACAGATCTGGATGTAAACATTTACGACCTTGAAATGGCTCACTCATCTGAAGGAGATAAAGGCGTAGCAGTGCTCATAGTTGAAACATCTCTAAGCGAACGCCTCCAAGGTGGGTTAATGGCAAATGGCTATCGACCAACATCTCAGCCTTTAGCATGACCATCCAAAGAATAAACTCAATAAGTTCTTTGACGGGACGAATAAATGTTCCAGGAGATAAATCTATTTCTCATCGCACTCTCATGCTGGCAGCTCTCGCAAACGGAAAATCTGAAATTTCAGGTTTGAATAGTGGACAGGATGTTCGACAAACACAACTCATCATCTCGGCTCTCGGAGCAAAAGTAGAGAACGACAAAGGCACTTGTTTGGTAGAAGGCGGGAAACTTAAAACACCTAATCAGGTGCTGAATGTAGGGAACTCCGGTACCGGCATCCGTTTATTAACTGGCTTACTCTCAGGGATTCCCTTACGTGCCGTCATAGATGGAGATTCTTCAATTCAAAGTAGACCTATGGATCGGGTCATTTTTCCGTTGAGAAAAATGGGAGCGGATATAAGAAGCAGAGAAGATAGAGGCTATGCGCCCCTTGAAATAATAGGAAAAGAACTACTCGGAATTGAATACGAAATGCCCATGCCAAGTGCTCAAGTTAAAAGCGCCATACTTTTTGCTGGACTTTCTGCTCAAACTCCAACCACAGTTATTGAGACGCAGCCCACACGAACTCATACAGAAGAATTGATGGCAATGTATGGAGTTGATTTGAAAACAAATCAAAATAAGATCACGGTCGCTCCTGGTAGACCAGAACCGTTCAAACATAAGGTAGAGGGAGATCCTTCTCAAGCAGCTTTCTGGGCAGTAGCAGGAACCATTGTCCAAAATTCTCATATCGAGATAGAAAACCTATATCTGGGCCCCACGAGGACAGGCTTTATCTCTGTACTTCAACGCATGGGGGCCGATCTTCAAATTAACCAAGAAACAGGAGAGCTAGTTGTCCGCTCTTCACAGTTGCAAGCAACACACGTGGAGGCTCATGAGATTCCTAGCATGATTGATGAGATACCTATTCTCGCAGTAGCTGCAGCCTGTGCGGAAGGAACCACAGTGTTTGAAGGCCTTAGAGAGTTACGGGTAAAGGAAACAGATCGACTAGAAACCATTCAGTTCGAATTGACTCAACTAGGGGTAGCGATAGAAGCATACGAAGATTCGTTGATCGTTCATGGAGGACCAATCGCTGGAGGCGATGTCAGCTCACATGGTGACCATCGAATAGGGATGGCATGTGCTGTAGCGGCTTTGGTTTCAGAATCGTCAACGCATATAGGCTGGTGGGAAGCTGTTTCAACGAGTTACCCGGACTTTATGAATGATCTAAAGTGTTTAAGTGGAGAAGGTGTCTAGGTGAGAGTAATAGCTATAGATGGTCCCGCTGGGTCAGGAAAATCAACTATGGCAAAAGCTTTAGCGGCACGTTTGAATCTCGACTACTTGGATACAGGTGCTATGTATCGAGCGGTAGCCTTTGCTGCTATTCAAAAACAAATAAGGCCTAGCGAGATCGAAGAAATAACTGAAATAGCTAAATCTTTAGACTTGGAACTCACGGAAGAATCTTGTGTAGTTAACGGAGTGGATGCCACAACCGAAATCCGTGGACCCGAGGTCACTTCGTTAGTCAGTCAAGTGGCGACAATGCCAGAAGTAAGGATTGAGATGGTTAAGCGCCAAAGAGCATGGGCAGAAACCCGAAATGGGGGAGTGATGGAAGGACGGGACATAGGTTCCGTAGTTTTCCCAGATGCAATGCTCAAAATATACCTCACTGCTTCTGAAGAAGTTCGGGCAGCGAGAAGAGCCGCAGAAGTAAAAGAAGGAGATGTCGCAACAGTCGCTGCAGATATAGAAAGAAGAGACGCCGTTGACACTCAACGCGCTGCGAGCCCATTAGTTGAAGCCGAAGACGCAATAGTGGTGGACACTTCAGAAATGACTATAGAACAAGCAGTAGAATATGTAGTTGGATTGATGCCATGAGTTCATTCGGGCAAAAAATGAGTTTGATTGAACGGATTACTTACCGGTTCGCGTGGTCAGTTTTATGGATGCTGTCAAAAGTTCTTTTCAGATTTCGAGTTGTAGATAAACACAATTTTCCAATCGAAGGTTCGTACATCCTTTCCCCTGTACATCGCTCTTATTTAGACACCCCAGTTGGTGGAATGGTTACTGCTCGACGTCAAAGATTCATGGGTAAAGAATCATTATGGAAAAATAGTATTTCCGGAAGACTTTTAACTCTGGTAGGGGCATTTCCAGTAGAAAGAGGAACTGCAGATAGGACAGCTCTTCGCGCCTGTCAAGAAATATTGGAACGCGGAGTACCTTTAGTGATGTTTCCAGAAGGAACGAGAAGGCACGGACCGATTGTAAAAAAAGAAGAGATGCATGCAGGACCAGCGTTCGTGTCTTTACGAACTGGCGCACCTATTGTTCCAATGGGTATAGCTGGAACTGACTATGCGTGGCCTCCCGGCACATCAAAAATTAAGCCCCATAAAGTGATCTTGGTTGTTGGAGAACCCATATATCCGAAAGTTTTTGAAGGACGTGTACCAAGGCGGGCAGTAGATGAGTTAACAGAGGAATTACGTCAAAAACTACAAATAGTTTTCGACCAAGCACAAGAGTTACTTGGCAAGCCCGCCCTTCCAGAGCCAGCCACTCTTGGAAAAGAAGACTAGTTGGTATCTAAACTTTGCAGGGCTTTCGCTGCGTCAATAGAACGATCATTTAGGTGACCAGTAGGATTAGGCCCCGTAAAACCGAATCCAACAAAAAAACGAATAGCGGAAAGCAATTCACGTAAGTTGCGGGGAGGAGGAAAATATTCGTCCTCCTCGGTGTGTTGAATTATCGAAACCCCTTTAGAAGGATTCAGAGTTTTCAAAACAGCTTCTACCGTTTCTTCAGGAGCAGAAGCCCCAGCGGTTACCCCCACAGTTCCAGACAGACCTTCAGGGAGTTCGTCAGCTCTATTAACCCAGATCACGTCAGGTCCGTTGGCTTGTTCGGCTAGTTTTACTAAAGCTCTAGTGTTTGAACTATTAGTTGAACCAATCACGATAACTGAGTCGCAACGATCAACTAAAGCAAGAAGAGCAGACTGCCGGTTGGTCGTGGCAAAACATAAATCACTCCGTCCTGGTGACCAGAGTTCTGACCAGCGTTCTTGAGCCGCATCAGTTACCCCTTCCCAATCTCGATGACTGAGTGTGGTTTGCGCTAGCAAAGCAACCTTCTCTCCTAGGTTAGGTAGTTCAAAAACCTCTTCTGGGCTTTCCACTCGATGCATGGCTTCAGGCGCTACGGCTATTGTTCCAACAGCTTCTTCATGGCCGGCATGTCCGACATACACGATTTGATAACCCTGTTTAGTTCTAGTTTTAACTTCGTGATGGACTTTAGTGACCAGGGGACAAACGGCATCGACTGTATAACCTCCAATTTTTTCTGCTTGTTGAGTTACTTCTGGAGCTGACCCGTGAGCTGAGAGCATTATTGGTGCTCCCTCAGGGACTTCATCTATAGAGTCAACAAAAATTACGCCTTGAGCCTCAAAACGCTCAACAACGATTTTGTTGTGAACGATTTCGTGATAGCAATAGACCGGCTCGTCAAAGGATCTCACCATCCAAGTAAGTGCTTTAATAGCCATTTCAACTCCAGCGCAGAAACCCCGAGGTTCTGCAAGAAGTACGTGATCAACTGTCATAGTAATAAAACTCTACCGGTGCTAGGCCCCATCGTCGGTAGCCTAGAGAAGTATGTCTACGCCAATAGTGATAGCAGTAACTGAAGACTCTCCTGCAGATCATGCAGGAGTGCTAACTGGCGACCTCATTTTTCAGATAAATAATGAAACCCCTAGAGATGTAATTCAATACCAACTTTTAGTGGACGAACCAGAAGTGGTTATGGATATAGAGCGAAAAGGTGAACGTCACGTGTTCACTATTACAAAAACAACTGGCGCTCCATTAGGAATTGAGGTTGATAGTCCACTTTTTGATCAAGTCAGAACCTGTGATAACCATTGCGAATTTTGTTTTATATATCAATTGCCTCGCGGGATGAGACGCAGTCTCTCTATCAAAGACGACGATTATCGACTTTCTTTTCTTTACGGAAACTTCACGACTCTGACTCGATTTACAGAAGCAGATTTTGAAAGAGTGATCACAGAAGGCCTCAGCCCTCTGTATGTAAGTATTCATGCCATAAATCAAAATAAACGTGTAGAAATGTTAAGAAATCGACGTGGTGGAACAAGCTTGCGTTGGTTACGACTTCTCTTAGACCATGGAATAGAAGTCCATGGTCAGATAGTTGTATGTCCTGGAATAAATGATGGTTTATGGTTAGAAGACACCATTGCAGGAATCGCTGATCAATTTCCAGAAATTAAAAGCTTGGCTGTTGTCCCGTTAGGTGTAAGCGCTCATACTTCAGAACCAAGAATGCGACCTCATACTATTAAAGAAGCTGAACAGGTTATAGATATTGTTGAAGAGTGGCAGGAATTATTTTTTGAGATATCTGACAGCAGGGTCGTGTATGCGGCAGATGAATATTACCTGTTAGTTAGCCGTCCATTTCCAGAAGCACAAACTTATGGGAGCTTCCCAATGTATGAAGATGGGATAGGTATGGCTCGTGCTTTTGAACATGATTTTCTCGGTGGAGAAAATCAAGTATCTCACCATCGTCCTGGTTTTTTTTCCTCAGTAGATGGTGCGCCAGCACAGGGGTATCGTGCTCCACGTACTGGCGAAGTTCCAGTGAAACTAATTGAGAAGAAAAATCAACCAATCACCGTATTAACAGGTTCATTCGGTGCTTCAGTGATTAAACCACTGCTGAAAAAAATCGAAAGAGAAGATGTTGAAGTGCTGCCAGTAGAAAATAATTTTTTCGGAGGAAACATAGGAGTCACAGGGTTATTGGTAGGGGAAGATCTTAAGAGAGTGTTGGAGGAACAACCTAAAGATCGTCGGTACCTGTTACCGGACGTGTGCCTTAGCGGAGGCCGGTTTTTGGATGATCTCACCCCTGCAGACTTACCACGTTCAATTGAAATCATTCCAACGGATGGCCACTCCTTACGTCAAGCGATAGAAGTAGGAATCTGATTATGAGTCCAGTAGTAGCAATAGTGGGGAGACCTAATGTTGGTAAGTCAACTCTGATGAATCGCATCATCGGAAGACGCGAAGCCATAGTTGAAGAACGCCCAGGTGTAACTCGCGACCGTAAAGAAGTGGAAGCTTTTTGGTTAGATCGAACGTTTACTCTAATTGACACTGGAGGGTGGCTCACCGGAGGGGACTCTCTCGACGAAAAAGTTAGTCGTCAAAGCGAACAAGCCATGTTCAATGCTGATGTAGTTCTCTTTGTTGTAGATTCCACAGTTGGAATAACAGAAGAAGACGCTCAAGTGGCCACTTTGCTACGTAAGAGAGTTGAATCAGTGATTGTTGTTGCTAACAAAGTGGATGACCGAAGCCACGAGGCAGCAGCATGGGAACTCATGTCGCTTGGCTTAGGCGAACCTTCAACAATAAGTGCTCTACATGGACGCGGAACAGGCGACATGTTAGATCGAGTGGTAGAACTTCTCCCAGAACCCGAAGAGATAGTTGTAGAGGAAGCAACCGAAAAAATTGTTTCTGTTTCATTAGTGGGGAGACCTAACGTCGGAAAATCAACATTGTTTAATCGCCTCATTGGCGAAGAACGAGCAGTAGTGCATGACCGTCCTGGCACCACTCGAGACGCAGTAGACACAATGGTTGAAACCCGTTATGGACCTGTCCGCTTTATAGATACTGCAGGGATGCGGCGAAAAGCACGTATAGATGAAGACACTGAATACTATTCCCTCGTTCGAGCACTCAAAGCTGTCGATGCAGCAGATGTGGCGCTTCTTGTCATTGATTCAGTAATAGGAGTTACTCATCAAGATCAACGGCTCGCTGAACGAGTAGATGCAGCCGGTTGTCCCATTGTAGTTCTCTTAAACAAATGGGATTTATGTGATGGCGAACAAAGAGAAGACGTGTCACAACAAGTAGGAGAAAAACTTCATTTTGTTGGAGAAGCTCCGGTGATAAAAATTAGTGCTCTGACCGGAAAGAATGTCAACCGACTATGGCCAGCACTTTCAGAAACTATCGAGGACTACCGGACCCGAATACCTACAAGGCGAGTAAACGATGCAGTTCGGGCAGCACAACAGGCACATCCCGCGCCTGGCGGAGCTCGAGTCCTTTATGCCACTCAAGGGGCTACAGATCCACCAACTTTTACTCTTTTTACGAATCGAGAGCTACCAAGAACTTGGATCAGATTTTTAGAAAGACGACTACGTGAAGATCTAGAACTCGGTTCCACTCCAATAAAGTTAAGGGTCCGTCGACGCTCCGAGTGACTTTTATGGTCACCTAATGTGAGAAAAGAGTGAAAAGTCTTTATTTGGGTCAGCACCCTTTAAGTCAGATACGCTGGTTGGCTATGGACACCCCGGTACTCACCGTTGTCGGTGCAATTTGTCTGGCTGCCGCACTTAGTTGGGTGCGTTCAGCTCGTTATCGATATCGACTTGTGCATCGGATAGATCCTGAAGAAGCTCCCGATGCTTATACGTTGGCATGGTCACAGTTTCGTAAGGATGCTCATGCAGTTTTCTTATACGGTTTCTTAGCTTTAGGTTTCTTTATTAATTCAACAACTACCGCGCCTTGGGTTTTTATTCTTGTTGTTCTACCGGCTTTTATCTCAAGTGCTTGGGCTCGTAACGCGGTCCGGGAGGCACGACTTGCACGCCAAAGAATCGATATAGAACGTCGCGCCCACGAAGCTTTAGCTCAAGAAGATTTAGCTCCAAAAGCTTGGGCAGGAAGATTAGCTTCAGACGAGTTACCTGATTTTTCAGGATTTGAAATCGGCAGGGTTTATCAGGCGGGTTCTGGGTTGATGGGAGGAGACTTTCTTGACGTTTTTTTAGCAAGCCCCACTCGGTTAGTGGCGGCTATCGGTGATGTTTCTGGGCATGGAATTGAATCTTCTGTAACCGCGTTTCAGGGCAAGTATTTACTGCGAACCTTTTTGAGACAATATCGAGATCCAGCTCAAGCACTTGAAGAACTAAACCGTCAAATGTCCGCTGTTGAGAGATCAGAAGAATTCATATCTTTAGTGGTTCTAATTTTTGATACTGAAGCAGCAACATTGCGTTATGCCTCCGCAGGTCATCCTGCCACTTTCCTTTGGCATCAACGCGAAGTGCGTTCTTTACGTGCAACTGGGCCTCTTTTGATGCTTGACCCTAATGGAACATATTTCAGTCGAGAAATACCCTTGGAACATGACGACATGGTGCTGATGTATACCGACGGTTTAACAGAAGCACGTAACGGTGACGAACTCTTTGGTGAAGAAAGGATCGAAAACGCTATTCGACGTGATCCAGGAATAACTCCAAATGATTTATGTCAGCGTTTATTAGAAGCCGCTAATGACTTCAGCCCAGCTGCAGTGGAAGACGACATTGCCATTCTTTCCATTCGTAAAGTTTAAATTCGTAGCGGAGGAAGAATAGTCCATGCCGTGGTGCGAACCTTGTGAGAAATATCTCAGCCCAAATGCAGTATCGGTGATCGGGACTTGCCCAAAGTGTGGGGAAAGAGTAGAGGATAGTGATGGGAAGCCAGTCCAATCACAAAAAATACCATGGCATTTTTGGGTTTTTGTTGGAGCGGCAGTGATTTACCTTGGATGGCGGTTAGTTGAAGGACTTGGACTCCTATTCACTTAAGTTAGGCATCAATGGTTTCTGTGATTCCAGCCATCAAGAGTCCGACTTTGTTTCTTTCTGCATCTTCCCCAGACACTATGGCAATCACTTTTCCTTCGTACATAACCGCTACTCGGTCAGACAATCCAAGAACTTCATCGAGATCTTCAGAAATGAGAAGAGTTGCTGTGCCTAATTCTCTTTGTTCTATAAGTCGGTTATGGATGTATTCTGCAGCGCCAATGTCAACCCCACGAGTTGGTTGACAGGCGAGAAGAACTGTTGGAGAGGCAGATAGTTCTCTTGCCAAGATTACTTTCTGGATGTTTCCTCCAGAAAGACTAGAGGTTGGTGTGTTTATGCTTGGAGTCTTGACATTGAATTCATTGACTAGTTGTGAGTTATGTTCTTCAATTTTGTCAAAGGCAAAAAGACCGCGATTTACAAAATTATTGGTTTCATGATCTACAAGAATAAGATTTTCACCCACCGTGAATTCAGGGATGGCACCATCTGGAATTCTTTCTTCGGGAATGAATCCAAGCCCTTGATCTCGTCTTGAACGCGTGCTGGCTGCGCTGACATTTGATCCATTTAGTTCTATGAAACCATCAGACTCAACAGGTCTTAACCCGGCGATAGCTTCTGCTATTTCTCTTTGGCCGTTACCTGAAACTCCTGCGATGCCAAGAATTTCTCCGGCTCGTACTTCAAAAGAAACGTTCTTGACAGCAACGGTGCCACCGTCATTTTTTACTGACACATTATGTAAAGAAAGTCGGTTTTCTTTCACTTCATTTGGTGGGAGATTGGGAGTTAATCGAACAGCTCGACCCACCATCATTTGAGCTAGTTCTTGACGATCTGTTTGATCTGGGGTGGTAGCGCCGACTACTTGTCCATTTCTCAAAACGGTGATTCGGTCGCTGAGAGACATCACTTCGCGGAGTTTGTGAGAAATGAAAATAAGACCGCGTCCGTTGTCAGCCATTCTTCTAAGGATGACGAATAGGTCTTCTACTTCTTTAGGGGTGAGTACAGCTGTTGGTTCATCTAATACTAAAAGTTCCGCGTCTCGGTAAAGGGCTTTTATTATTTCTACTCTTTGGCGTTCTCCTACTGAGAGATGTTCCACCGTCACTGAAGGGTTAACGGCTAAGCCATGTTCTTCAGAGATCTCAGATATTCGTTTCGAAACTTTGTCAAGATCAGTTAACGGGCGACGAGTTGAAGGCATTCCAAGAGCAACATTTTCGGCAACAGTAAGAGTAGGTACCAGCATGAAATGCTGGTGAATCATGCCTATTCGTGAAGAAATAGCATCAGAGGGAGAATTGATTTTCATCGGTTCTCCACGCAAGAAAAGTTCACCTTTGTCTGCCTGATATAAACCGAAGAGAATCTTCACCAAAGTGCTTTTCCCGGCACCATTCTCACCAAGGAGAGTATGAACTTCTCCGTAACGAACATCAAAATCAACATCGCTATTAGCGACCACGCCAGGGAAATACTTAGTGATCCCTCGCATTTCTAAAAGATTGTTTGATTTATTGTTCATAGGTTTATCTTTTATTTTCTGAACCTTTAACGGGAGAGTGGGAATGCACCCACTCTCCCGGAAAGGTCTAGAACGCTTTAATGAGCGTTTTTAGGCTCCGGTATCTATAGAGCCGTCAATAATTCCAGCGATAGCATCTTCTGCTGCCGCTTTTATGTCATCAGAAAGATCGAAGCCATCGTTGAACTCAATTACCAATCCGCCATTTGCCAGATTGATTTCAAAGGCTTGTCCACCTTTGGTTCCGTTATCACGAAGGTCAAGCATTTCTTCTAACACAACTTCCCAGTGGTAAACCTGTGAAGCCACAACAAGGTCTGCGTCTAGAGACGTTTGATTTGATTGTGTTCCAAACCATGGCACTCCAGCATCGCTAGCTACTCCAACTGCACCAACAACCATTTGAGCTGTTCCAGTAAGAACGTCTGCGTTGTTGGCGAGATGAGCTTCAGCAGCTTCAGCTGCAAGGGCTACGTCACCGAATGATCCGGTATAAGTGACATTCACTGTTGCTCCACCGGCTTCGGCAGCGGTGATGAATCCGTTGATGTAGGGAACTGCGTCTCCTGCTTCAACTGGTCCAACCACACCGATAATTCCGGTTGTTGAAATTGCTGCAGCGACAACACCGTTTACATAACCACCTTCATCTGAAGCTGGAGAGTAGGCAAAGACATTGTCTAACCCTTGTGTGTCGGTAGCAGTTCCCCAAATAAAGGTTGTGTCGGGGAAGTCAGGTGCGATCTCTGCTAGAGAAGCACCAAATTGTGTGCCGTGAGCAACAACTATGTCAATGCCATCTTCGGCATAACCGCGAATAGCGGCAGCAGCATCCTCAACGATGAAAGTTCCATCAGTTATTTGGACAGTGATATCTCTGTCCAATGCATTGACTGAATCAACCATGCTTTGACTGAAAGCCAAATCATCTGAGGCGCTTGGGGCCACAATTGCCATAGTTAAAGCCCCACCACCACTACTGCTTGAGTCATCAGACCCACAAGCAGTAGCGCCGAGAGCTAGAACTCCTAGCACTGCTATGAGGCTTGAAATTAGCCTCAGTTTCTTTTTCATTTTGTTTTCCTTTCCGGGATTCCCCCGTTTCGTAGAATGTTAATGTCGGCTGAATGGTTTGGTTAAGGCGGCAGGGGCGTTAACTCGTCGTGCTAATAAAATAAGAGCTCCGATGGTGACAATGGCTGGCGCCATACCAGCGAGATCAGAGATGCTGACCGGGATGATGCCAAGTGATTTCCATTGAAGGACTGTGGCGTTCACTAAGCCATAAAGTAAGGCTCCTCCCATGACACCGAGAGGGCGCCAAGCACCGAAGTAGACAAGAGCGACGGCTATGAATCCCATTCCCTGGGTAAGGTTTGGTTGGAAGATTCCTAATTGCAGTACGAGAGCGGCTCCTGCGAGGCCGGCAAGTGCGTTGCCGATCAGGATGGCAGCGAAACGGGTGCGTTCGACTGAAACTCCGAGGCTGTCCGCAGCTTGAGGGTTCTCTCCGACGGAACGAATATTTAAACCAAAAGTGGTTTTGTTGAGCAGAAGAAAGGTGAGGGGGACCAGAGCGAAAGCTAAATAGGTCAAAAGGCTTCTTTGGAAGAGAGGTTCACCGATATAGGGGATGTCAGCCAATCCCGGAATATCCACTCTTGGGAGGCGCTGCACCGGTTTCGGAGTCCCTACTTGTTGCCGGAACATGAGATCGCTGAAACCTAAACCAAAAATAAATATTCCAATTCCGCTGATGCCTTGTGTAGCTTCGAAGAACACGGTGATGACTCCATAG
>Ga0208408_1000111_pt1 | contig 57752 bp, 56 predicted proteins | sample ETNtaG_4_FD_185776 | JGI IMG/M metagenome (GOLD analysis project Ga0208408, IMG submission 185776) | Marine microbial and viral communities from oxygen minimum zone, Eastern Pacific Ocean - ETNP201406SV67 (SPAdes) (version 2) | ecosystem: Environmental > Aquatic > Marine > Oceanic ... | reverse complement strand
AATGATCCGGAGAATTTCGACAACATGCTGAAGATGATGCTAATCTTCGCCTTGTTCGGGGGGTGCTACATAGCAGAGGTCCTGAGAGGGGGTCTGCAGTCGGTGGACTCGGGGCAGAAGGAAGCCGCAATGGCCCTCGGCCTGAATCCGATCCAAACAAAGTTGCTCGTGGAACTGCCCAATGCGGTCAGGACCACTCTCCCATCAATAGTCAGCGTCTTCATCGGGCTCTGGAAGGACACGACTCTCCTGTTCATCATCAACATCCTGGACTTCTTCAAGCTGGCCAAGGACTCCCCTAACTCCTCTCTTGACTTCATGGGGGACTTCCTCCAGCCAGTCTACGTGAGCGGCCTTATTTTCTGGGTCGTCGCATTCTACCTTTCACGGATTTCCATGAGGATTGAGAAGAATCTGGGTCTCGTGAACGAAGGTGGAGGTGAAGTGACATGAACGAAGAAAACGAAGAATACATCATAGAAGCTGAAGGGGTTAGAGTCAATTTTGGAGACTTCTGGGCCCTCAAAGGAGTGGACATCAAAGTCAAGAGGGGCGAGATCATCGTGATCCTTGGGCCCTCGGGCTCTGGCAAATCGACATTCATCAGGACCCTCAACAGGCTGCAGCCCCACAGCGGCGGCACCATCACGATAGACGGAATCGCCGTTGACGACACGACTACGGTCAGCGACCTGAAGTACATCAGGTCGGAGGTGGGTTTCGTCTTCCAGCAATTCAACCTGTTCCCGCACCTGACTATCATGGAGAACATCACCCTGGCTCCGATGAAGGTCAATGGGCTGCAGAAGAAGGAGGCCGAGGAGAAGGCGATGCAGCTCCTCGAGAGGGTCGGCATCCCGGAGCAGGCCTACAAGTACCCAAGCGGTCTGTCTGGTGGTCAGCAGCAAAGGGTTGCCATCGCGAGGGCACTAGCAATGGACCCGAAGATAATGCTCTTCGACGAGCCAACAAGTGCCCTCGACCCGGAGATGATCAAGGAGGTCCTCGATGTGATGATCGACCTGGCCAAGAGCAACGTCACCATGATCGTCGTAACCCACGAGATGGGTTTCGCGAAGGAGGTTGCCGACAGGTGCATCCTGTTCGACGAGGGCGAGCTCGTAGAGGAGAAGAGCCCCGAGGAGTTCTTCTCCAACCCCGAGAACGAGAGGACCAAGCTGTTCCTGGAACAGATCCTCTAGGACCAATGGCGCGGCGAAACACAGGGATTACGGTAAAGCCGGTTCCCGAGCAAGCCAGGGGCTAGCCGTCCTGGCTTATCCACTGGTCTACCAGCTCCAGTATCGTATCCCTGAAGGTCAGGAGCATTAGCGACGGGCCGTCGAGGCCGACCGTGATGGTCGCCCCCCTGGTGAAATGGGTCTCATCCCACCCGTCGCTTACCACGTAGCCCCTGTGCATGTCGCTAGTGATGACGGTGTGCTCGTTTACCCACTCCCAGTAGGAGCCGTCCTCCGATCTGTCCGACCGTGGCAGATCCCTGGCCACGTACAGGTAATGGTCGTCAATCTCACTCACCGGGAAATCCGTACCCTCGATGTTTGCGATGTGCCTGAACCAAGCCCCCTGTCCCAGAAACGTCGAGAAGAGGCATCCGGATGAGTGCTGCATTGCGTCGATACCCCCTCTCTGTATCCTATACTTGGATGGCTGATACTGGTGGGTGTTCGCCACTAGGAGATCGTTCAGCGCTGGATCGCACCGGATCCGGTTGCCGCTGCTGGTCTCGATTTCCGCTTGGAGACGAGGCAGGACATTGACGATAGCCCTCCCATCGAGTGCCGCCCGGACATCTTCGGCGAAGGTGCCCGGGTCGCTGCCCATGAAGAATCCGTATGACCCGCCGTTACCCTCGCTACGAGGGTGGCTGTTGACTCCCATAACCGGCGTGTTCTCGTCCACTGAGTGTGCGATGGACGTCAGAGTCCCATCCCCTCCTAGGACGATGACCAGGTCGGGCTCCACGAAGTCAGCCCTCCTGACCGTCTCGCGAGCCGTGTAACCTACGTTCAGCCCCCTCTGATCAACGAGCTCGTCCAGAACCCGCCTGACCTCCTCGAGCGACTTGTCGTGTACTTCTTCGAAGTTCTTCTTGTAAACCACAAGGATGTTTCCGCCCAAAGCTCCACCTCGCCGGCATTCGCTCCACGTGCATCCCATATAGGCGCCTCGCAATCCAATTCCCGCTGCCTCACTCCTTAGGAACGCATATTTGCCTGTCCATTTCAGCAACGCACGTGCACCGACCACTGCTCCTGTCCCTACTATTCTGCATTCCGGCCCTAGCCGGTTGTATGGAGGTCGAGATGCCCTGTCCCGAGGACACCTGCTTCCCGCTGACCAGCAGCGCATTCAACTCCCTCCTGGATGAGGTGGGGGAGATCGACGCCCTGCAGCTCGCGGCGGAGTACGACAGAATTAGCGTGAGCACGCTCACCAGGTTCACCGACTCGGGAGTCAGCGGAGAGATGGAGTGGAGGGTGGAGAAGGACGATGACCGTGAGCTCAGGCTGGTCGCCAACTCCGTGGTAGTAGGAGGGGTCGAGGTAGTTGGTTACAATATCTGGGACGGGGGGCCGGACACCTTCACCAGGACGACGGGCCATTGGATGATCGGTCGGGACATGGAGCCTAACTACGAGGACCCCTTCTTGGAGATCGCAAGGCTGGCCACGGAGAACCCCGAAGGAATGTGGCCGCCATTCAGGTACAACGTGTCGCAGTTTTCCGACCTGAGCTGGACTATTACCGGCGATGCATTCGAGTCATACCAAATCGCGAGGGCCACCAACGGGTCCCATGAGGTATACTTCGAGATCCAAGGGCTGCCTCCGAGGATAGTGGGGCTGTCAATCTACTCCGGGGGCCTCGGCATGGACGACGTGACCTTCTCCATGTCCGTTTTCACTGGAGACTGGGACGGGGGGCTCAGCACCGACTACTACACGGCCATCCTGGAGGGAGGAGGATACCTGGGAGTCAGCGGCCTGTCAGAGTTCCCACGGTCTCCCGTGCCATTCATCCCGGTCCCAGACCACCAGTCGGTCAACGGTGACACCACTTCGGTCATCGGGACTGTGCCCAGCGAGATGTCCCACGAGGCCACCCTGTCGGAGATAGAGATGCACGTCTTCTCGGAGGGCACATCCATGGCGAGTCTGATGCTCAACGAGGGTGAGGGCAACGTCTCCACCGAAGACGGCACATGGTGGGAACTCTCATGGATAGACGCCGGCCATCGAGGGCTGCTCTCCGAATGGGACGTCTTCTCCGTCCGGACGAACTCCGACTCCCAATTCGAGATCCGAATATTCGATCACTGGGCCCAAGCATGGACAGACCTAGGCGAATAGCGAGTTCCGGGGGGAATTCTATAACCCCCCTCGACTACGTACTAGCATGAACAAGAAGGCTATCACACTCGTGATGTGTATACTAATGGTCGTCTCAACGACGCCAGTATCGAACGCAGAGGGACAGGAGGAGTCATCGATATGGGGCATCACCTACGATTGGTCCCACTTCGAGGGGGACGCATTCAACATGACCGGGGTAGACGTGAACGAACTGAACAGGGACCTCAAGGAGGCCGCATCATACGCCGGCTTCGACCTCGATTTCGACCAGGTGCTGAGCGGCACGACCCAGATGTTCGTCGAGTCGTGGGACGAGTCAGGGCCCTTCACGGTGACCCTTCCGGGGAACGGGGAACCGTATCAGGTGAGCAAGAGGATCACCGAGCTGACGATCAGGCATGGGAGCATGGCCGACACGGGGATGGCGACCAACTGGTCGGACGGCGATGAGAAGATAGAGGCGTGGATCAGCGCCTACCAGGACTACCTGCTGGTCCTGAATGCCCATTACGTCGAGTACGTTGACGAGGACATGGTCGTCTACGGAGGGGAATTGCTGCTCGACGCCGAGTTCTCCTTCTCCATGGGCTTCGATGCAGAGCTGGGAGTCACAGCGGCCAACGAGGTCCTCTCCCCGGATGTCTCGGCGAACGTGCAACTCTCCTTCGAGATCCCCAACCTGGAAGCGACGTGGAATCCGCAATGGTCGCCGGTAGACTATCACTTCGTCATGGGCGACTCCAGTCCTGCCATTGATCCAGATGGCGTTGCCGATTGGTCCTCCCACACCTACTGCTCAAACTATGAATTCCAGACTGGGCATATGTGCAATCAACTCGAGTACGAGGAGACCGAACCCCTGTATATCCAGCATCACGAACAAGCCGACGCTGAGATGCAGGGGAGCTTCTCCAGCCTCACGGGCTACTCCCTGGAGATGTCCGCCGCTGGCCTCCCCACGGACGAGTTCGACTTGGACATCGACGTGTTCAACGTGGCCATCTCCGACTCAATCCCCGATCAGGGCGTAATACATTCAGATTTCCAAGTGAGCTCATACGCTCTATGGGGGCATAACTGCCCCACTGTATCGTACACCGAGTTTGTGACGGTGGATGACATCGAATACCAGGCTCAGTGCGGCCTGGTGCTACCAGTCCCATGGGCCATGACGGATGTGATTGAGCACTCAATGGTCCAGGCCCTTGAGAGCGGCGCCCAGGAGCTGGGAGACGCAGCCTTCGAACAGGTCGAGGAGTGGGCAGAGGAAGCCGGACTCGATCTCGAGGGCGGCGACGATGACTATTACGGCAACCCTCCAGACTTCGTCTGCGACGACGGCGAGACCATACCGAGGTACTGGTTCAACGACGGGTACCCGGACTGCTACGACGGCTCCGACGAGATCTCGTGGTCTGGAGACGAGGACACAGACTACGAGTGGCAAGGAGAGCAACCCACCGAGTTCCCGACCCCGACGGAGGGCAGCTCGCTGGAACGCGTCCTGTCTACCGGCGAGCTGACATACTGCGTCGATCCCTTCTACCCGCCGTTCGAGTCGTACGACGATGACGGTAATATTGTCGGTTTCGATGCCGATGTCGCCGATTCTCTGGCATCCTCCCTATCCGTCGAGTACGGGACTTCCGTCCAATTCGTGCACGTCGAGTCGCAGTGGGACCCGATCATTCCCAACCTGATTTCCGGAGAGTGGTGCGACGCCATCATCTCGGCGATGACGAAGACGCCAGAGCGCGACTATTCCGTCGACTTCACGCGTGGCTATTACACATCTAGCCAGGGCGTCATAGGCGGATCAGGATCCGCATCCATAAGCGATGTCTCCGAGCTTAATGACCCCGGAGCCACAATCGGGGTACAGGCCGGGTCGACCTCTGACCTGTACGCTGCCGATAACCTTGGAATGGCCACCATATCTGCGTACGAGGACGAACATGCTCTCTTCGCAGCCCTGAATGACGGTGACGTGATGTACGCATTGGGGGACTCGCATCTGCTATACTCCATGGATGGCACGATAATGACCACCTTCAATGAGGAGCAAATTGCGATTGCGGTCCGAGAGGGGAACAACGAGCTCCTCACCGCCCTTGACGTGGGCATCACGAACCTCGTGGAGTCAGGGGACTACAACAGCATTTACTCGTCGTGGTTCGAAGGCGAGCCCTTCCTGATCAACGACTGGTCACCCGACTATGACTTCTACACCCAGGAGTCCTACGGGGAACCCAGCAACGACGGGTTCACGTGCCTCTTCGAACAATGGCAGACTATCCCCTCCTCCGGGGTGGGTGACGGGTATCCGGACTGCTGGGACGAGTCGGACGAGGAGATGCAACCATCAGTATGGTCATGCGCGGTGGATGTGAGGCTGGATTCCCTGGCGGATACCAGGTGGGATTCCTTCGAGACCAAGACCCTCGACCATCCCGGCTTCCCTGAATGGTGCGGAACGCCTGTCGCTGATCTGCAGATCAGCGAAACCCAGCCGAACCTCCCTCCTGCCGACGACGTATACGGAGCATTGATCGATGACCAAGAATGGTCATACATACAGGCGAGGAACGCATCGCACTATCACGAATTCGGGGAAGAATATGATGGCAACTGGTCCCCTCAGATTTGCGAGGACATTTACGGCGGCTCGTGGGTCGATGAGTACGAGTCATGCGCATTCCAAGCATACCCGGGCATGGCCATCGACGGGGAACTGATCCAGGGCGGAGACGGGCATTGGACTCGCTACCATTGGACCGGTGACTACCTGTACCTAGCTGTCCCCACCTCCGACGATGACATCTGGACTGGCGTGGGACCCCGCGTCACCGACTTCATGTGCGACGAGTGGGCCGACCCATATGATCGCGTTCAGGAGTGGCAGGTCGGAGACGGCATCGAGGACTGCGAGAACGGGAATGACGAGGACCCCGACGCCGACTCGGGAGGGGGCACCGATCCTGTCGGCTCCGCCGACCTCGACCGGTTGGCCGACGCTCTTGCCGATTCTAACCTCGAGAAGACCATTGAGGAATTCTCGGACAGGCTGGAGGAACTGCTTCAGGACAACTACCCGGAGGAGCCCAAGTACGATCTGGAGGACCTCTGCGCGACCATGCTCTGGGACGTGAGCGACGTCAGGGTGCTGGGAGTGGCACTGGTTCTCGAGGGGGGCCTTCTCTTCGGACCGCAGATCAAGAATTCGGTGCCCCATCCAACGACCACAATCAACGTGGAGTTCCTTTCGGGACAGGAGGCCAGGGACGCGAAATCAGGCGGCACCTCCAAGGTATCGATGGATGACATGGCACCAGCCTCCAAGCACAACTTGGCCGAACTCTACGAGATCCTAGGGCCGAGGTACCTGCCGGACCTGGATACCACTGACACCGATGGGGATGGGACGCTGGACTTCTTCGACACGGACGACGACAACGACGGAGTCCCCGACTGGGACGACTCGGAGCCAAAGAAGGCCGAGGCCGAATCATCTATCCTCCCGGCCCCCGGCTTGGTGGCATCCATCTCGGTGATCGCCGCGGCGGCCATGCTCATCCCTAGAAGGGATGACTAGGTCCCGTCAACATGGCAGCAGGACGCAAGGCAGCCCTGGGGCTGGCAGCACTGCTGGTAATGGTGGCTTGGTCGAGCGCGTGGTTCGAGATCACTGCCACTGGGACGTACGAAGAGGGACTCGAGAGGGAGCCCACCATCAGGACGCAGTACTCGATCGACAACGAGGAGCAGACCTTCGAGCTCTCGATAGAGAACGCGACCCCCCTGATACTCTACTGGATGCAGAGGGAGGACATCGCCCAGGGGGGCGAGCCTTCTGGGAACGACTCCGAGCGACCAGCTGCCGAAGCCGGGAGCGAGTCAGACGGCGAAGACGGGGAGCCTTGCAATGGGAGCTGCATGGAGCGTGCCAGGAACTCGCTAGCCCTCCTGATGATGGTATTCGTCGCCTCCCTAGCCGTCTCAGCACTCAGGCCCAGCAGGAGGGCCGATGCTGCAGCCTGTCTATCGTGGATGGCCTGCTTGGCTCTGATAGTGCTGGGAGTCCCCATGGCAGCCGCAGCAGACTTCGGCATCTTCGGTTCTGACGAGGTCAGCGAGTCTGGCTCGTCAACCGGGGGCTTCGACTCGGAGACGGACGGATCGGTTTCCGTCGACCAGTTCGCCCACTTCTCCTCCGGTACCAGCAGTGGCGTAACCCCGGCAGGCCTGGTATTCACCTATGACTCGACGGGGTTCGACTTGGGACTGCTGGACGAGGGGGATAGGCAGGCAGTCATTGACTCGGCGCCCAGCGAGGGCCAGTCGGGCTACGAGTCCCTGATAGTCTTCCATGGCGAGTTGGTGGCGGGTCCCGGCCAGATATTCTCTTGGTGGTTCTTGATCCTCCCACTATACGCATACTCTCTCAGGCGTGAGAAGCAATGCGACGAGGAAGAGTGAGGGCGACTAGACCCACTCGTCGTTGGCTGCGGTCAGTTCGCTCTCAGCATTCCCGGTGTTGACGACCCCACGTGGCTCGACCAGCATCACCTTGCACTCCGCGTCAGCGCAGGGCTTGTGCCTCACTCCCTTGGGAACGACGTACATCTCGCCCTCCGACAGATCGACTGACCCGTCCTCGAACTCTATCCTCATGCTTCCCTCGATGACGATGAACGCCTCGTCGGTGTCATCGTGCTCGTGCCAGACGAACTCTCCCTCAATCTTCACGAGCTTGAACTGGTATTCGTTCATCTCGGCGATTACCTTCGGCGACCACTGGTCGGAGAACTCGGAGAACTTGTCTCTGAGGTTTACCTTTCCCATCTCCGCTCGTTTCCCGGACGGAGTCGGCGTATTCAACTATCTCGCATAACGTACCCAACCAAACTAGGGCGCAATTATTAGGGCAGACTAATCACAAGGAATGTGGAAACAGGACTGGAAGGCAAGGTGGTACTAGTCACCGGCGGTGCCGGAGGCATAGGACAGGCAATTTGCAGGCAGTTCGCCGAAGAGGGAGCCAGGGTTGCAATACACTACCACACGTCGTCCAAAGAAGCCGAGTCACTAGCCACAGAGATGGGAGGAATAGCAGTCTATGCCGATCTGAGGGTGCCATCCGAAGCTACCGAGATGGTCTCAGAGGTCATCTCCCATCTTGGCGGGATAGACGTCTGCGTTGCTAATTCCGGATCATACCCCCCAGAACCTAGGCCAATGTGGGAAATTGACGAGGATAGGTGGATCTCCACAATCATGTCCAATCTGGGAGTCACCGCCAACACATCCCGCTCATTCCTTTCTCACGCGTCAGAGAGGGGATCAGGCTCCCTCGTCCTAGTGGGCTCCACTGCAGGGGTCTACGGCGAGGCGGGACACTCGGACTACGCTGCAGCCAAGGGCGCGATAACCACCGGACTGCTTCTATCCCTGAAGAACGAGGTCTCCCCCTTGGGTCATGTTAGGGTGAATGCAGTGGCGCCCGGTTGGACGCTCACGGAGAAGAAGGCCGAATCAGGGCTGGACGAGGAAGTCATGCAGAGGGCGAAGTCAACCATGGCTCTCAAGAAGCTGGCTGCTCCGACTGACGTAGCGCAGGCCATAGTGGCCCTAGCCTCAGACAAGGTGTCCGGACACATCACCGGGCAGGTCATCGAGGTCGCTGGAGGGATGGAAGGGAGACTGGTCTGACTCACTTGGAATCATGCTTCAGCCGCTTCCAGATGTAGGCGGCTACCGCCAGCAGGGCTATCGCCCAACCAGGGGTGATGATGAGCACTGCCACCGTGGCTGCAATCTCCTCGAGCACGCTTCACACCTCGTTGAGGAATCTTACTCCGGTGAGGCTCTCGCTCACATCCCATAGCCTTCTCGCTGTCTCCTCGCTCTGGGCCTTGGCGTTGATTTTCGCTCTCCCGGTTCTCCCTCTCATCTCTATTACCCCAGTTGGACCCCAGTATGGGTACTCAAGGGCGCCCTTCTCGGTGGCCGCGTAAAGGGTTGCCTCCGCTCCCTTCTTCGCCGGCATTGCCACGAACAGGTTCAGGAAGCGCCAGAACAACGAGTGCCTCTGCAGGTCCGTCGCAGAGTATCCCGGGTGGCTCGCTATTGCGGAGACTCCCGACCCCCTCTCCCCAAGCCTCCTGGCCAGCTCTAGTGAGAAAGTCAGATTCGCAATCTTGCTCTGCGAGTAGAACCCCCACTTGTTGTATCTCTTCCTCTCTCCGTTAAGGTCATCGAAGTCGATGACCCCCGGATTGTGAGCGATGCTCGATACCGTCACGACTCTGCTACCCTCGGTAGATTCCAGAACCGGTAACAGATGGCCAGTGAGTGCGAAGTGACCGAGGTGATTGGTTCCGAATTGGAGTTCGAAACCGTCATTGGTGAATGACTTGGGCGGGATCATCACTCCTGCGTTGTTGATGAGTATGTCCAATCTTTCGCCTTCGGATGTGAATTTCTCAGAGAATGCCTTCACGCTGGATAGGTCTGCTAGGTCGAGGTCGGAGACAGAGACTTCCGATTCGGGAAACTCTTCGAGGATACTGAGCTTGGCAAGCTCGGCCTTCTCGGGGCTCCTGCATGCCATGGTGACCGATGCTCCCTTGGAAGCCAAAGCCCTCGCCATGTAGAAACCAATCCCTGTGTTCGAACCAGTGACGATCACGACCTTCCCGCTCTGGTCCTCCATCATCCCCTCATCCCACTCCATGGAACTGTCCAAGTCACTCGACTATTTCACAGATGGGTGGTGGACTGTCTGCTCGACTCGCCAAACTTGATGGCCCACTCCCTCTGCCGGGTTCATGGCAAACCCGAGGGTGGAAGCAGAGGAGCAGGGTCATCTGATCGACGTCCTCTCCATCCTCCATCCCTCTGCCAAGAAAAACTCGCTTCGGAGGATGATCGATCACGGCAGAGTACTCGTTGACGGCAACAAGGCATCCCGTGCCAAGGAAATAGTCCGACTTGGTTCCATCGTGGAGACGCTCCCCCGGTCTGAGGGGGATGGCCCTCCCAGGAAGAAGGACGACGGAATTCCCGATCCGGAGGTGCTGTATGACGACCCAGAAATCACCATTGTCAACAAGCCCGCCGGCCTCCTCTCAGTAGCCACTCCCCGGGGAGAGGCAGATACGATGTTCGACCGAGCATTGAACTGGGCATCCACGAACCACTCGACAAGGGTTCACCTCGTCCATCGTCTCGACAGGGAGACGTCGGGCTGCTTGATCCTGGCAAAGTCTCCCGAGACGAGGGACATGCTCCAGAAGCAGTTCAAGGATCGCACCATCGAGAGGATATACCACGCTGTGGTGTTCGGGAAGCCAACCACCGAGTCAGGCGTTCAGACGTCACGAGTCAAGGAGACAAAGGACAAGCGAGTTCGCCTGATACATAAGGGAGAGAGAGGGGGCAAGGAGGCGATAACCAACTGGAGCATCGAGCAGACGGGCCCAATCCACACCCTCATCAGGATCAAGATTGACACGGGGAGGAGGGCTCAGATCAGACTCCATATGAGTGACATGGGATGCCCCGTATCTGGAGATACTAGGTATGGCAGGGGGAAGGCAAGCGTGAACCGGCTCTGCTTGCATGCCTCATCACTAGAATTCGAGCATCCTAATGGCAGAAGGATAAGGGTGGAGAGCGAGATTCCATCCAAGCTTTTCTCCGAATTGATGAGAAAGTCACTGTGATTTTCCCTTCGGCTTACTCGAATATTGGCTTCTGGGACCTCCAGTGCCACATTTCCTACTCTCCATACTAAATAGGGCGTGGATGGCGCGAGCGATTAGAGTGAGCAGGTTGGTTCGATTTTCTGATTTAGGGGTCGAGCCGATTTTGATCGACGTTTTGCGTGAAGAGGGCATAGTGGAGCCTTTCGAGGTGCAACGTGAGGCAATTCCCGATGCCATGCTCGGCAGGGACGTATGTTGCAGGGCACCGACCGGTTCGGGGAAGACACTGGCCTTTGGCCTGCCACTAATTTCCAGGACCCCTGAAGCCAAGTCAAAGAGACCTACTTCACTTGTCCTCACTCCCACCAGGGAGTTGGCAGAGCAGATTCGGAAGGTATTGCAGCCATTGGCTAGGTCAGCCGATCTCGGCGTCCTCTCCGTATACGGTGGCACACCATACAAGGGGCAACTTAGGAGGCTGAATCAAGGGGTCGAGATTCTGGTGGCTTGTCCGGGCCGACTGATTGACCTACTCGACAGGGGCGCGCTTCGCCTCGATGACGTTGGAGTAGTGGTGTTGGACGAAGCCGACAGGATGGCCGATATGGGATTCATGGAGCCGGTTTGCTCAATACTTGACAAGTGCAGTTCAGACAGGCAGACCATCCTCTTCAGCGCCACTCTCGACGATGACGTGGCAGAGATTGTCCAATCATACCAGCGAGACCCTGTGAGAATAGGGATTGGTCCCGAGGAAGTCAGCATGGACAGCATGCAGCACCTGTTCTGGAAGATCAACTCCAGGGGGAAGGCAGACCTCTCGGCTTACATTACAGAGAAGTGTGGTCGCAGCATCATCTTCTGCAGGACCAGGGCCGGTGTAAACCGTCTCGGTGACGAGATGAGCGAAATCGGCACATCATTCACCACGCTCCACGGAGGGATGAACCAGAAACAGAGGGACCGATCTATGCAGAAGTTCAGTGCTGGAAGGTCAAGGGTACTGATTGCGACTGACGTAGCCTCGCGGGGAATAGATGTGACTGAGGTAAACTGCGTGATCCACTTCGATCCACCGGATGATGGCAAGGCGTACAAGCACCGTAGTGGCAGGACCGCAAGGGCGGGCTCTACTGGAACCGTCGTCTCTCTCGTACAGAGATCACAGAACAGGAAGTACAAGAGAATCCAGAGTGAGGTCGGAATCAAGTGCAACTTCACTGAGCCTGATGTAGAGATTCTGGAGGAGAGGAAGTTCGTCATGGCTCCTCCCGTGAAATTCAAGGGTGGTGGCAATTCAAGGGGGCCGAAGAACAACAAGAGGGCTCGCAGGTCTAGGAATAGCAAACAGTTCAGATCATCGAACCAAGGAGGAAACCGCAATGGCAACCGCAATGGCAACCGCAATGGCAACCGCAATGGCAACCGCAATGGCAACCCAAATGGTCATCGAAATGGTAGCAGCAATTCCAGTAATGACAACCGCAATGGACGACGCAAGACCAAGCACAAGTCCAAGCAGACAGTCAAGTACAAAGATAAGCGAAAAGAATCCCATGCCTTCTAAAGAAGGTGTAGTGATCAAGAATAGCCGATTCGATCAATAGGGATATCTCCCTAGATTTAATTGGGAACTGCTAGAACGTCAAAAATTGCCTTGTCCTTGAATTTTCCAATTTCTAATTCTACCAATTCAAGATCTTGTCTGACTTCGTAAATCTGATAACCAAGATTCTTGATTGTCTCGAGATATTCCTCGGCACTACTCTTTGAGACATCAATCAATTTCCTATCGTGCACCTCTGTCACCAGAATCGGTGACTGTTCCGAGAAGAATTTCTTCGCCCCCCCGAAGAATTTCATTTCTGAACCCTCAATATCAATTTTCATGACTGAAACTTCACCGAAACCATCGTACAGACTATCGAACAAAGACGACTGTATACCATTCATCTCGTTCTTTTCATTCCTTTCGAATTCACTAATTGTGGCTCCTCCGATATTTGTATTGTCCCTGAACATTGAATATTCGCGCACTTCGTCACTAAGTGCTAATTCGAACAGTTCAACTATATTTCCGAAGTCGTTTTCCTCGATACTTCCTCGCAGTCTGGATGCTACATCGGGTTGGGGCTCGAACGAAATTACCTTTCCACCTGCCTCACTTTCCTTTATTTCCTGAGCCATGACTAACGTGAACCACCCAATATTGGCTCCAATATCGCAGAATGTTGTTCCCGGGCGGTAATATTTTCTGATTAATTGTGTAATTGCGGGTGAGTAATTGCCCTTGAGGACGGATTTGGAAACTTGGTCAACCAAGTTACACCAGACCCTCAAACCGCTTTCTAATTCAGCTATGACCCAGGGAGAGTCAAGTGATTCCATCCATTCCTCAACGAACTTGGCACGTAAACGAGAAATAACCCACTTGGGAATGATGGAACCCAAAATTCCCATACAATTTGCTAATATACTCAGATAATAAATTCTCGTAAGAAATTAACTTGTAGGAGAGGCTCTCGCGAAGGCTGTGGCTCGGGAACTGATTCGACTCGAGGAGGTCCACCGGGCCTTCGGACCCTTGACCGTCTTGGAGGGAGTCAATCTTCGCATAGAAGAAGGCGATCGCATCGGTGTCATCGGACATAATGGATCAGGCAAAACCACCTTACTCCGTACCATCAGCAATCAAGACCAGGACGTCGGCGACATCACATTCGCACCTGCTTTGAGACTCGCCTTCCTGACGCAGGTCCGAGATATAGTCGACGAAGCCACCTTGGGAGAGGAGCTCAATCGCAGGGGTAGACAATTCCTCGAGTTGGAGGAAGAGATATCGGAAATAGAGAGTAGGATGGAAGAACCATCGTTCTACGAGGGGGATTGGCAACCGACGATGGAGAGGTACCAGGAACTTCAGAGCCTCATGGCTCGTTCCGGCGGCAGCGACGTTGCAGGGCACGCAACTGAGATTCTCAAGGCTCTGAATCTCGATCAAAGCTCGATGGAGATTCCTCTAAACTCGCTATCCGGTGGAGAGCGCGCCAAAGTCGCTCTAGCTAGGCAGCTCGTCGGCCTTGATCAGATTGACGTATTTTTCCTTGACGAGCCAACAAACCACCTTGACTTCAACACCCTTGAGTGGCTTGAGATGTTCTTGAACAGGTTCGAGGGCGCACTGATGATAGTTAGTCACGACAGGTACTTCCTCGATAGAGTCTGCAACAACATCGTCGAGGTCCAGGATGCTCACATCCGTGGTTATCCAGGGAACTACACATCCTACCTCAAGCAGAAAGAAATATTTCTCCAGACCCTAAATGACAGAATCGAGAAGACCCAGAAGGAGATTAAGCGTCTACAGGGTGCTATGCAGTCCATGAAGAGGTCCAATAAATTCGACAAGTCAGTTTCTCAGAAACACTTCATGATTACACGTTCCCAGAGGGAGTTGAAGTGGCTCAAGACACTGAAGCCGAGGAAGCGACAGAGTTTGAATTTCAACCTCCATTCGGCCGAGAAGAGCAGCCTCGAGGTCCTGGAGTTTCGCGATGCTGACCTGTCATTTGATTCACTGCGGAGACCCATCATCAAAGATCTGAGCGTTAGTGTCAGAAGGGGCCAGAAGATTGGCGTCATTGGCCCGAACGGTGCTGGAAAGACAACCCTCCTCCGACTAATTACAGGAGACTTGAGCCTCGACTCTGGGGAATTAGAAATCAGCCCAGGTGTACAGATAGGATACTTCCACCAAGACCACAGGACCCTTGACTTTGACCTCACTCCGATAGAGGAAGTAAGGAGGCTGAAACCAAGGATGGACTACGGTGACTTGAGGGCCCTGCTAGGTCAGTTCCAATTCACTAAGGATATGGTCACGACGCCCCTCAGCAAGCTGAGTGGTGGTGAGAGGGCCAGAATTGCCCTTCTACGACTCCTCCTTGAGGAAAACAACATGCTGTTACTGGACGAGCCCACGAACCACCTCGACACGGATGCCAAGGAGGCACTGGAGATAGCTCTGACTGAGTTCGACGGAGGAATAATCACAGTGAGCCATGATCGATACTTCCTAGACAAGGTATGCGATACAATCTGGGACTTGCAGGGAGATGGAACTATAGTGGTCTGGCCCGGCAACTACTCCGAGTACAAGAGCAGATCAATCTCGTCCAAGCAAAACCGTTAGTTCACAAGAGCCTCCCTTCAAGTAGAATGACTCCAAGCAGATGGTATGTTCCGCTTGGTCTACTTCCCATCTCCAGGTAGAGCCGAGGCGATTCGCATCGCTCTCTCTATTTCGGGTGCTGAATGGGAGGACTTGGCCATAGATGGGACTCAATTCCAGACTATGAAGGAGGGAGGAGAACTGCCATGGGGGATGGTTCCTGTTCTGCAAACCTCCAAAGGGGCCATTGCCGAGTCTTCAGCAATCCTGAGATTCGTCGGTCGCTTGGCTGGCCTGATTCCCGAGGACCCGTACCAATGTGCAAAGGCGGACGAATTCATCGATGGAATGGAACCATTGTCAAAAGCCCTCGACTCGTCGTTCGAAACCAAGGATGTGGACGAGAGAATAAGACTCAGGAAGGAAGTTTTTGGACCCAAAGGTAACGGGACTAGGAACTTGCTTCTCCTTGAGGAGAAGGTAATCAAGTCGGAGACAGGCTGGGCCGCGGGAACTGATGACATGAGCATCGCCGACCTGAAACTATTCACCGGTCTTTTCGGATTATTCTCAGGAAACTATGATGGAATTGATGCCTCAGTGATTTCACATTACTCCGGTCTAATTGACTATCACGGAAAGGTAGCTTCAGAACCCCGCATCAAAGATTACTATGCCGACATTAAGGAAGGTGACATCCGCTGGACATTCCTCCCGGGTGCATTTGGTGGGCAGTGATTCTTGATGATTGCAACATTACTCGACTTTGCACATAGTGAATTGGTCGCCTATATGGGCATGATCCTCATTCTAAGTGCCTTTTTCATGGAGACAAGAGATATCCTTCATAGTAAAGCTGCACCTTACTTGGTGTTGATGGCACTTGGTTCGGGACTGCTTGCCATACGCGCATTTCTGATCGACGAGTGGGCATTCTTTATTCTGGAAGTGGCTTGGTTCGCTGCAGCTGCCTTGGGGCTGTGGCCATTATGGTCATCCCTGAGTCGGTAATGGGAATAAACTGACACGAACTAACAAGTGTAATTATCGAATCCCACTTCCGAGAATCATGACCCTCAGGGATAGGTTGTCTGGAGATTTACTGGGAGCCGTTTTCGGAATCTCCGTCGTGACAATGATGGTCTTGGCAACTTCATTCTGGGCATTCTCTAGTAAATCGGGTTCTGAAATTGTGGGCGATGGTGACGGCACGGTCGAAAAGATACCCCCTCCATCTATGCCGATTCCGTCTTCAGTAGTGGATGACATCGAGACCCTAGCAGACTTCGGCTATCGGAAGATTGACACTGTAGCGCATGCGAACGCGGGGGACTTCATTGAGCTCAGGATGAGCGATTTGGGGTTCGAGGTCGAAGTTCAGGAATTCACCACCGCCGAGTGTGGTTATTGCAGGAACTACGTTGCTACGTACGAAGGAGAGGACCCGGACTCATGGGTAGTGGTCGGGGGGCACTATGACGCGATATGCTATTCGCAACAGGTGGTGATTGGAATTGAATACCCCGGATGCACCTCAGAGGGCGCGTACGATGACGCAACCGGGATCGCCTCGGTCCTCGAGCTTGCTAGGATGATGATGGAGTGGGGGGAAACACCGGCGCACACATGGAAGTTCGCAGCTTGGGACTACGAGGAGTGGCAGGGCAGTGGCTCGGCCGAGGGAGGGGGGATGGGGAGTCTTCACTTCGTAGAGAATCTGCCAGAAGGAGTGGAAATCGCTACCTACATCAACTTGGACATGTATGGCCTCAATTGGCCCGTCGAAACCCAGACTGCCAGCCAGCTGAGTGGCTGCAACGAGGGCTACTATCACCTGTACCTTTTCACCTCTCCCGTGGAAGACTGGTCATACTACACTGACCGGGGGCTGAACGTCACTGAGCCAATGGAGGAGAATGCATCCAATCTGCAGTTCAGACTCAGTTCTGTCCTTTACAACGAACTGTCCTATCCGATGGAATGGGTTGGGGTACTCGATGACACCAAGGGCAATTCGGACCACTACAACTTCATCATGCACGGATGGCCAGCTACCTGGTTCAGAGGAATGCACGAGTTCATCCAGGAGACTGGGGATACGTGCGAGCAGTCTCCAAAACACGCTCCCACAGACAGGGTCGACGTACTCTACCAACTGTCCGGAGGACGCTCTGGTCTTGAGGATGGGATGAAGACCGGTTTGGATGCTCTAGCACTGCTGATGTGGAGCGATGCCCAGGGGCAATGGTAATGCGAAATCTCCTATGTTTCGGATTCTGAATGAAGATTCACGAGCCTTAGGAAACAGATGTAGAATACGATAGGGGCAGCAACCCATACAGCTTGGGGGATCAATGTGTAGCCCGGCGACATCGGTGCTGACCCGGGCACCGTCGGGATGATTACGGGATTCCAAGAAAGCGGTTCGTAGATCCAGACTCGTCCGTTGAACAGATACTCGACTAGTAATTCCTGGAAAATCCCCCAGATGGACATGATTCCGAGCTCCCTCCAGTCGAATCTCTGGAATCGCTCGCTATCCAGCCAACGATGGCACAGGTAAACGCCGAACATGAAAATGGCACCATCCCAAATAGAATGCGAGACCTTGCGAGGCCATCCATCCAACCCCCACGGCCAATCCACCGCTCCATGGAGGAACTCAGGTCCCAGAAATAGGAACGTGAACTCCCACGTCGAACCAATGAGAGTTCCTACCCAGAAGGCATACAGGTAGGTCAAGGGAATTTGACCCGTGCGATGCAACCAGTGGAACAGGGCAACGAAAATCGCAGCCAATGTGAAATCCGCGACCATCAGGAAGGCCGCTAGTGGCTCCATGGTTTCCGTGAGATAAATTGCCTCATAGTGCCATTGGTCGGAAAAAATAGTGCAGGCATTCTCACAGGATAGGATTGAAACCAACCAGTCCTAGGGAGGGGCATGCCCGAGGCACGGCACCCACTGTCTCGACTTCTGAGTCAGATGAAGGACCAGAGAGGTGCGATTATCCTCGCATCGATATGCTCCGTTCTGAACAAGATCTGGGATCTGGCACCACCCGTCCTGATCGGTATGGCCATCGATGTAGTCCATCAACAGGAAGAGTCATTCCTAGCTGATTTCGGATACGCTGATCCATGGGTGCAATTACAGGTCCTCGCTGGCATCACCGTGGCAATATGGGTCCTTGAGTCTCTCTTCCAGTACTTCTACGGGGTCCTCTGGAGGAACCTGGCCCAGACCGCGCAACATGAACTCAGGATGGATGCCTATCGACATATCCAGGACTTAGAGATGCAGTGGTTCTCCGAACAGAGCACCGGAGGCCTCATGGCAATAATGAACGATGATGTCAACCAGCTCGAGCGTTTCCTCGACCACGGGGCCAACGACCTCTTGCAGGTTGGTACCACAGTAATCGTGGTCAGTGGCATCATGTTCTCACTCGCCCCCGAAGTCGCGATACTCGCAATACTTCCCGTTCCCATCATTGTCGGCGGCTCCTTCTTCTATCAGAGGAGGATTGGGGTTCGCTATACCGAGGTCCGCAAGGAGGTTGCAGAGCTGAATGCAATCCTGAACAACAACCTGCAAGGCATCACCACGATCAAGTCATTCACCGCTGAAGATAGAGAGGCACAGAGAGTTAGCGAGGCCTCCCAGTCATACAGGGATGCGAACAGGTCTGCCATCCGCCTCTCCGCCTCGTTCGTACCACTGATCAGGATGGCCATCCTTTTCGCCTTCACAGCAAACCTCCTCGTAGGGGGTAAGTACGCCCTCGAGGGGAAGATAGGCTTAGGAGAGTACTCAGTAATCGTGTTCATAACTCAACGACTCCTATGGCCGCTAACCAGATTGGGGGAGACCTTCGACCTGTATCAGAGGGCCCTCGCATCCACAAGCAGGGTCCTCGACCTACTTGACACCGAGGTCGGAGTGGTCGAGGGCGAAACCAGCCTGAAGGAGGTCGAAGGCGACATCAGGTTTGAGGGAATTAAATTCACCTATCCCGGAAGGGAGGACGTCCTGCGGGGCATCGACCTCGACGTACCAGCAGGGAAGACGATCGGCCTGGTGGGGGCGACAGGCTCAGGTAAGACGACTCTAGTACGCCTCCTACTCAGATTCCACGACCCCCTTGAGGGCAGGGTCACCATGGACGGTCACGATGTCAGGGAGCTAAGGTTGGACTCTCTCAGGGGTTCTATATCCTTAGTCAGTCAGACCACGACCCTGTTCCCGGGAACGGTGAGGGACAATGTGCTCTATGGAAGGCCCGGGGCCTCCGAGGAAGAGATGGTCGAAGCTGCCGGCATCGCAGAAGCCATCGGATTCATTGACGAACTCCCGGAGGGCTGGAGAACCAACATCGGAGAGGACGGCCACCGCCTTTCGGGTGGTCAGAGACAGAGGATAGCAATCGCTCGAGCAGTTCTGAAGGATGCTCCCGTATTAGTCCTCGACGAGGCCACTAGTAACGTTGACAACGAGACCGAGGCTGCGCTGCAACGCTCGATAGAGAGGATATCGCGCGACCGGACGACTCTGATTATCGCTCACAGACTTTCTACAGTGCGGAACGCAGACACCATCGCCGTGATGGAGAAGGGGCAGATTACCGAAATGGGCAGTCATGACGAGCTCGTAGCCCAGGAAGGTCTGTATGCGAGGCTTTGGGCAGTCCAGACCGGGGAGGCATCTGAATGAGCCACGAGGAGAACGCACCTAGGCTGAACAACCTGGCAGAGTCCCTCGGAATGAAGATCACCGAATTCAGAGAGGGGTCATGCGTAGTCGAGCTTACGGTATGCGAGAAGCATCTGAATATGGGGGGGATGGCCCATGGAGGGGTACACGCGACACTGCTGGACACGGCAATGGGCGGGACACTGGTCTCGATCATCTCTAAGGAGGAGTGGTGTGCTACAGCACAGTTGGACATCTCGTACCTGAATGCGGTCAACGAGGGGGATCATCTCGTAGCTTCTGCCGAGGTCGTTCGAAGGGGTAGGAACCTAGCTCATATCGAGGGTAAACTCGTAACCGGCAAGGGCAATCTAGTAGCCACTGCCAAAGGGACATGGGCCATCTGGGAGGATCGCCCCAAGAGCAGAGGCGGCTGATTCAGGCTCATGCAGGGGTCAGATTCAATAGGGGCAATATCCTCTTGAAGACATGGCAAGGAAGGACTCGATCACATGGTTCATGATGGGGATCGCGCAGATACTTATCGGAGAGGCGATCATCGATGCAGGCACTTCTGAACTAATGGGGCAACTAATCCAGTGGTCCGGAGGGGGAACTGTAGCCCTCGGAATCTACTTCCTACTGTTCGTCGCACGTAACGAGTCAGAGTTCAGCGAGTTATACAACAAGGCCGAGAAGACGGTCTTGCAAACTAATCCAGCTAGTGGTAAGAGGGAACTGATTGACGACTCACCCGCGGGAGTCAAGGCAGCTTGGTATGCAGTGCCCGTGGTGATGACATTCATAGGTGCGATGGCCTGGCTTGTCAGCTGAGGAAGCCCGATGCCCCTAAAAGATGACGATACCATCGTCGACAAAGTAATCGGGAATCCTGCCTTCGATCAGATGTTCGGATATCACATATTCTTCAGAAGAGCAGCCATTCCGGTCCTCCTTTTTCTGATAGGGCTCCTTTCTTACACGATTTTCGACTCTTTCCTCTCCTCTCAGAACACCCTGACGCTGTCCTTTGTAATAGCCGGCCTATCATTGGGGCCAATTCTGAACCTAGAGCGTTACATGGGCGCTCTATTGTCAAGGAAATAGGCTTCCCTTGGCATCCGTGCCGCCGAACAAGTCAAATCTTACCCACTGTACGCGATTGCAATGGTTGAGTTCAGTTTGTTCGAATTAATAGGCTTCGGAGATGCAACGGGGGTCGAGCTGCTTTTCGCAGCAAGTGCCTTAGTGGGGGGGGTCCTGTTCGTCCTCTACTTCTTCCTACTGATGATAGGGGGTATCGCTACCGATGTCTTCGATGGCTTGTTGGGCATCGATGTCGATCTCGGTGCAGACGCCTCGTTCAAGGCACTCACTTTCCAGGGAATCATGGCATTCTTGATGTTCTTCGGGCTAGGTGGGCTTTACGTTATGAAGTCAGATGGAGGGGCCACCCTTTCTATCCTCGCAGGAGGCATCGCGGGCGGGGCTTCGATGTATGCCACAGGGAAACTCTTCGAACTCTTCGTCGACTTGCAGCAGGATGGAACTACTGAATTATCCGAAGCAATCGGATCAAAGGGTCGGACATACCTCAGGATATCTGCTGATGGGGTAGGGCAAGTCACCGTGGAGGTGAACGGGGCCCAGAAGACGTACAATGCAAAATCAGAGGACAATGCCGGAATAGCAACGGGAGACTTCATCGAGGTAGTCGATGTGATCGGCGAAGTTCTCGTTGTGAAGAGAATATAATTTCTCTATGAGATTTACTTCGTCCCATATCGTTCCAAAGATCGTGCCGGGTAAGCATTCATAGGTGACCAGCCCCTCTTCTAGAATGAGTTGAGCCAATGGCAGCCGCAGCAGATATTCTAACAATAATGATTTTTGCAGTTGTACTGATTCTTGTGGCTGCTGTGATGTTTTTCGCACAGCGATACAAGAGATGTCCACCTGACCAGATAATGGTGATTTATGGTCGTACGGAGAGAACGGCGGATGGCCGTCCGAAACCATCCAAGACTCTGCACGGGGGTGCTGCCCTAGTATGGCCCCTGATTCAGGACTATGCCTACATCTCTCTGAAGCCGATGACGATAAACATCAACCTCGAGAAAGCATTGTCACTGCAGAACATCAGAATCAACGTTCCTAGCACCTTCACAATCGGTGTGTCCACTGAACCGGCCATCATGGCCAATGCAGCCGAGCGTCTTCTCGGATTCAAGGTCGATGACATAGAGGAAATGGCTAAGGAGATAATCTTCGGCCAACTCCGCCTAACTGTCGCGACCCTCACAATCGAGCAGATAAACCAAGACCGTGACTCCTTCCTGGAGCTGATCCAGAAGAACGTAGGCCAGGAGATGAGGAAGGTCGGGCTGTATCTGATCAACGTTAACATCGCAGACATTACTGATGAGTCGGACTACATCGAGAGCATTGGCAAGAAGGCCGCATCCACTGCCGTAGAACAGGCTAGGATTGATGTGGCAAACGCTCAGAGAGACGGTGCAATAGGTCAGGCAAAGGCAGATAGGGCCAAGGAGATAGAGGTAGCACAGAACACTGCCGAGGCCGAGAAGGGACGTAAGGCTGCAGAGGCAGACCAGCGTGTGTACGTGGAGCAGCAAGAAGCCATGGCTGTTGCCGGTGAGAACTCTGCACAGGCAGAGATAGCCCGTGCAAACGCCGACCTCGACGAAGCCAAGGCTTCGGCCAAGCAGAGAGCCGACACTGCAACTGCAAAGGCAGAGGCAGAGATTCAGAAGGCAGTCTACGAAGAGCAGGAAGAGACGCTCAGAGCCACTGAGATTGCCCGCGAGACCATTGCCAAACAACAGGTCGAGATAGCCGCAGAGGCCGATGCTCAGAGGCAGAGGCTAATCGCACGTGGTGAGGCAGATGCAATTCTAGCCAAGTACGAGGCAGAGGCCGAGGGTATCCAGAAGGTTCTGGAGTCCAAGGCCAAGGGTTACAGTAACCTTGTCGCCAGTGCTTCTGGCGACCCTAAGGCAGCAGCAACCCTGTTGATGGTCGAGAAGATCGAGGAGATGGTCAAAGCACAGACGGAGGCAATTCGAAACCTGAAGATCGACAAGATCACGGTATGGGACAGTGGCAACAACGCAGATGGTAACTCAGCCACTAGCAACTTCGTTAGCAGCCTAGTACAGAGCCTGCCACCAATCCATGACGTCGCAAAGATGTCCGGCGTCGAACTCCCGGACTACTTGGGATCGATGACAGATGACCCTGACGAGTCTTGAGAATCTGTGGAAGTTGCAATATGACCGAGAGTGCGGTTGTCGTGGGAGGGGCTCGAACCCCGTTCTGCGAGTGGCTAGGCGGGAAGAGAGGGGATGGAGATCCAGGCGGGCGTCTAGCCTCCTTCTCAGCCGAGGAACTGGGCACAACCGCAATCAAGGGTGCGATGGAGAAGGCCGGCACCGACCCAAGTAGCGTAGAGCACGTTGTAATGGGCCATGCACTCCAGACTTCTGGTCAGGCAATATTCGGGGCAAGGCATGCTGGCCTTAGGGCCGGAATTCCCCAGGAAGTGCCGATGCTAACTCTAAACCGACTCTGTGGAAGCGGAGCCCAATCGATTATCAGCGCTACCCAGATGATTATGCTGGGTGAGGCAGAAGTAGTCGTTGCAGGAGGAATGGAGAATCTCAGCCAGGCCCCTCATGTCCTCAGAGGGATGAGAGGGAAGTACAAACTCGGTAGGCCTCCCGCTGCAGGAGAAGAAATTCCACAGGATATGGAGGACTATCTGTTCACAAACCTAGTGGACGGGGTAAGTGGCATGTTCATGGCTCAGACCAGTGACGAACTATGTCGTAGGAAGGGCGTAATTAGGGAGCAGGCAGACGAGTACGCTGCCTTGAGCCATCAGAGGACCGAGGCCAGCGTTTCATCTGGAACTTGGGCCGATGAGATCGTTTCTGTAGAGACTCCCGATGGCCTGATAGGCCATGCTCATGAGGATCACGTAGTCCTTGGAACGACTCTCGAAACTCTATCGGGACTGAGGACCCACTTTGGACCTGAATCACTAGTAACGGCAGGAAACGCCTCGGGTGTGGTCGATGGTGCCGCAGCGGTCGTGGTGAAGGCAGAGTCCCGGGCAGATGCAGACGGAGACGAACCACTGGCACGAATCGTCTCATGGGGAATCGTTGGGCTAGAGCCCAGCATAATGGCCTATGGCCCTGTCCCTTCCAGCATGAAGGCAATAGAGAAAGCCGGACTGACAGTCTCAGACATCGATATTTGGGAGATTAACGAGGCATTCGCAGGGCAGACAGTTGCCTGTGTCAAGGACTTGGGAATTGACTACGACAGGGTCAACGTGAATGGAGGGGCTGTGGGTCTCGGACACCCTCTAGCCGCAACAGGAACTAGGCTGGTACTGACTCTCTCGCACGAACTGAGAAAGAGAGGGGGGCGTTACGGAGTTGCCACTGCCTGCATCGGCGGCGGCCAAGGGATCGCCGTTGTCATTGAATCAATATGATCGATTGAAAACCAATTATCGAAGGGGTTATCCCCTATTGAATAATGAGGTCACTATGAACCACATACCAGGAACCGGTCACGCAAGCACCAAGAGGAGTCTCGTGAAGACTGTTTCTTGGAGAACAATAGGAACTATGGATACGATTGTGATTACTAGACTTGTTACAGGGAGCTGGTCAGCAGGAGCAGCAGTCGGGATTACCGAGGTCTTCACTAAGATGATTCTGTACTTCCTACACGAGAGAGGATGGAGTTGGAGCGATTGGGGTTTGGAAGACATTAATCCCATTTCGGAACCCATCTCGGTTGTTTGACCCTCGTAGAAAATCATGAAGAAGTCCGATATCTGACCGCTTAAGTTAATTGCTCCATTCAAGGCCCGCCGCGATATGGTGATGGGTATGTACACTAGGGAACGCGTTCTGGCAAAGACATTTCTTTGGAGAGTAATAGCGACTTTGACAGGAGCGGCAATAGCCGCTATTCTGTCTGGTGAGATCGAAACTGCTGGCTGGTTCATCCTCATCGAGTTCCCACTAAAGATGGGGTTCTATTACATCCACGAGAGAGCATGGGAGGCTGTCGAGTGGGGTGTAGCCGAACCCTCGGTATGATCCTACTCTCGGATGAACCAGTGTTTCTTTCGCGGGGATAATGGCCTGTTCATCCACAACGGTCTTCTTTCACCACGAGGATGGACTTCTTTCTCCTTGGCCATTTCGTTCCATCTCTTGTAGTACTCGAACGATTTGTTGGTGTCGACCTCGATGTCCCCGTACCTCTCATCTTCGGACGGCCTTGATATCCTGACCTTCTGAAGCCAGCAGTGTGCACCGCTGATTGGGTCGGGTTGTACGGCATGAGTCACGTTCTGATGAACCCCGCCGTCCCTCCACCACACTCTGTTGGTATCCGGGTCGTCGGACTCCCATGGCCGGACACCGGAGACAGTCCGCATCCGCATCTTCCCATCCCCCATGTCTTCCATCTCGACCTCGTTGGTCATGTAGCGATTGCCTGAATCCTGCTTCCTCCTCCATCTTCCGATGTGGTGAGAGCATCCGATGATGCCCGGTTTGATTCCCTCAGTGACCCAGACCTTGTCGATGAACCACCCTATTTCGGTCTCGACCTTCAGTAGGTCTCCCTCTCCGACTCCCAGCTTCGTAGCATCGGTCGGATGAACCCACAGGGGGTTTCGATGGGCTATCTCCGCCAGCCATTTGGCATTGGCCGAGCGAGAGTGGATGTGCTGGGGGAGGCGGAAGTTCGGGAGAAGGCAGTACTCATCATCTCCCTTTAGATTGTCCGGATGAACATGGCTCATTACCCTGTAGTGGGGGATTGAGTGCTCGGGGTATCCGAACTCGACCATGCTGTTTGAGTAAAGCTCCTGCTTCCCGCTGGGCGTGGGCCATCCATCTTCCTCATGCTTGTTGTAGGTGGCCTCCTCGATTAGGAATGCACCGTGTTTCCTCATGTATCCAAGGGGGTCCGTCCCCTCGGAATCAGCCGCTTCAGAAAGTCCTGGAATCCTCTCGAACATGTACTGGTAGTATTCGTCGACTGTGATCCTCTCTCCCTCCCGGTAAGGGCTCATGAAGTGCTCGCGAATGCCCATCGTTCCATCGTCAATCCTCCATGAGAGCTCGTTCCAGAACTCGTCCTCCTCCCAAACCTCTCCGGGGTTCACCTCGTGTGTAAACTCGACTTCCTTCCCTTCTCTACGTGCATATTCCCTCAGAACTGGTTGTCTGAAAGCTACCCATTTGCCCGAGCTGGTCGCGTAAGAGTTCACGTCATGCCTTTCTGAGGCATGGCCCATGGGGAGGACGTAGTCCGCGAAGAATGCCGTCTCGTTCCAGGTCGGGGTGAGGGCCACGTGACATCCGACAGCTTCTGCGTTCTGCAGCATCTCGATCCATGAGAAACCGTCCGGGTATGTCCAAACCGGATTGAAGACTCTGGTGAAGTAAACGTCCATCGAACCCCTCCCGTCCTTTACAAGATGAGGTAGGATGTGACTCATCTCGTAGTGGGACAGAGTGTACTCTGGAGGGAAGTGCAACTCGTTCCACCCATCTGGATCAGGAGGGACGTCGAATAGGTCCGGCTTATACTTAGACCACGAGTTGGGCGAAGTCCCTCCTTCGGTCCCGACGCTCCCCGTCAGGACGTTTAGCAAATGCAGGGTCCTGCTGACTTGCCAGCCACCGAGATTCCCTATGGCAGCAGCCCTCCAGACGTGAGTTGCGAGTCTGCTTCCCGCGTTTGCCACGATCTCTCCTACCTCTATGACTTGCTCGACAGGAATCCTGCACTCCTTCGCAGCGAACTCTGGGGTGTACTGTGCGTACTCTTCTCTCAGTAGTTCGATGAAACGATCGAATCCCCTCGGCTCTCCGGGATGTTCAGCCTCCAACCACTCATCCCAGTTCACCCAGTTCTCCACGAACTCTCTATCGTATAGGCCACGTTCCAGGATCATCCTTGCCCATGCGAGGAATAGAGCCGATTCAGACCCTGGCCATGTCGGTAGCCAATGGTCTGCCATTGCCGCAGTGTTGGAGAGCCTTGGGTCAATTACGATTAGCTTAGCACCATCCATCATCCCCTCGAGAATTCTCTGTGCATGCGGATTGAAGTAATGACCAGCCTCTAAATGAGAGGAAGTCAGCAGAATCACCTTGGCGTTGGAGTGATCCGGCGATGGCCTATCATGTCGTTGCCAGAGAGAATAACCAGTCCTTGCTCCAGCGGAGCAGATGGTGGTGTGGCTGTTGTGACCATCCACGCCCCAAGCCTTCAGGATCCTATTGGTGTACCCCTCGTGTCCAGGGCGACCAACGTGATACACGACCTTATCCTTGGCGCCTGTCTTTAGGGACTCACGAATCTTTGTAGAGATCTCGTTCAATGCTTCTTCCCAGGAAATCCTCTCCCAACCTCCCTCTCCCCTGGGGCCGACCCGTCTCATTGGATGGAGGATCCTTTCCGTATCATTGATCTGGTTGATGGTAGCAGGCCCTTTGGCGCAGTTCCTCCCCCTGCTCCCGGGATGGTGGGGATTGCCCTCAAACTTCGAAACCTGCCCTGAGTCCTTGTCGACATAGGCGAGAAGGCCACAAGCAGACTCGCAGTTGAAGCAGGTCGTAGGGACTAGAGAATAGTGCTTCTCGACCATCTTTGGCCACTCATTCGCATCAAGCTCCACATGATCGTGCCACTCATTCGACTCAGGAAAAGACCTCAGCTTTCCATCTGCACCCATTGCATTTTGCCTGTCTAGGTTCGGAATTATTCGAAGTCGCTGCGCAACTTTCTCGATGAATGTCTTCCCCAACCAATCACCTCACAACAATGGCTCCATCTGAGGCCTCATGACCAAGTGATGGTCGTGGGCAAGAATTCCTGCAAGGACAACTCCTCCAACTAAGAAGGAGAGCGGCTCCATCATTGCCAGGGGGAAGAAAACTGCAGCCCCTATTGTCACTGTCTCGAATAGGAACTTCGCAGGTAGTAGGGAATCCCGAGACCACGATCTACCCTTTGCCTGCATCAGAAGCCATGCTGTGTAAACTCCCGTGAGTAAAGACAAGGGGAGCCCTGCAATCGCCAGATAGGTTAGCAATGCTCGATCCAGATCTAGCAGTATCACTGCCACGCTTAGAGATAGAATCCCTCCGTACCCGGCGAGGACATAGGCTCCCTTGACCAACCAAGAGTCCCAATTTGGACGTAACATCACGTACAGAAACCTCTCAGGCCTATCGAGATCGAGAACTAGGAGTATTCCAGTTATTGCTAGGAAAATAATTCCAACAGCAAGAGTCATTGACCACAATCCATCGCTCATCTCTACCAGTCCAGCAAGCATAGCCATGACTGCTACGGCATAGGTTCCCGCTCCTATCCCCTTGGTCCAGATGTATGCGGACACCTCCCACTCCCAGAGGATGCCCTTGCTTGGCTGGTCGTAACTCCTCTTGGCCTCACTCGAGTCTGTTGCCAGTCTATCCATCACGTCCCTGATGATGGCCTTATCGCGGGGAGAGGACTTCTTCCCCTTCTTCTCTAGAGCTAATTGCACGATCATTGACGTGGTGTCTGCTTCTCCCATGCGACTCTCGGCATACTTGGCAAAGTGGCCCACTCCGAAAACCTGCTCGGTCCACATCCCTGTTCCAGTAACCTCTGTTGCGGATGGATCGAGCATTTCCTCGCTCGCATCAATGTAGTACAGGTTGGGCACGGCCCCGGATTGAGGTTTCCTCACCGTAGTTTCGTGTGAAGAAACAAGGTGGGATATCACAGAGTTGGGATCATCCAAGTCGCCTGAGACGATGGATTCGGTCGGGCACACGATTACGCAGGCCGGTTCGAAGGTGTGTTCGATCCTGTGTGCGCAGTAGTTGCACTTAGCGGCCGTGCCCTTGTTTGGATCGATGTATAGGGCGTCGTACGGGCATGCCTGCATGCACGCCTTGCACCCAATACACCTATCGTCATCGAAATCCACTATCCCATCAGATCTTGTGAATAGGGCCGTAGTAGGGCAGATAGTTGTACAGGGAGAGTCCTCGCAGTGGTTGCATCGATGAACGCTGAACTCCCTTGTGGAGTCGGGATATGTTCCCTTCTCGATGTACTTGACATGGGTTCTGTTGACTCCGATCGGGACATCGTGTTCTGACTTGCAGGCCACGGTGCAAGCGTGGCAACCGATGCAAGTCTTGTTGTTGATCACGAATCCGTAGTTCGTCACGTCGCTGCGATAAGGCTTCGACGCAAAATGGTTCTGTGTCACCCTAGGAGAATTCCCAGAATGGCGCCCCCTGCTAGCCATGCACCTACCATCGAACCCAGATTACCGAGAGCCGTGACCATCAGAACCCTGCCTACTCGGTTTTTCCAGAAGAGGGAAATCTCGTCAAGTACTAGGAAGTCACGAGCGTCCTTCCCCGTTGGAGAGGCGACCTTCAACTGCGTGTATCCGGCGAACCATCCTGCTGCAAGCGTGGGATTGAGTGATGTGATTGGGGATGCAACGGCACCGACCAAAATTGAGAGAGGATGACCCCTGGCGATGAGGACTCCTAATCCTGCGAGGAGGGCATTCAGAAGAAGCCAAGTCTGAGCAGTCTGTCTGAGAGCCCCCATCTCGCCATTTGCTACCATCCATGCCACAGCACCAAGGAGGAAGATTGGGATTGCTGCCATCAATAACCTCGGCCAGATCGACTTGGGCGGCTCCTTGCCCAATTCCCCCAGTCTAGAAGTCGTTTCCATTGCTGGTTTGCCTAGGTTGTAGACGACTCCACTAAGATGGCCCGCACCGATTACCACGAGTACCTTGCCCCTCCCTCGAATCTGCTGAATCCTTCCCGCTAGGAAAGAATCCCTCTCGTCAATCAGGACCTCGCCGGCCCCGGGAGCGATTTCCCTTGCTTCTTCCATCATGCTGCTGAGGAGATCCGAATCTCCAAGCACCTCATCTATGGAAACCTCATCATCGTCCTCTTCCCATAGGAGTGAATTCAGGATTCTCCATTTCTCGACCACCCTCATCTTCGCCCATGCTCTCCTGAGGGTGACTATGACGTCCCTGTCAATCATTTCGACAGGAACTCCCGATTCCTCGGCCGCATTTACAGCAGCTAGGAGCTCTGCTCCGGGCTTCTCCCCCGATGCAATCCCCATCCTCCTTTGTTGAGCTGCAAGTGCTGATTGGAGCAGTATCATTGCAGACCTCCCTTCTTTGATAATTTTCAGAAGGTCTTCTGAATCCAGTGAGTCCGGCTTGGTCAATGATGCCATTCTTGATGGGCAGAGCTCTACCGCCACTAAATCAGGCTCCCATTCTTCGATTTGGTTGCGTACAAGCGCAACAGACTCGCTGCTAACATGGGCTGTCCCCAGAATCCTCAGGTTTTCGTCAATCTCGATGATGTTTCTGTTCTCCTCCGACATAGGGTCACCTCACTGATTTCATCGCTGCGAAAGTATCCGAATGTTCTGTGACGTCATGGACCCTGACAATGTCAACTCCCTTCTGCACCGACATTGCAGCAACGCCCAGAGTTCCAGCCAGCCTCTCATCACTTCTCTCCCGGCCTAGGAGATCACGAAACATACTCTTTCTGCTCACTCCCCACATTAGTCCCATTCTACTATCTGGTACTATCTCCCTGCCCGAAGATAGCAGAGCCAGATTATGTTCCAATTTCTTTCCGAAGCCAATGCCCGGATCAACAACTATTCGGTCGGGCAGGACTCCTGCTTCGATTAGAGGCCCTGTGACTCTGTCCAAGTATGACCTGACTTCATTGACTACGTCACTATAACGGGGATCGTCTTGCATGTTCTTAGGAAGTCCTTTCATGTGCATCAAGCAAACTGGACACTCGTGCTCGACTATCACATCTAGCATCCCCGGGTCTCCCATGGAGGAGATGTCATTCACCATATCCGCTCCAATTTCCAGAGCCTGACGCGCAACTTCAGCCCTTCGCGTGTCCACAGAAATGCAGACATCCGGAAGCTCAGACCTGATCCCTTCCACAGTAGGAACAACTCTGGCTAACTCGTCTTCGACAGACACTGACTTCGCACCGGGCCTTGTTGACTCGCCTCCGATGTCAATCCAGTCCGCTCCATCCAGAGTCATTCTAGATGCGGCGGCTATTGCTTGAATCGCGTTCTTTGACCTTGAATCGGGATGGAACGAGTCTGGAGTGATGTTAACAACTCCCATAACCCTCGGAAAACCATCCTCTCGGCTATTTAGCATAGGTCGCCAGTCGGCCATATGGAACTCGCAAACGACGATTGCTTTATGATGTGACGGAGGGGCAATCGGGCGATGGTTCTGGGTGAGGATGCTTCCCTAGATGCCTCAGAGCCACAAAGTGCTCCAGACTCCGACGAGTCTCACGACCCGGAGACCCTATTCATCCTCGACTCAATTGTCCAGAGGCTAAAACCTCGGGATGCGCATCATGTCAGGGATATGATAACCGAGCGAGCCAGAACCTCTGGCGCTCTGTTCATTGCAAGCGCTCTCTGGTGGTGGATTGCAATTAGTGAAGGTGGGCATGAGGTCAATGATGCACAAATACCCGACTCGACATTAGGGTCATTCGACTACGTAACGGTTAGTCTTCTGATTCCCGCACTCGTCGCCGCTGCAACCCTTTTCACAGGAATAGGCAGGGAGAGGGGCAATGCGACAATGTCCCAGATCGGCGGTGGCCTCGGGGTTCTTTCAGCTTTCTATATCATTGAGCCAGCAATGATGAGCTATGGGGATTTAGAGGGGGATGCGCTATTTGCATCCGGCAGAGTTCTTCTTCTTGCTGTGATGGTGGGCTTAGCTTCCCACTTGATGTTCGATGCCCTTCTCCTCCAATGGGTCAGGGCCAGTATGCTGAACATGGGGGTCGACGTTTTCCCATCCTCTGGAACTGAAACTCTCGAGGGTCATGCTGATGAGGCACCCCCTTACGCATGAGGCATGAGTCATGTTGGGCCAACAAGGTTGGCTGTTCTTCGATTGGGGCATCGTCGCGACAGGGACAAGCGCATCACATCTCACTTGGGCCTGACTGCTAGGGCATTCGGTGCCGACGAGGTCATCCTCGCAGGGGAAAGGGACCCTTCTGCATTGGAGACTTGGGTCTCTGTGACGGATCGTTTCGGTGGTGATTTCATGAGTAGATTTGAAGAGAGTCCAATGTCCTGGCTGAGGAAGACATCCAAGTCCGGAGAAGTAACAATAGTCCATCTTACGATGTACGGCCGACCATGGAGGGAATCAATCCCATCAATTCCAACAGACAAGCCAGCATTGGTAGTCGTAGGTGGGACGAAGGTTCCTGCTGAGGTTTACCATCTGGCTGATCACAACATCTCGGTAGGCAACCAACCTCACTCGGAAGTGGCAGCTCTTGCAGTATTCCTGGACTCTTGGATTGGACCCATCGATGAGGAGTCGAAGTTCTCCGGAGCCAAAATGAAAGTCATCCCCTCAGACAAGGAAAAGGTCGTAGTTAATGACGACGAAGAGTGAAATGAGCCTACGGAAATTCCGATTCCCTGTCAACCATTAAGAATCGCACTTGGGCAGGTTTGCTGATGTCAGAGGGTTCAGCAGACGGAGGCTTCTGCCCGGGCATGGGAATTAGAGGGGTTGACTCCCCTCCTTTCTTTTCCGATGCTGCCGATTTAATCCTCGATTCTGAATGCTCAGAGCAGCCTAGTGGCTCCAGTGGGATTCTACTTCTAGCCGATGGGACGCGCTTCGAGGGACGACTATTCGGGTCCGAGGAAATCGCAGAGGGAGAACTAGTATTCACTACAGGTATGTGCGGCTACCAGGAGAGTCTCACAGATCCATCCTTTGCAGGGCAGGTCCTCACTTTCACCTATCCTCTACTGGGAAATTATGGAGTCCATCCAGGAGTCTCGGAATCCTCCACGGTCCATCCCCGAGGAGTTGTCTGCAGGCAGCATATGGCATCTCCAGACCACCGGCACTCCGTAGGCAGCGTTCATGATTTGCTGGTTGCCCATAACATCCCCGGGATTGAGGGGATAGATACACGAGCCCTAACTATGAGGGTCAGGGAGCATGGGACATTGCTTTGCGTGTTCGGCCCGGCTGAAAGGATCGAGGAAATGGAGAAAATTCTGGATGAGATGACGCCCCCGGATGCCGAAGATCTGGTCGCCCAAGTTACCTGCGTCTCACCTACTCTCCTCAACCCGGGTGCCGTAGATGAGGAGGGCCTCCCCTTGCCGCGGCTTGCCGCTATCGACTGCGGAGTAAAACACAATATTCTGAGGGAGCTATGCACTAGGTTCGAAGTGGTCTGGTGCCCTGCTCATATGTCCCTTGAGGAGATTTCTCGCGATTGGTCTCCTGATGCTCTCTTTGCTTCCAATGGTCCGGGCGACCCAGCTCACCCCGGGGCAGCCACCGACGCAAGAAAGACTCTTGCAGCCGCAGTTCGCCAAGGGATGCCAGTGATGGGAATTTGCTTGGGGCACCAGCTAATGGGACTAGCAGCCGGTCTGAGAACATACAAGCTGCGATACGGTCACCGAGGCTCAAACCAACCAGTGATGGATTTGGAGACAGGAAGAGTCCACATCACAAGTCAGAACCACGGATTCGCAGTCGAGGACCCAGTACGTGGCATGCTTGCGCCCCATCCCAGTGGAGCCTGCTCCAATACTAGTGACAATGTCTTAGGTGCTGAATTCAGGGTCCGACACGTCAACTCAAACGATGGAACCGTCGAAGGCCTCGACCTGTTGGACAAACCTGCATTCACTATTCAATTCCATCCCGAGGCTTGCCCTGGTCCCCACGATGCATCACCTCTCTTCGATAGGTTCCAGCAAATTGTCGCTGAGTATCTGGGTAGACTCGAGGCAGAACTAGTTAGCAAGGAAGGAGGTTCCTGAATGCCTCGTCGTGATGACTTGAAGAGAATCATGATCCTTGGTAGCGGACCGATTAGGATTGGTCAGGCAGCAGAATTCGATTTCTCTGGATCACAGGCCTGTCGGGCTCTTCGTTCAGACGGATTCGAAGTCATCCTAGTCAACTCAAACCCAGCTACGATTCAGAACGACCCCGAGATGGCAGACAGGATCTACATCGAACCCCTACTTCCTGAGGTAATAAAGAGAATCATGGAATCCGAGAAGCCGGATGCTCTTCTGGCAGGGATGGGCGGCCAGACCGCTCTGAACATAGCCTCTGCACTTGCCAAAGATGGCACTCTGGATGAATTGGAAGTGGAACTAATTGGATGCAATCTTGCTGCGATAGATGAGGCCGAGGACCGAGACTTGTTCAAGAGGGTGTGCGAGGAGATCGACCTTCCAGTGTGCAAGGCGATGGCATGCGAATCAATTGAGGAGGTTATCGCCGCCGCTGAGGAACTCGGCTCTTTCCCACTTCTGATTAGACCAGCTTTCACCCTCGGTGGTCTCGGTGGGGGAACTGCATTCAACATCGGGGAATTGGTAGAGATTGCCAGCCAGGGAATCCTGCATTCCGCAATCGGGCAGGTCCTAATCGAAGAGAGCATTCTGGGTTGGCAAGAGCACGAGTATGAGGTGATGAGGGACAGTTCAGACAATGCAATCATCGTTTGCACCATGGAGAATATCGATCCGATGGGCGTGCATACGGGTGAATCCATTGTCGTGGCCCCTCAGCAGACGCTTTCCGACCGTGACCACCAAGGGCTGCGGGATTCCGCTCTAAAGCTGATTAGGCGACTCAATATCAAGGGAGGATGTAATGTACAGTTCGCAGTAGACCAATCCACGGGCGACTACAGGGTCATAGAGGTGAACCCTCGAGTCTCCCGGTCCTCAGCACTGGCATCTAAGGCAACTGGATACCCAATTGCAAGGATGGCCGCATTAATCGCAGTTGGGTACACTCTGGATGAGCTTCCTAACCCGATTACCGGAGAGGGCACAACGGCTGCATTCGAACCCACCTTGGATTATTGCGTGGTAAAGATTCCCCGTTGGCCATTCGACAAGTTCAGGACTGCAGACAGGAGTCTGGGAACTTCAATGAAGTCGACCGGTGAAGTAATGGCAATAGGTCGTTCCTTCGAGGAGGCTTGCCTCAAGGCATGGGCTAGCTTGGAGTATGACAAACCTCATCCTCGCCCATTGACGATGTCCGATGCTTCGGATGGTGAGTCGATGGACGAAAGAGCCTCAGAGAGCCTCCCTACTGCGCTTCACGAGGACTGGCTTAGAATACCCACCGATAGGAGGTTGGGAGCAGTTATTGAGGCGTTTCGCAGAGGCTACTCAATAGAGGACGTGAGAGATCTAACTGGTGGGATTACGAGATGGTTCCTCAGAAGGTTCGAGAGAATCGCAGCAATAGAGACCGAAATCAGAGCGGCCGGGGAGATTGGGATGAGGCCGGCCGAAATACCCCAATCAGAGATGCGTTCCTGGAAGGGAGCAGGCTTCACCGATTTGCACATTGCGGATGCACTTTGTGGCTTCCCAGAGAGTGGCTTCAAGAATCTCCAAACGGGTCAAGATGAAACCTCTGTTAGGATGCGAAGACACGAACTCGGTGTCCACCCCAGGTTCCGTATGGTCGATTCTTGCGCTGCAGAGTTCGCTGCAGTTACTCCATACTACTACTCCACGTATGAGGGCGGATCGGCTGAGTCGGGAGTGGATTACGTTCCTGGCCTAGCATCCTCTGTAAAGCAGAGAATAGCTGTAGTCGGTTCTGGCCCGATTCGAATCGGACAGGGAATAGAGTTTGATTACGGATGCGTGCACGCTGCGGGTGCAATTCAGGACCTAGGGCATGAGGCCATCATCATCAACAACAATCCAGAAACAGTCTCCACGGATTTCGACACCAGCGACAGATTGTACTTCGATCCATTGACTCTCGAAGCCGTCTCTGAGATACTTCTCCGGGAGGACGCAAATGGTATCCTACTACAGTTTGGTGGCCAGACTGCGATCAACCTAGCCCTTCCTCTTTCCAACGAAATACCTCATCTCTCTAATTTGGGTCTAGAACTTGTGATGGAGGGAACATCCCCCGAGTCAGTCGACGAAGCAAGCGATAGAGAAAGGTTCGAGGAATTCGCACTGAGGTGCGGTTTGAGGATGCCCGATGGCGCAACTGCGACCACTCCCGAGGGAGTGAGGCATGCTGCCAACGAGATCGGGTATCCAGTACTTGTTCGACCTTCATACGTCCTCGGAGGGAGGGGGATGGAGATACTGGCCAACTACAAACAGTTGGAGTCGTACATGAGGGACGCGTATCTTTCATCTGACAGGCCCCTGTTGATTGACAAGTATCTCGGAAACGCAATGGAGCTAGATGTTGATGCTGTTTGCGATGGAGAAGAAGTCCTCATCGGTGCAATAATGGAGCATCTAGAGGAAGCAGGGATTCACTCCGGCGACTCCACTTGCTTCATACCTCCGCAGAACGTAACCGAGGACATTCTCGAGCAAGTTGAAGAATGGACGAGGGCGATTGGTCTGGAGCTAGGTATCCGAGGCTGCTACAACATCCAGTTTGCAATCCACGATGGCCTTCTGTACGTACTCGAAGTTAACCCTCGAGGATCTCGTACGTTCCCCTTCGTAGCCAAGTCCACTGGAATCCCACTGGCTAGAATTGCGGCTAGGGTCGCCCTCGGTGAGAGACTTTGTGATCTCGATATCCCTGAACCTCAGACAGATGCAGTCTGCGTTAAGGCGCCAGTCTTCCCATTCATCAAACTAAGGGGATTGGATCCAGCACCCGGGCCGGAAATGAAGTCAACAGGAGAGGTGATGGGATCTCATGTGCGGGCATCCGCAGCATACTTGAAAGCCAGATTGGCAACAGAAATTCCCGTCCCCACCCAAGGTGGGGTGTACATTACCGTGAAGGATGAAGACAAGTACTCTATGATCCCATTAGCTGAGATTCTCCAAAAGATTGGTTTTACTATTTTTGCTACCAGGGGCACCTCTAGGGTCCTAAGGGGGGTCGGAGAGCTTGAGGTGGAGACTTGTTACAGGATTGCCGAGGGCCGTTCCCCAGATGCCCTTGACTTGATGCGTCAAGGTAAGATAAATCTCGTAATCAATACGCCCAGATCAACTGGTGGAGCTGTTCTAGATGGGAACATGATGAGGAGGCTCGCAGTGGAACTCAACATTCCTTTCGTAACTACCATGGCAGGTGCACGCATGGAGGTAGAGGCAATCAAGGAGGCTCTCAAGGGCATCCCAGAGCCCAGGCTCCTCAGAATTAAATCACTCAAATAGTTGAGTAAATTCCTACTCATAATCTCAATCGGATAGAAGTGTAGCCCCAGTTTCAGTTCGAATTATCCGTCCGTCCATTTTGGTGTGAACTGACATTACCGCCTCTCTGGACCCATCCGGGAAGTCCATCACCGAGTGCTCGACAAGAATTTCGTCGTTCTCGTAGATGCACCGATAATCATTGACAACCACATCGTCATTGGCCATCATGTTGGCCATCATCTCACTCATCTGGGTCTTGTTCATGCTAGTCCCCGTCTGGTGCCGCACGAATTCATAATCGTCGTGGAGGACTTCCGTATAGTGCGTTGCATCTCTCTCTTCTATTGCCTTCATTAGTAGCTCGTAGACTCCCATAAACCTCCGTCACAGAGGTGTAATTTGAGATTTTTCATAAATTCACTAGAGGATGAACAATCCAATCAGGAGGATAGGAAGGAGGAGAAAGGCGGTAATTAGGTCATCAATTGGGTCTATCATTCCTGATTCTCCTTGTAGTAGATGAAGGCAGGATGGTAGAATATGATTGTGTGGATCAAGATTGCTCACCATGGGAAAACCCCGGAGACCCTTCCTATTCGGACAACACCTTAACGAACCATTCACCGGGAGAAAGGATGCTACTTACTAGGATGAAGAATATGGATATCGCCACTCCATGAAGGGTGATGATGTACACATCCTCCCTTTCCATCTATGCGCTCCCAAGGAGAATCAGAACCGCATCTCTATCAACCTCGCAGAGAAGGGAGGAAGCCTTGGGTCCGTAGCTCTTCTCGAGAAGAGCCCAGTATATCGCAGAATATCCCTTCCTCATAGGGATTCCAGCAGAATCGCAAGCGCTCGAAATAGATTCGCTAATCCCTCCGTCATTCCATTCGCATTTAGAGAGGAGTGAGGACAGATTGGACAGGAAAACCATGCAATCCTCATCGAGGTTGTCCTTTGCATCTTTGCCTATCTCTCTCCGAACCTCAAGTCTCGCGTCTTCGGGGAAGTGGGGTCCATCTATCCATGACCTCATCCTCACCAGTCTGCCCGCCAAAGACTCACCTGGCTCTCCTTGGATGTGGCCAGATCTATTCAGCGATGCCCATACGTCTCCATCTGATGACTTGATCTGTGCGAGCATGGAGAGGTGTCTGAAGGATACCCCTCCGATCGAGTCGCTGGGATCGGAACCCGCTTCCACCTGGCTCATTCTGATCGCACCACTCTGGGTCTTGGCCGCCACTAGCTGCCGCTTGCTCATTCCCGTCTCTTCTTCAACCGGTTTCGAAACCAGCCTCTCGTACTCATCTGCCGTTTGGAAAAGTGCGCTTCCCGTGTCGAACTCGATGTGGCGATTGATCTTGCTCCTGGCTATCACATAGCGTAGAATCTCGGGAGGGACTAGAGAGAGGGCCTCCATGGGGCCAACGGTAAGGCCAGTAGAGCTGGACATCGGTCCCATCCCCTTCAGTTGAATCCACTCGTAGACTATTTTGTCCGGTGGATTGCCTCCCAGAAGTTTGCAAATTGGGATTCCAGTGTCGTAGCTCCCTCCCGCCGAACCATGGTCCTTCCCTGCAGGTTCGCACGTGATTCCATGAATGACCCATCTCGCCGCCCAATCGATTCTCCAGGGCATCTTACCCTCGCCTTTCCGGATGTCAGACCTACCTTCCACTCCATGAGAGTCAGTCCAGTGCACGAATGGCTTCTCATAACTCGTCACAGTAACTCCATCGAGGCTTCCATCCGATCCCATAGGCTTGTACGGAAACCAGTCGTCAGCCAGCTCTCTACCGGAAACGTCCTGGATGATTTCCCTAATTTCTTCCTTCTTCGAGATTGCCGTGTCGATGTAATGGGCGAAATCACCCGATTCATAGGTCTCGTGATTCATCACCACCTCGGGTCGAACCCCGATTTGCTCCAGAGCATTCAGGAATGGGCCTAGGAAGTGTTCTGCGTATGTTGAACTGCCATCACCAGGTTTCCCATCCAGATCTGGAGCCGGGATGTATGCAAGTGGGTTGCCAATGTATCTCTCGTATTCAGGGGAAAGGAAGTCGTACACCCTCCTAAGGGGGTCCATGGAGTCTACAATGAAGATGTAATTCGACTCGATCTCAGCGTCAAGACAGGCTCTGTGGATCATTTCAGCGGAGAGTATCTCCCTCAAGTGGCCTATGTGGAATTCGCCCGATGGAGTAATCCCAGAGGCTGAGACCTGGCTCCCTCCGCGCTCCATGAGCCTTTGTGCGGTGTAATCCGCCCAGTGCATGTGCCCCACCTCAGACCGTCGCTGCTCTGATCAGCGCCCTCAGTGGCACTCCTTCGACATCATCGTCCCAGGACTTGTTCACAAGGACCATGCACATTTTGACATCGGCCCCTGCAGCACTCAGACCTGCTGCTGTCTTCTTCATGGTCGTACCCGAGGAGTATACGTCATCGATGATGATTACTCTCTTGCCCTCGATGCCGGCGTATACTCCCGAGAGGTGCCCACCGACCTCCTCGTTAATACTCCTAACCACCGACATCTCCAGATCCAGAGTCGCGGAGATTGCCTGAGCGAAGGCGATCCCATTGATGCTGATGCCGACAATAGTATCGATTTCATCCCCAACCATCTCATCGATGATGTCGCAGAAAATGTATGATACCGCTTCGATCCTATCTCCCTTGACTGCTATGGACCTCCATCCGACCTTCACGTCAAGTGGTTTGTCTTCCACCTCGTAATCACTGGCAGAGAGCCACTGGACTGTAGTCTGTGACAAGGAAAGCTCATCCGCTATCTGCTGGGTGTTGAGTCCACTGGATCTGCACTCTTCGACCTTAGACCGTAGTTCATCGACACTTAGGTGCATCAGTCGACGCCAGCGTTAGAGTGCTATGAATCCACCGGGAGTATTCTATGGTGGCCGTGGTATTTTCTATATTCAGAATCTGCCGGTGCTGCCGAAGCCCCCTTCGCCCCTCTCGGTCTCACCGAGTTCATCGACTCCAACTTCGGAGAATTGAACATTGGGTATTGGCGCTATTACTAGCTGAGCGATCCTCTCTCCAGATTTCACCTTGTACGACTCCCCCTGCCCTATCCAAGTCATTAGTACGAACAGCTCTCCTCTGTAGTCCGCATCAATAGTTCCAATGCTATGAGGCAGGATGAGTCCTTTCGAGCCCAGTGATGACCTAGCCCTAACTTGTCCCTCGTAGCCCTCTGGAATCGCAACCCTAAGACCAGTCCTAAGCTTAACGCTAGAGCGGAAATTTACGACAGTTTCCTCCAAACAGTACAAGTCCCAACCAGCAGCATGGGCACTTCCTTTGGTTGGCATCCTGGCATTGTGATCCGTCTTGGCAATCTTCACCACGGGGGGCCCATCCACATGTTTCCGAGTTAGAACCGGTCCTTGACCGTTCCCAAAACTCCCGGTGGGGTGAAAAGCCACCCTATTCTCCCACGGTCGTGACCAACCGGGAATATGAGGAACTCTTGGACCGTGCAAGGGAGAGGATTCCAAAGGACATCAGCGAGCGTTCCAGATGGACTATGCCTCAACCAGATATCATGATTGAGGGAAGTCAGACCATTCTCCGGAACTTCTCAGAGATTGTCGATGCTATGGATAGGGATGCCAACCACGTTTTCCAGTACTTGCTCAATGAGCTAGGGACTTCCGGAAGCAGAGAGCAAGTCAGAATCATGCTCAAAGGGAAGGTTCCCCCGAAGAGAATTAAGGAGAAGATTGTCTCGTACGTGAAGACGTATATCCTATGCGGCGAGTGCAAGGCCCCAGATACTAGGTTCATGCGTGAGGATCGGACCACACTCCTGAAATGTCAGGCCTGCGGTGCAACAAGGCCAGTGCGCCTGTAGTCAATTCGGGGAGAAATCTAGCAGTACCTTTCCGCGATTCTTCCTGTTATGGATGTGCATCTGTGCATCCGCTAACTTCTCGAATCGCCAAACTGAATCGATCACCGGATCTATCTTTCCTTCTTGAAGCATTTCGGACAATGCTCTGAGATGCCCCCTGAAAATCGAATCATCCTCTAGGAGTCCCATATGGACTCCGAAAATCGCCTTGTTCGAGCTCATCAACCTGAGGGGATCGAATCTCGGCATCCCCCACCACATTCTTAGTTCTGAGAGTCTAGACCTCTTCTGTCCCTTCACAGCGGCAGATGCTCCGAAGTAATACAACTTTCCTCCTTTCCTAAGTGACTTGTATGAGCGTAGGAGATGCTTGCCCCCGACTGGGTCAATTGCATGGTGTACTCCCTTCCCACTTGTCATTTCATTGCAGACTTCCATGAAGTCCTCTTTCTCCCTATCGACGAACCTCATTCCCATTGATTCGACGAAATCTTTCTTTGGAGCGGAAGCAGTCCCAACTACCAATGAAGCACCGAAGACTTCGCATAATTGTGACACTGCAGTACCCACTCCGCCAGCAGCATGATGGATAAGAACCGTGTCTCCCTCCGATATGCTACCAAGATGGGACAGCATGTGGAAGGCCGTGCCATAGGTAACTGGAATCGCAGCCGCTTGGTCGAAGGAGACCGAGTCCGGAATTGGAACTACCCTTCTTTCATCAAGGCAGACCATCTCGGAATATCCGCCGAATCCAGTCATTGCGAGAACTCTGTCTCCTTCTTTCAGAGAATCCACCCCTTCTCCAATTCGAATCACCACTCCCGCTGCCTCGTACCCCGGGGTGAATGGGAAGTCTGGACTTGAACCATAGAGGCCTTGCCTCATCATCAACTCCGCAAAGTTCACTCCTGCCCTGTGGATCCTGACACAGACCTGGCCATTTCCTGGGACTGGGTCTTGCTCTTCGACGATTCGGATGGTGTCTACTCCCCCAGGTCTCGTATAGACAACTTTCCGCATCAATAACGCCTCGCTACTAATCCCAATCTGTTCCTCAGCGTCCTTATGGAAGATAGGACCTGATCTCTTCGAGCCCCTTCTTTCTCTTTGATGGTATCTCCTCCGGATATCCAATCTTGATGAAGCCAATGATTCGTTCTTCTATAGGGGATGCTCCTATAGCGCAATAAGCAGCTTCTGAGCGAGTTATCGCCCCTGTGCTCCATTGGGAGCCAACCCCATTTCCCCAGAGTGAAAGAATCAAATTGTGAGTTGCACATGCTGTTGCTGCATAGTCCTCCTCCTGTCTAAAGTGATCTTCTGGGCTCAGTGCGCTAGTGACACAAATTAGCACCGGAGGTGAAAGAATCTTTTCGATGGCCTTGGCTGCTCCTTCTTCTGTATTCTCGCCTTTCGAGCATTTCTTCATGGCCATTGCCTTTACCTCTGGGATGAGTTCGGCTCGGGTATCTGCTCCCATAATGTAGAATTTCCAAGGATGGGTGTTCTTGTGGCAGGGAGCATTTCTAGCAGCCTCCAAGGCCAACTCTAGAATCTCCTCATCCACCTTCTCATTGCTGTACCTGTATATTGTCCGCCTAGAGGTGAGCACGTCCTGGACATTGCTCATGTTCCTCACCGTTCGATATCATCGAACTTGGATGCCAAGACAAAGTCCGACTCTGTTAGGGCGTCAATCTTGTGAGTGAAAATTACAGCGACCAATTTACCCCAACCAAGTTCAAAGTCAGCATGATGGGCTTGTTCTTCGCAAATCGCTCCCAGCGTGTTGGCAAATTCTAGAGCTGTTAAAAAATCGGGAAACTCCCAGGCCCGAGTAAGGTGGTGATTTTCTACTAAATTCCAGTTTTCATGTATCTGAACAAGGAATGCGGCAGACTCCTCTTCGCTAAGAGGGGGGGCTCCTCCCTTGCAAGGCACACAATCCATTGCAGACAGTCTATCCAAGTTGTCACCCCCATGACAGGTTGTTTCCGTGACCTTCGCTGGTCTTCTCTGCCATCTCGTGGACCTCGGATCTTCTCTTCAAATCATCTTTCTCGAATTTTAGGAGCTCATCATCCTCAATGTATGTTTTTCTGAGGTGGGTGACAAGCCTGACTTCGACAATTGCATCCCGTGAAATGGACCTGAATTCTCCTCTCTCATCTAGAATGTCTATCGACGAACTCCTCCCTCCTACCATCATTCCACGAACCCATGGATCTCTATCTTCGGGTAGCATCCTCCTGTCTAGTAGCATCTCAATCAAGTCGTCCTTTCTTAGGCCATACTTTCTGTCTAACAGAGGGCCATGGAAGACATCACAAAGATCCTCTAGTCTTGGGGATCCATACTCCTCAAAGAAATTAGCAGCCCATGGAGGCAGGTCACTAAATTTCTTGCCTCTAGCTGCGTCCGACACATGCCCTCGTTTCGACAGTCATAGAAAAACCAGCGGGTCGCCTATGGCAGGTAATTCGCTCATGTTTTGCTAATGATTGAAGTGCAATACCGTGGCGGAGTCGACGGAGGTAGTTGCTTGGCATCGGTTGAATGGAGGTCGATTCCGACCGTTCTTTATCCTCAGGAGATTCTCGACAAGGCATTTGGAAGGGCGAGCAGTCAGGCGGATTTGGTCGAGGATCCAGACAAGTACCACAGAGTCAGAAAGCAGATGAATAGGATGGTCCAGTCCGCGTGCGACGTCGCTACTAAGACTCTTAATTCGTATGTCGACAGGTGGCCAAGCCTAAATGCCCTTTCCGAGTTTGATCAGGCCCTTGTGGATGCAGCTGTTGGATGTGATGACTACAAGAAGAACTTGGCCTCATTGCAATGGGCAGCTGAGAGGTCTCAGAGGATCTCTGGAGAGGCTCAATCGAAGATACTAAGACTCAGAGAAATCGATGGATTCCACAAGGCAAGGAGGCACGCATATGGTCGTCTTTCTTCCATTATCGATCAGATTTCTCCTCAGATATTGTGGTTGGGCGAGGCCAGAGATGTTCTGCGAAAGCTCCCCTCGACCGACCCTCTCGAGCCATGCATCGTGGTCGCCGGTTCCCCCAATGTGGGGAAATCCGCACTAATCAGCGCTCTTTCTAGTGGAGAGCCGCAGGTCGCATCCTACCCATTTACTACTAAACAACTGCATTTGGGGCACTTCACACATCGGCGCCGGGTGTATCAGATGGTCGATACCCCCGGTCTTCTCGATAGGCCAATGTTGGAGAGGAATCGGATTGAGATGCAAGCGATTGCCGCCTTGGAGCATCTGGGGGATGTTCTCTTGTTCTTGATGGACAGGACCGATGAATCTACCACTCCGATTTCTGAGCAGGAGAGCCTCTTGGAGGAAGTTAGGGGCTTGTTATCGGACCGACAAGTCCTCGTTGTCTCCACAAAGGCCGATCTCCTAGAGGAAGATGTTGGTGAGGGGGGGCATAGAATCAGCTCAATTACTGGAGAAGGACTAGAGGAATTAAGAGCAGACTTGATTGAAATTATTGATGCAGATAGAGTGGATGACCCTCTGACTCTGCCCGAACATTGGCCTCGAGAGGATGGCCATGAGTTCAGTTCCAGATCAAACATGCCATGAATGGCCGCAAACCACACAGTAGAAGGTGTGCCCCCCATATGACTCTGCCAACCCCGAGACATCTATCTCAGTGCCGCAGTTGGGGCATTTTGTCACGCGCATAGCCATCTCCAATACGGATTGGTTATTCAACGATGCTGAGAACGTTTCACTTATCGGCCCCTGAAGCGCTTCAGTATGTTCCTAACAGGAAAGGCCATCTCTCCAGCACCGATAAGTAGCAATCCCGATGTTCCAGCGAGAACAATCTCTACCATATTGTCCAAGTGGATGCTTGAGGACATCTCTACTCTCTGGGAATCGAGGCCCGATCCCTCATACCCAGCAGTGACGAATCTGTATGATCCGGGTTCAAGCCTGAAACTCATCGAACCATCGTTCTGGGGCCCTCCTGCCACGAGGTATTTTCCAATACTTTCCTCACTGCATTGAGTAAGTCCGGTCGAAGAGTCGGGAGGGCACTCCTCCGCAGCAGAGGCATCAACAACTCCCAACCAACCTCTATCAGGCTCTTTCCACTCGACCTCTAATGTGATTTCCAATAGCCCAAATGCTCTTGGTACATTCATATTCTTGATGGTCATTCCAACGTTGCATCCCGCATCGTCATCTGAACATGGTACGATTGGGACTTGATTGCCTGTTTCCGGGGTCTGGTAACCGAATAGGCTCAGTAGTAGGATTAAGGCACATAGCAAACCGACTAACATGGGCAGCAAGGAGAGAATTCTGACCATCATCCTATCATGCCTCCGAATTTTCTGTGATTTAACCTGATGCTCCCATGATTACTTGAAATGCTAGAAGTCCAACGAAAATTACTATTCCCAAGTACATCAAGAAAGTGAACCTCTTCCTTGATTTCTCACGACGCTCAAACATGGAAGAACATCCGTCATCACCACAAATTGCCGGATCACTTTCTAGGTGAATCGGTTTCCAGCAAACAGAGCAATGCCTGTGCGATTCGATGTTTACCCCGACCCTCGTTTTGTTACCCTTCCTTGAGGCTGCAGCGTGTGCCTGCTTAGCAGTTCTCTTCGCTGCTTTCATGATGGTGTCCTTTCTACTAGCCATTAACCCCTCACCATTGTGCCTTCGAACCTATCTCCCTCAAGGGAACTCTTGATTATTCGAGTATCCCTGCCATCCAGAACATCTAGGGGCAGTCCATGCTCTAAGGCATCCCCAACTCCAATCGGGTCAACGACTTGGGATGTACCTGCCTCTGCGTGCCCAGGTGGTCCAACTATTTCCTGCAATTCTTTGAGTGTCAACTCGTCAAATGATTCGGCTTCCGGATTTCCTCTGGGATCTTCGGAATAGACCTTGGAAACGTTTGTCGCGATGACGCACTTCTCTGCCCCACTTTGTATCGCTAGCCTAATCGCAACGGCATCAGTAGTATGGCCCGGCACGGTGCCACCCATAACAACAACCTCACTCCTTTCCAATTCAAGAACCCCCTCTTCTACACTCTCGGGAATCTGCTCTGAAACTTCGATTCCACCATCTGAGAGTGCTTCCCTAACTATGGTCGCGTTTAGTCTCGTTGCGGCTATTCCAATCCTATCCAGATGTGACACATCTTCAATAAGCGGTTTGGCCAATTCGATCCCCTCTCTTGCTGGAGCCCCCCCTCCAACTACCAAGGCTACCTTTACCCCCGACTCTACTCTTGCTCCGATTACACTAACCATCTCCATTAACCAGTTGTGTCTTTCCTCGACTTCTGGCCTCAGCAGGCTACCACCGAGTGCAACAACAACCGTCGCCATCGACCATAGGTTGGCACCCTGCCTTTCAATACGTATGCTCTACTGCCGCTGAAGGGTTGAAATGCCGCCCGTGGTGGCAAATCACGGAGGAGTGACATGGCTGATGAGATAGCGCAACAGCAGCGGAGGCTCCGCCTCAAGAAGTCCCTGCAGGAACTATCAGCCATGAAGGGCATGGGGACTGAGTTAGTGACGGTAGTAATTCCTCCCGATCGGATGATTCATGATGTTAGGCACCAACTTAGCAATGAGGCCGGGCAAGCAGCCAATATCAAGTCAAAGTCTACGAAGAAGCATGTTACCGATGCTATTGAATCGGCACTCTCCACACTAAACCGATACAAGACTCCCGGCGAGGGTGGGATAGCAATTTTCGTAGGCCATGTCATTGTTGGGAACAACAAGACAAGACTAATGTCAACCGTAATCGATGACCCACCTGAGCCATTTTCTTCGTTCAGATATAGGTGTGACTCGATCTTTGAAGTCAGTCAGTTGGAGGAGATGCTAATCGACAGAACTTCCTACGGCCTTTTCGTAATCGATAGATCAGAGGCAGCATATGGGCTTGCTTCAGGAAAAAGACTCCATTGTCAGGAGCACATCACTTCTCTCGTCCCTTCGAAACACGGCAGAGGAGGGCAATCTGCACAAAGGTTCGAGAGGCTGATAGAGGAGGCAGCTCACAACTTCTTCAAGAAAGCAGCAGAGAGGGCGTCTAACTATTGGCTTCCAATGGTACAGGACTTGAAGGGAGTAATTATTGGCGGACCTGGAGCAACCAAGGACTTCGTCGTAAAGAATGATTACTTCCATCACGAGATAAAGAAACTAATCGCAGAACCATACTTTGATGTCGGCTACTCGAATGAGAGCGGACTAAGGGAATTGATTCAGCGAGCAGGCTCGACAATGGATCAGATCGAGCTAGATGTCGAACGGACAATAGTTGACGAATTCTTGCAGGAGGTGATGAAGTCCCACCCAAAGGCAACGTATGGTGAGATAATGATTCGCTCTGCATTGGAGCAAGGGGCCGTCTCTACTCTTCTCCTGTCGGAGGCAATTACCAAGAGGAGGGTGAGATGGCTTTGCAAGGAGTGCAAGAACGAATGGGAAACAACACATGAGAAGTCCTCTGCAATACCCACTTGCACTGAGTGTAAATCGGATAAAATCAATGAGGACAATGAGAATTCAATGGAACTTATCGACGAACTCACCATTTTGGCCAGGCATACTTCGTCCAAAGTCCGGCTAATCTCATTGGATACCGAGGAGGGCGCTACCCTCAACACGGCATTCGGCGGAATAGCCGCTCTGTTGAGGTACCCTATTTCGTGAGGTGATTTGGATTAGGGACCTGATTAATGAGATGATTCCGACTTTCTCCAAGGCCATGAATTCCCTCGGCGTGGAAGACTCAGACTGGATTCCACTGCTCGGCAGGGCAACGGTTGAAGATCAGGGGGACGTCGCGCTTCCATGCCATTCTCTAGCTCGGATGTTCAGGAAGCCACCACAGGCGATTGCTGAGCAGGTTTGCGACCTTGTCGAGGCAGATTTGGATTCAATTGCCAGCGTCTCATCCATTAGCGGTTTCGTAAATGTCAGTGCTAAGCCTGAATGGATTTCGAAATGCCTTTCGAAACTACTAGCCGACCAAAGACTGGGGATAGAGGCGGAAAAACCACTAACTTTTGCTGTTGACTATTCTGCTCCAAACGTGGCTAAGGAGATGCACGTTGGACATCTGAGATCGACGGTAATTGGAGACTCGATCGTCAGAATGCTGGAGTTCAAGGGGCACAAGGCAATCCGAGAGAACCACGTTGGAGACTGGGGCACCCCATTCGGGATGTTGATAGAGCATCTCCTAGATCTCGGTGAAGATCAGGCTGCAAACGAGTTGGGAGTTGGCGACCTCGACTCATTCTACAAACAGGCTAGGACCAAATTCATCTCTGACGATGAGTTTGCAAATCGCTCGAGAAGTCGAGTCGTTCTTCTTCAAGGGGGGGATTGCGAAACCCTCCGCCTCTGGGGGGTTCTTGTTGACGAATCAATGAGGTACTTCAATGAAGTCTACTCGATGCTCGGCGTACTACTCACAGATGATGACATAAGGGGCGAGTCAAGCTACCAGGATTTGCTTCCAGAGGTCGTGAAACGCCTCATGAGTGAAGGAATATTGGAGACTAGTGAGGGGGCAGATGTTGTTTTCCCAGGTGGATGGATCAATCGCGAGGGAGATCCCCTTCCGATGATAATCAGGAAGGCCGATGGCGGCTACAACTACAGCACATCCGATTTGGCCTGTATCATCGATCGGGTGGAGAGGCTAGGTTGTGATGGGTTCCTTTATGTTGTCGGGACACCTCAGAAACAACACTTTGAGATGGTTTTCCAAGTTGCGAAACAAGCCGGATTCATGAGCACATCGCACCAAGCAATTCACGTCAATTTTGGATCTGTTTTGGACATCGACGGAAAGGTTCTGAAGAGCAGAGAGGGCGATGTAATCAAGTTGCACGATCTTCTTGATGAGGCAATTAGGAGGGCCAAGTCTGCAATCAATGAGAAGAATCCGGATTTGGTCGGCGATGAGAGGGATGATGTTGCCAAGACTGTCGGAATTGGTGCTGTGAAGTATGCGGATCTATCCACGGAGAGGACAAAGGACTACGTTTTCGATTGGGAAAGGATGCTCTCATTTGATGGCAATACGGCACCTTACCTCCAGTACGCATATGCCAGGATATGCAGCATCTTCAGGAAGTGGGGCGGATCGAGGGAAACCCTCGCTTCCGCCGGACTAATCCTCTCTCAACCCGAAGAATTGACTCTGTCTCGTCGCTTGGCCGACTTCCCATCAGCTTTGGATGAATCAATTTCTACCTTCAGCCCGCACAAACTCTGTACTCACCTCCATTCAGTTGCCTCTTCTTTCGCTTCCTTCTATGAAAATTGCAACGTTCTGAAGGGTGAGGGAGAAGATGTCATCAGAAGCAGACTAGCATTGTGCGATCTAACTGCCCGTGAGCTAAAACTTGGACTCGGACTTATGGGAATCGGAGTCCCGGAGAGAATGTAATGCTCAGGTCAAATTGAAAATGAGGAACTCATCGGAATGCCATGGTTTCTATCGGAGACAAAGCTCCCGACTTCAACTTACTAGATCAGAATAACAATGGCATCAGCCTAGACGAGTTTCTAGGGAGGAGAGTTATCCTCGCATTCTTCCCTGCGGCCTTTACGGGTGTTTGCACAGAAGAAATGTGCCAATTCGAACAATCTCCTCTCTGCTCGGTGGATTCTGATGTCGACGTTCTGGGGATTTGTGCGGATTCCCGATTCACCAATGCAGCGTTTGCTGAGAAGAATGGAATCTCATTCCCGATTCTCTCGGATTATACTCGTTCTACAATTGAGTCTTATGGCGTCGTATTGGAAGACTTTGCGGGAATGCCGGGATATACTGCCAGTGAGAGAGCAGTTTTCATTGTTAACGAACTGGGGGTTGTGATGTGGAAGTGGATTGGTGAGAACCCCGGAGCCCAGCCCAACTATGACGATGTTCTGGCCGCTTCCGGGGAGTGAAAATCACCCCCAAGCAAGATGACGGACCAGAGAACCGTAGATTATCCCCGAAACCATCAAACTCTCCTCATTGAATCTGTCCATGCTATCCAAATAGGTGTGATATTCTGATGATCCCGAGCCATAGCACATCATAGCTAAGCCAAACTCTCCCTCGTTGTCTTGGTGTGTCCCAAAAACGAATGGGGCATGATCGGAGTTGTATGGCATCTGTTCCGAATCAAGTTCTCTAACGCTAATACTGTACTTTTCCGATAGATCAGGGTGTGCCGAAGCAAACTCTTCGACCAAACGCTCGATGTGCTTTACATCCGTTCCACTGTTACCCTGTAGGGTCAACCCAGAGTTCCTCTCGGAATCAACGTGATTCATATCCAGATTGATGTATAGCCTGAGATTCTCCTCTAGCAATTCTCTATGCTTGTCAACCCATTCCGAGGACCCCCACAAACCCTCTTCCTCGCCACCCCAGGTGCAGAAGTAAATCGTCATCTCGGGTTCGCCAAGTTCTGTTTGCAGAAAACCGAACTGCCTAGCCATCTCCATTACAGTTGCAGTCCCAGCCGTGTTGTCGACAGCACCTTGTCCGTTGTACACCGTATCATGATGGGCTCCAATGATGATTAACTCCTCAGTTTCTCCTTCGATAATGCCACAAGGGACGTGGATGTTGCCATTGTTCTGATTATCCACTTCTACTCGAAATTCTAACATTCCCTCCGAGTCGATTACCTGATCCACGATGGCCTCACCAACACTCTTCGATACCATCACGAAGCCGATGTCATAGGGCCTTTCCTCAAACTGCGTGATATCTAGAGATTTTGAGTATGGAACGCAGTCCCCTGCAACTAACTCGTCACAATTCTGTCTCAAATTGACTGTAATCAGGCCCCTGAGACCATTTTCTTGTGCCCTCTTCATCAGTACTGTGTTGCTCTCAGATCCCGGCTCCCCATCTTCTCCATCCGATAGCCAGACCAATCCAACTCCATTACTGGCCGAACTCCAATCCTGTGTTTCATTTCCCATCCCCAAGTCAATCACCTGGACATCGGTGCTTGCCGGGATATTCACGCTGCCACTGTATCCCTGAACAACAAAATCAATCCTATGCTCGAACTGTATCTCGTCCCTGTCTACATCCGCAATGGAGCAGGGTGTCGGACCTCCGAATATCCCACCTACGTTTCCAGGCTGGCAAACCATCAGTTCGAATGTGTTTCCCATATAGTAGAGGGGGACATCGAATTCTTCGAGAGTTGAGGGTAATCCGCTATTCGAGAAATTTGTCTTAATTGACTGTGCGGTATTCTCCTCTTCCACGGTTCCAGAAAGGCGTCCGCCCCATTCGGGATCCCCAAGATCCACCAACCCCTGTGCGTAGGCCCTGGTTTGATTGGAATCGAAATCAATTAGCTCGTAGTCCTGACCTCCTTTAATCCAATTTGCGAGATCATCTCCAAACAGTATCCCCCCTCCCGCCGCACCAAGTACAATCATCCCGGTAACGAAAATTGTAGAAGTCGGTTTTTGAAAACTAGACGGCCATTCAGTCATGCTATGCAATTGAACTCTTTCCACCACTATTGAACCCATTCCAGACAAGGTCATTCCGAGCATCAATCTTCAGTGTTGACCTCTTCGCCCGTCCATCTTTTTCCCAGGGAGTGCTCAATTTCTAACTGGTCTAGGATTCTGGCTATCACGAAGTCTATCAAATCACCAATATCTCTTGGAGAGTGGTAGAATCCCGGACTCGCGGGAAGGATGATTGCTCCCCACTTGGATAGATTGTACATCGCTTTCAGATGCGGGGTCGAGTATGGAGACTCCCTTGGAACAATGATCAATTTTCGCCTTTCTTTCATGGCCACCAAAGCACTCCTGGTTGCAAGGTTGTCACTTATTCCAGATGCAATCTTCCCCATGGTCGTTCCACTTGCAGGGCAAATCACATACGCATCGAACCTAGCAGAACCGGAAGCGGCTCTAGCAGCAAGGTTTGCATTGTCTTCTAGAGTCACACCTTCTCTGTCAGCCAACTCGATTGGGGTTATTCCGCATTCCAGATCGAGATTTATTGCCCCGGTACTGGTGACGATCAGATTCACTTTCCACCCATATCCGACTAGAGCCTCAATCAACCTCGCGCAGTATTGAGCCCCGGATGCCCCGGTTAGCGCTACAACAGCCTCAGGCATGACATCGCGGCATCACACACCCCTTCAATGGTTTCCCAATCTCAGAGGGTTTGCTTCAGGCACCCGGCCAGGAACTCATACTCTTCGACACTGTTGTAAAGTTGTGCTGAAATTCTGATGTATCTTCTGTTATGGTGCCTCCAAGGGAAAATAGGTACTTGGATTCCGAACTCATCTAGAAGGTAGTTGTGATATGGGTCCCCCTCCATGCTCATGGGGCCAACCTCCTCGTCTCCGGGCAACTCTACTGATGCAATCGAGGAAATCAAAGAATCCGGAAATGGTTCGGCGGTCCCAAGCGCATCACAGAGAATCCTCCTCCCCTCTAGGGTTAGTGATCTGTTTCTTTCCATTATTGCTGGCCATCCTCCTTCCACAAGCCCCCCTAGGAAATCAATTGCTAGTGGTATGCATAGCCAGGGGGTTGGATCCTGAGTGCCGGGCCATCCAAATTCAAACTCGAACCTCTCCTGAGCAGTCCCCTCGAAGCTTGCGCCATGGCTGATACTAAGCGGCCTCACCACATTCTTGCGATCAGCCCTGATGTGAAGGAAAGCAGAGCCTTTCGGGGTGCAGAGCCATTTGTGGCAATTTCCCGTACAGTATGCTGCATCTATTTCTCCCAGATTCAGGGGAATGATTCCCGGCCCATGTGCCGCATCAAGCAGGACATCCACATCCTCTTTCTGCAAACTATCGACAAGCTTCTCGAAAGGCATTCTTAGTCCTGTGGCACTAGTCACAGTATCGATAAGTGCTAGAACGGTTCGTTCTGTGACAGCATCCATCACCAGATCCACTACTTCCTCAGCATTCTCTACTCTGAATGGGACTTCCACCACTACCGTCTTCGCACCTGCTCTATCTGTCACGAAGTCTACCGCATTCCAGCACGCCTGGTAACTATGATTGGTTACGATAATCTCATCCCCTGGCTTGAGGTCAAGACTCCTGAGGACCGTGTTCACACCTTCGGTAGTATTCTTTACGAGGGCCATTCCTTCTGGTTCGGCATTCATGAATTCTGCAAGTCTGCTGATCGAGGAATGCATCAGAGTGATGTAGTCCCTTTCGAAGAATCTGACCGGATCGCTCTCAATTACGCCCCTAAGTCGCGTTTGCTCTTCGAGAATAGCAATGGGAGTAGCCCCAAAGGAGCCGTGATTCAGAAAACAAGTGTCATCGGACAACATCCAGTGTTTCGCTAAATTACTCCTCGGAGGCCTTTTCACACTAACAACTCCGGACTCCACTCGACAGGCCCTATTGGCACTCTCCCAAGAATCTCCTTGCAAGTAAGGATCAGTCCTTTCTCCATCCTATTGACGTCTAGGGGCTGACCTTCAATATCGTTCACATAACCCAATTTTGCAAGGCTCGTGTGCACCCCTGCTTCAATTCCGCAGCACTCCAATCCCTCAACCCTATTTCTAGGGGTATCAATATTGATTGACATTCCATGGCGACTCACCCAGTGTAGGAAGGAGAGCCCGATTGAGCAAATCTTGTGACCCTCAACCCAGGCTCCCTGCATCGATTCGTCCTTGTATGCCGAAACCCCGCACTCCGATAGAGCTGCTATCGCCCAGTCTTCCAGGCTCCCGATCACCCCTCTTATGCTCTGTTCCCTAATTTCCCATTTCACAATCGGATAAATGACAAGTTGTCCTGGGCCATGCCATGTGATGCCTCCTCCCCTGTCTGTAAGTGAAGTCGGGTACCCCTCAATTCTCACGTTGTCTCGAACTGCCCTAGGCCCAATTGTCACTACCTCTGGGTGCTGTACGAAAATCAGAGTGTCGCCAATCTCATCAGCTATCCTCTTCTTTTGCATATCTTTCATAGTTCGGGCCATAACGCGATAATCAACTACTCCGCATCGTAAAACGTTTATTTCGCCCATTAGAACACTCAACTGATGTGTATAGCATGGCCAAGGGTCTTGAGCACGCTCTCGTGGAATGCCTCAGACATCGTGGGATGAGCATGAACCGTTCCCGCTACGTCCTCCAGAAGAGCTCCCATTTCGAGAGCCAATACGAATTCTGAGTGAAGCTCGGCTACATGGCTACCTACTGCTTGAACCCCAAGAATTACGTGATCAGACTCCCTTGCCGTGACTCGAATGAAACCGCCCGTCTTTTCTGCCTCTAGGCTCAAAGCCCTGCCATTAGCCGCGAGGGGGAACTTGCCCACTATGATCTCCTCTCCTCTTTCCTCCGCTTCGCGAGGGGTCAGACCGACTGAAACAATCTCAGGTTCCGTGAAGACGATAGCGGGAATGGCAACTTTGTCGAATTCACGCTTATGCCCTGCGATAATTTCTGCTACCATCTCGCCCTCTGCACTGGCCTTGTGCGCCAACATAGGTTCGCCTGAAACATCGCCAATTGCGAACACGCCGGGAACCGATGTTCTGCATTGTCTGTCAGTTCTGATGAAACGTCCTGAGCCATCCATCCTCACTCCAGTGTTCTCTAGACCCCAACCCTTGGTATTGGGCTTCCTTCCCACTGTGACTAATATCTTGTCCACTTTCACACGGTGCTCCGAGCCTTCTTTCTCAAAGGTCAACTCAATCTTCCTAGATGCACCCTTTCCCTTTACTTCGGCACCTCTTGCCAGGGAATCAGTATGAATCACTACCTTGTGCTTCTTTAGCCACAACTCCAGTGGCCTCCTGATTTCCTTGTCCATTATTGCCAATACGCTACTCATTCCCTCAACTACAGTAACCTCGGTTCCGAGTTTTGTAAGTGCACAACCCAACTCGAGGCCAATATAGCCCCCACCAACTATCGCCACGCTATTTGGTAGTGTATCTAGGTCCAATGCCCCCGTGGAGGAGAGCACAAACTCTTCGTCACATGGCATGAATGGCAAATCTATGTGGCTAGAGCCAGTAGCGATTATGACATTCTCGGCTTCTATTTTTACACTGTCACCGCCGATGTCGACCGTGCAACTCTTGGGGCCATCGAAACTGGCCCAGCCTTTGATCAGATCCGCTCCAGCGGTTTTTAGAAGTCCCTCTACACCCTTGTTCAGCCTATCCACAATGGAATCTTTCCAAGACACCAGAGCACCCATGTCGATCTCTGCCTCACCTCGTACTGTTAGGCCCATGTGCCCTCCATCGACGGAATGCTGGCGAAGTGACTCGAATCTCTCTGCAGCGTGAATGATCGCTTTGCTTGGAATACAACCTCTAATGAGACACGTGCCTCCTGCCTTGTCCCCCTCTACCACAATTGTATCCAGACCAAGCTGAGCTGACCTGATTCCCGCTACGTATCCACCCGGGCCAGCTCCGATTACCAAGACTTGGCATTTGCGTGATTCGGCCATTATAAATCCTCACATGAAAATTAGTGCTGGGTTTTCCAGCATTCTCTTGAGGTCTTGAATTAGGGATGCACCATCCGCACCATCTACCACTCTGTGGTCAAAGGCACTTGATAGGTTCATGATTCTCCGAACTACTACCTTTCCTTCTCTGACAACCGGCATCTCTCTTGCCTTGTGCACTCCTAGGATGGCAACCTCTGGATGGTTGATGATTGGCGTTGCTCCCAAGCCACCCTCGCGTCCCAGGCTTGTAATGGTGAAAGTCGAACCAGTTAACTCATCCAGGCTTGCGCTCCCATCTCTTGCAGAACCCGATAGTCTCTGCATTTCAGATGCAGCATTCCAGATGCCCATTGCCTCAACGTGCTTCACCACCGGGACATACAGGCCCCGTTCGGTCTGAGTAGCAATTCCCAGGTTCACAGCTCCCTGTCTGTTCACCACTCCTCCTTCGTCATCGAAGTGGGCATTACATTCTGGATGTTCTGGCATGATCTTTGCAAGAGCCAGCATGATGAATGGCAGATATGTCAACTTCGGTTGTGCTTCGTCCTTGGTTGAATTCAGAACCCGTCTCAACGACTCTAATTCTGTTATGTCAACCTCTTCAAAAAATGAGAAATGCGGTATCCTACTCTTGGAGATGCTCATTTGCTCCGAGATCTTCCTCCTCAGTCCGACAACCTTCACTGGAGTCACTTCGTTCCTTTTCACGGAGTAGGCCATCGGGGGGGCTCCAGAAACTGCACCCCCAGCAGCGATGAAGGCATCTAAATCAGCGTGCCTAATCCTTCCAGCCGGGCCAGATCCTCTCACATTGGACAGATTGACATCATTTTCCCTTGCACGCTTCCTCACCGCAGGACTCGCTAGAACTCTTCCGGAGACGACTTGCACCGGAGCCACAGGGATTTGCTTGGGCTTGGCAGGAGTCGAAGCCGCAGGACTAGTAGTCTCCGGGACGGGTGCCGGAGCCGTTGGCACGGCCTCTTCTTCGGCGATATCCCTCCCCTCCTCGTCCGAAACGTCCTCTCCCTCGGAGTCAATCTCCAGGAGTGTCGTCCCTACTGCAATCATATCTCCAACCCCTCCACTGAGCGTTCTGATTACCCCGTTAGTCGGAGAAGGAATTGTGACAGTTGCCTTGTCTGTCATTACGTCTACAAGGGGGTCGTCCTCGGATACAGACTCTCCAACTGAAACGTGCCATTGGACTACCTCTCCTTCTACTACTCCCTCTCCGATGTCAGGTAACTTAAACACGAATTCTCCCATTCTATTCCTCCTGTGTTTTTTCTATCGCCGCTGCGATTCTAGATGGTCCGGGCATGTAATCCCATTCAGTAGTATGGGGGAAAGGGGTGTCCCAACCCGCTACTCTCTCAATGGGGGCCTCAAGGTGATAGAAGCACCTCTCTTGAATGGAAGCTACCATTTCGGCGCCGAATCCGCTAGTTTTGGGGGCTTCATGGACAATCACGCATCTTCCCGTCTTCTCAATGGAACTTACAACCGCATCTCTGTCCCATGGGACCAGGGTCTGCATGTCGATCAGATCACATGAGACGCCGCTATCCCTGATCGCTTGTTCACAGACATGGACCATGGCACCCCATGAAATCACTGTGCAATGGTTCCCTTGTTTCGCTAATCTTGCCTGTCCAAGAGGGATGCTGTAGTGACTCTCGGGAACTTCTGCTTCTGGATGGTCCGACCAAGTAGGTACATTGTGGGGATCGCCATAGAAAGGCCCCCTGTAGCATCTCTTGGGTTCGAAGAAAACAACCGGGTCGTTGCACTCAACAGCGCTAATTAGTAGCCCTTTGGCATTGTAAGGTGTTGAGCAGTAGACAACCTTTAGTCCAGGGGTATGGGTGAATTGGGCCTCGGGAGATTGCGAATGATGATGCCCCCCTCTGATTCCGCCTCCTGCAGGGGTTCGGAGAGTTACTGGGGACCAAAACTCGCCACCAGATCTATGTCTAACTTTGGCCATCTCGTTTACAATCTGGTCATAAGCTGGGAAGATGT
>Ga0208408_1000110_pt1 | contig 57803 bp, 59 predicted proteins | sample ETNtaG_4_FD_185776 | JGI IMG/M metagenome (GOLD analysis project Ga0208408, IMG submission 185776) | Marine microbial and viral communities from oxygen minimum zone, Eastern Pacific Ocean - ETNP201406SV67 (SPAdes) (version 2) | ecosystem: Environmental > Aquatic > Marine > Oceanic ... | reverse complement strand
TGTGGCGAATAAAAAATATTTGTCTTTAGAAAAAATTATTTCTGGGTCAGGTGCATTAAGTCCTGTCACTCCAACATTATGAGCTCCTACTGGAAATGAAGGTGAATTAGGAATAGAAGTCGTAGTTGGAACCAAAGTCGTAGTTGGAACCAAAGTCGTAGTTGGAACCAAAGTCGTAGTCGGAACCAAAGTCGTAGCCGGAACCAAAGTCGTAGCCGGAACTATTTTTTCTTTTTGGGTTTCAAAACTATTTGTTGCACAACTCAAACCTGAAATAAAAATTACTATGATTCCAATTATTCTTTTAAGCACCAGTTAACTATAAAGTTTTTACTGGTCCTCCAGTGAATCAAGTAGCTTTCAATAGCTAAAAGTTAAACTAACTTATTTGATATAATAATTTGAATCCAGATAGTTATTCTCTGTTAACGAATGTCCAGGTAATGGTATTCCCTGCGACGAATACCTCTTTACATGGAGGTAATAATGACTCAACAGCACAAACATCTAATCGTTAGGGCTGATATTGGATGGTGTCCACAAGAAGAAGATTTGAATAAAATTTCGGACTGGATAAGAACTCTTATCAAAAAAATAGATATGCAACTTCTAGCAGGACCTTATACAACCTACGTTAATGAAACAGGTAATAAAGGCATGACATCAATTGCTATTATTGAAACTAGTCATATTGCTTTACATATATGGGATGAAACTAATCCAGGTTTAATGCAATTGGACGTCTATTCATGTGCAAATTTTAATCCCCAGGATGTATTTGACAAAGTAAATGAATTATTTCAAACAATAAAAATGGAATATAAGTTTCTTGATAGGGAAAAAGAATTAGTAGAGGTAAAAGTGTGACCGGTTACTGTAAAACAACATTAGTGGTGTAAAGCCTTACCTATAAAATATGGAAAAAAATATCCCCCCTGTTGATCTTGATCTTCTTACCTTTGCAGTAAATACTGCTAAAGAGACTGGTGATTTGACCCTAAATTACTTTAAAAACACAAGTCTTGTTGTTGAAGAAAAAGAAGACGGCACTCCAGTAACTGAAGCTGATAAAAAAGCTGAGCGTTTAATGCGTGAACTTATAGGTTCGTCTTTCCCAAATGACACAATTAAAGGAGAGGAAGAATCCGATACCGATGGAACATCAGGGCGGTCATGGATACTTGATCCAATTGATGGAACGATGTCGTTCATCCACGGGGTTCCTCTTTACGGAAATCTACTTTCGTTTGAAGATGAGTACGGGCCCGCAATAGGTGTTATAAACATTCCAGCTCTTGGTGAATGCGTTTTTGCCGGGAGAGGGAGAGGTTGTTATTTCAACGATGAATTAACTCAGGTTTCAGAACAAAAAAACCTTTCTGAATCATGCATAGTTACAAGTGGCGTTGATTACTGGCCTTCTACAGAAATACTAGACCGGTTTATTAAAAGTGGATCCGTTATTAGAACCTGGGGCGATGCCTATGGATACGTTTTAGTAGCAACTGGTCGAGCCGATGCAATGATTGACCCAATTGTAAATCATTGGGATGTTGCACCAATGCTTACAATCTTTCCTGAAGCTGAAGGAATTTTTACTGATTTTTCAGGTGCCGCTACTGCTACTGGAGGAAATGCTTTGGCTACGAATCCCAATCTCTATACTTCCATCATCCATTTGATCAGTTCCTGATTCTCTATGTGGAGTAAAGGGATCACCAGGTGGTATACCCAACCCTCCATTACAAGTAACCCCAGGTTCAGGAGAAGAAGAACTATCTGTAAAAGCCTCAATAAAGGCTAATATTCGCGGATCATCAGCTTCTTCAATTTCAAGTCTTCTCCCCCATGCAGTAAGAACAATTGGTGCTCCTTGATTTGAATACGGTGACATTAAAAATCTTTGATTTCCCAATAGCAGGTCATCTAATTTCTGTATTTCTGTTAATGCCAAATCTGAAAGATATGTAACCCACACAACCCCATGCTCAAGAGTGTGAACCGCTGCTTCATCAAGAAGTTCAACAATATATTTTCCACAATTGTGCCATATACCTAAGTGGTCACCGCCGGCAGGTGGAACCGTGGGATAGTCCAAATCTTCTTCAGTGTGTTCTCTAGATGTAATCGTTAAATATTCGACACCTTCAATATTTTCTAAATCAATTATTGTTGAAGAAGTAGGAATTACTTCAGCCACAGTCATAGTTGTTACAGGATTTTCTCCTGTTTGGTTTTTGCTATTTGATTCAGCGCTATTTGATTCAGCGCTATTTGATTCAGCGCTATTTGATTCAGCGCTATTTTTTGCGCACCCACTTAATAATGCAAATAATAAAAAAATACTAGCAATTTTTTTCTTACTGCTATTTTTCATAATCACCTTCAAAAATTTCAATTTTCAATCCGCGTTTTTCAAGGCCGTGCAAAAAATCAATAGGATCTACTATTTCTGATAACCCAGCCATTCCACGAAATTTTAATTTCCCAGCGATTACACATTCAGTTGCTAATGCCGCCACTGTCGCAGTAGCTACAGAAGGTTTTTCTACAACTCCTAAAACAGCAACTTCATGTGAAGTATTACATCGTCCATGTATCTCTACTCTTACTGCACCAAGTCCTCCTTCAGAATGTGGTGGGCTTAACATCGGTAAAGGTGCGGTTAATCGATCTCTTAATGTTGCTGATACTCGTGCAGTAATCCATGGAACTTCAGGAAATGCATGATGGAGAAGAATTGGACTAGCAAGAGCAGCTCTATAGCAATCTTGTGGACCAATAGGTTCGGGAAACCAGCATAGAGATCGCCCAGAACCACCGGGTCGTCGAATCCAATTATCATGGCGCCAATCATAAGAAATTCTACTTAACGCACGATGATGGACTAAAGCACAAGAAGGGCCGCCTGTACCAACTTTAGCAATATGAATTTCTTGTACTTTTTCAAACCAAGAAGCACCATGTTTAGCAAGAACACAACTAAGTCCCGGAGCAAACCCTGCCCCCAAAATAACCGGAATGTTTTTCTCTTTTGCTTGATTTGCAAATTTCAGCAATGCCACTGTTTCAGCGAGACTGTCACTTGTAGAAATTACCGGTCTGTCTTGTTCAATCGCTTTAATCACAGTCGGCATTTGTGTACCACTTGGTGTCGCTACAACTATGACTTCAGCGTCAAGTTGCGAATTAAATGGTGCGTGTTCAATAATTACCCGATCACCTAATGATTTTGAAACCTGTGCAAGACGATCAGCATCTGTGTCTCTTAAAACAATTTGAGTAACCGATGTTCCTGATAACAACTGGCGAGATATTCGAGCCCCCACTGCACCAGCTCCTAAAACTGCTACACGCATTAGCGAAGATCAGATCCTTTGGCTCGACGCCAACCACCAACTTGCCTTTTGGTCCGATCAATCCCCAAAATACGGAAAGCTCCCGCTACAGCAGCAGCAGCTAACACGGACTCTAAAGCGCCTTTAATTGTCCGCATCATAATTTTCTATCCTTTAATCAAACTCACTTATAGCGTAATAGAAAACAATTTGTCTTATTTAATTAGCGGATCTTGTGGGGCTAGCTGGAGTTGAACCAGCGACCTCACCCTTATCAGGGGTGCGCTCTAACCAACTGAGCTATAGCCCCGCAGTTTCAAGACGGTATCGGTATTAAGAAAAAGGTCCTACCTAAAGAAAATAGTTCTTCATTAATTTTTCTATACGTTATTCGTTCTTTCTAATCGATATCCGTTCACCTAAAGGTTTTTTACGTCGCCGTACCGCTGTTTCTTCTTCAATAACTGTAATGCGTATACCACCCATCAAATCACTAATAAGGTTGAATACAACAACAAGCACCACAGTTATTGCAGTACCTCCAACAACCATAACTAGGCCACCTAAAATGAAAATTCTAAAAATTTGCTCAGCATTGAATTGAAATGTTTCTAAAGCAAACAACTGCTCAATAAAACTTTCAAACTTTTGAATAGTTCCAGCATCGCTAGCAGCTCCCCAAATCATTGAAAAAGCAATAACTGACATCCCCCAAACACAAAGATAAAAAACTAAACCGATTTTTAAAACTGACCAAGGCTCTATGTGTCTAACTAACCGACGAACTCTACGAACTCGGAATCCACTTTTTTGCTTAATTTCATTTTCTTGAGTTGATTTATTTGATCTATTTTCCAATAATCGTGAAATGAAACCTGAAGAAATTTCTTCAAGTTCTTCCTGGGTTTGAGTTTCTTGTGCCGTAGATGTGTTTGATTCATTGCCACTTTGAAAAAGATCCTCTAGTCGGGCGCCTGTAGTTTCAGCTCCTGCTAATGGAACCTCTTCTTGCTCTAATTCTGACGGAATATTTTTTTCAGTTGGTTCAGATTGATCAGTCACAAAATAGAGTCTAGAGGGAAGGGCTGCTTGGTAGGAGTCGCTTTTCATTTCACTAGTTATTAAATAACTTTGCTTGAAAAATAAAAATGCCGACAGACTAGCTGCCGGCACCTTTATTGAAGTTGAAGTTTAACTAACCGGTGAAGAGAGGGGAACCTTCAACTGGTTCTTCGACTTCTGTTTCCTCAGGAGTATCTTCAGTTATTTCCTCAGGAGTATCTTCAGTTATTTCCTCAGGAGTATCTTCAGTTATTTCCTCAGGAGTATCTTCAGTTATTTCAACTGGATCATCTGATGAACAATCAACACTTACAGTTTTTTGAAAATATGGATCATTGTCTGCAACAAAATCAGCTGCTTCATCTGGACCATCTACACCATCAACATCTATTGTCTCATCTATCTCCATAGCGCTTATATAAATCGTAGCGGTCAATTCATAATCGCCAGAAGGGGCTTCAAACTCTGCTGGTCCACCATCACCTTTTTCCATTGGAAAGAAAACTGGGAATGGATATAAACCGAATCCAAGCCAACCAGATTCGTCGCCTTCTGATTCGCTACTCATTGCTAAGTGAACTGCAATCCAACGTTTTGCTGGAATAATTCCAGAATCACTTAAATTATTTTCAATTGACAAAGTTACAACTCCATCATCTTCGTCACAGTGAGTGTCAAGATCACCTGTCATACTTACGTCAAATGATCCAGGTCCAGAAAAACCACCACCTAAGTCAGGGGAATCAATTTCTGGAATTGTTGATGTTGGAATTGCTGGAGGTGGCGATATTGCAAATGCTGCATTTCCACCAACTACAAAAGACCCAATAATTACAGCTATTGCTGCAATACTTCTAGTTACTTTCTTCATTTCTTTCTCCTTTAATAGGTTTCGATTTTCGAAACTCTTCATAAAGGAGACGAACTAACAATAAAAATCTGACAAGTTCAAAAATTATTATTCTTCGTCAAAATCACTAACAGGAACTCTAGATAAAGCAACTACCTGCTGGTCTTCGTCTGGAGTCATAATACGAACTCCAGTTGCAGAACGCCCTTGAATAGAAATGTCATCAACATTCATACGGATAATTACCCCACCTGAAGTAATTGCAAAAATATGGTCTCCGTCATTAACTACAGTAGCTCCGGCGACTTCACCTCGATCATTTGTAATTTGAATTCCACGAACTCCCAAGCCACCACGTCCCTTAGTTGAAAATTCACTAAGAGGTGTTCTTTTACCAAATCCTTCAGTAGTTAAATGAAGAACATTGGCTTCTGGATTTACAACAGCACAAGATAAAAGCTCATCATTTCCCCGAAATTTCATTCCTTTTACTCCAGCTGCTGAACGTCCCATTGGTCGTACGTCTTTTTCAGAGATTCTTAATGTTTGACCAGACCGTGCAACTAACAAAAGATCATCATCTCCGTTTGTTGCCATAACATCTACTAATTCATCATCATCATTAAGTCTTATAGCAATAAGACCTGCCTTAAGAGATGAGTCATAAGCAGTAAATTGAGTCTTTTTAACTCGTCCGGATCGTGTTGCAAAGAAAAGATATCTCTGCGTTTCATAATCGCGAGTATCAATAACTGCTTGAATACTTTCATCTGGCTGCAAAGGTAAAAGATTAACAATTGCGGTTCCTCTAGCAGTCCGACTAGCAGTAGGAACTTGGTGGGCTTTAAGTCGATAAACCTTACCTCTTGTTGAGAAAAACAAAAGGTAAGCGTGAGCAGAGGTATGTAATAAGTGTGTTACAACGTCTTCGTCTTTAAGACGAGCTCCAGCTACACCTCTTCCCCCTCTTCCTTGCGTTCGAAATTCATCTGCAGACATAAGTTTTACATAGCCGCCGGCACTCATCGTAAAAATTTGATCTTCGTCATCAATCAAATCTTCAACATCAAGCTCTCCTGGATCATGAATCATTTCACTTTTACGTTCTGTTCCATAATCTTTTTGAATCGTTTTAAGTTCCTTTTTGATTACTTCTCTTAATCGTTGATCATCCCCGAGAATTTCTTCAAGTCCTTGAATTATCTCTTTTAATTCTTCTAAGCGGTTTTCTAATGTTGATCTTCCTAAACGAGTAAGTCGAACTAACTGCATATCAAGAATATGGTTTGCTTGAATTTCACTAAAAGAATACTTCTTTGCCATTAATGCTTCCCGTGCTGTAGCCCGGTCTTCGGAAGCTTTAATTAGTGAAATAATTTCGTCAATATGATCAAGTGCTTTTATTAATCCTTCGTTTATATGAGCTTCTGCATGTGCTTTATCTAGACGGTGTTGTGACCGACGACGAACAACTTCAATTTGATGATCAATATATGAATCAATCATTTCTTTAAGATTTAGTTGCCTTGGTACTCCATCAACAAGTGCTACCGCATTTACAGAAAACGTAGTTTGTAAAGGAGTTCGTTTATAAAGATTATTTAAAATAACTAAAGCAGGTGCGTCACGTTTTAGCTTAATAACAATGCGAGTCTTACCTTGAGCTGATTCATCGTTTACATCAGCAATTCCATCAAGTTCTTTACTATCAACAAGATCTCGAATTTTAGTCATTACTTGATTTGGGCTTACTTGATAAGGAAGTTCATTTACAACAATTAGCGTTGTTTTGCCTTCTTCAATATCAGTGCGGGCTCGCATACGAATACTTCCTCGTCCAGTTCGATAAGCATCCTTAATTCCTGCGCGTCCTAAAATAAGTGCACCGGTTGGAAAATCCGGTCCTGGAATAAATTCCATCAAATCATCAGGTGTTGATTCTGGATTATCAATTAAATGAATTGTTGCATCAATAACTTCCACCAAATTATGAGTCGGAATGTTTGTTGCCATACCGACAGCAATTCCTTGAGTTCCATTTACTAATAGATTCGGAAATCTGGCAGGTAAAACTTCTGGTTCACTAAATTCACCTGAATAATTATCAATAAAATCAACGGTGTCCTCTTCAATTCCGGCAAGAAGTGTCATGGCAATAGGATCTAACCGACATTCGGTGTATCGAGGAGCTGCAGCGGAATCATCTGGAGAATAACCAAAGTTTCCTTTGGGATGAATGACTGGATGCCTCAAACTAAAATTTTGTGCCAATCGAACTAAGGCTTCATATATTGCTGAATCACCATGAGGGTGATACTTACCCATCACTTCTCCAGTAACACGAGCAGATTTCATAGTTGGTCGATCTGGCCGAGCGCCAAGATCGTACATTCCCCACAGAATTCTTCTATGAACTGGTTTCAACCCATCACGTGCATCGGGTAATGCTCGTGAAACTATAACTGACATTGCATAATCTAAGAAAGATTGTTCCATTTCTTCTTGGATTTCAATTGGTTCAATTGATCCAGAAAGTTCTATTTCAGTTACTTCATTCATTTTGTTCTCAAATGTCTAAAAATCGAACGTCATGTGCGTTGGTTTGTATGAATCTTTTTCTGCTTTGTACGTCTTCACCCATAAGCGTGGAAAAAACTTCATCAGCAATACTGCTCATACTTACAGATACTTTTAAAAGACTGCGTTGGCTAGGATCCATAGTCGTTGATTTCAATTCATCAAAATCCATTTCCCCAAGACCTTTAAGTCGTTGAAATTCACGTTTATGTTTTGGATTTTTAGATAAAAATGCGTCTTTTGCATGTTCATCTTTTAAATAAATTTTTTCTTTACCAACAACAGTAGAAAATAATGGAGGTTGAGCGACATAAATATGTCCAGCTTCAACAAGAGGTCGCATCTGTCTAAAGAAAAACGTTAACAACAGTGTTCTAATGTGGCTTCCATCTACATCAGCATCCGCTAAAAGAATAATTTTGTGATAACGGATTTTTTCTAAATCAAATTCGTCACCAAATCCTGCTCCGATTGCTTGTATAAGTGTTTGCACTTCATTATTTTTAAGCATCTTGTCAAGACGTGCACGCTCAACATTAAGAATTTTTCCACGAATTGGAAGTATCGCCATTGTTTTTGGATCTCGAGCTTGAACAGCAGAACCACCTGCTGAATCTCCTTCAACAATAAAAAGTTCTGATTCTTCGGGATCTTGAGAAGAACAGTCTTTTAATTTATCCGGCATACCTGCTCCATCAAGAGCAGATTTACGACGTGCAGATTTTCGAGCATCTTGCGCAGCAATACGGGCTCGTTGAGCATTTAATGATTTTTGAAGAATAAGTTTTGCTTCCGCTGGATGTTCTTCAAACCATTCACTTAAACGTTCATTTGTAGCTTTTTGAACAAGAGACCTCATTTCAACATTGCCAAGTTTTGATTTAGTTTGACCTTCAAATTGTGGATCACTTAAGCGAACACTAATTATCGTCGTCATACCCTCGCGAATATCTTCTCCTTGAAGATTGTCGTCTTTATCTTTTATTAATCCTTTTGATCGTGCATAACGATTAATCACCCCAGTGAGTGCACTACGAAATCCTTCTTCATGCATTCCACCTTCAATAGTGTTAATTCCATTAGCGAAAGAATGTAATCCGTCTGCATTAAATCCTGTATTCCATTGAAAAGCTATTTCTACTTCGTTTCCTTCATCTTGTTGTTCGAAATAACCTATATCTTCAAATAATGCTTCTTTTGAAGAATTAATATGTGAAACAAAATCACGTATTCCTCCTTCATAACAAAATACTTTTTCTTTTACTTTTTCTTCTCTCTCGTCAAGGATTTCGATTGTTAAATTTTTATTTAAAAACGCCATCATTTGAAGACGTTCAAGTAACGTTTGAAAGCGAAATTTTACTTCATCAAATATTATTGGATCAGGCCAAAATCTGACAGTCGTTCCAGTTCGATTATTTGGAGCTTCAGAAATATCTATTAATTTTGAATCTGATTGGCCGCCATCAATAAATGACATCGCATGTCGTCTTCCTTCGCGATCAATTTCTACTTCAACTCGAGAAGAAAGTGCATTTACAACAGAAATTCCAACACCATGTAAACCACCTGAAACCTTGTAGCCTTCTCCCCCAAATTTTCCCCCAGCATGAAGAACTGTAAGAACTACTTCAGCAGCAGATAAATCTTCGTATTGATGATGTTTTCCGACAGGAATTCCTCTTCCATCGTCAACAACTTGACAACCACCATTTTCTAATAGTGTTACGGAAATTGTTGAACAATGACCAGCCATCGCTTCATCTACTGAATTATCAACAACTTCCCATATCAGATGATGAAGTCCTGAAGGTCCAGTAGACCCGATGTACATACCAGGACGTTTTCTTACTGCTTCAAGTCCTTCTAGAACAGTAATATCTGCTGCACTGTAAGAAGTATCAGATACAGTCATTTTTTTGTTTTAAACAGCCAATATTCCATGTAATTCTTGAATAAAAAATTGTCATCTTTTTTTGCCATTCAAAATAGAAAACCTGCAGGTCAGAGGGTATTAACACAACATATTCATTCTAGCATCTACACCCATTTGAAGAGTGGCAATTTGATACAGAATTTTATATTTATTGTTTAAATATTTCAATCAATTTTCTTTAGAAATTATTGTTTTTGCTTTAACAGCAGTAACTATCCCTTTTCCAATATTTTCATCTATTCGTTCTAAAATTTGTGCTTCTAGCCAAGAAATTTGACTAGACCATGCAGGGTCATTTACATGCACTACGAGAGTGGAACCATTAAGTGCAACTAATGATATTTTTGAAGATAATTCTTCACCAATTAACTCTGGCCAAATTTCAAGGAGATTGATTGTTGAATCAATATCTGGAGCTCCGATGCTTTTCATTAATTTTTCTAAACTTGCTTTCAAAAGTATTGGGTCTTGATTATCACTCATGAACTAAAACTTCTCCGTTAAGTATCTTTATAACTGATGGGGGTTGTATCCCATGAGGAAGTTCTCCGGCAGAAGAAATTAATGTTTGGCAATCAGGAAGTATTTCAATTAACTTTTTTGATCGTTGTTCGTCAAGTTCAGAAAAAACATCATCTAATAAAATAACCGGATCCGAATTAATTTTTTCACTAATAACCTTATGGCCCGCTAATCGGAGAGAGAGAGCTAACGATCTTTGTTCACCTTGTGACGCATGAGTTCGAGCAGGCATATTGTTTAGATTTAAAAAAAGATCATCTCTATGAGGGCCAATAGTGGTAACTCCTCGACGAAGATCATTTTCTCTAGATTTTTCAAGAGCTTTTTCTAAACCTTCTTCTTGCCATAAAGAAGAGTACTGCAATTTGGTTTCACTTGTTTTTCCTTGCAAAGCAGACATTATTTCTGGAAACGACTTGTCAAGATTTTGAATTAATTCTTGACGAGAAAAAGCAAGCATCTCTCCTAACTGAACCAGTTTTGTATCCCAGACTGACAATGTGTTTGAAATTTCAGATGAAAGCACTCCTTTTGCTTGTTTTAAAAGTGTGTTTCTTTGGCGAAGAACTTTTTCTAAATCAGTAATTAATTCATAATTTTTAGGATGAATATCAATAAGTAAATCATCCAAATATTTTCTTCTTTCAGCTGGCCCACCTTTAACTAATTGAAGATCATCAGGAGAAAAAAGAGTTGTTTGAAAATATCCAAGAAGATCTCGTAACCGTTTTACTTTATTACTGTTTACAAGAATTCGATTTTTTCCATTGATAACAAGTTCAGCTTCTAGGAGAACTTTTCTTGTCCCTTCATGAACTTCTGCCCTAATTATTGCTTTTTCTTTTCCGCTTTTAATTAACGCTTCAGTGGGCGCATTACGAAAAGAAACTCCTCGAGAAAGCCAAGAAACGCCTTCTAAAAGATTTGTTTTCCCTTGACCATTGTTACCAATAATTACAGTGAGGCCTTCAGAAAAAGAAATATCAAGAGATTTATAATTACGAAAATCACTGAGCCAAAGCCGACGTACCGGCATATTAAATCAAGAAACGCGAACGGGCATAAGAAGATAAAGAAATTCATCGTTGCTAACACTTCGAATCACTGCAGGTTTCAGTGAATCAATTGTTTCAAGACGAATTTCATCTCCTGGTGATACTTCAAGTCCTTCTAATAAATAAGTTGGATTAAAAGCAACAACTAAATCTTCTCCAACATATTCAGCATCAATTATTTCACTTGCTTGTCCAACGTCTTGTGTAATAGCAATTAATTCAACAATTTCTGATGTCATTGATAATCGAACTGGAGTGTTTTCTTGAGCTAAAAGACGAACTCGTCTTAATGCATCAAGAAAAACTCCCTTATCTACGATTAAATTATTTGGATGATGGTCCGGGATGAGGCCGCGATAGTTTGGAAATTCACCTGTTATAAGTGTTGTAGTAATTTGAACGTTGTTTACATAAAAAGTTGCTTGTCGTTCTCCTAAAGAAATAGTTAATTCATCTGAAGTTGCCAGAAGTTTTCCAAGAGTTTCAAGAGTTCGTGACGGTATAAGAACTGTTTGATCTGTACTTAAAACAGATGTTCCGGGAAGATCCCTAACTGCTAATCGATAAGAATCAGTAGCAACAAAACGAAGACCATCATCTTCAGCTGCCAACATGACTCCTGTAAGAATTGGGCGGGAATCGTCACCGCTTGCAGCGGTAACAACTTGATCTAAAGCTTGTTCAACACCAGCAGCATTTAGCGTTACTTTGTTTCCTTCTGCATTTTCAATTTTAGGAAAATCTTCAACAGACATTGTTCTCAAATTAAAATTACTTCGACCCGATGAAACAGTAACTCCATCATCAGTCATTACAATTTCGACTTGTCCGCCTGGTAATGCTCTCATAATATCTGCTGCAAGTTTTGCAGGTAAAACAGTTGCTCCGTTTTCCTTTCCACCTACTTCAACAGACACTTGAATAGTTAAATCAAGATCACTTCCTGTAATTACTAAATCGTTCTTTTTAAGTTCTAAATGTAAACCTGAAAGAACTTGAAGAGAGCCACTTCTTGTAGCAGCTGCACGGCCAGCAATAGAAAATGCTTGGTCTAAAACATCTTTTTCACAATTAAATTTCACAGGTAGTTACTTTCATTAAATAGTAAATTGAATTAGAAGTAATAATAAGCCTTGTGGATTGTGGATTAGTGTTCATTTGTGCTGGTCAGTGATTGTTTTATAATTAGGTTGTTATCCACCAGCATCCACAGAAAAAAATAAATTAGTTTTTGTTTGTGGAAAGAAGAAGTTTTATCCACATTAATTTCGTGATTTTACTGCAGTTGTTAATGCAGTAACTTGATCATAAATTTCTCTTCTTTCTGCCATTAATTTACTAATTTTGTCAACGGCATGAATGACAGTTGTGTGGTCTCTTCCTCCAAATTCTTTTGCTATTGCTGGATAACTTAATTCTGTTAATTCTCTAAAAATATACATTGCAATTTGTCGAGCTGTTACTAGTGGTCTTCGACGACTTCCACCGATTAATTCATCAATAGAAAATCCATACATTTCAGAAGTTTTTGTCAAAATTACGTCTGGTGTTATAGGTAAAGGTTGATTTGAATTGATTAAGTCTTGAAGAATTGTTTTAGCAAGTGTTTCTGTTATTGGAACTTGATCAAGATTTGCATAAGCAGTGACCCGTGTAAGTGCTCCTTCAAGTTCTCTGATGTTGTCAGTAATATTTTCCGCGATAAAAAGTAACACTTCAGGTGAAATTTCAATATTTCCTGGTGTGTCTTCAGCTTTCTTTCTAAGAATAGCTAAACGTGTTTCAACATCTGGTGGTTGAATATCAGTAATTAGACCCATTTTAAATCTGCTTTTTAAACGGTCTTCTAAAGTAGTAATAGCATCAGGGGGGCGGTCACTCGAAAGAACAATTTGTCCTCCTCCCTGGTGGAGACTATTGAAAGTGTGGAAAAATTCTTCTTGTAATCCTTCTTTTCCTTCCATGAACTGGATGTCATCTATTAAAAGTACATCAATTTCTCTATAGTGCTGTTTGAATTGAGCTTGTGTTTTATTTCGAATTGCTTCAACGAACTGGTTCATAAAAACTTCTAAAGAAACATACCTAACCCGATGTGTTGGGTAGTGGTCACGAACATAATTTGCAATTGCGTGAAGTAAGTGTGTTTTACCTAATCCTGCGTCTCCATAAATAAAGAGAGGGTTGTAACTTCTTCCGGGAGTTGCTGCTACTGCTTGTGCAGCAGCTGTTGCAAATCGATTTGAGGTACCAACAACAAAATCATCAAAAGTTAAACGTAAACCATAAAGATCTGTATTAACTTTTTGTTTTTCTTCAGGTTGTGGATTTTTAGAAATAATTTCTACTTCAGAATCAATATTTTTGATGATAATTTCATCTTCATCAGACTGATTTAGAAGTTCTTCATCATTTGAAACTTCAATTCGAAGTAATAGTCCATCATTTGCTGCTTCAGAAATAGCGTCTTGCACTATTTCTCTATATCGGCCTTCGATTCTTTCTTTTATTGTTTCACTTGGAACAATAAGTGTTAATTCATTTTCTAAAAGTTCAATTGGTTGAGCAGAATGAAAGTTCATTTGCCAAACAATGTCAGATACTTGTGAACGAATGGCATCAGTACAGGAATCCCATAATGTTTGTGCTGTATTTTCCATCACCTACTCCTCTACTCCTTTTCCACAACTGTGGAATATCTTGTGGAAACACAGTTGAATCAAAAATGATTCAAAATTAGGTTTCTCAAATTCTTTAGATGAGCGTGGCAACGTAACACTTTGTGAGGGATCGCGCGCAATTGGGTGATAGATGTCTCGTATTCCCTGTTCAGAGGGTATTTTTCGTAAAGAGAAAACTTTCGCTTTCGCGTGACAAAACTTGTCTCTTGCAGCAAAATATGACGTATTTTAATTTTTAAATCTGTGGATAACTTTGTATGTTTTTCTTTGTTTTGTTAAATGGGTGGTTGTCAAGCTAGATCCTCGTAGTCTTTGTATGACAGTTTTAATGTTACTAACGACAAGCAGATATTTTTTGTATGTCATGTGTTGGTGGAAAAATTTAAGATTTAAGTGCTCCTTCTCTTATGACACTTAAATAATTTAGGAGTTGTTAATGAAACGTACATATCAACCAAATACTCGTAGAAGAGCGCGCAAACATGGCTTTCGTCATCGTATGCAAACTCGTGCTGGACGGGCAATTATTAAATCCCGTCGTCAAAAAGGTCGAACCCGTTTGTCAGCTTGATTAAATCATTAGTAAAAAGAGCTGACTTTGTTGTTCTTCAACGAGAAGGGCAAAAGGTAAAAAAAGGTTCAATCCAGTTGCAGTTTTTGTCTTCACTAAATGACGAAGGTAAAAATAATGTTCGGATTGGGTATGCGATTAGTCGAAATGTTGGTTCTGCAGTTTTTAGAAATAAGATTCGCCGGCAACTACGTGAGATTGTAAATCAGATTTATAAAGATAATAAAAATTTTCCAAAAGGAAGTTATTTAATAAGAGTGTTTCCAGGTATAAAAGGTAAAAGTTTTTCAGAAATAAACACTTTTTTTAAAGAAGCTATAGATGAATTGAAAAAAAATGAAAATTGAAAAAACCGGTTCTGAACTGGGGTTTTTGACAAAAATTTTATACAACTTTGTTTGTTTTTATCAGTATTTAACTGCTGGTAGGCCGACTCCATGTCGTTATGTTCCTACGTGTTCAAATTATGCCCTTGATGCTTTGGAAGTTCATGGGTCATTTCACGGAATAAAACTTATTTTTAAACGTCTTATTCGCTGTCATCCATTTGAAAAAAGTAATGGATGGGATCCGGTTCCTGGCACTGATAAGGATGTTTCTTTCAAGCATGAAAACTATTTACATGAAAAGGCATGCTCATGAGCTGGTTATTTGACCTACTTGCATCAATGTTGGCAACTTTTTATGAAATGATTCCGTCGTTTGGGATTGCCATTATCTTACTGACGTTTGTAGTGATGATTTTATTGACCCCGCTAACCCTTAAAGGAACGCGGTCAATGATCAAAATGCAACATATGCAACCAGAGATTAAAAAACTTCAAAACCGATATAAGCATGATCGGGACAGAATGAATAAAGAATTGATGGCGTTTTATCAAGCAAATGGAATTAATCCGATGGGTGGGTGTATTCCATTATTTGCACAAATGCCTGTTTTCCTTGTTCTTTATAATGTATTACGCGGTTTAACTAGAAGACAGTCTGATATTGGGGAAGCTACAGGATGGATAGCTGGGCAATTAGGGTCAGGGCAATCCTTGACCGCAGTTTCTGATTCTACTTCTGTTTTTTTCCCTGATTATCTGTCATCTGATTCCCAATTATTTAGTGATTTATCTACTAAAACTGAAATGATTTGGTTAAATTTTGACCTTTCTCGATCAGCTAGTTATTTCGGTTTATCAGCAAAAATAATTCCCTATTTAATTTTGATGCTTCTTGTTTTTTTTACTTCTTGGTATCAACAACGCCAAATTCGAGGGCGGAATAGTAATCAAACAATAAATCCGCAACAGCAGTTAATTATGAAGGTTATGCCTTTCTTTCTCCCAATTATTTCTTATTCTTTAGATGCTGCTTTAGTTCTTTACTTTGTTATTTCAAACGTTTACCGCATTGGTCAGCAGGCTTATATTACGAGAACTCTTTATGGGTCTGATAAAGAGAAATCTGCTGTAGTTATTCCTGAGCCACTTGAGTTGTCTGATAATAAAGATAAGAAAACAATATCTAAAAAAGCGACTTCAAAAAATCAAAAAACCCCTGAAAAACAAACGAATTTAAGTACAGCAGCAAAAAGAAATAGAACAACTGCCGGTGGAAATAGGAATGATTCTTATAAAAATAGTGAAAAAAAACAATCGCCCAAGAAACGTCAACGAAAACAAAAAGAAATCAGAGATGTAACAGAAAAAGGTGAAAATAGGCCGCCTGGAGCACAAAAAGGTGGAGGTAGAACAACCCCCTCTGGAACAACTAGTTCTCGGGGCTCACAGAAAAAAAAGAAAAAGAAAAGGAAGTAACCCGTGGAATGGATTGAAACCACAGGAATAAGTATTGATGAAGCGAAAGACTTGGCATTAGATCGTTTAGGCGTTGCTGAGGATGAGCTCGAAATACAAGTTTTAACTGAGCCTTCTTCAGCAATGTTTGGCTTAAAAAAGACAGAAGCTCGATTAAGAGCTCGAGTACGACCAATTAGTCCTCAAGTTAAACCTGAAAGGACAAGTAATCGCGATAAGAATCGAAAACGGTCAAATCAGGGTCGCAAAAATTCAAATAACAAGTCAAGTAATGAGAAAACTCAAAAGAGCAATAATCAAAAAAATTCAAAAAAGAACACTGAACAACTTGATGATGTGAAGAATTCAAGTAAAAATATAGAAAAAAGACCTCAAAAATCATCAAAATTAAAAAACAACCCTCAAACCAGGAGTGACGAAGTGGAAACTGAAAAAATGGATTTGTCGACTCAGGCTGAAATAACAGAAAGTTTCGTTGCAGGACTTTTAGAAAAGATGGGGCTTGAAACTCGTGTGACTAGCACTATCGAAGATGAAAGATTAACTGTTGAAGCACATGGGCTAAATCTTGGTTTAGCTATTGGTCATGAAGGACAGACTGTTCGTGCAATCACAGAGTTGGCTAGAACCATAATTCAAAGAAAGTCTAAAGGGTCAGCAAGCGGTTCAATGACTGTTGATATTGGTGGTTATCGTGCTTTAAGACAGGCAAATTTAGAAAAATTCGCTAAAGCACAAGCAGAAGCTGTTCTTTCAGATGGTACATCTCGAGCTTTAAATCCAATGGGTGCTGCAGATAGGCGTATTGTCCACAATGCTGTTTCTGATATTGAAGGTGTAGAAACAATTTCAGAAGGGTCCAACATGGACCGGCGTGTGGTTATTCAACTTGCTGAATGAAGTAACAGAACAAACACTTCAAAAAATCCTTAAAACTGCTGTTCAAGAGGGGTATTTAACTTCATCAGTAGGGGCTAATGGGTTACTTCATAGTCAAGGATTTCTTGAATTTAAACCTAAAGTTGAATTGTTTTTAACTCCACAAACAACAGCAGTTGATTTAGGAACTGGTGGCGGTTTGCCAGGTTTAGTTTTAAGTATTTTGACAAATTGTCAATGGATTTTTGTTGATCGTGGAAAACGAAGATGTGAATTTCTTAAATGGGCAGTAAACGAATTGAATTTGATGACGAAAGTAACAGTTATTGAAGAAGATGCAGCGAATTTCGCACATGGTGCTTATCGAAACAAAGTAAAACTTGTTACAGCTAGAAGTTTTGCTTCACCGGCGGTTACGGCTGAATGTTCAGCTCCGTTATTAGTACCAGGAGGCTACCTTGTTGTAAGTGAGCCTCCAGGTAATGAAAATCGATGGCCATCTTCAGGGTTAAGTCAACTCGGACTTAAAAAAGATCGTAGATGGCAATATGAATTAGCCACTTTCCAATCTTTATGTTTAATAAATAGCAGTGAAGACAAGTTTCCCCGACGATTTTCTCGAATAGAAAACTCCCCTCTTTTTTAATGTTTCACGTGAAACGTTGCTTTATAAAGCGAGTTTGTTTCACGTGAAACATAAGGTCCTTGCATTTCTTTTCAATAAATAGAAAGATTCTGAAGTGATAGAGTTTGAAACTAATTTTAAAACCCCCGCTCGTGTGATTGCTGTTGCAAACCAAAAAGGTGGAGTAGGAAAAACTACTACAACAATAAACCTTGGTGCATCATTAGCTGAAGAAGGACATAAGGTTTTAATTGTTGATCTTGACCCACAAGCAAACGCAACAACAGGTCTTGGTTTTTCTAGCAGACATTTAGATCTTTCTATTTATGATGTTCTTTCACAGCAAGCAACAACAGAACAAACAATTCTGAAATCTAAAACGTCAAATCTTGATCTTCTTCCCTCAAGTATTGCTTTAACTGGAGCTGAAATTGAATTAGTCACTGCATTTAGTCGAGAACAACGTCTTCAAAGAGCTTTGACAGATGCTCTTGAAATATATGACTTTATTTTGATTGATTGTCCTCCTGCATTAGGACTTTTAACAGTAAACGCATTTGTATTTGCAAAAGAAATACTTGTTCCAATTCAATGCGAATACTACGCCTTAGAAGGGTTGGCTCAACTACAAAGTAATGTTGAGTTGGTAAAAGCAAATTTAAACCCTTCTTTAGAAATTTCGATCATTGTTTTAGTGATGTATGACGCGCGAACAAAACTTTCTCAGCAAGTCGCTGATGAAGTAAGGCAACATTTTGGAAACCGGGTATGTAACCAGATAATTCCTCGTTCTGTTCGTCTTTCAGAAGCACCATCTTTTGGTGAACCGATTACTACATTTGATCCAATTTCTCGAGGAGCCATTGCTTATCGTCAGTTAGCTAAGGAGATTTTAAATTGAAAAGACAAAGCGGTTTAGGGCAAGGATTATCTGCACTTATTCCCGAAAAAGGGGAAAATCATTATGTTCAAGAAGAAAACCCTAAAAGTTTCAGCGAAATAAGCGCTAATGAGAATGAAGGGTTCGTTTGGTTAAAGATTGAGGACCTTAAAACAAACCCACAACAACCGCGATCATATTTTAATGATAAACGACAACAAGAGTTAACTGAATCTATTAGGAATCACGGTATACTTCAACCTATTTTAGTACGTTTCAATGATTTTGAATACGAATTAATCGCTGGTGAAAGGAGATTAAGAGCAGCACATGCTGCTGGCTTAGAAGTAATACCTGCATTTGTCCGAGAAGTGGATGATCAAAATTCTTTTGAACAAGCAGTCGTCGAAAATATTCAACGGGATAATCTCAACGCAATAGAAGAAGCAACTGCGTTCCAACGCTTAATTGATGAGTTTGGGTATACCCAACAACAAGTTGGAGAACGTGTAGGTAAAGGTAGACCTACGATAGCTAATTCCCTTCGCTTGCTTTACTTATGTCCCGAAATCCAGGAAATGTTAAAATCAGGCCAAATTTCTGCGGGCCATGGAAGAGCACTTCTTGGAATAGAAGATGTGCAGGCCCAAATAATTCTGGCTCAAAGGGTTATTAATGATGAGTTGTCTGTTCGACAAACTGAAGAAGCTGTTGTTTCCATTTCTCAGCCACTAAAGACTAGTTCTATAACAGAATCGATAGGAAATAAAGAAGCTGGCGTACTTGAAGTTGAAAATATTCTTTCAGACAGACTAAATACAAAAGTTGCAGTAACGACGAGAGGTGGAAAAGGAAGAATCGTAGTTACGTTTGCTGACATAGATGATCTTCATCGAATTTTTAATTTACTGAACTCTGCATCAGAGTCAAGTTATTGAATCAGCAGTTGGGTCAACTAGCCAAGCAACTATTGCATCTGACAAAGAAGTAGCTATCTCCGCGTTTAGTTCGACAACAATTGAAGGCGGACTTAATGAGCAAAGAACTGCCGGCATTTTTGTTCTTCTGAGAACAGGAAGCGTCATTCCTGAAGTTCGTATGGATTCTTGATTTGTTATTGATAAAACTTGTGCACACCGTGTAGCCAGTCTTATTCCACCCTCGCTATGAAAACCTTTTGTTTCAAAATAAGAAATATTTGAATAAGAATCATTCTCAATTTTTAAACCTATGTACATTTCTGCGTCAAACCTATTAGAAATTTCTGCCTGCTTTGTTTCATCGGGATGATCAAGAGCTGCCACATTTGCTCCGCGTTTTCTTAACATTCGAGTAAGCGCTGCTGCTAAAGCACCACAATCACCAAAATGACCAACCGCAACTCTTCTTCCCTCAAGATCTGGCCGACTATGTCTTAATTTTTCAAGTTCCCTAACTTGAGCAACAGGAGTTAAACCAGTAGAACGCCCAGCTAGTTGACGGATTTCTTGGACAGTTTCAATTCCACTAATTCCATCAGCTGTTAGACCAATATTGTGTTGAAACTCAATTAATGCTTTTGAAGTATCTGGACCAAATATTCCATCAACTTGCCCAGCATCAAACCCAAGTGAGTTCAATTGAAGTTGGAGATCTGCAATATCATCACCTCTAAACATCGGCACATGTAGATAAAGAAGTCGATCACCTAATTGAAAACCTGCTTCAATAATCGCAGATAATGTTTGATATCCAACAATTCCATCTTCTTTTAATCTTCGCGTAACTTGGAAATTACGTATAACAAGTTGAGTTTCTTTTCCGAAAAAATAATTTTCAAACTCATCTTTCGAAAGTGAGTATCCTGCTTGAATTAAGCGTTGATGTAGATCACGAACTTGATCGCCACTTGTTCCAAAAGAAAGTGAAGAATCTTGACTTTCGGGTTTGTCAGTCATAGTTACGCTCCTATGGATGGAGCGTAACTCTAATTAAATAAATGTAGACAATTCGTCTAAAAGAGCATCTTTTCCTTTTGCACCAACTACACGCTTAGCCGGTTCTCCATCTTTAAAAAGAATAAGAGTTGGAATACTCATTACTTCATATCTTTGAGCTAACCCAGGTGCGTCATCTACATTGACTTTGGCAACCTTGAATACACCATCTTTTTCAATTGCTAATTCTTCTAAAATTGGAGCAATCATTTTGCAAGGACCACACCATTCGGCCCAAAAATCGACTAATACTGGTTCAGTTGCAGAACTAATTTCTTCATCAAAAGTGTTTTCAGACAATTGAACTACTGATTCAGACATAAGACTTCCTTTTCTACTGAGAGTCTTGTAAAGACGCTATAAATTCTATTCCTGTTTATATTTCTATCTGATTGACTTCTCTGACCCCACATTTTATATAAAGGTCGAATGTCACTCATTTAAAAACATGTTATTTATCATGAAAGTTTTCTAGCCATCGTTCAGCATCAAGAGCTGCCATACAACCTGAACCAGCAGCAGTTATTGCCTGTCTGTACTTTTGGTCTTGAACATCTCCGCATGCAAAAACACCATCAATATTCGTAGTTGAACTATCTGCTCCTGTTAAGAGATATCCGCTTTCATCCATTTTTAGTTGATTAACAAAAAGATCAGTATTTGGACGATGTCCAATCGCAATAAACAACCCAGATATGTCAAGTGAACTTTTTTCTCCAGTAAGAGTATTGCAGAGAACTATTCCTTCAACTTTCTCTTCACCAATTATTTCTTCAACAGTCGAATTCCACATAAAATCTATTTTTGAGTTATTCAATGCTCGTTGTTGCATTATTTTTGAAGCTCTTAACTCTTCTCTTCGATGAATAATTGTGACTTTGCTAGCAAACCGACTTAAAAAGAGTGCTTCTTCAATAGCGGAATCACCCCCACCGACTACAGCAATTTCTTGATCCCTAAAGAAAAAACCGTCACAGGTTGCACATGTTGACAGACCATGTCCGATTAGTCGATTTTCGGCTTCGAGTCCAAGCATCACTGAACGTGCACCTGTAGAAACAATTACTGAATTTGCTGTGTAGGTTGGATCATCATCTGGGTTACTAGTCCATATTTCAAATGGATGCTTTGAAAAATTAACTTTTAAAACTTTTGTTGTAATGATTTCTGCACCAAATCTGAGAGCTTGAGAACGCATGTTTGCCATAAGGTCAGGACCCATAACTCCTTCAGGGAACCCAGGAAAATTTTCAACATCAGTAGTCAACATTAATTGACCACCTGGTTGATCACTTGTTGATGATGGCTCACCTTCAATAATTAATGGCTTTAAATCTGCTCTAGAACTATAAATTGCAGCAGTGAGACCCGCAGGGCCGGAACCAATAATTACTATCTCATGAGTTGGTGACGACACAGATACTCCTAAATTTAGTCACTAGTTTTTGAAGACGACGAGTCTTTTGGAACTCTACGAGACCACATCCAAGTTCCTACAAGGCAAAATAAACCCCCACAAACGATATAAGTTATCCAAGTATCTCCAGGAAGAATATTTTCAAAAAGTCTAAAAAGTCCTATGGCAAGTAAAGAAAGAATTGCAAAACTACAAATCAATACAACGAGACCGTAAACAAGACCACGTGCTCCAGTAATAATGGGTTGAGTTGTCCGTGAACGTAGCTGATCAACAATAGAAGTAAATCGAGTAATGATTGCATCTATCCAACCTGAAGGTAAGTGAGATGGTCGTTGCTCTGTAGATTCATCAAACATGATTTGATACTACACAGCCTTAGACGCGCTATTTCTTACTAAGGCATTATTCCTTCAACAAGTAAGTTATTTTCACAGTTTGTTGAATCAAGTAAAAGCAAATTTTCGTTACCAAAAATTGCAATTACTTGACTTTCAATAGCGTTATCTTGGCTGACCCATAATGAGTAAATTATTGGTTCATTAAGAATGCTTTGAATCAATTCCGATGAACATGGCAAATTTTCAATAATTGTAGAAAATGTGCTTGATTCTGGAATAGGAACTTCTGAAATTAATTCAATTGCTTGTGTTTCATATGCTGACAAATCAAGGCCTTGTTGATCTGGACTATCAATCTCACTTTTGGGTATGGCACCACTTGTAGCTTGGGCGTCGTCATTACTTTCAGTTGGTTCAAAAAGGTTCTCAGCAGACTCTTCGGTTGTTTCATTCATGCTTGATTGAAGAGGTGCAACTTTTTCACTTGATTCAGAAGAAACTGTAGATGAGTCCATTGTTATTGAAGCTAAATATTCGGTGTCAGTTTTAGATGAATTTCCTGTTGTCATAAGTGCTCCACTTATGAGTAAGAGGAGAGCGATACTTGCTGCAATGGCTCCAGTTGTTTTTGAAGTGAAAAGGCGGCTTCTTTTTAAAGGAACAACAACTCCATCAGTTGCGGCAGATATTGCTATTTGAATTTGAGTATCGCGCGTTGATGATGATGGAAGATCTATATCACCTAGTGACTTTTTTATAAGCTCTAATTTTTTAATATGGTCGAGAAGCAATTGAGAAGGGTCCTCTGGTAAAGGAACATCACCTTCAACAATTGATATAGCTAACTCTTCTAAATCACTTATGTTTTCAGGAATGGAAAAATTAGAATCTTTCATAGTTACCTTTTTGACGCTTTGAACTATCAGGTTGGTTCCCGTTAGTTAAATAATTACTTATTGCCGAACGTCCTCTAGAAATTCGAGATCGTACAGTTCCAATAGGAATATTTAATATCTCACTGATTTCGTCATAGTTAAGGTCACATAAATCTCTTAAAACTAATACGGTTTTAAATTCATTTGGCAAAAGATTTAAAACTTCGTTAATTAAAAGTTTGTCGTTAATTTGATTTTCAAATGAAGGTTCAATACTTATTTCAAGCTGCTCTGATTCAGAATCAGGTATTGGTAGACGAGATTTTTTCCTTAATTCATCGAAGCAAATATTTGTAGTGACGCGATAGAGCCAAGTAGAGAATTTTGAAAGTCCTTCAAATTTGTTGATACGAGTTGCGATAGCAATTAGTGATTCTTGTGTGGCATCAAGAGCGTCTTGCTCATTTCCCATTAAACGTTTACAAATACCCCATATTTTTTCATAATGATTTTTTAATAATGTTTCTAATGCTTGGTTGTTTCCATTTTGAGCACCAGAAACTAAATCTTTATCTGGATCAACGATTTTAGGCATTAGGTTTCACCCACCAACAATTAGAACCCATGCTGATAAGGCCACTATTCCTATAAGTAGAGAACAAAAAAGAAATGGTAAGTATTTGCGAGTTTTTTTACTTTTAATTGATGAGTTCTGTTTTTCTAGAAGAATTCGAAATTCAAGAATAGACTTTGGAGAAGAAAGTGTGGGATTGTTAGCTAATTGCCATAGGGGATCAGGAACAGATAAACGAGGACAAAGTTTGAGCAATTCTTGTAGTAGAGATTGAAGACTCTTTAAATCGGATTGAGGATCAAATGGTCCTCCTCCATCGACTTGTCCACGAAAATCAGTTAAATAAATTTCACCAGTATTAGCAATTAATATATTTGACGCTGTTAATGACAGGTGGGGTACACCTTGTAAGTGTGTTTTTTCAATAATTTTTGCAACATTTACCAGAATTGTTTGAACATCAATAGGAGAAAGTTTTTCTTTAGAATCAATTATTTGACGTAAAGGCGTGGCTTCAATTTTTTCTGTTACAACAACGGCTGACCCTTGATGGTTTGTAATATCAAAAATTGTAAGAACGCCAGCTGTGTTTAATCGCCCTGCCCCTATTGGGATATCGCCACTATGAATAATTTTTAGAAGTATTTGTCGGTCAAGAACGAGATCTAGAGCTTCCCAAATTTCAGTTTTTGAAGTCTCTATAAATAACTGCTCAAGTTTGTATCTATTTGAAATTAATAAACCAGAGGAATTACCTGAATCATGCTGAAGAGCCACACCGAAAAGTTAGTAAGTATTCTTCCTAAAAGGGTGGAGTGTTACTTACCACCAAAAGGTTGGGACCCGTAACTCCTTGGAAGAACTGCATGTTCAGAAAACGGGAAAATAATTTCGTTATCTTTAACTTCTTCTATAGCTGTTGCGTATTCATTTTCAGTCAAAGGAATAAAACTACTTGCGCTTTCTATAGCTAGTCGTGCTGTATTTAAATCACTAGGTGTACAAAAACAATGAACACCAGGAGTTGATAATGCAAATTTTACTCCGCGATCAATTCCTAATTTTGTTCGTTGAGGTTCGTACCAACTCATTGCATCGGGTTGACGTTTACCCCAAGGACGCCAAGCCGTAGCTTTTATTGCCATAACACCAACATCCCGAACAGCACATTCTGAAAATAATTTTTCAGTATCTGCTCGGTAAATAGGATCAGCCCATACGCGTGGATAAATAGGCAGCATCACAGTATCAACGTCATAACGACGAATAGCTTCAAGGTGTGCTTTCGGAGCACCTAAGTCATGACCGGTAATACCAATAAAGCGAGTAAGACCTTGTTCTTTAGCATCAAGGATTACTTCAAAGGCTTCCGCTCGTTTATCTAATTCTTCAATTGAAGTAACCCCATGGGCTTGATAGAGGTCAAGGTGGTCAACTTGAAGACGAGTAAGCGTTTTTTCAAGACGTTTTTTAGCCCAACTTTCTTCAACTTCCCCAGTTTTATCAGCTATAAATAGCCTCTTTCGTACCTTTGGTATGTGTGGGCCAATAGCACGTTCAGCAAGCCCATAACCGGGAGCAATATCAAGATGATTTATACCAGCGTCAAGGGCCTCATAAAAAAATGTTTCTGCTGTTTCAGAAGAGTCTGTAGCAAATACAGCCCCTCCTAAAATTGCGACACTACTTTGATGTTCAGTACGACCGAGTCGGCATTTTTGCATATTTAGTTTTTAAGAACGAACGAAATTGCAACTAGCCCAGGGCCGCCATGACTAGCTACTACCGGTCCGATAACCGAAACTCGAATTTCATCTAAATTAGTCACTGCATGAAGTTCGTCAGCAAACAAATCAATATCAGGAGCCATAGCATGCGCTACCGAAAGTGACTCAAGATTATCTTGATGGTCTTTTACTTTTTCGACTAGCCAAGCAAGAGCTTTTTTTCGAGTTCTTTGACGCCCAGCTTCTTCAACGACACCTGAACTAATATCAATTAAAGGCTTTATTGATAAAACGCTTCCAAAAAGAGCTGCTGCATTTCCAACTCGCCCACCTTTTTTTAGATTTTCAAGAGTGTCAAGTGCTCCATAAACTCTTGTACGCGAAGACAAGTCAGAAACTAATGCCATTATTTCATCTGCTGATGCCCCATTTTTTGCTGCATTAGCAGCAGCAAGAACAATGGTTCCTTGTCCCGCGCTAACTGAATAACTATCTACAACTCGTACATCTCCGCCAGACTCTTGTGCGCCGGTTTGAGCTGACTGCATGGTTGCTGATACTCCGCTTGATAAATTTATGCAAACAACACTTTCTGCTCCTGCATTAAGACGATTTGTAAAAATTTCTCCAAAAGCTCCAGGTGCTGGTGCCGCAGTTTGTGGAAGGTGCTCACTTGATGACATTTCCTTGTAAAAATCAGGAACACTTAGTTCTTGTCGATCAATATATTCAACTTCACCAAATCGAATACTTAACGGAACAACATCAATGTCTAGTGCAGTAGTTTCTTCTTCACTTAAATCACATGCACTATCAGTAACAATTCGAACGGTCATTTATTTCTCCTTCATGGATAAAAAGATCGTACTCCTTAAGACATGTTTCTAGTGCGATTAGATTTAATCCACCAAAAAATAAGAAATCCGAGCGCGAGTATGAGTAAAAACACTCCAACTCCGGAAAGTTTGGTCGTGCGGATAAGAATACGAGTTGATTCAAGAGCAATGAGATTGTTTTCATCCGGAGAATACACTGTTATTTCTATTTGAGAATCTCCCGACGCTCTTGCTTCAACCATTAAAGAAATTCTGTTACTTCCCGGTAAAAGAGTTGTATTAACAACATTTCCCTCAGGGAAACGAATACGTCCGTCACTTTTTAAATGAATGCTTATATTTGCAGCACTATCTAATCGATTTTCAATTACAAATGGAATTTCTGCTTGTCGAGAAGTGAGTCGCACACTTTGTTCTGTTGGCGCAGTGAACTGTTGAGACACACCAGAAATAGCAGTGTAAAAAGCTCCTAAATATAACTCAGATTCGTTATCACTTAATTCTGCTGCCACACTATTTTCGGCAAGAGAAGCAAGACTTGTTATAGCTGGGTGCGAAATTCCAAGAATTGAATAATAAGCATCTAAAACACTCATCATTAGTTCATAGTTGTATGCACGTTCAGTTATTTGAGAAAATTCTTGTGGCCAGAGATTAAAAGAAGACGAATTTTCTGATGGTTCAGGTAAAACATCTGACAAGTGAGTTAACTCAAGAAAAGGAGCCTCACTTAATAATTCAAATAAGACATTGATTAAAAGAAGTTCTTTAGGGAAAGGGTTTTTTATAACCAAGGAAGTTATCGCATCTTCAGGTGTTGACCAAGAGATTAAAGCTAGATCAGCAAAAAGAAATTGGAGTCCTAAAAGTGGGTCTTCAGCTTCAGGCAAATGACTATTTAATTGATGATCAATAATGAGAGCAGGGTAAGGATTTTCATTATTATCAAGAATTTTTGTTATTGAAGCGGTATTAAAAGTTCCTTCAGTTAGTTGAGGAACGAGATAGTCTGATTCAATTAAAAAATAATTCCTACCTAATTGGTTTAGTAATTGGAGAGTTTCTCCGCGTGCAGTTGGTGAGAGAAAAGATATAAAACGAGTAGGACTTATTCCAATGCGGTCTTCTAAAACAATGTCTCCGTGGTCCAGTAAGTCACTATATATTTTGAATTTTCCTGCATTTCTCCACGCTTCGGGATCAGTGGAAACAAAAGTTGTTGAAAAAATTTCAACGTTTGCAGTTGAAATTTGACTCAAACGATCTGCAAGTTCAGTATGAAAAGTTTCATTTGATCTGTTTAACTCAACGATTATAGAAGGAGGCAATTTAAGGCCAATTGGCATTTCTGGATGTGTATTGATGGCTTCAGAAACAATGTCCAAACTTTCTAAAGCTGGTTCATGAAAAACTAAAGTTCCGTCTGGTTGTAGTGGAGGCGGCCCATTAATAATCAAACTCAAAGTCGTGTTTATAGGGGTTAAATCATTTTCTGGAGGGAAAATAACCGGGGTAATTATTTGATCAATCACAGTTCCTTCATTTGTTATTAATTCGATAGTAAATGGGTAAACCATTTCTGGATCTAAAACGAAATCTGGTTCTTCTTCTGGGTTAGAGCTAATAGATAATAGGAGTGATGCAAGGCCTGAACTATTTAGTTTTTCCACTAAAGAAATTGTGACAGGCTCACCTATTGATGGAGATAGTTTTTCTTCTTTAAGCGCATTTAGGCCAGAACGAGTAATTGGTTCATGTGCTGAAATTTTAAAAAAACCTTCTTCGTTAAAACCCGAAACTCGTAAATCAAAAATCATTTCACTATTTGTTACCCATGGTGATTGCCCCACCAAGGTCAGATCTCCGGAAGTTTCCCCGAATGCTGATGAAGGTAAAGAACATAAAGTTCCCGTAATCAAAAAGGTAAGTAAAACTTTTTTATACATCACATTTGTATTCCACTAAAAAAGCGAAGCACAGAAAGCTCGTCTTCACAAATTTCAAAGTTTGTTTTTCTGTAAAGATTTATAGCAGCCTGGTTAGTTGGTTGAGTATTCACCCAAATATTTGATACCCCTTTGCGATGAAGCCAATGTAGGCCATCATTAAGTAACTGAGTCCCAAACCCACAATTTTGAAAATCTGGAAAAACTGCTAACCGTTGAATAAAACCGTCTTTTATTCCTGCTCCAGTAATTGCGTATGCAGCAATTTGATTATTTTTTTTAATCATTCTTAAGCGAACATAAGGTGTTGCTTTTTTGGCATTTAAAAAAGCGTTCTTATCCCATTGCCAAAAAGTATCAAATGATGCATGATCAATTTTTAAAATTTCTACTAAATCTTTTTGCCGAATTTTATGTGTGCGAAACTTTTTTTCATTTTGTAAGGGAAAATCAAAAGTTCTTTTCATTAAAACAAGTGTTTCTTCGATCGTGTACCCAAACTCAATAAATTGTTTGGTTTCAATAGGCATTAGAGGTGAAGTAAAAATCTCTAAATATCCAAGCTCCGTCATGAATGTAGAAACCGCTCTTAAAGAAGTTTGATCAATGTTTCCTTCGATTGGAATGATCAATCCATATGGTGGCCCAAATTTCCAAGGCCCATATTTAAATCGACAGTCTCGAGATGCAGTAAAAATGCCTTGCTGTTTTGAACCTAGCAAACGCTGTTTTAAATTATTTGTGGTAAATGACGAAGAAGAAAAAAATGAAAAGATATTTCTATTTTATGGCATTGGCTGCTACAGAGACTGCCTACATAACTAGATATAAATAACCACCTGCTTTATTGCTTCGAAAGTATTACGATCACCGCGTGAACATAAAATCTAAATTTTCACCAAATACCTTTGATGAGGTAATAAATATCGCTGCAGAAGTGACAGATTTATTTACTAAAAAAGGTTTTCGGCTTTATTTTGTTGGCGGTATTGTCCGCGATTTACTTCTTGGACTTCCATCAGATGCTCAGGATCTAGATTGCACAACTGATGCTCTTCCTGAACAAATTAAAGACATTGTTCAAGAAATAGCAGATGCGGTCTGGTTACAAGGTGAAAGATTTGGAACTATTGGAATGCGTCTTGGAGAAATAAATTTTGAAATCACCACCCATAGAGCTGAGTCATATATCGATGATTCACGCAATCCAATAGTTCAATTTTCAAACGATTTAACCAATGATTTAATTCGTCGTGACTTCACTGTAAATGCAATGGCTGTAGACGCCAGTACAGGGGATCTTTATGACCCATATAACGGGATTGAAGATTTAGAAGAAAGAATTCTTCGAACTCCTATGGACCCAAAAGAGTCATTTAACGATGACCCTTTACGTATCCTTCGAGCCGCTCGATTTATAGCGACTTATAAACTCATTCCAACTTTAGACCTGCTAGAAGCGGCACAACAAGTGAGTAAAAGGCTAGACATTATCTCTGTCGAACGTATTCGTGATGAAATATTTCGTCTTTTGTCAGCTGATGATCCGCGTCTTGGATTTAAATTTCTTTTTTCAGCAAATGCCATTTCTCATATATTCCCTGAAATGTTTTCACTCACTGAAAACGAACGAGAAGAGTTACTTAACCGCATAGCTGTAATTGATCCGAACCCTTTACTAAGAATTGCAGTATTTAAAGAAACAATTCCTGATTTACGTCTTAGCTCACTTCGACTTGCTGCTAAAGACATTGAATATGTAATAAAAATCAAAAAAGCACTACTTGTTTTAGAACAAAGCCATGAATGTGAATGGTCAGATCCAGAACTTAGAAAGTTGGCTTTTGATTTCAACGATGTTTTAGACGACACAATGGAAATTTTGCAAAAAATTTCTGCTGATTATTTGACAGTTATAAACGGGATAAAGCGATTACGCGAAAAAGGTGAATTTAATAATTTTGGACCATTTTTTGACGGTTCAAAAATTATGAAAGAGTTGGATATAGGCCCTGGGCCAGATGTTGGTTTAGTTACTGACTGGTTAATTCAATTACAAATTCAAGAGGGCTTATTGAGTGACGAAGAAGTAAAACAAAAACTTCACACTTGGTGGAATAGCAGAATTAAATAATTTTTTTATTTAACAATTAGGCTCAATGATCTAAAGTGAAAGCATGGCTGGAAATTCAGTATTTCAACATACATCTCGATTTGGGTTAGTTCCTTTACGTCGTAGTGCTGATGTTGACTATCGATTAGCGCGTGAACGTCTTTTAAATGCATGGGCAGATGGGTTAATGGCAATGAATCTAATTTGTGACGCACAACCCATGTTGCGACGCAACGCAGAGCATTGCGGAGAAAAAACAAACATTGACTGTCCAGTTTGTAATCAAGAAAAATTATCAAACGTAACTTATGTATTTGGACCCCGATTACCCTCACATGGACGATGCATCACTGTGTCAGGTGAACTCGAGCGTATAAACAAACGTTCCGGAGAATTCACTGGTTATTTGATTGAAGTTTGCACAAACTGTGGATGGAACCACATGATTCGAAGCACAACACTAGGTAAATATTGATCTGACTGTTTGCCACATTTCATCTAACTGATACCCTTTTATTTATCGCCGGTAGCTAATGCACTGGACGAAAGAGGGGTTAAACATGACAGATAAAATGACTGTCCCACGTATACGTGAACACAAAGTATCAGCCGGTGACGATCCTCTCGTGATGCTCACTGCATATGACGCACCTACTGCACGAATGGTTGATTCCTCCGGAGCGGACATCATTTTGGTTGGGGATTCAGTTGCAATGGTTGTGCTTGGATACGAAGACACTCTCCAAGTAACGATTGATGACATTGCTTACCACACTGCAGCAGTGTCTCGAACAAATCCTTCAGCTTTTGTTGTCGCAGATATGCCATGGATGAGCTATCACGTTTCTAAAGAAGAAACAGTTGTAAACGCTGCAAAGTTAATACGGGCGGGAGCAGACGCTGTCAAACTTGAAGGAGGTCGCCGCCGCCTTCCAATGATTGAAGCGTTAGTTGATGCAGAAATACCAGTTATGGGTCACCTTGGTTTAACCCCACAATCGGTAAATGTTATGGGAGGGTTCAAAGTTCAGGCAAAAAGCACTAAAGCTGCTCTTGATTTAGTGTCAGCAGCAAAATCTTTAGTACATGCCGGTTGTTTCTCAGTGGTTTTAGAAGGTGTACCGTCGCCAGTAGCTGCCATGGTTACTGAAGCAGTTGACGTTGCCACTATTGGTATTGGAGCCGGTCCTTACTGCGATGGGCAAGTTTTAGTACTTCATGATGTCTTAGGTATAGAACAACGTGTACTCCCAAAGTTTGTTCGTAGATACGCGGACTTTCATGGAGAAGGGGTTCAGGCTTTAACTAAATTTGCTAACGATGTTCGGGCTGGTAGGTTTCCCGCTGATCAAGAGTCATACCAACTTCCTGACGATGTAGTTGACGAAATCAAACTTTATGGAACTATTTAATTGTTAGATAATTTCATTAAGTTTGATTAAAGTAAACCTTCTAGATCAGTATGTGCGAAGTTTTCAACGTTTTTTGTAATAGTCATTGCATTGGTTTTATTAGTAGCGCTACCTACTAATGCAGATGTTTCTGAAGGAGACACTCTGTCAGTAAGTGGACAAGCAACAGGAGCTGTTTCACAGAACATCCTTGTTTCAACAAATAGCGCTTCTTTGTCTGGAACACGTCCTGTCGCACCGACCACAACCACTACAACAACACAACCACCGGAAGAGCCATTATTTACCGACGGCGATGAACCTGGTTACACAGGATAAGACCAATAAAAAGTTTTTTTAATAAACGTTTTTAACAATGTCACACCCAAAGTGCATGATATGTATATGAAAGACGCGATTTGGATCTATCCAGATATCATCAGAGAGTTCCATTGGAACTTACAATTAGTTTCCCCTGCCCTTAACGAGGGCCCCGGACATGAAAGACATGTTCGAGTCCACAGGAGGTAAATACCTAGTATGCGGTTTTATGAATTAATGGTCATCGTTGACGCTGACTTTGAAATACCCGAAGGCCAAGACGCCCCGAGCCTGACTAAAGCAATTGAAGCTATTGAATCTGAAGGTGGGCGCATAATCTCAAAACTAGATTCAGAACCTTGGGGTCTTCGCCGACTTGCTTATGAAATCAATCATAAACGTGAAGGCTTTTATGTTGTTCTTGAAATAGGAACTGAGGCAAATAGTTTAGATACAGCTGATCAAGCTCTTCGTTTAGCTGATCGAAGTGAAATTGTTCGACATAAAATCATGCGACTACCTGACGATGAAGCAACTCGGCGTGGTTTACTAGCTGAAAATGCTTCAGCTAAAAAGTAAAGGAAAAGAAAATGGCATTTAATAACACCATTACGATCACCGGGAATGTGACACGTGAACCAGAGTTACGTTTTACTCCTGCAGGAGCAGCACTTTGTGAATTTGGTGTTGCATGGAATTTACGTAAACAAAATGGTGATGACGAAGCAATGTTTTTTAATGTAACTTGTTGGCGCAGTCTCGCAGAGAATGTTGCAGAATCTATTGATAAAGGAGATCGGGTTATTGTTACCGGTCGACTTAACTGGCGTTCCTGGGAAACTGATGCAGGTGAAAAACGTCAAGTAGTAGATATCCAAGCTGAAGAAGTTGGGCCAAGTTTACAGTGGGCTTCAGCTGCTGTTACTCGTAATGAACGAAGTGATGCCGGTGCTCCTGTGTCTAATCAAGGACAAACCGCGCCTTCTTCTAACTTCCCAACTGATGAGGAGCCCTTCTAATGGCACGACCACCCCGCAGAGAAAAAAATCGCGATAACGCTCGACGATCCAAGAAAAAAGTTTCCGCGCTTACAATCGCCAAAGTCGAATATGTTGACTACAAAGACACTGATTTACTTCGTAAGTTTGTATCAGATCGAGCAAAAATAAAAGCACGTCGGGTAAGCGGTAATGATGCACGACAACAGCGTGTTATTGCTAGAGCAGTAAAAAATGCACGCGAAATGGCATTAATTCCTTATACCAGTCGAGTTACGACACAACGTCGCGATCGTCGAAATGATGACTCAAGACAACCATCTGAAGAAATGACTTCATCTAACACTGAAGAACAAGCAAGTAAAGAAGTAGAAGAAACTTATGAAAATTACGAAGTTTCAGATGAGCAAATTGAAGTTGAAGTAGAGGCGGAGATAAACGAATGAAAGTTTTGTTACATTCCGACGTTGAAGGATTAGGAAAAACAGGAACCATCGTTAATGTCGCTCGCGGCTATGCACGAAATTTTCTTGTACCACAAGGGTTAGCAGTTGTAGCTACAGAAGGAATGGCTGCTCAAGCTGAAGCGATGCAGAAGAAAAGAACACTTCAAACTGCTGCTGATAAAGAAAGCGCTGAAGCACTTGCTGCAACCCTTTCTGAGTGTGTTGTTAATGTTTCTGCTAAATCCTCAGACGAAGGCCGTCTTTTCGGATCAGTAGGAGCAACAGAAATTTCTAATGCAGTATCTACACAACTCGGTGCTCAGATTGATCAACGGCAAATAAAAGTTGAATTAATTAAAGATATTGGAAGCCATAGTTTCACAATTGAACTTCATTCAGAAGTCTCTGTCTCCGGAACAGTTGAGGTTGTTTCCGAAGAATCATGAAGCAGCGATTTTTCAATATCTCTGCCGACAGCAATAAATATTCAATTTCCACAACATCATCCCTGTTTTTTGGAGAAATCCACTGGATATCCCCTAGCGATTCACAGGCATCTTCCGACACAATAACTAATACATCTTTGAATCTGAGGTAACCGGTGGATGACTCAACTGAAAATATGAATTTTGATGAAGCGCCATCGCCGGACACTCCACCAGATGATCTTTCCGCAGAGCCTTCTTTTGAAGAATCAAACCCATCGAGTCGCCCCACTAAACGTTCAGTAGAAAATGCTGTACGAGGACGGGTTCCGCCACATGCATTAGATGTCGAAGCGGCACTACTTGGAACAATGCTTCTTTCTCGAGATGCAATTGCTGACGCTCTTCAAATAGTTGAACCTGCTCATTTTTATAAACCTTCACATGTACATGTTTTTAATGCGATTTGTGATTTATATGCCAATGGTGAGCCTGCTGATGTCAATACGGTTGGTGACAGCCTTAGCAGACGTGGATTTCTTGACAAGATGGGTGGTAAAAGTTTTTTACTTGAACTTCAGGCAGGAAGCCCGGCAGTAACTTCTTCTGCTCGCTACGCAAAAATTGTTACTGAACATGCCACGCTACGAACATTGATTGGTGTAGGGACAGAAATAGCAGAGATTGGATATAGCCAACCTGATGATGTTGATGTTGCTGTTGATGAAGCAGAAAATCTTGTTTTTCAAGTAGGCCAAGGACGAACAACCGAATCAATGTCCCGAATTGGACCATTACTTCAGCAAAATTTAGACCGCCTTGAAATGCTTGCGGATTCAAAGAAAGAAGTAATTGGTACACCGACTGGATTTAAGGAATTTGACACACTTTTGTCAGGCTTACAAGACAACGCACTGATAATTATTGGTGCACGACCTGCTATGGGGAAAACAGCATTTGGTCTTAATATCGCTACCAATGTTGCTATGGGCGGCCTTCCGGCATTGATTTTTAGTATGGAAATGAGTCAGGTAGAACTAAGTCAACGAATTTTGTGTTCTGAAGCTCGAGTTGACTCTAAAAAAGTTAGAAATGGCCAACTCAATGATCAAGATTGGACACGCATAAATCAAGGCCTTGGATTGCTTGATGAACTTCCGATATATATTGATGACAATGCCAATACTTCAATTATGGAGATTCGTGGCAAAGCCAGACGCTTGCAAAGTAAAGTTGGGAAATTAGGCGTCATTGTTGTTGATTATCTCCAACTCATGACGGGTCGCTCTTCGGCTGAAAGCAGACAAGTTGAAGTTTCTGAAATTAGTCGTGGTTTAAAAATTCTTGCTCGGGAACTTGAAACTCCAGTTCTCGGCATATCCCAGTTATCTCGAGCCCTTGAAGCACGTCAAGACAAGCGTCCGGAACTTTCAGATTTAAGAGAGTCTGGATCAATTGAACAAGACGCTGATGTTGTGGCATTTATTTATAGAGATGAGGTTTACAATCCTGAAAGCCCTGATGCAGGGACAGCAGAAATTCGTGTTAAAAAACATCGTAATGGCCCTACAGGAACAGTTAGGCTCGGATTCTTGCCTCACTACACCAAATTCCAGGATATGGCTCGTCCGGATATGGCTCGAACTGCATAAGTAAATAGTTATGTTTCTTGGAGAAGACTTATTGGGGTGGCTTTTATTGGCTTTAGGTGCTGCCATGGTTGTCGGTAATGGTTTAGCGATTTTTCGCCCTCCTTCAAATAAAGAAAACACTGATCTTGAAAAAGCACCAATTTTTAGAAGCGTTATCTACATTTTTTTGGGCGTTATCGCTGCTGTAGCTGCTCTTGGAACGCTTGTCTTGAAATGATTTTTATATAGGCTTCTTAAAGGTTCAACTTCTTTATTTAGATAGTTACCATCATCAAGTGGAGGTGGCAAGATGGTTAATGCATTATCAATGGAACTTTCAGATGCATGTGGAGATGACCCTGGGTTCATTTGTGAATGGATCTGGGATAATACAGAGAACGAGAAACTATCTGAAATTGTTTCTTGGATAATTGAACGACCACTCAAAGTCGTAGTGATTTTGCTTGTTGCGATGATAGTGAATCGTTTATTACGTCGAGCTATTGATCGAATGGTTGAAAGAATTGTTTCTGCTCGTGAAAAGGAACAAGAAGAAGCGGAGATCGAATCAGAAAAAGCATTGTCAAAAGTTAGTGAGCGGGCACGTCGAAAATTACAAAAAATTTCTGAACATGGAGAAAGGTCTCGCCAGAGAGCGGTAACGCTGGGAGCTGTTTTACGAGGGACAACAACTGCTGTTGTCTACTTAATGGGTTTGATGATTGCCTTAGGAGAGATCGGACTTGACCTTGGCCCACTTCTTGCTGGAGCAGGAATTGTTGGTTTAGCTATTGGTTTTGGCGCTCAATCTTTAGTTTCTGATTTTATTGCAGGTGTTTTTGTAATTATTGAAGATCAATATGGTGTAGGGGATTGGGTAGATGTGGGTTCTGCTTCTGGAACTGTTGAAAAAGTTTCACTTCGAACCACAGTATTAAGAGATGCTCACGGAACAGTTTGGGTTGTTCCAAATGGAGAGATCAGACGTGTTGGAAACTCTTCACAATTATGGGCGCGTACTGTGCTTGATCTTGAAGTGGCTTATGACACGGACATAGACATGGCTGCCACAGTTATTAAAGATGTGGCTGACGAGTTATGGGAAGAACAATTGGAAGTAGCCACAATTCTTGAAGAACCAGTGATATCTGGGGTTCAAAGTTTTGGTGCGGATTCAATATCTATTCGTCTTTCTGTAAAGACGGAACCTGGTGAGCAATGGAGCACAGGACGCATACTTCGTGCACGTATTAAAAAAGCATTTGATACCCATGGCATTGAAATACCTTTCCCACAAAGAACGGTATGGATGCATACACCTGACGATTCTGAAAAAGATAAGGAAATTCCTGAAGTTGAGGTTCGCAGAGACCTTCTTGAAGGAAGTTCCGGATCAAGCGATGAAGATTAAGCGATGAAAATTAAGCGATAAGTAGTCATGAAAAATCTTTGGAACGAAAATGATTGTAAAAATAGTGACATACTGTCTTGTTGCGCGTATGGTTCACGTCTTTTAGGTAGCGATCGATCCTTAGTTCTGCATGGAGGTGGAAACACATCTGTAAAAGCAGATTGGCAAGACATTACCGGCAATGTAGTTGATGCCCTTTACGTAAAAGGGTCCGGATGGGATTTAGCATCAATTGAAGTTCCTGGATTTACGCCACTGCCCTTAAATCGGATGCAAGAACTACTTCGTTTAGACAAACTTAGCGACGAAGACATGATGGCAGAACTATCAACTGCTCGGTTAAGGCCAGATGCACCACAACCTTCAGTTGAAACGTTACTTCATGCTTTTTTGCCGTATCGCGCAGTCCAACATAGTCATGCTGATGTAATTCTTAGCCTCACCAATGTAGAAGAAGGTGAGGAAACTGTTCGGGAGGTGTATGGCGATTCAGTAGTTGTCGTTCCTTACGTGATGCCAGGTTTTGATTTAGCACAGTTGGTTCAAGAAGCTTGGGACGATCAAGCACATAACGAAACCATAGGGATGGTTTTATTACATCATGGATTATTTACTTTCGCAGAAACCACACGCGAAGCTTATGGTCGACATTCGGACTTAATTACTCAGGCTGAAGGCTTCCTTAGTCAATTACCTGAAAGACATAAGTCAAAAAAAGAATTGAATGAAAAAGCAGAAATCACTTTGACTGAACTTGCAGGCCTAAGGCAAAAAATATCTCATGTTGCTGGGTCTCCGATGATTTTAAGCAGACAGACCAGTAAAGAAATTCAAAATTTTGTGAATAGGTCTGACATCAAAAATCTTTCTAATCGTGGTCCTTTGACTCCGGATCATATTATTCGAACTAAACGAACACCTTTGGTGGGGCGCGATGTTGATCAATATGCACAAGAATATGAAAGCTATTTTGATCGCAATAATCAACGTTCAGAAAACGATTTAACAATGCTTGACCCTGCTCCGCGGATCATCCTTGATCAAGAATTTGGCTTAATTACGATTGGGGCTACTGCGAAAGATGCTGATATTGCTTCAGATATTTATAAACAAACTATTCCTGTTCTAGAAAGACTTGAAGATCAGCGCAGCGGTTACGTAGCTTTAGGAGAAGAAGATCTCTTTGATTTGGAATATTGGGATCTTGAGCAAGCAAAGTTACGTCTTGCTGGACCTAGAAAAGAGTTCGCTGGACAAGTTGCGTTAGTAACTGGTGCTGCTTCTGGAATTGGGTATGCATGCGCATCAGAGTTGTTGAAACGTGGCGCATCGGTCATTGGATTTGATATTAATCCAGAAATTGAGACAACTTTTTCTGGTCCTGAGTGGCTTGGAAATGTTGTAGATGTAAGCAACGAAAATGCTCAAGTTGAAGCCATTCGCCGTGGAGTAGAGCGATTTGGTGGAGTGGATATGCTTATAGCGGGTGCGGGTATCTTCCCAAGCACTGAGTTGATTTCTGAATTAAGTGTTGATTCGTGGGAAAAGGCACTGGATATTAATGTCACATCTGTTGCACGACTTTTCCATCATCTTGCACCCTTATTTGCTCTGGCTCCTGCTGGTGGAAAAGTGGTTGTTGTTGCTTCACGAAACGCAGTGACTCCTGGTAAGGGGGCTGCTGCATATTCCACATCAAAATCTGCTTTAACACAATTATCTAGAGTGGCTGCACTTGAGTGGGCGGAACATGGAGTAAGAGTAAATATTGTTCATCCGGATAATGTTTTTGATACGGGGCTTTGGACAGATGAAGTACTGGCTGAAAGAGCAGCAAAATATAAAATGACAATAGAGGAATATAAAGCGCGAAATCTTTTAAAAATGGAAGTCAGCGCGCAACATGTGGCATCTGTTGTAGCGGAGCTTTGTAGTAATCGCTTTGGTGCTACAACTGGAGCACAAATCCCAATTGATGGCGGAAATGAAAGAACGATTTAATTTTTTACCTTCTGTCTTCTTTCTAAAGTGGAAATTAAGAAGAATTTAAGTAAGAATCATCCACTGGAATAAAGTTTAAAGAAATATAAAGTTAAAATTATCTACTGCTTTAAAGTGAGCACAGTTTGAGAGGTCTTTAGGTGAATACAACTGTAGTTACTGATAGTGCTGCTGTTGCTGCAGATAGGTCGACGCCTCCTTTGCTTGTAGTTGAAGATTTACACACCTCTTTCGTTATGCCCGCTGGAGAAGTTAAAGCTGTACGCGGCGTTAGTTTCGAACTTCATCAAGGGAAAACTCTTGGAGTAGTTGGTGAAAGCGGTTCCGGAAAAACTGTTTTAGCTCGTTCAGTCATGCGTCTTAACCTGGGAAACAATGTGCTAACTACTGGTTCAGCAAAATTTAAAGGGTTAAGTATTCTTGACCAGCCACCAAAGAAAATGCAAAAACTTTGGGGTACTGAAATAGCAATGGTTTTTCAAGACCCAATGACTGCGTTGAATCCTTTGGTAAAAATTGGAAGACAGATGACAGAGCATGTTCGTCATCATTTAGGGATTTCAAATAAGGAAGCATGCTCTTTCGCGAAGGAACTATTAAATGCAGTTCGCATTCCGGGACCATTTGAAAATCGACTTGATACATATCCTCATGAATTGAGTGGAGGAATGAGACAGAGGATTTGTATAGCAATTGCTCTTGCTTGTGAACCGACTCTTTTGTTTGCTGATGAACCAACAACTGCTCTTGATGTTACAGTTCAGCATCAAATTTTAAACTTATTGAATCGGGAGCAAGAAACACGTGAGATGGCAATGGTTCTTGTTACTCATGATCTTGGAGTAGTTGCTGGACGAACAGATGAAACAATGGTTATGTATGCGGGCAGTGTTGTAGAAAAAACTTCAACGAAAGAGTTGTTTAAAAATATGCAACACCCTTATACAGAGGCTTTGTTTCGCTCAATCCCAAAAACTAGTGAGCGTAGCCACACACGATTAACTGCTATCGCTGGTCGCCCCCCTGACCTTATTGATTCTCCTTCAGGATGTTCGTTTAGTCCACGATGTCCTTATGTCCAACAAAAATGTCGAGAAGAAAAACCATCACTAATCCCAGTAGGCGATGGGTCACATCTTTCAGCATGTTGGTTTCCCGTTGGGTCAGAAGAAAATCAAGAAGCATTCAAAAAAAATGTTGCGTCCGGTCTTCCTCAAGCTTTAGTCGTAGAAGAAGCTTTAATGGAGAATCCCACTAAAGAAAGTGGCGTGTAATGGCGGGTAGCGGTAAAGCACATTTACGCCCAGAGGATGAAACCCTTATTCGCGTTGAAGATCTCGTAGTTGAATATGACGTTCCAGGAGGCAACACAGTTAAAGCTGTTAGCGGAATTAGTTTTGATATTAAAGCAGGAGAGACTCTTGGTTTAGTTGGTGAGTCTGGATGTGGGAAGTCAACTACTGGGAAAGCTCTTATCCAGTTGCCTAAGCCAACATCAGGTTCAGTAAAACATAATCTTGTTGAATTAACTAACTTGTCTACGGAAGCAATGCGTCGACGACGAACTGATTTGCAAATGATTTTTCAAGATCCGATCAGTTCTTTAAACCCGCTTAGATGCGTTGAAAACATTGTTGCTGAACCAATGAAAATATGGGGTCCAAAAGATAAATCAAAGCAACAAGAAATGGTTGACAACATATTGGACGCGGTTGGTATTGATCCTGAACAGGCTCGAGGGAAAATGCCACATGAGTTTTCTGGAGGTCAATGTCAACGAATTTCTATTGCCCGTAGTTTGATACTTGATCCGGAAGTTTTAATTTGTGACGAACCAGTAAGTGCTTTAGATGTAAGTATGCAAGCGCAAATTTTAAACCTTTTAGAAGATTTAAAGAAAAAATATCATTTAACACTTATTTTTATTGCTCATGATCTCGCTGTTGTAAAAAATATTAGTGACAAAGTTGCTGTGATGTACTTAGGTAAATTGTGCGAAGTTGCTCAATCAGATGAGTTATATGAAAATCCTGTCCATCCGTACAGCAAACTATTACTTGACTCTTGCCCTGAACCCGATCCGGACATAGTTATTGATCGAACGGTTTCTGATCACGACGAATTGCCTTCACCAGTTAATCCACCTTCAGGTTGTCGTTTTAGAACACGATGCCCCTTTGCTACTGAAGTTTGTTCCTCTGAAGAGCCGCAAATGGAAGAAATGCACCCAAATCATTACGTTGCTTGTCATCACCCCTTAATTTAAATTCCCATATTTTGCATAAATAAACCATCGTGTAGTAGGTTTGTGACATCAGTCACACTTTCTTTAGAAAGCAACTCACGGGGGAAACGTATGAGTTATTTATTGGGTAAACGGGGAGTTACATTTAAGTTACTTGCCGTTCTTCTTGCAGCTACTGCGATAGCGAGCGCATGTGGAAGCGATAGTAGTAGCGATGATGCTGCTCCAGTTGCAACTACGGCAGCGCCAGCAGAAGAAACAGCAACAACTGAGGCTCCGGCTACAACGGAAGCTCCTGCTACAACAGCGACGCCTACCACTACAACAGAAGCACCACCAGTTGGTCCTTCTCAAGGTGGAAGCGCAAGTTTGGCAATTGAGGCAGAAGCCACAGGCTTACGCCCTTGGGAAGACACTTGTTCTTCACCTTGCTACAACATGATGCAATCTGTTTATGATCCGTTGGTTTCTCAATATAAAGACGGCTCGTATGGTCCAAACATTGCTACGAGTTGGGCATCAAACGATGATTACACTGTTTGGACTGTTCAGCTACAAGAAGGTGTGACCTTCACCGATGGAACACCTTTAACAGCACAAACAATTGCTGACATGTTTGTTGTTCAACAAACTGGTGCTGCTTCTGCTGGTGTAATTGCTTCATCAAACCTTATAGGTGTTGAAGCAACTGGTGATCTTGAAGTTACTTACACGTTGAGTGCTACAAATGGTCCATTTATGTCAGTTCTTTCAAACCCACCAGTGGGTTTTGTTTTCAACCCTGCATTAGTACCTGCAGGTGATGATGATGCAATGGCTGCAGCCGCTAACGCACCAACTGGTATCGGTACCGGGCCTTTCATGGTGACTAACCGTGATGTTGACAACAAAACTGAAATGGAACGAAATCCAAATTATTGGAGGGTTGATAACTTTGGTACACAGTTGCCATATCTTGACTCAGTGAGTTTCCATCCAATCCCTGATGAAGGAACTCGACTTGATTCATTAGCATCTGGAACAGTCACAGCAATGCAAACTCTACGTCAAGCCACAATTCGTGACGCACGTACTGCAGCTGAAGATGGAAGTATTTGGATGTTTGAATTCCAAGGAAACAACTCCGGTGGCGGTATGTTCAATGTTCTTGTACCTCCCTATGACGATGTTCGTGTACGACGAGGATTAATCCTGGCGACACGTCAGGAAGCAATTATTGCTGCTCTTGGTGGAGAAGGAATTTCTGAACCCGCAACTCAAGTATTTGCTAAGACTTCTCCGTTCTACTCTGAAGCAGTAGCTGCGGCTTATCCTGGCTATGACTTTGATGCAGCGGTGGCACTCCTTGAGGATTACATCAATGATCCTGATCGTTCAGACGGTAAAGCCGTTGGCGAAAAGCTTGATGTTGTTTTGAGTTGTCCTCCGGATCCAACTCTTATTGCAGCTACAGAAGTATCTCAACAATTCTGGGACGAAACCGGATTGGTTAACACCGAATTGACTCACTTTGATCAAGCAACGCACATCAACATGGCGTTGGGTATGGGCAACGAATACAGAGGTGAACATGAGATTCACTGCTGGCGCTGGGGTAGTGAAGATGATCCAGGTGGAGATAACTCCGGTTCAGCTCCATGGGAGACTTCACCGTTCAACTTCTCTAACTGGCATGATCCAGAACATTATGCCCTTCTAGAAGAAGCACGAACCATGGAAGATATCCCAACTCGTGCTGCTCTTTATGAACAAGCCGGTTTGATAGTTGCTGAGCAGGTTCCGATTTACTTCTCTGGTGGTACAGCAACAGCTATCGCTACTAAAGCAGGCCTCGGAGGCTTTGACTCCTGGGTCTTAGTAGATGGTGAAATAGGTATTGGCCATCCGAGCGCGGTAGGCAACTGGGGTCAGGCTTACTGGACTGATGCAGAATAAATAGGTAAAATTTTAAAAAAAGGCGGGGTGAAAGGTTTATTTCACCCCGCCTTTTTATATGTAATTTGCTATAAAGATTGAATTTAATGCGCATAACTTTGGTGAAACGGATAACTAGTAGTAGATTCATGACATCAGTCACACTTTCTTTAGAAAGCAACCCATGGAGGGGAAAATAAGTATGAGTTATTTATTGGGTAAACGGGGAGTTACATTTAAGTTACTTGCCGTTCTTCTTGCAGCTACTGCGATAGCGAGCGCATGTGGAAGCGATAGTAGTAGCGATGATGCTGCTCCAGTTGCAACTACGGCAGCGCCAGCAGAAGAAACAGCAACAACTGAGGCTCCGGCTACAACGGAAGCTCCTGCTACAACAGCGACGCCTACCACTACAACAGAAGCACCACCAGTTGGTCCTTCTCAAGGTGGAAGCGCAAGTTTGGCAATTGAGGCAGAAGCCACAGGCTTACGCCCTTGGGAAGACACTTGTTCTTCACCTTGCTACAACATGATGCAATCTGTTTATGATCCGTTGGTTTCTCAATATAAAGACGGCTCGTATGGTCCAAACATTGCTACGAGTTGGGCATCAAACGATGATTACACTGTTTGGACTGTTCAGCTACAAGAAGGTGTGACCTTCACCGATGGAACACCTTTAACAGCACAAACAATTGCTGACATGTTTGTTGTTCAACAAACTGGTGCTGCTTCTGCTGGTGTAATTGCTTCATCAAACCTTATAGGTGTTGAAGCAACTGGTGATCTTGAAGTTACTTACACGTTGAGTGCTACAAATGGTCCATTTATGTCAGTTCTTTCAAACCCACCAGTGGGTTTTGTTTTCAACCCTGCATTAGTACCTGCAGGTGATGATGATGCAATGGCTGCAGCCGCTAACGCACCAACTGGTATCGGTACCGGGCCTTTCATGGTGACTAACCGTGATGTTGACAACAAAACTGAAATGGAACGAAATCCAAATTATTGGAGGGTTGATAACTTTGGTACACAGTTGCCATATCTTGACTCAGTGAGTTTCCATCCAATCCCTGATGAAGGAACTCGACTTGATTCATTAGCATCTGGAACAGTCACAGCAATGCAAACTCTACGTCAAGCCACAATTCGTGACGCACGTACTGCAGCTGAAGATGGAAGTATTTGGATGTTTGAATTCCAAGGAAACAACTCCGGTGGCGGTATGTTCAATGTTCTTGTACCTCCCTATGACGATGTTCGTGTACGACGAGGATTAATCCTGGCGACACGTCAGGAAGCAATTATTGCTGCTCTTGGTGGAGAAGGAATTTCTGAACCCGCAACTCAAGTATTTGCTAAGACTTCTCCGTTCTACTCTGAAGCAGTAGCTGCGGCTTATCCTGGCTATGACTTTGATGCAGCGGTGGCACTCCTTGAGGATTACATCAATGATCCTGATCGTTCAGACGGTAAAGCCGTTGGCGAAAAGCTTGATGTTGTTTTGAGTTGTCCTCCGGATCCAACTCTTATTGCAGCTACAGAAGTATCTCAACAATTCTGGGACGAAACCGGATTGGTTAACACCGAATTGACTCACTTTGATCAAGCAACGCACATCAACATGGCGTTGGGTATGGGCAACGAATACAGAGGTGAACATGAGATTCACTGCTGGCGCTGGGGTAGTGAAGCTGATCCAGGTGGAGATAACTCCGGTTCAGCTCCATGGGAGACTTCACCGTTCAACTTCTCTAACTGGCATGATCCAGAACATTATGCCCTTCTAGAAGAAGCACGAACCACAGACGACGTCCCAACCCGTGCTGCTCTTTATGAACAAGCCGGTTTGATAGTTGCTGAGCAGATGCCGATTTACTTCTCTGGTGGTACAGCAACAGCTATCGCTACGGCAGAAGGTCTTGGAGGCTTTGACTCATGGATCCTAGCAGATGGTGAAATAGGTATTGGCCATCCAGCTGCTGAAGGTCGATGGGGACAAGTTTACTGGTCCGCTGAATAGTAGATAAATAATTACCGAAAGGCGGGGTGAAAGGTTTATTTCACCCCGCCTTTTGTGTGCATTTAGTGTTAAAGGAAGGGAGTAAAACGTGTTAAAAATGCTTGCAGCTCGATTAGTTCGACTTGTAGCAACGTTACTAGCGGTCTCCTTTTTGACTTTTTTCTTAGTCAACACACTTCCCGGCGACCCAATCAATGCACTCATTCCTCCGGATGCTCAACAAGACCAAGAATTTGTTGCACAGTTACGTGAAGAATATGGCCTTAATGATCCCTTTATTGTTCGTTACGGAAATTGGCTTGGTGACGCAGTAAGTGGAGATCTAGGTCGCTCGGTTATTACTGATCAACTTGTTACTGATGAAATAAAACACCGGATTCCGGTTACTGCAGAATTGGCAGTAGTTTCAATCGGGTTAGCTTTGTTGTTTGCTATACCTCTTGGAGTGACTGCAGGCTATAAGCAAGGGTCAAAAATTGATCAATCCATTTCTGCCTTAGCACAATTCCTTCTTAGCATTCCAAGTTTTATTGTTGGTTTGGTTCTTATTTACTTTTTTTCCATTCGATTGCGCTGGTTGCCAGCAACAGGATGGGGACGTCTTACAGAAAGCGTTACGGACAACATAAAATCTGTAATCATGCCTGCAATATCACTTGCACTTACAGAAATAGCGGTGTATACAAGAATTATTCGTTCCGACATGATCAATACATTGAAAGAAACTTACGTTCTTTCAGCTAAATCAAAAGGGCTAAAAGACCGGTTCATCCTTTTTAGACATGCGTTACGTCCAAGCTCATTAACGTTAACAACAATTGTTGGACTCAATATTGCTGGTTTAATTGGTGGCACTGTCGTTATTGAACAACTTTTCGCACTCCCAGGGCTTGGAAAACGATTGTTAGATGCAATTTTTCAACGAGATTTCATCATGGTTCAAGGAGTCACAGTTTTCATGGCCTGCGTTTACGTGGTTATTAACACTTTCGTTGATTTTTTTTACATGCTCATTGATCCAAGAATTCGGAAAAAATCCTGATGAAATTTCTTTGGTGGTCTAACTTTTCTTTATGGAAAACATTCAAATCAATGGGGTTTTTAACAAAACTATGTTTTTCTTGGCTTTTCATTCTTGTTCTTGCTGCAATATTCGCTGACCTAATTCCTGGTTTAGATGATCCAAATTATCAAGGATGGTTATTTGATACGACAGGAAACGAACTACGTAATGACACTCCGTCATGGAACCACTGGCTTGGAACCGACGTTAACGGGCGCGACATTTTGGCACGACTAATTTATGGAGCCCGAGTTTCATTAGCTGTTGTTGCGTCAGGTGTAAGTTGTGGAGTTATTTTTGGTGGACTCTTTGGTTCTTTTGTAGGTTATGTTCGCGGTAAAAGAGAAGCAGCAGTTATGGGAACCATTGATGTCATTTTGGCTTTCCCTGGATTAGTTCTTCTACTCACAATTATTACTTTTGTTGGATCACGAAATTTAAAAGTGCTTTGTATCATCATCGGAGTTCTTTCAATCCCGGTTTACACCAGAGTGGCTAGAGCAAATGCTCTAACGATCAGCCAGAGAGAGTTTGTAGCCGCAGCAGAAGCCCTAGGAACCAAGCAAAGAACTATTCTTATAAAAGAAATAGTCCCAAATGTTCTACCCACAGTCCTTGCTTACGCTTTAGTAGCTGCAGCAGTACTTGTTGCCCTTGAGGGAGCACTTGCATTCCTTGGGCTTAGCGTTGAATCCCCAGCTCCTTCTTGGGGAAACATGATTAATATTGCACGTGCAGATCTACGTGTAACCATTTGGCCAGCTGTTTGGCCATCTTTAGCTTTGGTCTTCACCGTATTTTCATTAAATAATGTAGGTGATTGGATAAGGCAAAAAGCTCAGAAGCGAGCAGCAGCAATTTAATTAGTGTGAGCAGCCAACACTGTCGCTGCTATCACCACATCTTCAACTGCTAAACCCACTGATTTAAAAAGAGTTATTTCTTCTTTACTACTACGACCAATTTTTCCTAAACAAAGATCACTTAGATCACCCAAGATGGAATCAAAACACCATTGGTTTGAAGCATCAGCATGAATTAGTTCTCCGGCTTCATTTTCAGCGGCTTCTCTTTCATCAACAAAAATCGATGAAGCGGCTACTAAATCAATGTCGACCTCTCGTCTTGCTGCTGAATATGAACCGACAAGGTTTATATGAGTTCCGTTTCGCACACTACTTGTCGGAATTACTGGTGTTGTTGCTGATGTACAACCACATAAAACATCAGCTTCTGCAGTGTCTTTTGCAGAAGCAGCAAGTATTTCTCTTCCGTGCCCATTTGCAGTATCAGCAAATTTTATGCTCGCTTCAAAAGTCCGGCCACAAACAAAAATGGTTTCAATGTTTGGACGAACACTTAACATTGCATCAATATGTCCTTGTGCTTGTACCCCGGTGCCAAAAATACCAAGAGAGGTAACATCTGATTGAGCAAGCACTTCAGTAGCGACTCCTGAAGCAGCAGGAGTGCGTAAAGAAGTTAAGGCTGATCCATCAAAAGTTGCTTGTGGACGTCCGGTATCTCGGTCACATAACAAGTAATGGGCGTGGATAAGAGGTAAGCCTTTAGCAGGATTTCCGCTTATTACTGTTACAGTTTTTATACCAATTCCTAGAGAAGTAACAGCGGGCATTAATAAGAGGTCATCAGTTACATCAAGAGAAACCTGAGTTCTAGGATGTAACTCTCCTAAATTTTTAAATGCTTCAGTTAAAGCCTTAATAGCAGTATCCATATCAACTATTGCGTTAATTGCCGCAGCATCAAAATGAGGTAAAACAGTCATCTCAGTTGAAATCCATTCCTAAGAGAATCACGTGAATCAAAAACAAAAGTACTCGTTGCATAATGATAAGCAGATCCTTGAATCGTAGTAGTAACAGTGTCGTGGTTTGTAGAAATAATTTTTCCAATAAATTTTTCTTTAGCGACACCCTCGTTATAGAAACTTTCACCCACTGATATTTGGCCAGCAGCATGAAGGAGAGCTAACCGAGCTGAAGTTCCTGATCCACAAGGTGAACGATCAACTTGTCCATCAGCAAACACCGTCATATTTCGTTGATGTAAGGGAGCGATCCCTACGTCTTCATAGAAAATAGTTCCATAAACCCCAGATAAACGATTGTCATCTGGGTGCTCTGCTCTATGGTCACCTCTTAATAACTGTTTAACCTCTCTTCCAAGAGAAATTAAAGTATCAATATTTGAAGCAGTTGGTGAAAGCCCAAGATTTCCAGCATTTACTGAAGCATAAAAAGCTCCACCAAAAGAAATATCAGCGTTTATCTGTCCGATTGAAGTTTGTAAAGAAATGTTTGTCGCTGAAACAAAACTAGGGACATTTCGGAAGCAAACTGATTCAACTTTTTTGTTATTTATTTTTGCTTCAGTAACAAGTCGACCGGAAGGGACATCAACGGTTACATTGACAATTTCTTCTTCTGGTTTGATTAAACCGGTATCTATAGCCCAAGTAACAAGAGCGATTGTTCCATGACCACATGCAGTAGAGAACCCATCTTTGTGAAAAAATACAACTCCCAAATCACCTTTGTCGTCATTAGCGGGTACAACGAAGCCACCGTACATATCTGCATGGCCGCGTGGCTCGTTTATAAGAAATTTCCGAACATCATCAAGATTTTTTTCCGCCCAAGAGCGTCGATCTAGAACAGTAACTCCCTCCATGGGGCCAATATCAACAATACGAAAGGGTTCTCCAGCGGTATGGTAATCGGCACTGGTAATTTTCTCTTGAGATTTTAAAACCATGAAATCATTCTAACGACGATGTTGCCTCGTATTATTGAGCGGGTGAGGAGAATCGAACTCCCGTCATCAGCTTGGGAAGCTGAAGTTCTACCATTGAACTACACCCGCAGAAAAAATGAAGGATAATTTCTACTTGTTATGAATTTTAAGCGATATAACTTTCTTCCATTGTTTCTTGGTGTTTCGTTACTTTTTTCTTCATGTAGCAAACCTGAGAGACCAGTATTAGTTCCAATTGATTATGTAATAGGAGAGGAGACTCCTACAACTTCGGTGGCTTCGTTGGCTGATATTTCTGAACAAAAAAGTACTTCTACAGAGTCGTTAATACTTACTGAAACTAAAAAATATGATTTTAAACCTTTATCTATCCCCGTAGTTTCTGGGTATGCGATGGTAAAAGAAAGCATCCCTATTTTAGATATTTATAACTATTCCGATCTTGAATCTTCATCTTTAGAGGGGTTAACTAATCCAGGCCCATTTGATGGGGTTCGAACGTTAAAAACAACTGGTGAAACGAATGGAAAATTTATAGAAGTAGTACTTCCGCGCTTACCAAATGGCACAAAGGGATGGGTTTTATCTAAAGATGTAGATGTTTTTTATGGGAATAAAAAAATTGTTGTAGATCTTTCTGACCGGACGGCTCGAATAGTTACTTCAGTCAATTGTTCAATTCTTAATCTGTCTGAAATTCCATTAATGGTATGTAAAAACTTGAATGACCAAGTGCTTGTTGAAGTGCCAGTGGCAATCGGTAAAGAATCTACTCCTACACCTGTTCTAGAGGGGATCGTTGATGTTTTATGGGAACGATCAAACTCTTCTGTAGAGTTTGGCCCTGTTTATGGAGATCGTTTATTTGGTTTAAATCAACATTCAGAAGTATTAGATAATTTTGGTGGTAAAAGGCCAGCAATTGCCATACATAGCACGTCATCCCCTGAGTTAATAGGGGGGAGAGTTTCAAATGGATGTATTCGTATGAAGCCTGAAGATATAGACATATTTGTAGAACATGTCACATTAGGGATGAACGTACAGATAGTTGAGTGACGCAGAAGAAAAACTTATTAAGGGCCTTCGTAAGGAAATCCTAAATCAGGCGCAGTTACAAGCGGTTGAAATTTGATTCCTGCTTTACTTGCTAATGGTCCACACGTTCCTCCGCGATCAACAACTGGCAAAATCATTACTGGATCAGCCCCTAAGTCACGTACTACTTGTGCTGCTTCTAAAGGAGAAGTCCCTCTTGTGACAGTATCTTCACATATGACTACTTTGTCTCCTGGATGCAAAGAACCAGCTAACCTTCCTTGCACTCCATGATCTTTTGAGTCCTTACGAATACTAAATGAATGTAGTTGTCTTCCCTTAGTTGCTGCGACTGCAGCAATACCAAAAGCAACAGGGTCAGCACCAGCGGTTAAACCTCCTATAGCCGTTACGTCCTCTGGTATTACTTTTAAAGCTGCTTCAGCAATTAGTAGTATTCCTTCGGGTCTACATGCAGTTTGTTTTGCATCACAAAACCAAGTGCTTGTCCGTCCACTTTTGAGAGTGAATTCACCCGTACGGATTGAATACTCAAGTAGATGTTCAACAAGTTTTTCAAAAGTTGTGCTCATTAAATATGACCTTACTGTTGGAGAATGACTTCTCCTAAACCATCAACTAATTCACCAATAACCCAAGCGTTTTTATTATGGCTATCAAGTGTTTGAATTAATTCGTCAGTGTTGTCATGGGTAACTGCAAGCACCATTCCTACGCCCATGTTAAAAACTTGCTGCATCTCATAATCAGAAATATTTCCATGTTTTTGAATTTCTTGAAAGATATTTGGAACCGTCCATGTGTTGGTATCAATAACCGCGTTTACCTTGTTATTTAAAACTCGAGATAAGTTTTTTTCAAGCCCCCCACCAGTTATATGAGCGATTGCATGTATGTCGTGCTTATTTAATGCATCAGTTACAGCAGGAGAATAAATGACGCTTGGTGAGAGCAACTCATCGGCGAGACTATTTTTTGCCCCTACCCAAGCAGGTTGATCGAGAGAAAGCCCTGCTTTCTCTAATAAAACATGACGTGCTAATGAATATCCGTTTGAACGCAAGTTTGGGGATTCAATGGCAATAAGAATGTCGCCTGGGTGAGAAGCTGATCCATCAAGAAGAGAATTCCGTTCAACCGCTCCTACTGCAAAGCCAACTAAATCAAATTGATCATTTTGCATAACTCCAGGGTGCTCAGCCATTTCTCCACCAATAAGAGCACATTTTGCTTCACGGCAACCCTCAGCTATGCCAGTTACAAGTTGTTCAACTATTTCAGGGTTCAAATTACCAACTGCTACATAGTCAAGAAAAAATAGTGGAGTTGCGCCAATACAGACAAGATCATCTACACACATTGCAACAAGGTCTCGGCCAATTGTTCCAAAGCGCTTCGTTAGTCTTGCAATTTCAGCTTTAGTTCCAACCCCATCAGTGGCTGCCACTAAGACAGGGTCTTTGAAAGAAGATTTTGATAAGTCAAAAAGTCCTCCAAACCCACCTATATCTGTTAACACCCCAGGCTGGAAAGTTGATTGAACAATAGGCGTGATGCGTTTAACCGTTTCTTCTCCAGCTTCAATATCAACTCCCGCTGAAAGGTAGTCGCTGCTCATATCAAGACCCTTTAAATTTCTTTAAAGCTTGTTCTGCTGGAGAAATACTTATCTCTTCAGAAAATAATTGAGTATTTTTATTGGAATATTCAACTGGGTTTTGTAATTCAAGTAATTGTTTAGTGAGATTTACTGGAATATCAATTGGGTAATCCCCTGTAAGACATGCCGAGCAAAAACCTGCTCCTACCGCGCCAGTTGCCTCTACTAAATGATCTAAATCTAAATATGAAAGAGTATCTACATTCAAATATTCCCGTATCTCATCAACAGTAAGGTTGGCGGCCAATAATTCACTGCGACTTCCCGTGTCCATTCCATAGAAGCAAGGCCACCGATAAGGAGGTGAAGAAATACGCATATGCACTTCTTTTGCTCCAGCTTCTCGAAGCATGTGGATCATTGCTCGAGTTGTAGTTCCTCGGACTATGGAATCATCAACAACTACAATACGTTGTCCCTCAATAGTGTCACGTAATGGATTTAGTTTCATTCGCACTGCCGCAGCTCGCATTGATTGCGTTGGGGCTATAAAGGTGCGCCCTATATACCTATTTTTCACTAATCCTTGGCCATAAGGAATGCCTGATTTACGGGCGTATCCCTCTGCTGCAGGAATTCCAGACTCTGGAACACCCATAACTAAATCAGCATCTACAGGAGCTTGTTTAGAAAGAAACTCTCCCATACGTACTCTTGCGTGATGTACTGATTGTCCATATAAAAAAGCATCAGGGCGAGCGAAATAAACAAACTCAAAGAGACACAATTTTGGATCAATCAAATCTGCATCAAAAGGCCAAATAGAGCGGCACCCTTCACTGTCAATTATTACAGTTTCTCCTGGACTGATTTCACGAATCATATGTGCGCCGATTACATCTAAAGCTGGTGTTTCTGAAGCGAGAACCCACCCATTATCAATTCGCCCAAGACATAATGGGCGAAGCCCGTTAGGATCTCTCACTCCGATAATTTGATTTCGGTCGGCAAGAACGAAAGAAAATGCACCTTTGAGGTTTGGAAGGACTTTGCATAGAGCATTCTCTAATAGAGAATTTTGGTCATCTTCTGAGCAGGAGAGCATTTCATTTGCTAATAGTTCTGCAACAAGGTCACTATCTGAAGTAACGGTCCCTGGGAGCATTCCCGCCTGTGAAGCTAGTTCCTCGGTATTTACTAAATTTCCGTTATGGCCAAGTGCAAATTCAACATGATTAAATCCACGATAAACAGGTTGAGCATTCCTCCAAGTGCTTGACCCAGTAGTTGAGTATCGAGTTTGCCCAATAGCTAAATAACCATCAAGAGTTGCGAGGGTGCGTTCATTAAATACGTTAGAGACGAGACCCATTTCTTTTACAACAGTGAGTGAGTCGCCATCGCTAACTGCCATTCCTGCAGATTCTTGTCCTCGGTGTTGAAGTGCGTATAGCCCGAGATACGTTAAATGAGCTACGGGTTGAGTAGGTGCATAAACCCCGAACACTCCGCATGCTTCACGTGGACTGTCATCTTCTTCAGTTTCGAAAATATTGTTGGTAAAAGAAGAGTTGAAGGGCACTTTGTTCATCTTAGGCCCAGCAGATTTTAAAGTTAATCATTGGCTGCTTGTCCCGACTCCAAACGTGTCAGGAAGCTTGTTAAAAAAAGCTGCTTGTAGATCGCTGAGTGAAACATTCATCATGTCTTTAATTTTGAATTGATCACCGGTTGCTAATCCGAGGCGGACGACTGGGACACCTCTTTCTTCACAAAGAGTTAATACATCTGCTAGTAGTTCTGGGTCAACGGCAACAACTGCGCGACTAGGACCTTCTCCAAAGAGTGCTTGGTGATTTGGGGTTCTCGCTATTGAAATCCCAATAGATGATTTTGCAGACATTTCTGCCAGAGCGACTCCAAGCCCTCCTTCAGAGAGATCATGAACTCCGGTAATCAATTCTGTGGCTACTAAAGTACGGACAGTTTCAGCAACTTTAAGGTGCATTTCCAAGTCCAACTCTGGAAGTTCGCCACAAACTGCTCCGTGGCTGGCAGCCCAAAGTGAGCCACCAAGAGTAGAAGTTTCAGGCCCAATAAGTAGTAGATGGTCTCCTTCTGTCATCTGTGCTCCGGGTGGACGTTTTTTTAGATCATCAACTAATCCGAGCAGTCCTATTACAGGCGTTGGTGCAATGTTGTTGCCTTCAGACTCGTTATACAAACTTACATTGCCGCCAATAACTGGCACTCCAAAAGAAACACACGCATCGCTCATTCCATCAATAGCTTCAGAAAGTTGCCACATCACTTCCGGGTGTTCAGGGTTCCCAAAGTTAAGGCAATTCACTACAGCGAGAGGGCGAGCTCCAACGCAAGCTAGATTGAGTACCGCTTCTGCCACAATCATCGCAGTTCCAATTTTTGGGTTTATTGCACACCAGCGGTGATTTCCATCTGTTGTTATTGCGAGTCCACGTCCTGTTTCTTTTCCACTCTTTGGATGTTTAAGGCGTAACACGGTTGCATCATCACCTGGCCCTACCACAGTGTTTAAGAAAAGTTGGTGGTCGTATTGTTGATAAACCCAAGCTGGATCAAATAATAGATTTAAAAGTTCACTTGCTGTGTCAGTTGGAGGGTTTAATTCGTCTCCAGAAAGTCCTTTGGGTTCTTCTGGCTTCTTTTTTGGTCGATCATATAAAGGGGCATCATCATGAAGTGAACTAGCGGGTATATCTGCAAGAATTTTACCGTTGTCTTCACTGAGAATTCTAAGTGAATTACCGTTTGTTACTTTTCCAATAACATTCGCTTGTACTTCCCATTGGTTTGAGATTTCTAAGACTCGTGTCAAGTCTTTAGGTTCAACGATTGCCAGCATGCGTTCTTGAGATTCGCTAGTCATTATTTCGTAGGGGTCCATATTTAATTCGCGACAGGGAACAGCTGAAATGTTGACATCCATACCAACTCCTCCGCGAGAAGCTGTTTCGCTTGTAGCGCACGTCAACCCAGCTCCACCGAGATCTTGAATCCCTATCACCAGTTTTTCATCTAATAAAGCCAAGCAAGCTTCAATAAGACGTTTTTCTTCGTATGGATCTCCAACTTGGACACTTGGCCTTTTTGCGCTGTCATCCTCTTCTGAAAAACCTGCTGAAGCAAGAACACTCACTCCTCCAATACCGTCTCTTCCTGTTGAGTTACCAAGGAGTACAGCTAAGTTTCCTACACCTGATGCTTGACCAAGTACTAAACGGTCAGTTGGTAAAACTCCAAGACAAAGAACGTTTACTAAAGGGTTTTCCTTATAAGTCAGATCAAACACTGTTTCTCCACCGACAGTTGGTACCCCAACGGCATTTCCATAACCGGAAACTCCGGAGACAACACCTTCAGCTATCCATTGGCTTTTTGGATCATTAATGGGGCCGAAGCGTAAAGGATCCATTAAGGCTATGGGGCGAGCACCCATTGTGAAGATGTCTCGTAAAATGCCGCCAACCCCAGTTGCCGCTCCCTGATAAGGCTCTATTGCTGAAGGATGATTATGTGATTCAATACGAATAGCAACAGCAATTTCATCTCCGACGTCGACCACTCCAGCATTTTCTCCCGGTCCGACTAGAACCCAAGGTGCTTCAGTTGGAAGGCGTTTTAGGTGAAGGCGACTACTTTTGTATGAGCAGTGTTCCGACCACATAACGGAATACATGGCTAATTCAAGTGGGTTAGCTTCTCGTTCGAGAATTTCATTAATTTTACTTGCTTCTTCGTCTGTTAGACCTAATGAGCGATGAAGAGATTTGTCCACTCTGAGCACCGTAGTCGTCTTGGCTGTTAAAGGGGTGGTGTTAAATTAAGCCGCTAGTAATGATCGAAAAAGAACTTGTCCATCTGTGCTTCCTAGCAAGTCATTACAGGCTCTTTCTGGATGGGGCATCAGTCCAACCACATTTCGTTTTTTATTACAAACTCCGGCAATATCGTCAATAGAACCATTTGGGTTATTTACGTAACGAAGAACAATTCGGTTTTCTTCTTGCAACTCCTTAAGAGTCTCTTTATTGCAGGTGTAATTGCCTTCAAAATGATTTATTGGGATATGAAGACTTTCACCAGTTGTTGCTTTGTTTGTGAGAATTGATTCGGTTGTTTCAACACGTAACACTGCGGGTTGGCATAAAAATTTCAAACCACGATTTTTTTGTAGTGCTCCTGGGAGTAAACCTGCTTCAGTAAGAACTTGAAAACCATTGCATATTCCAATAACTGGACCTCCCTCTAAAGCAAATTTTGTAACGGCCTTCATAACTGGAGAAAAGCGAGCTATAGCACCAGGCCGAAGGTAATCTCCGTGAGCGAAACCTCCTGGGATGACAATTGAATCCACTCCGTGGATATTTTCATCGCCATGCCAAAGTAATTCACTATTAGCGCCTAGAGATGACACAGCTTCAACTACATCCGTTTCACAATTTGTCCCGGGAAAAATCACTACCCCAACTGAGGCGCTCAAGACAATTCCTCAATTACAATTTTTGCTTCTTCAATAACTGGATTAGTTAAAAACAATGAACAAATTTTTTCAGAAGTTTTTTGTGCTTCTGACAAGCTGGTTGCCTCAAGGGTAAATCGAATTGTTTTTCCAACTGATACATCACAGATTTCTTTATAGCCAAGAGCAGGTAAAGCACGTTCTATTGTTGCTCCAGCAGGATCGGAAATACCTTCAAGTAATTGGATATCAACCAAAATAGAAAATTTCATTTTTTTACCCCATCAGATCCAGGCCAGTTACTGAAAGATTGTCCAGTAATAATTTCAAACGCATCGATATAGCGTTGCGAAGTTGATTCAGTAACTTCTGATGGGAGAGAAGGTGGAGGTGGTTGTTTATCCCAATCCAGCCCATCTAAATAATCTCTAACAGGTTGTTTATCAAATGATGGAGGAGTTGATCCAGGTTGCCATAGTTCTGCTGACCAGAAGCGAGAAGAGTCAGGTGTTAATACTTCATCAGCAAGAACAAGATTCCCATCAATAATTCCCATTTCGAATTTAGTATCAGCGATAATGATTCCTCTTTTTTTAGCTAATTCAGCACCCTTTATATAACACTGTAAAGAAACTTTTTTGACTTCTTCAGCTAAGTCGTCACCAATTAATGCTGCTGCTTCTTCAAAAGAAATATTTATGTCATGTCCTTCTTCAGCTTTAGTTGATGGAGTAAAAACTGGTTCAGGTAGTTGGTCTGCTTCTTTTAAATCGGCAGGAAGAGGACTGCCATGCATTGTCTCTGACGCACAGTATTCTTTCCAGGCTGAACCAGTTATGTATCCTCGGACGATGCATTCGATAGGAAGCATTTCTGCTTTATTGCACAGCATGATCCTTCCTTCGAGATCTGAAGGAATTGATTCAGAAAATAATGATGCGATGTCGGCAACATCAGTAGAAATTAAATGACTGTTCACAATTGGAGAGAGTTGCTCGAACCAAAAGGCAGACATTGCAGTTAAGACACGTCCTTTATGAACAACTGTCTCATTCATTACTACATCAAAAGCTGAGATTCGATCTGAAGTCACCATCAGCAGGCGACTATCGCCTGCGTCATAGATGTCTCGAACCTTACCTGAATGAGTATGTGGAAGGTTGATAGTCAAAAAATCACCTGAAGAGTTATTTATAGAATTGTTTCAGGATTGTAGACGGCTGCATCAGGATGTGTGGCGATGATATCTGAAATTTGTTCCACTACCTTTTGGATTTGATGGTTAGCGTTTCCAGCAAACTCCATAGGGTTCTCAAATAAAGAATTGAGTTCATCATGGTCAAGAGGTAGATGTTGATCATTTGCTAAACGATCAACAAGGTCGTTAGTTGAATGCGGGTTTTCTTGTCG